>Ga0210409_10000874_pt1 | contig 43011 bp, 36 predicted proteins | sample IncBWH17MmetaG_FD_161649 | JGI IMG/M metagenome (GOLD analysis project Ga0210409, IMG submission 161649) | Forest soil microbial communities from Barre Woods Harvard Forest LTER site, Petersham, Massachusetts, United States - Inc-BW-H-17-M | ecosystem: Environmental > Terrestrial > Soil >... | reverse complement strand
TGCCCGGTGGTGCTTGGATCTGCCAACCAAAGCTGGGAAATGTCGTCTTCGGCCAATCCGAGCCCGTTGTTGGAATTAGCGTAAATGCCTGGGAGAAGGTTCGCGATCACGCCGCCCGGGGAATTACCGATGTTGGCCTTCCCAGGAATCGGGGTGAAGCGGTTCGGGTCAATTGGCGACTGCCCATGCTTGGCCGTGATGATAATGGTGGTCGAGTCCAGAAGGCCATTGTGCTTGAGAGCAGCGACCATTTGTCCGATCGCCGCATCTACGAAGATGATTTCCTTCGCCATTAGCGGGCGGGGCGTCCCCGCGGCATCTTCATAACCGCCGGAGTTGCTGTCGTTTCGGTCTGCGGGCAGGGCTGCGGGACTAATCAGCTTCTGGCCGACGCTGACCGCCTGGAAGTTCATGCCGAGGATCACCGGGACCGGAGCATTCTTCGTCCCGAGGTGGTTCTTGCCATTGATTTCGTTCACGATCGCGTTGACTTTCAGCTGGTCATAGCATTTGATGGAATCGAAACCGGTCGTCCAATCGTTCCCCGGAGTCGTTGCGTTCCCGCTCGCCACGATAGTTCCGCAGTCAAAGTTCGTGCCAGCTGTGATTATGCCCGGCAACGGGATCTGGTTGGAATTGACTTCCGGCGAATAGTAATCATCCACGTTGCTCGGCTGATCGGTTCCAGTGGGGCCCGAAACAACGGCGTAAACCGCGTGCTTGTCCGACCAGGCTGTGTAGCCGCCGGCGGCGTGGATCACGCCATAAATGGTGTTGGTGCGAACGAAGTTCCAAGGATATACGGGTTTGCAGTTGTTAAACGGATCGCGAATCAGCCTGTCGGGATTAATTCCTGGAACGCCGCCGTCAGCAACGTTGGCGGCTTGGGGATTCCCGCCGTTGAGCAGCAGTTGGTTGAATTCATCGCCTTCCTCATATTCGGTCTGGGTTCCGTAGATCTTGCCTGGGACACAGGGCGCTAATGCAGGGCTGTTGTGCGGGTCGCTTGTTCCCGGTAGCCCATTGCCGGTGGTTACTAGAGGTGGCGCTAGGAGACGGTCGTAAGCAACGTCATAGTAGGCGCCGACGGTACGCGGACTACCACCAGTCACGAGCGCCATCAGGCCAGGAAACGAGTCGGAGGGCCGGGAAGTAGTCGTACGCGTATAGTTCACGCCCGTCTTGCCCAAGGCGGCCAGGGTCGGGCAGGTGTTGGATGCCACGCAGTTTTCGTAATCAACCGCGTGCATCCCATCAATGCTGATGAGCAGAACATGCTTGATTTTGTGTCCATCGCCAAGTTCATCGTTGGCGCGCGCTGGGGGCGGAAGCGTACCCCCGACGAGCCCAAGCGACAGAGCAACTGCAAGAATTTTTTGTTTCAAGTGAATCTCCTTTGTGTGGGAAAGAGGATTGAAACAGGTGTCCCGGCAGAAGAGGATAGGCGCGCAGTATTACAGGATGGAGAATGTCGCGTGTTGGTTTGGTGAATCGAACCGCAGAAGCCGCGAATCAGAGAGGAATCTCACGTGGGAGCCGCAGTACTGGAATTGGTAGTCATCGGCGAGAAGCGAAGTCGTAGAGTATTTACTAGACGCGCGCAAGAAAGAAGTTGCTCAATCCGCGGCTTCGCTCCGGGAGGTGGCGGGTTTCCAGCGAAGAATGGGCTTACGTGCTGCGCCGACCTCGTCGAGGCGCCGTACTCGCGTGGTGTGGGGAGCGGTCTTCACAATTTCTGGATTCTTGGCGGCTTCTTCGGCGATGGATTTCATTGCATCAATAAAAAGATCGCATTCTTCCTTGGACTCGGATTCCGTCGGCTCGATCATTAGCGCGCCGGGAACGATGAGCGGGAACGCCGTCGTGTAGGGATGGAAGCCGTAGTCAATCAACCGCTTGGCGATGTCCATGGTGTTCACGCCATTTTTCTTTTGGAGGGCGTCGCTGAACACGACTTCGTGCATCGAGGGCAGAGAATAGGGCAGATCGTAAACGCCCTCGAGGTTCTTTCGAATGTAATTTGCGTTGAGCACTGCGTCTTCCGTGGCTTGCCGTACGCCCGGGCCATACGCGAGGATGTAGGCCAGGGCGCGAACCAGCACGCCGAAATTGCCCGCGAAGGCTTTGACCCTGCCAATGGAATCCGGGCGCATCGGTTCCAGACCCAGGCGCCCGCCTTCTTTTTCCACCAGAATCGGCACCGGCCGGAACGGTTCGAGAATCTTTTTCATCGCCACAGGACCTGCGCCGGGGCCGCCGCCGCCATGCGGGGTCGAAAATGTCTTGTGCAGGTTCAAATGCATCACGTCCACGCCGAGATCGCCGGGACGCGTCACCCCCGTGAGCGCGTTCATGTTTGCGCCGTCCATATAGAGCAGCGCGCCCTTGGCATGCAGAATTTCCGCGATTTCCGGAATGCGCTGCTCGAAAATTCCGAGCGTCGAAGGATTGGTGATCATCAGTGCCGCAACGTCGGGGGTAACGAGATCGCGAAGCTTCTCCACGTCAATCTGCCCGTGCGATTCGGACTTGATGTTCTCCACGTCGTACCCGGCAATCACCGCCGTGGCCGGATTCGTTCCGTGCGCGGAGTCCGGGATCAGGACTTTTTTCCGTGGATTCCCCTGCTTCTGCAGATACGCGCGAATCAGCAGCAGGCCGGTCATTTCGCCCTGCGCGCCGGCCGCGGGCTGCAGCGTGATGGCGTCCATGCCGGTGATTTCCAGCAGGCACTTTTCGAGCAGGCGCAAAATCTTCAGGCAGCCCTGCGAAAGTTCCTGCGGCTGGTAGGGATGTTCTGTGGCGATCCCGTCGAGGCGCGCGACGAACTCGTTTACGCGCGGGTTGTACTTCATGGTGCAGGAGCCTAGCGGATACATGCCCAAATCAATCGCATAGTTCCAAGTGGAAAGTCGCGTGAAGTGGCGAATCACTTCGATCTCGCTTACCTCGGGGAAACCTTCGATGCCCTCGCGGCGGTAATTCGCGCCCAGTGCCTTCGCCGGATCGGTGGCCGGCACATCCAGCGGCGGCAATTCGAACGCGCGCTTCCCGGGCGAGGACTTCTCGAAGATCAGTCCTTCGTTCTGATTTGTGTGCCGCGTTGCTTTTTTTATCTTATCGTTCATGCTTTCCGTTCACACCACAGGGGCGCGATATATCGCGCCCCTGCTAAGAATGCGTTTTATCAAACCGGTTGTTCGAGGGCCCGCTTCAAGGCCTCCGCGAATCGCTCGATCTCCGCGCGCGACGTGGTCTCCGTCACGCAGACCAGCGCGCGCTTCGTCAGTTCCGGATACGCCGTGCCCAGCGCCAACGGCCCGACAATTTTTTCGCGCAAGAGTTGGTTGTTGACGAGTTTCACCGAGCGCGGCAGCTCCACCACAAATTCATTGAAAAATGGCGCGTCAAACGTGCGCTTCACTCCGGGAATTTTCAGCAATTCGGACAGCGCGAACTGCGCCTTGGACAAATTCTGCTCCGCCATTTCGCGCAAGCCTTCCTTGCCGAGCAGCGTCAAGTGCACCGTGGCAGCCAGGGCGCAAAGCGCCTGATTGGTGCAAATATTCGAAGTGGCTTTCTCGCGCCGGATATGTTGCTCGCGCGTCGCCAGCGTGAGCACGAACCCGCGCTTGCCTTCCGAATCCGTCGTTTGTCCCGTCAGCCGTCCCGGCATCTGCCGCACGAATTTATCGCGGGAGGCAATCACGCCCGCGAACGGTCCGCCGTAACTCGGCGGCAGCCCGAAACTCTGGCCTTCCATCGCCACAATATCCGCCTCGGCGGGCGGCCGAACCAGCCCGAGCGAAACGCCTTCCGCCACCGCGACGACGTACATCGCGCCCGCAGCATGTGTGGCCTCGGCCAGCGCAGTATGCGACTCGATCACCCCAAAAAAATTCGGCGATTGCACCACCAGCGCCGCGACGTCATCCTTTATCGCGGCTTGCAATGCTTTTGCATCCACCGTGCCGCTTGTCGTAAACGCAATTTCTTCCACATGTAACCCGGAATTCTTCGCGTAAGTCTTCAGCACATCACGGTATTCCGGATGCACCGACCGCGCCACCAGTACGCGCTGGCGCCCCGTGAGCCGCTCCGCCATCAGCACGGCTTCCGTCGTCGCCGTCGAGCCGTCGTACATCGAAGCGTTCGCGACTTCCTGCCCGGTGAGCTGGCACATCAGGGTCTGAAATTCAAAAATCGCCTGCAGTGTGCCTTGCGTGATTTCGGCTTGATACGGTGTGTACGATGTGAGGAATTCGCCGCGCTGGATGATCGCGTCCGTAACCACCGAGCGCAAATGATTATAGACGCCCGCTCCGAGGAAACTTGTATAACCGTTCGAATTCTCAGCCGCGCGTTCTTTGAAATACTGAATGACTTCGGCTTCGGAAAAAGGGCCGGGAATGTTCAGGGCCTTGCGCAGGCGAAATCGTTCCGGAATGCTGGAGAACAATTCTTCAATGGATTTTGCGCCGATGGCGCCAAGCATTTCCTGCCGTTCCGCAGGGCTCTTCGGGAGATAGCGCATTAGGCCGAGGTTTCCTTGGCTTTTTCAGCGACGTAGGCTTCGTAGGCAGCCGCGTCCATCAATTTCGCAACATCAGCGGGATTCGCGAGCCGCACTTTAATCAGCCACGCCGCGCCATGCGGATCGGTATTGATTTTTTCTGGAGTATCGTGAAGCGCAGCGTTGGCCTCGACCACTTCGCCCGTCGCCGGCGCATAAATCTCGCTCACCGCCTTCACCGATTCGACGGTTCCAAACGATTTTCCCGCCTCAATCTTTGCCCCAGGCTTTGGCAACTCGACAAAAACAACGTCGCCCAATTCATGCTGCGCGTAGTCGGTGATCCCAATCGTCGCGAGGTCGCCCTTCGCGTCTACCCACTCATGCTCTTTCGTGTAGCGGAACTGCTTCGGGTACGCCATCGGACTGCTCCTTCGAATCGTCTTCTTCGAATCAGGATACGCTTGGTGCTGCTGCTTTTTTCGGCCGCTTGTAAAACGGCGTGGGAACCACTTGCGCCTTGCACTTCTGCCCGCGAATTTCCACGTTCACAATCGTGCCAATCGCCGAATATGCCGGCGGAACGTACGCCAGCGCTATATTTTTTCCCAACGTTGGTGAAGGCGAGCCGCTGGTCACCACGCCGATCGCTTCGCCTGCTTCATTGCAGCAGCAATATTCGTCGCGCGCAATTCCGCGGTCAAGCATTTCCAATCCCACAAGCGTCCGCGTCAACCCAGCCGCTTTCGCGCGCTCAAGCGCCGCGCGTCCCACGAAATCGCCCTTTTCCATCTTGCAGTAGCGATCCAGCCCCGCTTCCCACACATTGATCTTGTCGCTGATCTCGTGTCCGTACAGCGCCATCTTCGATTCCAGACGCAACGTATTTCTCGCTCCCAGGCCGCAGGGGATAATTCCGAATTCGCGCCCTGCGTCCATCACATGATTCCAAACCTTTTCGCTCGTCGCCACATCCGATGGCACGTAAATCTCGAATCCATCTTCGCCGGTGTAACCCGTTCGTGCGACCAGCGTATTCTTCAGCCCGCAAACCGTCCCATGCGTGAACCAATAATTCTTGAGTCCATTCAAATCCACGTCCGTGAGTTTTCGCATGACATCCACGGCGCGCGGTCCCTGAATCGCAAGCTGTGTGTAGGCATCGCTCAGCTCTTCCACGGCGCAGTCGAAGCCCTTGGTGTTTGCGCGCACCCAGTCAATATCCTTTTCGCGCGTGCCCGCGTTAATCACCAACAGAAAATCGTCCTCTCCCAGCCGGTGCACGATCACGTCATCCACAAACGTGCCTTCCGGATACAGCATCGCCGAATAGTGCGCCTGCCCGATGGCCAGCTTCGACGCATCATTCATGCTGATGTGCTGCACCGCCGCCAGCGCGCCTCCAGGCTTGCTGCCGCTGCGGATGCGAATGTCGCCCATGTGGCTGACATCAAAAACTCCGACGCTCCCGCGCACCGCCTTGTGCTCCGCAATCAATCCGCCGCTCGACGGATACTCGACGGGCATATCCCAGCCGCCAAAATTCACCATCTTGGCGCCCAGTCGCCGGTGCAACGCGTTCAGGGGCGTCTTGCGAAGCTCGCGAATGGGAGGAGTTGTGACGGATTCCATTCCATGTGCTCAGAAGAAATTCATACTAACATGCGCTCACATACGGGTCAAAGAAGCCCCCCAAGAGCCCGTGGACAGCTTCCGGTTACTGCTGCGTTTATCAGGCGCTGACGATTAAGCTTGCTGGTAGACTACTGCTATGGCCGCCGCGAAACAGGGTTAACCTATCTTTCATACGAATAAACAGCCTCGTCAGTCCGATGACCTGGTTCACCTTGTTTTTTTCAATGCCGTTGTTGATCTGGGGCGCTTCCAGACTAGCTCGTAATCGTGCCCAGACTTCTTTGACGGAAAGAGTTGCTGACGTGGCAGTGCCGTTCATTGGAATGGTCATCCTGATCGCCGACGTATTCCAGATTGTGGTTGCAGCAAGATCGGCGTTATAAGCCTAACTCCCAGATAACCAGAAATGTGCCGAAGGTAGATTTCGGCGGCAAACCGCTTGAATTGGGAAGGGCGTTAGAGAATTGGCGGCGCACCCAAAGAGCAGGTAAACGACTCGACGTATCTGACTGACCTTCATCTTGCCGCACCGCTACTGCTCAGGTACAGTTTTCTGGGAGGCCCTAATGCAAGGACCCACCGTTTGCGTCCAGTGTGATTTGCCGGAGGAACGCTGCACCTGTGAACGCTACTGCACCATTTGCAAAGGGCAGCACAACGTGCGCCTCTGCATGGACGGTCTCTACTATTGCCCGGATTGCCGGGAAGCCTGCGAAGTCTCCATCGCCAGCAGCCGTGGCCATTGAACTTCACAGTTTCCGCTTGCTGCTCGACGCCGATGTGCGTCTGGCGGCCGCGGTCGGGGGAGCCGCCCGCTACCTCGCCGATTCTGCCGGAATGGAAACCGAGGCGAGTTCACAACTGCAATCTTCCGTCGTGGCCGCCTGCCGCGAAGCCTTCGAGGACCTGACGGGAGACGCTCCGCACCTGAGTGTCACCTTGACCCGCTTTACCGATCGCATCGAAGTCGCGGTCTCCCATCGAGGAGGTACTTTGCCCGCGGTGGGTCTTGACACGATTGCAGGATTTGCCGGACGCGTCGCAGGCAGCGGCATCAGCTCTGGCGTCTTCGGTGGAATCGATCGCGTCCAGTTTGAGACGCGCGGCGGGGAAGCCGTCACTCGCTTGACGAAATACATCGGCGAAGTCACACCCCGCATTTAGCCGCCCGCAAAAAGCAAAAGAGCCAGACCGTTTGCCGGCCTGGCCCTTCTTTTTTACGCGTACGGAGTTCGCGCCGTCCTACATCTTGAGCGCAAACGTATTCTTGCGAATCAGCGCCGTGATCTGATCGTCGCTCAGCGACATACTCAACATCACGCGATCGCCGGCCGGAGTCACCCGCGCCTGATCGAGCAGCTGCGCCAGGTCGGGATTGTCTTTCTGCGCCTGATACCGTTTGTAGAGAAACCCTGCCTGCAGCAACTGGCCGAGGGTGTTCGCGTCTTCCGAGGATCCGCATACCGCCTGGAACTTTCCATCCACGCCGCTGCCGGCATCCACGTTGATGATCATATTCTGCATCCGCGCGACCAGCTTCGCGGCTTCGGGGAACTGCTCGACTTCCGGTGCAAGCTGCTGCATCGCCAGCCGCGTGTACGCCGGATTCAGCACCGCCCAGACCACCCCGCTGCCGTTCGCCTCATTGATTAGCGGGAAAAACTTGTCGTTGTGCAAGAGCCCCTCTTCCGTGCCAAACCGCACTTCGATCATTTTTTCGAGCAGCGTTCGATGGCCAAACGCGGCGGTATTCGAATCAATGAACAGGAAGAAGAGATCATTCGGCCCCGACCCGGTCCCGAACGCATACATGGTGTAGCCCCGCGCCTTGAATGTCGGCAGCTTCTGCTGTTTGAAGTAGGATTCCGTCGAGCCCGGATTGAAATTTCCGAGCGCCACGCCCACGACTTCTTCTCCAGTGGGGACCGACGTAGCAGCAGAAGCCGCATTATCCGTCTTTCCGCTCATGCTGTCGGCGACCAGCGCCCACGCAAGTTCATCCACCTGCGAATTCGGATCCACTCCCGCAGAAGCCAGGAATTTCTCGAACTGCCGGAAGCGTTCCGGGAGCATCTGTTCCTGCAACTGCGGAAACCACTTCAGCGTCCGCGCTTTTTTCAAATCGGCATAGGCAAATTCACCGACGTCCTTTGGGAAGAGCGCAATCACGTCCGGGCCCAGTCGTCCCGCTCGCGCGGGTTTCGGTGTCGCCAGGGCCATTACCGCCAGGATGCCGGCGGCCACGAATCTGCCGAGAGTTACCCCCGGCCGTGCCGCGGCCAAACCTGAAGTCATGGTCAATCTCATTTAATGCTCCTTTCGGAAAGGGCCGTGGGGACTTCTATTCTACGCGCTTGTTGCGCGCGGCGCATCGCCCAAGCGCTCCCGCAGTGCCGCCATCTTCGTTCGAATGGACGCAACATACGCCGCATCCGTGATCCCATCCAAATTGATTTCCACGTTCGCCAATGCTCCGCGAGCGCCTGCGCCGGCCATCAGCCGCGCCACTTGCAAGTCTGATCGCATGGATGCCGCCGCGATAGCTTCCAGTTGTCCGAGACGTTCGAAAACGGCAACGCTTCGCTCCGCCACCTGCAGCGGCACTTCGGCCGCGCCCTTGGTCGCGGTTTGTATGGCTTCCTCGCGCTGCCGCGTTTCTTGCGCGTCTCCCTGCTGCAATTTGAACGCGGCCATCACTGCGTCAAAGGCAGCGGCATCACGGTCGACCGCCTGCGTCAACTCCTCCGCCGTGCGCCGCAACTCATCCAACGCCGCGGAAAGCTCATCGACAAAACTCGCTTGCGACTTTTTCTTGCGCGAAAGTCCCGCTACCATTTGCCCCAGCGAAGCCGCCAGCGCCCCCGCGAACGCGGAAACGCTTCCGCCGCCCGGCGTTGCTGTCGGCGCGGCCACAGCATCCAGAAACGGCCGCGCGAGTCCCGCAAGCTTGCCGTCTTTTGCGGTCTCCAGCGTCGCTCCCGTAAGCGCAGACTCCAGTTTATTTTCTAAAACTTGCGCAGGAGAGAAGTTCTCCAGCTGCAGGAAAAAGTCCGCCGCCATCTCGATGGCTTTCTTGGGAATCAGCCCGACAATCTCGCTGCCCACCGGCACCGCGCCGTAGCGCTCCGCCTCGCGCTTCACCATTTCATACACGCGATGCATAGGCGTCTGTTCGAAATCAGTCAGGTTGATGGAAACCTGTGCCAGGTTGCGCGCCTTCAACTCCACTCCCATGGACTTCACATACCGCAATCCGCCCGAGGAGAATCGAATGGCCTTGGCGATCTTGTTCGCAATGCTGACATCGGCGGTATTGAGATTGACGTTGTACGCGATCAGAAATTTGCGCGCTCCCACGACGGTCACGCCCGCTGTCGGATGCACCTTCGGTTCGCCGACGTCCGGCTGGCGGTCGAGATTCGTCCTCATCTCTTCGCGCAGCCCTTCGAATTGCCCTCGCCGGACATTTTCCAGGTTTGTGCGGTCCGGCCGCGTCGCCGCCGCTTCGTAGAAGAACACCGGTATACGGTAGCGCTTCCAAATCTCATGCCCTACGCGCCGCGCCAGCGCCACGCAATCTTCAATGGTCACGCCCTCGATGGGTATGAACGGCAACACATCCGTTGCGCCCACGCGCGGATGTGCCCCACTGTGCTTTGTCAGGTCAATCAGCTCCATCGCTTTGCCGGCGCCTCGCAATGCGGCCTCGGCCACGGCCTCCGGTTCGCCTGCGAGCGTCACAACGCAGCGGTTGTGATCGGCATCCATCTCCCGGTCCAACACATATACACCCGGGACGCTGCTCATGGCTCCGACGATGGCATCTACTTTGGCGGGATCGCGCCCTTCGGAAAAATTTGGCACGCATTCAATCAGGCGTTTCATTGTTTTGGTTTTTTATCCTGTCGTCCGGGCCAGTTCGCCGGTAGCCTTGGCTTCCGGTCCGGCAGCGTGGGTCTCTCATAAACGAATACCGGTTTCTTGCCCGGCGTTGCCGGCTTTGCGCCAGCTTGCGCCGGCTCTTTGTCCGTTTTCAGCGGCCATTGCGGCCCAATCATCGGCTTCAAGTTTGGTGAGAGCGGCACTTTCGTCGCCGCCAGCTGCGCCTTGGCCTTTTGCGCTTCCTTCTTTAGCGCTGCCGGACTCGATTTTTCCTTGAAATAGCGTCGCAATTGTTCAGCGAACCACGTGAAGACCGCGAACCACAGCCCCGCGATGACCGCGTTATACCCTTCCATCCCCCCGGCTACACCCAAGATTGCCACAACCGCGAAGATGATCACCAGAAACGCGTAAAAATACTCTTCGAAGAGCCCCTTCCTTTTCGGCGGCCCAATTTTGGGGAGGCGCAGCTTCTTTGTCGCTCCCGCTGAATATCTAGATTGGGGCTTGTTCGTTGCCATGGATCACGCGACCACGCTTCACGGTCATCCAGCAATGGCTTACACCAAAATAATAAGGAATTTCCCGGTAGTCGGCCACTTCGAATACCGCGATGTCCGCCTGTTTGCCAACTTCCAGCGATCCGATCTGTTTTTCGCACTGCAATGCATAAGCTGCATTGATTGTAGCCGCCGCAATCGCTTCCGCTGGCGTCATCCGCAGTTGCGCGCACGCCAGCGACAAAATCATTGGCATGCTCAGCGTCGGACTCGTTCCCGGATTGTAGTCCGTGGCCAGCGCCACGATCGCCCCGGCATCAATTAAATCCCGCGCGGGCGCATATTTCTTTAATCCCAGATGAAAATCGCACCCCGGCAGCAGCGTCGCTACCGTCTCTGATTTTCCGAGGGCGCGAATGTCGCTCGCGTTCACCTGTTCGAGGTGATCGCAGCTTGCCGCGCCCATTTCCACCGCGAGTTGCGCCGCCCCGGTCCGCGTGAGCTGTTCCGCATGCAACCGCGGTGCCAGCCCATTTTGTTTGCCCGCTTCCAAAATGCGTTTCGATTGCCCTCGCGTGAACGCCCCGCGATCGCAAAAAACGTCACAATATTCAGCCAGCTTCTTCGCCGCCACTTCCGGAATCATTTTCTCGATCAGCAGCGCGATGTATTTCTCCGCTCCGTCCGCTTTCCCGCGAAACTCCGCAGGAACCACGTGCGCGCCCAAAAAGGTGGACACAATGTCCAGCGGCTGTTCTCCAGCCAATTCCTTATGTAAACCCAGAATCTTCAGTTCGCTCGCAACATCCAGCCCGTACCCGCTTTTCGCCTCCACCGTCGTCGTGCCGTACGCCGCGAACAATTTCAGTGCTGCCATCGCCCGCTTTTTCAGAGCCTCGGCGGTCGCCGCCCGCAGTTTCTTCACCGAGTTCAGAATCCCGCCGCCCTTGCGTGCAATCTCTTCATAGCTCGCCCCTTCAATTTTCAATTCGTATTCTTCCGCGCGACTGGCCGCATGAATCAAGTGCGTATGCGAATCCACGAATCCCGGCAGCGCCACGCGCCCGCCCAAATCCAATTTCTCTGCCGCGCGCGCTTCCGCCAGCGCCTCCACTTCTGTCCGCGTTCCCACCGCGGCGATCACGCCATCGCACAGCAGCAGCGCGCCATCTTCAATCACTCCCAGGTTGGAAAGGGAACTGCCCCGCCGCGGGCCGCGCCCGCGCAACGTTAGCAACTGCGATGCTCCGGTGATGAGAAGGGGACTCGGCAAAGCCACTTCATTATGCCGAAAAGCGCGCCGCTAGCACAGGCGCAGCCTCTCCAGAAAATTCATGTGATGTTGCGGTCCGCGCCATCGCCACGGCGCAGGAACTTCTCGACTACGCGCTCGCGGCCTTTCCGACCCGGAAGGCCGGCAGGAACACCTCTTGCACAAAAGTCTCAAAGGAGGTCGGCGTCGTATTCGCCGCCGTTCTCGCTTCCAGCGCTCTCATATGCCCGCTATTCAGCGCATCGGACATCTCACAAATCAGGTTGGCCACGTTTTTCGATATCCCCATCTGAGCCATCGCCATGATCACCTGTTCCGCAGGAAGCTGAATATACGCTAGCGCAGGCCGCCCAATGGCCGCACCGACGACGCGCGCCACCTCGTTGTAGGAAATATCCCGCTGCCCCAGCAGCTCGCGCGTTTGCTGGCCCGTAAAATTCAGCCGCAGGAGCGCATCCGCTGCCGCCGCGCCGATGTCGCGCGTCGCGATCATGGGAAGTTTCAGATCGCCATTCACCGGCCCCGCCATCATCCCGAATTGCTGGAGGATCTCCACCTGGGGAAGCGTGTTCTCCATGAAGTAGCCAGCCCGCAAATGCAGTGCATTCAGCCCGGAAATCTTCGCGAATCTTGTTTCCATGTAATGTAGGCCGGCGACCGGCCCGGTTTTGTCCGGCTTGTCGGCGCCGAAGCTGCTCAGCGTCACTGCATATTTCACACCGGTGGTTTCCAGCGCGCTGGCCACCGTGTCTATTACCTGATCCTGATATGCGCGGAGGTTGCTGCTGGTCAAGTTGGGCGGCGTCAGCGAATAGACCGCCTCTGCCCCGTCAAACGCGCGGCAAAGCGCCTCTTTGTCCAAGACGTCAGCCGCGAACGCTTCCGCGCCGCGGCTCACGAACGGGGTGAGTTTTTTTTCGTCGCGACCGACGACGCGGACCTTTTTCCCCATGTCCAACAACACATTCGCAATGACGGAACCGGTGTGCCCGGTGGCTCCTAGAATGACGTGCATTGGCCCTCCTTACAGGCTGGTAGGATGCAGGGCTAAGAGGAAGCTTCTGCCTGAAAATACCTCATGGGACTGGGGAGACTGATACTACTACAGCATCGGAACCTTGACGCCGGTTTTCTTCGCAAACGCAATCGCCTCGGGATATCCCGCATCTACGTGCCGGGCCACGCCCATCCCCGGATCATTCGTCAACACGCGCTCAATGCGCTTGGCCATTTCCTTCGTCCCGTCCGCGACAGTCACCTGCCCGGCATGCTGCGAATAGCCGATTCCCACGCCGCCGCCGTTGTGAATGGACACCCACGAAGCGCCGCTCGCCGTATTGATCAGCGCATTCAGCAGCGGCCAGTCCGCAATCGCATCGGATCCATCCCGCATCGATTCCGTCTCGCGGTACGGCGACGCCACCGATCCGCAATCCAGGTGATCGCGGCCCATCACCACCGGCGCCTTAATTTCGCCTTTGGCCACTAGCTCGTTCAACGCCAGCCCAAACTTATCGCGCTCCCCATATCCCAGCCAGCAGATGCGCGACGGCAGTCCCTGAAACTTTACGCGCTTCTGCGCCAGCTTGATCCAGCGCTGTAAATGCTCGTCTTGCGGGAACATTTCCAGCACCAATTGATCCGTCCTCGCAATGTCCGAAGCCTCACCGGAAAGCGCCGCCCACCGGAACGGCCCCTTGCCCTCGCAAAACAGCGGCCGGATGTATGCCGGCACAAATCCCGGAAAGTCATACGCGTTCTTCACGCCTTGTTCGAACGCAAACGTTCTAATATTGTTTCCGTAGTCAAACGTCACCGCGCCCAGCTTCTGCAAATCCAGCATCCCCTGGACGTGCTGCGCCATCGCCGCCATCGAATGCTTCTTGTATTCCTCAGGATTCTTCGCGCGCAGCTCCACCGCCACTTCCAGCGTCATTCCATTCGGCACATATCCGCCAATCGGATCGTGCGCGCTGGTCTGGTCGGTCAGCAGATCCGGCACCACGCCGCGCTTCGCAAGCTCCGGAATCAAATCCGCGCAATTGCCCACCAGCCCGACCGAAGTCCCCTCGCCCTTGCGCACCGCGTTTTTCAAAATCCGCAGCGCTTCATCCAGCGAAGTCACCATCACATCGCAATAACCGGTCTTCACCCGCCGCTTGATGCGCTCCGGGTCCACGTCAATCCCCAGAAACGCCGCGCCATTCATCGTCGCCGCCAGCGGCTGCGCTCCGCCCATCCCGCCCATGCCGCCCGTCACCACCAGTTTGCCCGCCAAACTTCCGCCAAAATGTTTCTTCGCCGCCGCTGCGAACGTTTCGTAAGTTCCCTGCAAAATCCCCTGGGTACCAATGTAAATCCAGCTGCCGGCGGTCATCTGCCCATACATCATCAATCCCGCGCGGTCCAATTCGTGAAAGCGGTCCCAATTGTTCCAATGTCCCACCAGATTCGAATTGCACAGCAAAACCCGCGGCGCATACTCATGCGTTCGAAACACCGCCACCGGTTTCCCCGACTGCACCAGCAGCGTCTCATCCGCCTCCAGCGCCTTCAGCGAACGAACAATCGCATGAAAACATTCCCAATTCCGTGCCGCCTTCCCCGTCCCGCCATAGACAACCAACTCCTCCGGCTTCTCCGCCACCTCCGGATCCAGGTTATTCAACAGCATCCGCAGCGCCGCCTCCTGCTGCCACCCCTTGCAGGTAATCTCCAGCCCCCGCGGCGCGCGATACGGCCCCTTCGACAAATTCACCTCCGTCACCGTCCCCGGTAAGATCGCGCTCATAACTTTTTCACTCTGTCGCTCATCTTAGCTCACGCCCCGCCCATTTGCACTCGCTCGCATCCCTTGCGCAATCCGTACCAGAATGGAACACGAGTGGCTCGCACAGATTGTGCTCTGCTCGATAACTCGCATCCTCCATTCCGAAGCACATATCCGTTCTCCTTTGCCTATCGGTCCGCTATTGTTTTTGTTGTGTCGATCGAACCTGTTTTTTTTAGCTTCTGTTACGAGGCCTACAAGGTAAAGTGGATATTTTTGTCGTTCGTGTTTTTCTTGGTCGCGTCCACTGCTGCTTCGTGCGGGAAGCAACAGGATGAGCTTGCTCATCTTCGCGTCGCCGACGTGCCCGTCCGCCCTCTTCTCCACACTTCCGGCGCTCCAACCGTCACGTACCCGGAGTTGTTCCCGCTGCAGATCGCGGTGTATTGGACCGACCCCAGTGAAGGTGTCCTGGGAGTCGTCCACGCCCTGCGCGCCATGGGCATTCCTTTTTTCGTCACGCGGGATTTTAACCGTGCTCTTCGCCACCGCCTCGTAATCCTTTATCCCAGCTCGGATTCCAACTCTTTTACTCTCGCGCAAATCGATGAATTAACGCGGCACGTGCGAAATGGCGGCAGCCTGTTCGCCGTAAACGTCCTCTCCCGTAATTTGGGTCCGCTCTTCGGATTCAGTGCCGTCACACCATCGCGTCAGCGCTATCAGGTTAATTTTTCCGCTGGATCAGATCCCGCATTGCACTATCTGAATCGGCCCGAAGAGCTGCAGGTTCCACTCGGCGCCGCGAAGTACCCTGAAATCTTCTGGACCAACGGCTACCTTCCGGAGCCGTCAGCCGCGGTGCTCGCTCGTTTTGAAGATGGCTCCGCGGCCGTACTTCGTAAATCCTCCGGCAAAGGTACGGCCTACCTGTGCGGCCTCAGCTTTCATGATGTCGTTCTGCGGAACCAGGTCAACCGCGACTTCGATGCGGAGCGCTGCTACGTCAATGCTTTCGAGCCCGGCTCCGACGTTTGGTTGCTCTTCCTTCGCGCCTGGTATGAAACCGCCGAACCGGCCGCCGTCCGTATCTCCACCATTCCCGGCGGCCAGATGTCCGTTCTCCTTCTTTCCCACGACGTCGATTGGGAATACTCTTTTGCGCCGTCGCTTTCCTTCGCCGACGCAGAAAGCAGTCTTCAGACCCGCAGCACCTTTTTCATTCAGGCCAAGTACGTCAGCGACGCCAACAGCCACTCTTTCTTTTTCGGCAACAACCTCGCCATTCTCCGCCGTCTCTCCGCCAGTGGTAATTCGGTTGGCAGCCACTCCATCATCCACTCGCGCGGATTCAATAAATTTGAGCTGGGCACCGGCGGCGAAGCCTTTCCCACTTATCAGCCTCGCGGAACCGGGTTTGATTCCTCCACAGGTGCCACTGTCTTCGGCGAAGTGCGCGTCAGCAAGCAATTGTTGGATGGAGAAATTCCCGGCCAGCAGACGGACTTTTTCCGGGCGGGGCACCTGCGCGTCCCCCCGACTCTTCCCGAGGCCCTGCAGCGCTGCGGCTATCTCTTCGATTCTTCCTTTACTGCGGATGACGTCCTTTCCAATTTTCCCTACGCTCTTCCGCTGGGACTCCTTTTCGAGGAAGACAGCGGCCTTTACGAATTTCCCGTAACCATCGATGATTCGGAAGATCCGCCTCTCTCCCAGCGCCTCGACAAAGCGCTCGACGTCATCCGGGCAAATGCCGAAAATGGCGCCCCCAACGTTCTTTTAATCCATCCGACGGATTCACAGGCGAAAGTTCAGGCGGAACAAGCGCTCCTCCGCGGATTGCCTCCCGGCGTCACCGCCACGGACATGGAGAGCTTCGCGCGCTTCTGGCGGGCGCGCGACCGTCTCAAATGGACCGCACGCACCGCTCCCGGCCAGGACTCCATGGAACTGGATGTGTCCAGCGACGAGGCCATTGACGGTTTAACCTTTGAATTTCAGCGCGAAATCGCCGATCTCAAAGGTGGCGCAAAATTGCTCCCGGATCACCGGCGCATCCTTCTGCCACTGCTCGAAAGCGGCCAGCCCATTCACGTTTTGGTCCATTTTCACCCAGGCCAGTGAGAGCGGGTGGCTGGCCGATATTTGCACCTGTGCGTTTCGACTAAGAAGACTTCCGCCGATCCTTTCGTTTTCCCCGCGCACGCACGTAGTGGAACCGCACCAAATAAATCTTCTCGCTCCTCCCGTGCTTCGCCACCTTCAGCAGATCCAGCACGCCCAGAAATCCCGATTCGCGCGCCAGCTCCGGAGTAATGTCCGGAAACCCGATCGTCTCGATTGAATCGATCTCGATCGCGCCCTCTTCCATCGGGTATCGCGCGCCAACTCGCACGTGCGGACGCATCCAGAACCGCACGCTGCACGTGATTTCCCCCCGCCGAACGCCCTCGCGCAGCCGCTTCGTGAACACCATGGCCGGAGTTTACTCCGTCTGTCCGTCTGCAACCGCGGGCAATGTTCTATAATCCAGGCCGCTTTCAGGAGCCTCTATGGACATTCGCTGCATCGTTACCGGCCAGAACGATTCCGGCAAGTCGGTTTTCGTCCGCGACGCACCCATCAAGCCTGTAACCCTCGCCCTTTTTCCCGGCTACGAATTCCATCGCCTCTGGGGAAGCGATTCCGCCCCCGAACTCCCCTCGAACGGCTCGTTGCCGATTCCGCCTCGCTATTTTCCTTCCGTCCGCGGTTTCCGCTTCGGCTTCTTCACCATACCGCCGGACACCACGGCTCGCATCGATCGCCTCAACACCGCTTCCGCCATCGAAGAAATTCAGCAAAAGCTACCCGGTATGCTCGACGTCTTGGAACGTGATCATCCCGGCATGCATACCACCGACACGGTGGACTTCGACGTGGTGGTCTCCGGCGAGGTAGTTCTCGAATTGGATGACGGAGCCGAACTTCTCCTCAAAGCAGGGGATTGCGTGATCCAGAACGGCACTCGTCACGCCTGGCACAACCGCTCCTCCGCCAACTGCCTCATCGCCGTCACGTTACTCGGCGCACGGCGCGACTAGAGTCCCACACCTCACCCCGAGCGGAGAGGTGATCATTCTGCGAGACGAGTCGTTCCTTACGAGTGCTCTATTTTACAGCGACTTGCATGCGGAGTGCGGCAGCTCTGTTACCGCGTTCTGGTTAGTTGATTTTCGAACCGCCAGCGGCTTCTTCTGGCGGCTCTTCCACCTTATGCCAGCTGGAATTGGGGTTGAATTCCTTCAAAGCTTTGGCGAGGGCCTCGGTTCTCGGGCCAAGATTCTTCTCGTAGACCACTCCATCCGGGCCCACGATAAATGTCATCACACCCGACGATCTATATTCCGCCGGATAGGCGAGGAACGCAAATCCCTCGGTCATTTTGCCCTTGACGATGTAGCTTTTCGCTCCGCCTGAGGCGCCTTTTCCTTGACCGGTCAGAATTTGGAAATAGTAACCCCGATAAGGTGTCGGCGGTCCGTCTTGGCCCTTGGCATAGCCTTGCGCCACGGCCGAGGCCACCAGCGGTCCGATGGGGCTCTGCGGTTCGCCCTCGGCAGCTTTCCAATACAGCCCATTGTGCTGCCCTTCATCACTGAAGATCTTCGGCGCATACTCGCTATGCTGCGCGGCGAAGTATTCCTTCTCCGCCGCCACCAGCGCCTCGCATACGTGAATGCTCGACATTTCATTCCGGCCAACGCGCCGGTACAGGATTTCTTTCTTTCCCGCCACGGTATCGAAATACCAGGCGCTGCCCTTGTTCACCAACGGGATCGGTGTGGGCCAGTTGTGCGCGCCGATATACAAAATCACCGTCCCGTCCGGTTCTTTTACCAGGCGGTGCATTTCCTCATATCTCTTCACGAAATCCGCGCGGCCGTTGGCGTCCTCGGTTTCGTCGCCCGAGTGTACGATTTGCTTTCCGTCCGGTCCGAGGATTTCGAGCATCGCTTTTTCGTCGTTACTCCGCGCCGCCGCAAGCAGCGCGCTGCTTGCGGCCTCCGGTGATGAAAACGCTTTCGGTCCTACTTGCTGCGCCAGGGAACTGCCGGTAAAGCACCCGGTCACAAGGAGCGCGGCGGCGGCCAATTTAGAAAGAATGTTCCAATGAATCTGTCGATAGTTCAGTTTCATTCGCCGCATTTGGAATTCTCCAGTTTGTAAATTTTGCAAACCGCCCAGAACCTGACGAAACTACGATTACCGGTGCCTGCCGCCGCCACCACCGCCATGAAAACCGCCGCCGCCCATGCTGGCTTGCCCACGGGACGAATAACTCCTCGCCTCGCCGCCATGGTCATAGCCGCTGAAGGCACCCGAGCGGGTCCCGCTTTGACCGCGAGGCTCTGCGTAGCCACGTGCGGCACGGTTATCTCCCTCAAACGGCCAGGCCCCTACTCCGGGCCGGTTGAATGCGCCGCCGCGAGGACCTGGACCTCCGCCCCGGTAGAAATTGTTCCGGTTGTAAAACGTCCTGCTGCGGGAGTAGTACCTGTCATGGTTATAAATGGCGTAGTGGTTGTGCCAATCGAATCCCCAATGATGCCAGCCCCACCCGTAGCCGCCGAAGAAGCCGATCCCAAAGCCAGCTCCGAAGGAGAGAAATGGTCCTTCATACCAGATCCCCGGATACGGATACCATCCCGGCCACGGCCCTATCGGGCCTCCGTACACCACCCAGGGATCGTACGCAGGTACGTACACTACATCTGGCTCCGTGGGCTCAATGACCACCGTCGAGCCTTGCGTCGTCACCGTTTGCTGCGGCGTGCTCTTCAGATTGCCGGCTTGCTCGGCTCTCTGGCGCATTACTTGCACCGCATCCATCACATCCTGTTCTTGGTTGTAATACGCGTCGCCTAGTGAAGACGTCCAGGACAAGTTCTTATCCATATTCCCAAGCACGGATGGAAATGGAGCCAGCGCCTTGACGCTCGGGTCCCACGGCTGTTGGTCCACGGCTTGACCCAAATCGTCGCCCTTCAAATCCGGACGCGATTGCACAAATCGGTCGGCCTCGACGACTTGCTCGGGAAACGCCGACGCCGCCAGGATCTGCGCCACCAGCGAATCCGGATACAGCGCGATCGGCGCGACCAATTGTTGCAATTGCTCGGGAGTCTGTTGCTGGTACGGCGCACCCTGCGCGTTCTGCGCCGGGCTTGGCGCGTCTTGATATGCAGACAGATTCTCCGGCCACGACGCGAGTAACAGACCGCACGACAACAGGCCAGCCACAATTTGTTTGCCCATCCCGGGCATCGAGAACCTCTTGTCCGATCCGAAGGCTTTCACGTTCGTAGAATTTCTATGTACCTTCATCGCCGTAGGCCTCCACTATACATAGATGTTTCAAACGCACCTTGAGTCTCAATCTTTGTCATCGCCAAAGGGCAGGCCCTCAATAACTTTCACTGCGCCATCCTAACGCACGCCACCCCTCTTTGTACTCCCTCGCGTGTCTCCCTACCAGTTCAATATCAGACCAAGGGAATTCGCGAGCCGCAAGAGATGGTCGTGGATTCGCGCGACGCTGGAATGTGGGGATTATGGAGTTTCCGGCTAATTGGACAGTAGATGTATTGCCTTACGGCTTCTTTTCCGTTCTTTCGTCGGGGCGGTCATAGTATCCACTTCGAGTCCGCACGATGTAATTGTGTCCGCGGACTTTCACCTCGACGTGTCGAAACGAGCCGTCATGGCGGGAATTTGATGGAGAATAGCCCAAAAGATATTGCGAGCGCAGCTCGTGCGCAATGCTCTCGAATGCCGCCCCAATCTGCTCGACGGACTTCACCCGAATGGCGCGGCCCCCCGTTTCGCGAGCGAGTTTCCGGAGATGCGTGTCTCCGTGGTACGTGGCGCCCACCAACGTGTAAAACTCCTGATCGCTTACGACAATCGAATAAACGATTACATCGGCCTTCTCCGCCGATTCGATTGATTTCTGCAGGTTGATCTTGCTGCCCTGGTCCTCCCCGTCGGTAACCAGCACCAGCACCTTGCGTCCAAAGCGCGCCTTCATCAATTCATTGGAAGCCAGATAGACCGCATCATAGAGGTGCGTCCCTCCGGAGGACTTGCCCGCATCATCCTGCAGAATGCTTCTTCCCGTTTCGTTGATTTCCGCCGAATCAATGGCGCGCGCCAATGCGCTGTTCGCATCCGTAAAATCCGTAAGCAACTTCACATCGGCGTCGAAGCCCATCACGAATGCCTGATCCTGGCTCTGCAGAACGGAGCGCAGAAAGTCTTTGGCCGCCTGCTGCTCCGTGGCCAGAAGGCGGCCCTGACTGAAGCTCGTATCAATGGCGATCCCTAAACTCAACGCCGCATTGGTCTCCTGCGAAAAGTATTCGATTTTCTGCGGGGTCGCGTCTTCGCTGATCTCGAAGTCATCCTTCTTCAAGTCTTGAATCAAATGGGCGTGACGTCCTTCAACAATCGCATATACATTTACGGCCACCGACGTGGCTTTAATGGTTTCGCCCGGAAGCCCATTGGTCCCTTGTTGCCGCGAGTCGGTGGGCAGTACCCAGATTAAAAGACTGAATGCCGCCGCAAAGGCCGCCAGCATCGTGCGCGCGGGGACTGTCCGATACGTGCGTTCTTGACCGGGGCTGGCGTGTGCGAGTGGATTCACAGGAGCCTTTCCTTTCCACAGCGTACGCAGCTCCGGCCGTGAAGTCGAAACGAAAAGGAAAAGAAGGGCCGGACATTCGAGCGGAATCCCTTCGCGGATATCTGCCCTTGTCCGGCCACGTCGTGCTTGACAGGCTTAGGTGCGGATGGCGTGAAGCTGCCTTAGTCGCCGCTCACTTCGACGGAGACCGTCTCGATCAGCTGCGGCTGCTGTGCCATGAGCACACTCAACTCCTTCGGCAGTGAAAAATAGAACGTGCCGACCCTGGGCAAGCGCAGCGCCCGGATCGTTACCTTTCCATCGTGGCGAATGCAAAGCAACGCGGGTTTCATGCTTTGACTGCCGTTTTCGCTAAACGTCTGAGCGCGCAAAATCCCCACAGCCCGGTTATCGTGGTACACGACGATCTTTCCGTCCAACGACAGACCGTCAACCGTATACGAGTAGTTGCCCGTCGGAAGCGCCATCTTTTCCAATTGCGCGTCAAACGGCAGCTTGAACCTGCCCGAGGATACCGGCCCTGCATGCAAGGCCGTTGCGACCATTCCGAACACTACGACGGCAACAAGCACCACCCCTGAAACTCTTGCCCATGAAACTTTCATTAAGCTTTTCTCCCTTTGTCAAAGCTGCTATGCCGCCGACTGTTCCAGCCGACACACCCAAGGATGGATACCTTTCTCCGGAGGCAGAAAGCATATTGTCAATTACACGTGTGGTAGGGACTAGTACTTGAGTCCCAGATTGGAACAGATGTTGCCAAAAGGTAAGCTGGCCTAGTGAAGTAAGGGCGCTTGGTAGCCTCGTTCCGCTCGTCCGCAAGGCATGACACTAGCTCATGCCGCCAAAAGCAAGGTAACTTCTTTATGGTCAATGAGTTAGCTAACCCATACGACTGAGGCAATGGAATGAGCTTCTGCTGAGGCTCTCGGCGATAGCGCTTTTAGCGACCTTGTCTACCGATCTGCGCGCCATGATGCGGCAAAGTATTCCCTGCTCTTGTAGGCTGGGATCGTTATTCTGGTTTTCTCCGTCCTTCGATTTGACAAGAGTACAAAGTGAGCGCGGCCGACGACCATCGCTAATTGCACGTTCCAAATGGGTAAGGTAGAGTGAGCATCGGATCATGAACTACGGCACCCTTCCCTCACGTTTCCTGAACGCGGTTGACAAACTGCCGAGTTCGCGCGCGCAGATGTTTCGTCGCGACGGCCGCTGGGAACCGATCTCTTCCCAGGAATTCCTTCGCCGCGTCGCGGGCCTTTCCACCGCTTTTGTCGAGCTCGGCGTGAAGCCCGGCGATCGCGTCGGCCTCTTCTCCGCCAACCGTCCCGAATGGCACACGGCGGATTTTGCCATCACCGGCGCCGGCGGCGTCACCGTCCCCGTTTACTTCAATGAATCGCCAGAGCGCATGACTTACATTCTCAGGCATTGCGGCGCAAAGGTTGTCTTTGCCGCCGGAGCGCCACAATTGGAAAAACTGCTCGCGGTTCGCGCGAATCTTCCAGAGATGGAGCAAATCATCGTCGCCGACGCCGGGCCCGAACTTCCCAGCGACTGTCTTCGCTACGAAACGCTGATTGCGGGCGCGAGCGCGGCGGACGTCTCCTCCTACCGCATGCGCGTTTCAAACGTGCTCCCGGGGCAACTCGCCTCTCTCATTTACACCTCCGGCACCACCGGCGAGCCCAAGGGCGTCATGCTCACGCACAACAATTTCTGTTCCAACGTCAACGGCGTCGGCCAGGATTTTCACATCAATCCTTCCGAGGACACCGCGCTCTCGTTTCTCCCACTCGCGCACGTCTACGGCCGCACCGTCGATTACATCTACATCTTTCAGGGCGCTCCGCTCGCCTACGTGGAATCCGTGGATGCTGTCGCTCAAGCCCTTCTGGAAGTGCGTCCCACGGTTACCGCGGCGGTTCCGCGCGTCTTTGAAAAAATCTACGTGCGCTTCGTCGAACAGGGCTCCAGGAGCACCGGCGTCAAACGCAAGATTTTTGATTGGGCCATGAACGTAGCCGAGCAAGCCACGCCCTGGCGCACCACGGGTGCGCATGCAAGTCCTGCCCTGAAGCTTCAATGGAGAGTAGCGGACGCCCTGGTGTACAAGAAAATTCGTCTCGGCACCGGTGGCCGTTTGCGCCTGATCTGTTCGGGCGGCGCGCCTCTCTCGAAAGAGCTTGCGGAATTCTTTTGGACGGTCGGCATCCCCATCTATCAGGGCTATGGACTGACGGAAACATCCCCAATCGTTTCCAGCAACTACCCGGACAATCGATCTGGCAGCTCCGGCAAGCCCATCACCGACGTTCAAGTCCGCATCGCGGAAGACGGCGAGGTTCTCGTCAAAGGCCCTTGCGTCATGCAGGGCTACTATAAGGAGCCCGAGGCCACGCGCGAAGTGCTCACGGAAGACGGATGGTTCAGCACCGGCGACATCGGCTATCTGGATAAGGACAACTATCTCTTCATCACCGATCGCAAGAAAGACCTGATCAAGACCGCGGCGGGGAAATTCGTCGCGCCACAGCCTATCGAAAATTCGCTGAAAACCAGCCCCTACATCCTGAATGCCATGGTGATCGGGGACAAACGCAAATTCATCGTGGCCCTGATCGTTCCGAACTCCACTACGGTCTCCGCCAAATTAGCGGAGCAGGGAATTCGCTTCAGTTCCAACGCGGAAATGGCCGCGCACCCGGCGGTGCATTCACTGATTGACGCGGAAGTGAAACGCCTTACCGTTCATCTGGCGCAATACGAGAACATCAAGCGCTTCGCGCTTCTCCCCGAAGATTTCACATTCGACAATGGCAGCCTCACCTTTACGCTCAAGCTCAAGCGCCGCGTCGTCGAGCAGCAGTACCGCGGCGTCATCGAATCGCTTTACGCCGATGTCGCCGAGCCTCGCCCCATCCTCCAGGACTAGCGCGGCTTTCGCTGCGTCCACATTTCGATTTTTTTGATGAATCAAATCCCGCGCGAAAATCATCCAACGCGGTGCAGTGAGATTTCAGGCGGATTAAATATCGCGCAACAGAACTTGTTGGAAAAAGGAGGATTGACGTCATGGCAGCTACGGGAACTTCTACGGCTCGCACGTACAAGAGCAATGTCGGTGTACCGGAACAACATCGCCAGGCTTTGATCGCGCTTCTCAACGCGCGCCTGGCCGACAGTATTGACCTTCGCAGCCAGATCAAGTGGGCGCACTGGAACGTCAAGGGCATGCATTTCATTCAGCTCCATGAGCTCTTTGATTCCGTTTCTTCGCATGTGGATGACCAGAGCGACTCCATCGCCGAACGTATCGCGGCACTCGGCGGCGTCGCCAACGGAACAGCCCGCGAGGTGGCCGCGAGAAGCGGATTGAAGGAAGCCGATCTCACCGCCTCCGACGGCGCGGCGCAGTTGAAGTGGCTGGTGCACAACGTCGCGCATCACGCGAATGCGCTGCGCACGGCGGTGCAGGAGGCCGGTGATCTCAGTGACGACATCACGGTGGATCTTTTCACGACAATTACCCGCGACTTGGACAAGGACCTCTGGTTTCTCGAGGCGCATCTGCAGAAACTTTAGCTACAGCTACGAATCTCAAAAAAATTAGGCGGCGTTTCGTTACGAAACGCCGCCCAATTTTCTAGGACCAAGTTTTGTCTCCAGCGTGCCGAACTACATTGGCTTTCCATCCGGGCCAAGAAACTTCAACTCTCCCAGGTTCAGTTCCTTGACTCCCGCCTCGATCTTTGAGCGGTCGCCAACCACCACCCAGATCAGATTGTCCGGATGCACGACGGTCTTTGCAGCGTTCGTCAGATCGGCTGTCTTGAGCGCCCGGATTTTGCCCGCCATCGTTTCGTAGTAATCGTCCGGCAAGCCGTATTGCACGAGGTCGTTGATCGAAGCTCCAACCTCATCCTGCGTTTCCCGCGAGCCGGGCAGGCTGAGTGTCTCGCTGTCTTGGATCGCCGTCAGTTCCGCCTGCGTCAAGGGACGATCTCCCACGACCCCGCGCAGCTCTTTGTTGAGTTCCACCAGCGACTCTTTCGTTTTGTCGGTCTGCACCGGCGCGAAAGTAATCCACGGCCGCTGCGCGCGCGCACCCCAGAGCAACGTTCTTGTGCCATAGGACCAGTGCTTGTCCTCGCGCAGATTCGAATTGATTCTTGAAAAAAACGCTCCACCCAAGCCGTCATTCATCGCCTGAATCGCAATTTCGCTCGGATTGGCGGTCGGTGGCGCAATGTTTCCCACAATGATGATGGACTGCAGGGCGCCGGGTTTGTCGAGCATGTACACGATAGACTTCGGCGGCATCTGCACGTTCTTGACGTTTTTCTCCGGCGTTTGCCCCGGTTTCCAGTTCGCGAAAAGTTTTTCGAGTTTCGGCGTCACTTCACTGAGAGAAGTGTCGCCGGTAATCACCAGCGTCGCGTGATTTGGCTTGAACCACGCCTGGTGGAATTTCTCCAGATCTTCGCGTGTCATTTTATCAATGCTAGCTGGCGTCCCCGATCCTGTCAGCGGGTTCCCGTACGCATGCCCGGGACCGTACAGCAGGCCCGGGAACACTCGCAGCCCCATCTGGATCGGCGTGACTTGCTCGCGCTGTATCGCGGCGATCTGCTGGTTCTTTTGCCGCTTGAAGTCCGATTCCGGAAACACGGGGTTCAGAATGATGTCGGCAAACAGATCGAGCGATGGGTCGAGTTTGGACTTGAGCGAGGAAAGTTGCACGACCGACAAGTCCAGGTTGGCAGACGCATTGAGTTGCGCGCCCAGCAGGGCCTGTTCATCGCTGATTTGCAGCGCCGTCCGCGTCTTCGTGCCCCCGTTCAAAAGAGCCGCGGTCATGCTGGCCGTTCCCGGCGAAGCGAATTGATCTGCCGCGTATCCAGCGTCGACGTCCAGCCAGAAACTCACCAGCGGAACTTCATGGCGCTCCGCCAGAATCACCTTGAGCCCATTTTTCAGCGTCGCGCGCTGCAGTTTCGGCAGCTTCAACTCCGGTGGAGTACCGGTGTCCGGAGCTTTCGAACGATCGGCTCCGGTAGCTGCCGTCTTGTACGTCGGGAACGGTTGCACCTCCAAAATGAAGACGCCATCGGAAAGCCAGCGATTCGCCGCGGTCTTCAAATCTTCCGCGGTGGCTTCCTGCACCCGTTTCAGCGAGATTTTGTACGCGTCCGGGCTTCCGCGAAACGCCTGGCTCTGCGCCAGCCGGTCGGACTTTCCGCCGAAGCCGCCGATGCGTTCGATGCCACGGATGAAATTCGCTTCGTATTGCGCCTTAACGCGTGCCAACTCTTCGGCGGTGGGCCCTTCTTTCAGGAATCGCGCAAGTTCCTCATCCAATTCCTTTTCTACTTGCGCAAGATCGCCGCCGGGCTTGGCCGTCGCCTGTACGTAGAACTGTCCCGCGATCTCATTCAAGGGCACGAATGCGTTAGCATTAGTGGCAATTTGATCGTCATATACAAGTCGCTTGTAAAAGCGGGAAGTTTTTCCAACGCTCAGGACATCGCTCACTAGGTCGAGATAGTCGCCGTCGGGGCTGCCATATTGTGGGATGTTCCAAACCTTATAAACCCGTGCCTGCGCTACGCGGTCCTGCACGATTTCCCGGTGCGACCCCGTCATCTTGGCCACCCAAACTTCTTGATGCGCCACCGGCGGCCCTGCGGGAATATTTCCAAAATACTTTTCCACTTTTTCTCTGGCGGTTTTTGCGTCGATATCTCCAGCAAGAACGATCACCACGTTCGAAGGACCGTAGTACGTCTTAAACCATTCCTTCACGTCGTCCATGGACGCGGCGTTGAGATCGCCCATATCTCCAATGACCGTCCACGAGTAAGGATGGCCTGCGGGATAGGTATTTTGCGTAATGAGCTGCCGTGACACGGCGTAGGGCTGATTCTCGCCTTGGCGTTTTTCGTTTTGCACCACGCCGCGCTGCAGATCGAGCGTCTTCTGATCCAGCGACCCCAGCAGGAATCCCATGCGGTCCGATTCCATCCACAGTGTGTAATCCACGGCCGAAGTCGGCACATTCTCAAAATAATTGGTGCGGTCGTTATTCGTCGTTCCGTTCAGGTCGGTGGCGCCGATTTTTTCCATGGCGTCAATGTAGCGTCCCGGCGCGTGCTCGCTGCCCCCGAACATCAGGTGTTCGAACAGATGCGCGAATCCGGTCTTTCCCAGCTTTTCGTTTTTCGACCCCACGTGGTACCACGTGTTGATCGCCACGATCGGCGCCTTGTGGTCCTCGTGCACGATTACCGTGAGCCCGTTGTCCAGGACAAACTTTTGGTAAGGAATGTCCACGTTCGCGCTTTGCGCGAGAGTCCTGCCCGCCAGTATCCCGAATGCAAAAAATAGCAGCGCCAATCTCATCTTCATTTCAAAGTTCCTCCGTTAAGAATTCACTCTCAATCGCAACACGCGCGAATCCTGCGGGCACACCGTCTCCTCTGACATAGACGGCCACAACTCCTAGAAGTCACTTGTACGCGGGATTCTGTACCGGTCAACGAGCTCTGCCTATCCCTGGTCTCTCGACTTGGCAGTCTACACCGCATCCTCACCTGCAGAAAAACATTTTTCCTGGCTTTCTCCGCGTACCCTGCGCTTCTGCGTTAGCTTAGTCTTCTCCGATTTGTTCCAGCGCGCTTGAAGGTCTAAAATCTCTCTGAGGTAACCATGCCGGACAATCTGGTCATTGCGGGCCGCGCGTTCAACTCCCGCCTCATAGTTGGAACGGGGAAGTACCGCAGCTTTCAGGAAATGGCGCGCGCGCATGCCGCCTCCGGCGCGGACATGGTCACTGTCGCCGTCCGCCGCGTCAATCTCACCGATCGCACGAAGGAATCTCTGCTCGATTACATTGACCGCGAAAAAATATTCATCTTGCCGAACACTGCGGCCTGCTACACCGCCGACGAAGCCATTCGAACCGCGCGGCTCGCCCGCGAAGTGGGCCTTTCGAATTGGGTGAAGCTCGAAGTCATCGGCGACCAGCAAACTCTTTTTCCCGATACCGAGCAGCTTATTGAGGCGACCCGAGTTCTCGTGAAAGAAGGCTTCGTCGTTCTCCCCTACACCAACGACGACCTCATCGCCGCCCGCAAGCTCATTGACGCCGGCGCCGCCGCGGTCATGCCGCTCGCTGCTCCCATCGGCTCCGGCCTTGGTGTACAAAATCCCGCGAATCTCCGCATCCTCCGCGAACGCATCACCGAAGTTCCTATGATCGTGGACGCGGGCGTTGGCACCGCCTCCGATGCCGCCGTAGCCATGGAGCTCGGCGCCGATGGTGTGCTCATGAACACCGCCATCGCGGAGGCCGCCGACTCCGTCCTCATGGCGGAAGCCATGCGAGACGCCGTCATCGCCGGCCGCAAGTCCTATCTCGCCGGCCGCATGCCCAAGCGGCTCTACGCCTCCGCGTCTTCCCCACTCTCCGGCGTCGTTCGTTGAAGGCGCGCTATGCCGTCCAAAAGACTTCTTCGACGGAATTTTCGAAGCAGATTAGAAGAGTTTAGTTACTGTTTGCGTGGATGAAGCCGATCACAATCTTGCCGAATTCTTCGGGCTTTTCTAAGTACATCAGATGGCCCGCGTCGCTGAGCACCACCCTCCGCGAGCCGTGAATGCCTGCTTCAATCGCGCCGGCGTGCGCATGCACGTCTGGGATGTCTGCGTCGCCAGTCAGAATCAATGTAGGAACGCGGATTTCGCTCAGCCTCGGCAACGCCGGCTGCGTGGACCGAGCATAGTCATTGTGCGTCATGTCCTGCGGATTGCTTTTCAGCAATTCCAACAGCCGCTTCCGCGCCGCGTCATGGCCGGGCGCAATGAGATATTTATCGTTAGCCCAGTTTGTCAATCCGGCGTTCACATCATTCTTTTCGAATGGCTTGGAGTTTTGCATCCCACGATTCAAAAAGTGGTCGCTGTAGGGAAGTCCGCTCACGACCGCGCCGATGAGCGCCAATTGTTGGACCATTTGCGGATATTGTAAGGTGAAATCGATGGACACGCTGCCGCCGTGGGAGCTTCCCACCACCGCGGCGCGCGCCACTTTCAAGTGGCGCAGCAGCACGGCCAAATCTTCGACCTCGTAATACCCTGTAGTCGCTTCTGGAGATCGCCCGTAGCCCCGGCGGTCATAGCGGATAGTGTGAAATTGCTTGCAGAACGCGGGCCAAATGTCATCCCAAATTGCCGAGTGCGCGATTCCATCGTGGATAAAGATGACCGTTTGCGGGCCACTCCCGCATTCTTCGTAGTACAGCGTTCCACCTTCCACTTCAACGAACGATCCCGGGCCGGATGTTTGGGGAGTCTTCGGAGCGGGCTGCATCTGTGCTTGCAATCCCGACAGTGAAAAAAGACAAAGAACCATGGCAAGTACGGTGCGCATTGTCACCTCTCGCTTCATTGCTGCGAACTGAAAGCTGCCCAGCCAAGGCGTAGACGTTTTTTACGTACGCCGGAGCGCCGGTGCACGATTGTTGAGCTGCCCCGCCTGCCCCGATGAAGACCGAGCCCAACGCCGCGACCGCATATGGCGCTTCGAAGCCAGTTTCGGCGGATAGCGTAGCTCGCCTAGCCTTCGGAAGTCACGAGCTTCCCACTGTACCCGGAATGCTTGCACCTGACCGAGCGGGCTAGGGTGTTTACCGTACGAAAGGCATGGGGTCTTTGCCTGACTAACCCTTTTGAAACCATTGGGTTAGAATCCATTTTGGTTTGCGAAGAGTCTGTGCCATTAGTAGACAGAGCCCTCAGGGTGTCTGTACGGAGCCTTGAAGGGACGCCCATGGCGAATCCAGGCTCCGGAGTCAAAATTTCGACCAATTGGACACGCAGTCTGAGCAATCCCCGATCCCCGGTCCTCAAACAAATCGTGACCGGGCTAGTGGTCTGCGCCGTCTACATCATTGCCGCGAAGCTCAGTCTTCGTCTCGCTTCCGTACACCCGAGTGCAACTCCTGTCTGGCCGCCAACGGGCATCGCCATCGCCGCGCTGCTTACCCTGGGCACAGGCTTCTGGCCCGCCGTATTCGCCGGAGCCTTTCTCGTGAATCTCACGACTGTGGGTACCGCGCTGACTTCTTTCGGAATCGCGTGCGGAAATACGCTAGAGGCGGTCCTGGCTGCCTATTTGGTTTCTCGCTTTGCGAACGGCACAAAAGTCTTTGACAGGACCTGGGACATTCTTCGTTTCGGCCTTTATGGCGGAATCCTGAGCACTGCCGTCGCGGCAACCCTTGGCGTAACGAGTCTCACGCTCGGGGGTTTCGCTTCATGGGATCAGTTCGGCCTTATCTGGCGCACCTGGTGGCTCGGCGATGGAGCCGGGGCCATGATTTTCACGCCCTTTCTGCTTCTCTGCATCACTCATCCGAGTCTGGGATGGTCGAGGCGCCAGTTTTTTGAGGCACTTGTCCTGTTCTGTTTGACGTGGCTCACCGCAGGGATTATTTTCGGTCCCTTCTTCCACACGCGCATCAGGAGTGATCCCTGGACCTTTTTGTGTACGCCTTGGCTGGTTTGGGCGGCCTTTCGCTTCGGCCAGCGGGAAGCCTCGGCCACGATCGGCCTTCTGAGTCTGCTGGCTGTGAAGGGCACGCTGCAGGGCTACGGCCCTTTCGTCCACGAGTCGATCAATGACTCGCTGCTGCTTTTACAGTGCTTCCTTGCGGTAGAAGCACTGATGACTCTCGTTTTCGCCGCGGAAGTTTCGGAGCGCCGCCGCCAGGAGGAACACGCTCGCGTTCTTTCCGTGAGCGATCCCCTCACGGGCCTGGCAAATTACCGTCTCCTGCTCGATCGCCTGGGATCGGAGATCAAACGCTACGGGCGCGACGGCCGCCCTTTTTCGGTTCTTTTGCTTGATCTTAATGGTCTAAAGAAGATTAATGACGAGCTCGGCCACGTCGTAGGCAGCCTGGCGCTCTGCCGCGTGGCGGAGGTTCTTCACCTAAGTTGCCGGGCCATCGATACGTCGGCCCGGTATGGGGGCGATGAGTTCGCTCTCGTTCTGCCCGGAACCTCCGCCGAGGATGCCCGTCGTGTGGCTCAGCGTATTTCCCAGCGGCTCGCGGAAGATGTCGAAGCACCGCGCCTTTCCGTCAGCATCGGCATCGCCGAGTACCCTCGCGACGGGAGCAGCATTGAACACATTCTGAGCGTTGCAGACCAGGCCCTTTACTCCGAAAAACATCATCTCACGGGCCGTTCCACCGTTACGCAATCCTCATAGCGCCAGCCACCGCTCGCGCATCCGCGAAGCGCTCCAACGGCACGTGAGAGAGATTTCCTTTATGCCTGCGCCGCTTTTCGCGCCTGCGCGTCGTCGTAGCTCTCGCCGTAAATGGACGGCACTTTTGCGTCCATGCATCGCAGGTAGGAAGAGAGCTGGCCGCGGTGATGAATCGTATGGTGCAACCCCATCATCAAAAACGTCACCGCGGGCCGCTGCATCATTCCGCGAAAATCCACGATCTTGATCAACTGTTCGCCCTTCAGTTTCGTCAGCGCCTCAAAATTCTTCGCGAACCGTTCTCCATACCACGTCGCGACTTCCGCGGGCGTCTTGACGTTTTCCGGAATCATCGCTGGGTTCGCGTCAAACATTCCGTTGATCACCGTCTCGAGAAAGCGGTTGTCCGACGCCGCAATATGTCTTACCAGCTCGATCGCGCTTTTCGAAATCGCGTCCGGCCGGTACTCGCACTTACCCGCCGGCACCGCCTCGAGTATTTTCTTGGTGACTTTGCTCTCATTCTTCAGCGCGCCCAGATAGACGTTCTGTAGCAAAAACGTAGCCTGCTCCGCAGTCATTCCTTCCGCCATGTTCATCCTCCTTCACATCGGACCAAGTATAACTCCATCCCAGACTCAATTCGCCACGGCCAATCGAAGCATCGGCAACTAAGACCTTGGCGGGACTTGCGGCGGACCGGGTCTCCGTCATTCGTACCTTAGCGTCTGCATCGGATCTACGCGCGTCGCTCGCCGCGCTGGAATGTAGCAGGCCGCCAGCGCCACGCCAAACAGCACAACCGTAACGCTCGCAAAGGTTGGGAGGTCCGTCGCCGCCACGTCAAACAACAAGCTGGTCATCAGACGCGTAAAAAGGAAAGCGAGGACCAGGCCTGCCGCCACTCCAATCAAAATCATTCCCGCACCCTGCTTCATGACCAGTCCGAGCACATCGCCCCCCTGCGCGCCAAGCACCATGCGTAGTCCAAACTCCTTCGTGCGCCGCGCCACCGAGTAGGACACCACGCCGTAGATTCCAACCGTCGCGATCGCCAGCGCTACGCCGGAGAAAAGTGAAAGCAGCAGCGTAAGAAACCGCGGCCGCGCCTGCGCGCGAGAAAGCACATCCTCCATCAAGCGCACATCCGCCAATGGCAGTGATGGATCGAGCCCGTTCAATTGTTCTCGCACCACCCCCGCCAGCACACGCGGATCACCTGCTTGCGGCCGCATCGTCACATACATGTCCGAACTTCCTGCGCCCGCCGGCTGCCGGTAAGGCAAATACAGTTCGGTGCCGGCCGGGCGATCGAGGCCGGCATTCTTCACGTCGTCGACGATCCCCACGACTGTGCTCCAATCTTTGGCGCTGCCCGGACGGACGCGCCGGCCGATGGGATTCTGCCTGGGCCAAAAAGTCATCGCCATCGTCTTGTTGATGATGACGACGTCTGGTCCACCTTGCACGTCACGCTCGTCAAAAAACCTGCCGTCCATCAAGCGAATGCCCATCGTCGCGAAATAGTCTTTGCTCACCGCCTGATAATAATCCACGTTTTGAATCGGTCCGCCTTCTGTCATCACGAATCCTTCGATGTCGGTGTCGTTCATATTCGGCGGGCGCATCGGCGCCAAACCGGACACCAGCGCTGCAGATTGCACGCCTGGAAGATTGGTGAGGCGGCCGTCGAGCCGCGTCCAGAAATCTGTAATCTTTGCATTGTCCGTATACGTTCCACTGGGCAGCGACACACGCATCGTGATTACATTGTCGGCATGAAGGCCCGTATGAACCTCCTGCAACTTCCAGAAAGCTCGTAGCATCAGCCCGCAGCCAATCAACAACACAAGAGCCATGGCCAGTTCGCCGGCCACCAGGACGCGCCGGAAGATTTGCGCTCCGGCCGTGGCTGTGGTGCTCCCCGCCGTGTCCTTCAACGATTCGGAAATCCCGCTGATCAGCAGGGGCGCAAGCGGAGCGAGTCCAAACAACACCCCTGTGATCAAGCTCGTTACCAGTGTGAAGAGCAGTACGCGCCAGTCCATCGCGATCTCGTCGGCGCGAGGAATGCCGCCTGCATTCGTGAGCTGTACGAGCCGCACGCCTCCAAACGAGAGTGCCACACCTAGAACGGCCCCACAGAACGCCAGCAACACTCCTTCGGTCACGAACTGACACGCCAGCCGTACCAAACCCGCGCCCAACGCTCCGCGAATCGCAATTTCACGGCGGCGCGCCTCCGCGCGTGCCAGCAGCAGGTTCGCGACGTTGACGCAGGCGATGAGCAAGACAAACGCGACAGCACTGAGCAGCATCAGAAGAGCAGGCCGCACGCTTGAAACGACCTCCGCCTGCAGCGGAAAGCTGACGATGGTGTGATTTTTCGGGTCAAAGCTGTGGACCTTTGGCACCTTTTTTTCACCGTAACTTTGCACCAGCGACGCCAACTCACCCTGCGCTTGCCCGCCGGTGACGCCCCGTTTCAGTCGGCCCAACAAGTAGTAATTGTGGCCGCCTCGGTTTCCGGGATTAGCGGGATCCAATTGGAGCGCGGTCCAGATTTGCGCGGGATCTTGTTCGCCGAGCGGAAACTGAAAGCTCTTCGGCATAACCCCGATAATCGTGCACTTGCGTCCATCCAGCCTTGTCTCCCGCCCCACGATGTTGGGGTCGCCGCCAAATGTGCTTTGCCAGATGCCATAGGAAATATCGGCTACCACTGGCACGCCGGGAACATCATCGGCTGGCGAAATCAACCGCCCTTTGATTGGCGCCACGGCGAGCGATTCCAACAAACCACCGCTCACGTACGCCGCAGTGACGCGCACCGGCTGAGTGGTGCCGGCCAGGTTAGCTCCGCCGCTCACCCACGCGTCCAGCGAAGCCCAGGAGTGCGTATCGCGACGCAGATCCAGGAATTCCGGCCCGGACGTCCAAAAGCGATGCAGGCCGCCATTCGGGAAAGTCGGAAACTCGGTGTAAACGCGTATGAGCTGTTCGGGATGCGCATAGGGCAGCGGCTGAAGGAGCACGGCATTCACCACCGTGAAAATCCCGGTGGTCGCACCGATCCCCAGCATCAGGCAAAGCACTGCCGCGGTCGTGAACCCCAGGTTCTTGCGCATCATTCGAACCGCGAACTGGATGTCTTGCCACAGGGTTTGCACGCCACACCTCCGCTCGCAAAAGGTACGTTTAACTGCGCCTGAATGTTCCTGATGTCTTGGGGTGGTAGACGATTAAAACGAGGTTTGGTTTCCTCGTTGGCCGCGCGGTCCTTCCCACAGGACGAACGCGGCGATCCGGAAGTCTATTTTGCGATGGTGCTGCAGATGCCAGCGAGAGTGGGTCTAGGATGCGGTCTTGCCCCTCGCTACTTTTGCAATGACTAGTCCCGCGAAGAGCCACGTGAGCGTGGAATCGGCGACCATCACCGCGGTGTAGCTGCCTGAAAATCCCCACCAGTTCCAGTTTGGCAGGTCGCTGACGATGCTGGCCGCCAATCCCGCCACGGCAAGAAAAATCACCCGCTGGCCGTAACCCAATCCGCTGGTCTGCAGGAGCAGCCAGGTCAGCAGAAAAGCCCCAGCGGCCAAGATCAAGAATTGTTTGATCAGACCCGCTGCGAACGAGCCGAATCCTCCACGCCGGATGGCCGCAAACATGACTGGGCCTTTTTGCATTTTGGCCATCAGTGTTGTCTCCAGGGTTTTCTTTTGCTCGGCATTCATGCCTTCCATCGGCGGCCGGCCGGGAAGAATGTAATTTCCGGACTCCGTGATATGGGATGCGATTACCGCGGACACTTCCTCATCGTTCTGAAAAATGTGGAAGCCCTGTTCATGCCAGGGAAGAACTTCCCAGGAGATGCTGCTCCAAATGAAGGCCACGACGCCGCCAAGGATGGTCCCGAGTACTAGTGATTTCAGCATAGCCCCTCCGGAAACCTCCGTGGCCACCCATTGCCATTGCGCACCCTCAGCTTTAAGGTGCGCCGGCTGCCCCTCCGATTTGAATGCCCTTGCCAAGCCGAAGAGCCACAGAGAATTGCGCGGAGTCTATCTCCGACATGCTACCGGTTCAAGAGTTGTTTGAAGCTTGCCTAGGCTTGCTCGTGGGGATTCTTTGGTGGGTTTTCCTCGCCGGAGATAATCAGAGATGTAAGATACGCTTCGTGGTTTACACCGTCCGGAACAGAAAATGCCACAGCACGTCCACACCGGCATGAACCAGTGCGGACGCAAAGATCGAACCGGTTTTGCGCCAGGTCCAGCCGTAGAAAAATCCGGCGATCGAGGCCAGGATCACGTATTTCCAGTTTGGAAAGCCCATGTTGGTGATGTGCGAGAGGCCAAAAAGAATCGAAGCGTTCCACCAGCCGGTGAACTCGCTGTTGCTGGCACGCGCGAGCATATTCTGCAGCAGGCCACGGAACAGAAATTCCTCCGGCCACGCGGTGAAAAAAAGAATGCCGAGGGAGAGCAGCGGGAGCGACTTCCACTGGCCCCACTGCGGCGAAAATTGGATGAAATGCATGCCCGTGCCCAGTGGAATCGCGATGCAACTGAAAACGAGTAAGCTCGCCACCACGAAGAAGCCCCAGTGGCGTCCCCAGCCAATCGAGTAGCCGATTCCGTTTACCTTCCGCAGCAGCACGAACGACGCAAGCGCGACGTTCACACAAAGCAGCACCGTGAACACGTACGCTAATCGTCCGCCGGGATACGGCCATAGCCAATGCGACGGTGAAAATTTCACGCACGCCCAAATGCCCGCGAGGATGAGGAAATCCTGCCACGATCCAGGTGGCCGCCGCTCCGCAGACGCCGCGAGCACCAGCGGAACAAATACCAATCCCGCCACCGCTCCGACACGCGCGAATGCGAAACTATTTGTCCCCAGGGCGTAAATCAGGTAGACAAGGAACACTGCGACGCCCAGCATGTAGCCGCTGCCGGCGCCGAAGCGCGCCGCGAGCCAGTCGGAAACACCGCGCGCGGCAAAAAGCAGTATCACCAGAAAGAAAAACGCGAACGCCGTAAGCGTGGCCGCAAAGCCGCGGCCGCCGTAGCCGAGCCAGGACGCGTAGAGCGCGCCGGTGAGCGTGAGCGCGGACCACAGGCCGAGCATGGAAAGCGGACCGAGTTGGCGAGTGGCCGTCAAACGAGAATTGTAACGCAGAGAGATGGCAGACCAAATTCAACCCGCAATGAAGCGCCTCGCCTACATCGATTGGATGCGCGGCCTCGCGTGCGTGCTGATGTTTCAAACGCACGCCTACGACTCGTGGATGAGTCTGGAGGCAAAGAAATCCTCGTCGGTGATTGCCTGGTCGCGGCTCGGCGGGACGCTGCCCGCGCCGCTCTTCATTTTTCTGGCGGGCGTCTCCTTCGCGCTGATGACCGAGCGTTTGCGCGAGAAGGGAATCGAGCGCAACGCGATCTCCAGGCAGACGATTCGGCGCGGCGCGGAAATCTTCGGTATGGGCCTGCTGTTTCGCGTGCAAGAGTTCGCGCTCGGCTACCCCTGGTCGCCGTGGACGGATCTGCTGCGCGTCGACGTTCTCAACATCCTGGGGCTCTCGATGATGCTCATGGGCGTGTTGTGCTGGGCCACCGGAGACCACGCCGCAGCCATAGCCAGAACCCGCACGCTCGCCGCCGCGCTTTTTGCCACCGCGACCGTAGCGATGCTCACGCCGCCGCTTTGGACTACGCATCGCCCAAAGTTTTTGCCCTGGCCGCTGGAGTCCTACATCAACGGCGTGCACATCTTCAACGAGCCGCAGCCGTGGCTCTTTCCCTTGTTTCCCTGGGCCGCGTTCGCGTTTGGCGGCCTCGCCGTCGGTTTTTTTCTTTTCACCGATATAACCAAGCGCCGGGAAGGTCTGATGTTCGCGGCGCTCGGTGGCGCTGGAATTCTAGCCGGCATTCTTTCCGTGCTTTTTGATTCGTCTCCCATCCGTCTCTACGCGGTGTACGACTACTGGCACACCAGTCCCAACTTTTTCCTGATGCGCTGCGGGATCCTGCTGCTGATCTTGTTTCTCGTGTACGCGTGGTGCCGCTGGGGACTTGCGCAGAAAGGTTTCAGCCCCATCATTCAGCTGGGCAAGACATCGCTGCTGGTCTATTGGGTGCACATCGAATTCGTCTACGGGCGTTTTTCAATCCTGCCAAAAGCCCAGTGCAGCGCGCTGAAAGCAACCGTAGGACTTCTCATCATATTTCTCTCAATGCTGGCGCTTTCTTTGCTGAGGACTTCGTGGAAGAAGCGGACCGCTAAGGCCTCGTAGCCGGGCTCTGGGGCATTTGCTGCGACTGCGGAATCTTGATGATGACCTCGCCAGGCTTGGCTAGGCCCAGTTCATCGCGCGCGATGGATTCGATTTTGTGTGGGTCGGTCTTCAGCTCTTTTACCTCTTGCTCGAGCTGCAAATTCTCTTTGTTCAGCTTTTCGAGTTCGGCATTCACTTTTTTGATTTCCTGCTGCGTCCGCCGCATGGCCAGGAATCCATGCGTGCCAAAAATGTCGTGAACGAAGAGCAGTACCAGAAGGAGCCCCAGCAGCGCGCGGCCGTATTGGCGCAGAGAGGATTGAATTCTCTCCGCGGCATCTGCCTTCTTCAGCTTAGAACCCATTGTGTCGCTTCCCGTGTCAATTTCGCCGAGGCCGCCGCGCTATCCGCTTCCACGTACAGCCGCAGCAACGGTTCGGTGCCCGACAATCGCAAAAGCATCCACGATCCGTCGTCAAACACAAATTTTGCGCCATCGGTGCGGTCCGTGGATACGACTTTCCGGTCTACGAGTGTCGAAGCGTCCACCGCCACCTTCTTCACAGCGTTTGCCTTTTGTTCGTCGGAAAGATGCAGATTTTCGCGCACCGGCCAAAATTCCCGCCCCAGCTTTTTGAACAGCGCTCTAATCTGCTCGCCGATGGAAGCCCCACGCGCCGCCGTCATCTCCGCCACCAGCAGGCACGCGAGAATTCCGTCTTTTTCGGGCACGTGCCCGCGGATCGTCAGTCCCGCGCTCTCTTCACCGCCCAGCGCAATCTTGTCCTCGCGAATCAGCTGCCCGATATATTTGAAGCCGACCGGCGTTTGATACGTTTTCTGGCCGTGCGAGTTCGCCACTGCATCCACCATTTGCGTCGTGGCTACGCTCCGCGCAGCCGGCATATTCCATTTCCGCGTTTCCACCAGGTAATCGTAAACCAGAGCGAGAATCAAATTCGGCTGGATCCAAGTGCCGTCACCATCCACAATCCCGAAGCGGTCTGCGTCGCCGTCCGTGGCCAGCCCCGCAGTCGCTTTTGAATCCGCAACAGCCTTGCGCAGCGGCGCCAAATTTTCTTCGGACACGTCCGGTCCGGTGCCATCAAACAAACAATCGCGGTTCGTCCGCATCGCCTGTACGGCAACGCCATGATCCGCAAGCGTTCGGTCCAGATAACCCGCGCCGCAACCGTGCAATGCGTCCACGACAAATTTCCGGTTGGACTTGCGCAGAGTATCGAAATGAACGAGCTCCTCAAGCCGCTTCAAATAATTTTCCCGAAGATTGACCTTTTCGCTGGCGGCATGCTTCTCGTACCCCGCCGCCGACGCCATTGGGAACGGCCCGTCTTTCGCAATCATTTTCGCCACGCGCGCTTCTATGTCCTTGGTAACCTCAGGCAACGCCGGCCCCGCATCCGCCGAGGAAAACTTCAGCCCGTGATATTGCGCCGGATTGTGGCTCGCCGTGAAATTGACCGCGCCATCGAGCTTCCTCCGCATGATTTCGAACGCCACGGCCGGCGTCGGCGTAAACGTTTCGCACAGCAGCGTTCGAACGCCATGCTGCTCAAGAATGTCCACCGCCAGTTGCGAAAACTCCTCCGAGTAGAAGCGCGTGTCGTAGCCCACAAGAATCGTGGGCTTTTCGATTTTGGTCTTGACGTGCTCCGCAATCGCTTTCACCGCCAGCCGCACGTTCGCGAACGTAAAATCGTCCGCGATCAACCCACGCCAACCCGAAGTGCCAAATTTGATGGGACTCGGCCGCTCAGCGGCCGCAGGTGATTGGGAGCTCATGGAGCGGTATTCTAGTCCCAGTTCGCAAAAGACAAAAGCAATTCGCAGCGCCCAAGCTGGATAGAAGGAGAAAGCCGATGAGGGCAGGGGGAAAGAATCGCGTCGTGCTGGTGACGTGCGAAACGCTGACCGAGGGTCGGCACATCGCCCGCTCCGTGGTCAGCAAACGCTTGGCCGCCTGCGTCAACGTCGTGCTGAGTCCCGTCGATTCGTATTACACCTGGAAGGGAAAACTGGAAGCTGCCCGCGAATATCTGCTAGTGATGAAAACGACCGCAAAAAAATTAGCGGAATTGGAAAGGGAAGTGAAACGCCTGCACACCTACGACGTGCCGGAATTCATCGCCTTGTCAATCGTTGGCGGTTCGAAGGACTATCTCCAGTGGCTAGGCAATTCCGTACGCTGAAGCCTCGGAACAGGTCCCGAAGGTTTTTCAAACGTAAAGCAGCGCTTGATCCAAGTCCGCGATGATGTCTTCTACGTCCTCAATGCCCACCGAAAGCCGCACCAGCCCTTCTGTGATGCCCACGCGATCCTGGACTTCCTTAGGCATCGAAGCGTGCGTCATCATCGCCGGAAGAGAAATCAGCGATTCGACGCCGCCGAGACTTTCTGCAAGAGCGCACAGCTTCACGTGGTTCAGAAATCGCCGTGCCGCTTCGAGCGTGCCAAGCTCGAACGAAAGCATGGCGCCCGGACCTTTTTGCTGCCGGCGCGCGATGTCGTGCTGCGGATGGGAGGGAAGTCCCGGGTAATACACCTTGCGCACTTTCGGGTGCGCGTCCAGATGGCGAGCCACGCTAATGCCGTTGGCGTTGTGCTGCAGCATGCGCACCGCCAGCGTCTTGATCCCGCGCGAGATCAGGAAGCAGTCCATGGGAGCAAGTCCGGTGCCGGCGGACCGTTGAATAAAATAAATCTTCTCCGCATCCGCGGGTCGCGTCAGCACCACCGCGCCACCCGTGGAATCGCTGTGGCCATTCAGGTACTTCGTCATGGAATGAACCACGACATGCGCGCCCAACTCGATCGGACGCTGGAGGTAGGGACTGAGAAACGTGTTGTCCACGACCACCGTAACATTTCGTTCGTTCGCAACTTTCGAAAGCGCCGCGATATCCGCCACGCTCATCGTGGGGTTGGCGGGCGTCTCGACATACAGCATTTTTGTATTGGGCCGCAGCGCCATGCGCACCGCATCGGGCGAAGAGGTGTCCACAAAACTGAATTCCAGCCCGAAGTGCACCAAGAGCTGCGTGGAGAGCCGGAACACGCCTCCGTAAACCGCTTCTGACAGCACTACGTGATCGCCGGGACGTAACAGGCGGAACACCGCATCAATCCCTGCCATCCCGGAAGAAAACACGTACGCGCTGTGACCGCCTTCCAGTTTGGCCAGCGTCCGTTCGAGAGCCTTGCGGTTCGGATGATTCGTTCGCGCGTAGTCGTAGCCCTTGTTCTTGCCAAGCTCTTCATTCACGTAGGTCGAGGTTTGATAGATGGGCGCGACGATCGCTCCAGTGGCGGGATCCGGTTCCTGGCCGACGTGAATGGCGTTAGTGGCAAAACCCATCGTTCTCTCCTTGCAGTTTCCTGCTGGACCGCTAAGCGGTCCGTTCCAGGTACAATTCCTGCCCGCTCGAGTGTTACGCGCCTCGGCAGCTAGTCTGCGCTACGGCACATGTCGTGCGCGGGGATGGACAGAATATCAGCAGACAGCACAAACGGCGAGAGTCAGAGGGAGGTAGCTTCCGCAGTGGAACGGTTCTGGCCTTGCCTGACGTGCAGATTCTTGAGAAGTTACAGGAGCCGCCGGAGTCCGTCAATACGCGGTTCGGAAAGCTTCCACGCCAGTCCCCCGAGGAGCATCAGGTGGTCGTCGGTTGGCATCGAACCGAGTAACGGAGAGACTTGACCCCGGCGCGCACTTCCGTAGAGGATGGAACTTAGGAACCCATGAACATCATGCGTAAGTTTCCCGGCTATTCGCTTCTTGTTCTGATCACGCTGCTCGCTCAGTTCGCCGCCGCGCAGAACCCGCCTCCTGCCGATTCCAAGCCGCAAGTTCCCCGAACGACCGCCGTTCAGGAGACTCGCATCACCATTGAAGTCTCCGGCGGTGAGAAGGATGTTCCCGTTGAGAATGCCAGCGTCTACGTGAAGTTCATCGAACAGCACACGATAAAGAAAGACAAGAAGTTGGAAATCAATGTGAAAACAAATCGCGATGGCACGGCGCACGTTCCCGATACGCCGCTCGGCCGAGCCTTAATTCAAGTGGTCGCCGAGGGATGGAAGACCTACGGACGCTGGTACGACATCAATGACCCCAAGCAAGTCATCAAGATCCATCTGGAGAGACCGCCGAAGTGGTATTGATACGAGTGATCGGAACGCGTTTGGCAGCTCTCCTCTCTCAAGAATAAGTACGGAAATAAAATTGCTGCCCACTTGTCGTCACGAAAATCCTGCTGTCGGAATTTATTTTGCCTTGGCGTAACGTCTAGTAGCGGCGAAATGTGTGTGGAAGAAAGCGCTTTGCACAGATATTGTGCAAACCGGAGAAGAGTGTTGAAGAGTGAGAAGTTAGCTGGCCTTGCCGCGGAGATTTCCACATGCTTATCAACACTTGTGTTGAAAACTTCACGGTACAGAAATATATTTCTTGGAAATCGGCACGACTCTTGCACGGCGGCGCAACCCTGTAATTTTGACCGGTAGCAAACCCGGATGATAGAGTTGCAAATTGGAATCCTTTAATGACGGAAACCTACGACGGTCCCTTTTCTCTTCTCCAAATGTTTTGGGGCAGCATTACTGCGCGGCCTCTCCGGAGTTCCCTCAGCATTGTCGCCATCGCCATTCAAGTCATTCTCGTACTCATGATCGCAGGTCTGACCTCCGGAGTGATTTCCGAATGGGGTAAGCGCCAGGAGGGTGTGGGCGCAGACATTCTCGTGCAGCCGCCGAACTCTTCTATTTTCTTCGCGTTCTCCAGCGCGGTGATGCAGGAATCCCTGAGCGCGCAACTCGAAGCCCTGAGTGGCGTGGACGAAGTCGCACCGACCGTCATCCTCACCGAGCCAAAAAACTTAGTGCTCGTTTATGGCATTGATTTCAAGAAATTTAACGCCTTGAGCAAAGGCTTTTTGTTCCGCGACGGGCGGCCCTTCCAATCCCCGGACGAAGTCATCGCAGACGACATCATTGCTCAAACCCAGCACTTGAAGGTGGGAAGCCAGGTCACGCTGTTGAATCACATGTTTACGGTGTGCGGAATCGTAGCCCATGGCAAGGGCGCGCGCTATTTTATTCCCATCCAAACCGCCCAGGACCTCACCGGAGCGGAAAACCGCGTCTCCATGTTCTACGTGAGAAGCAGAGGAA
>Ga0210409_10000872_pt1 | contig 43147 bp, 38 predicted proteins | sample IncBWH17MmetaG_FD_161649 | JGI IMG/M metagenome (GOLD analysis project Ga0210409, IMG submission 161649) | Forest soil microbial communities from Barre Woods Harvard Forest LTER site, Petersham, Massachusetts, United States - Inc-BW-H-17-M | ecosystem: Environmental > Terrestrial > Soil >... | reverse complement strand
CCTCCCAGCTCTTGTCCTGCCCGGCATCCAGGCGCTCGTGAGAGAGCGGATCCTCGTCGAGCACCGACACTTCATGGCCGGCGGCAAGCGCGGACTTGGCCACGGCCGCACCGACGCGCCCGGCTCCGACGATGAGGACGAACATAGCCGGAGATTAGACGATGCGGGCGCCGACCCGTTGCGCCTGCTCCCGGGACTCGGCGTCTGGGTCGCCGGTCGCCCGATTGGGGTCCCGCGCAGGCGGCGCCGTGACTATCACCCGCGTGTTCGCCTTGTTGACCACATACCTCGTCACGTCTCCCACCGGACCCTCCAACGGCCCGCCACGCCCGCCCAGGCGCGCGCCGCCGCGGATGCGCGACGGTTCCTCGGCGCCCATCACGATCGCCTCCACGCCGCGCCGGCGAGCCTCGTCGACGATCGCATACCCGGCGCGTCGCGTGCGCACGGTCGCGGTCGCCACCTGCACGCCCGTGTACTCCTCCCCCACCGCCTTCGCCCGCGCCAGCACCTGACGAGCGTGTTTGATCTGCGCGTCCGGCAGGCTCGCGTCCAGCGGCAGCGACATCGGTATGACGAACACCCACAGCGCCTCGATCGTGGCGGTATCTATCGCCGCCTCATCGGTTGGCTCGCCCGAGACCAGCCGAGCGGCCGTCTGCACGATGTCGTCGTCGAGATCGGTCCCGAACAGCGGCACGAGGACCGACCCGTAGTCGGACTCGCGTTCGCGCCTGGGGTCGGCCCGCAATACCTGCGGCGAGACCGTCACGCGCCGCAGCAGCGACGTTTCGTCCGCCCGGCGGTACAGCACGTACATCGTGAGACCGACGATCATCCAGCCGAAGCCGACGTAGCGCGCGGGCTGGTGCACGACCACCACGGCCACCCATCCGGCCGCGGACGCCAGCCCACCGAAGACGGCCGGCAGTGGCACCTCCCGGCCGCGAATCCTGACTCCGAGCGGCACTCGATATGGCCGGTCGCGGTCGGGCTCGGTGAAGCGCAGGCGCACGATCGACAGGTGGGCGATCGTGAACGCCAGCATCGCCCCGAAGGCGTAGATGCCGATCAGGAAGTCGAGATCCTCGGGCACCACGAGCGCCGCGGCGATCAGCCCGGCGATGATGATCAGGACGTACGGCGTGGAGCGCCGCGGATGCAGGCGCCCGAGGCCGCTCGGGATCTGCCGGTTGGTCGACAGCGAGTACGCGAGCCGCGACAGCCCGAGCATGGCCGAGTTGGCCGCCGCCAGGAGCGTGAGCGTGCCGAGCCCGGCGACGACGTATCTGAGCGTTTCGGCGAGCCAGTGCGGCTTCATGTGCGTAACGACGCCGATCATCGGAGCGTTGACGAAGCGGCCCGCCAGTTCGGTGTGCCCGCCGTGCACCGGCAGCGCCATCACGGCGACGAGCGCGATGCCGGTGTACAGGACGACGACGGTGGCGATCCCGCTGCCCACCACCCGCTTCAGCTCCCGCCGGCTGATCGTCACCTCGCCCGCCAATCCGGAGGCGGACTCCAGGCTCGTGAACGAGATCGCCGCGATCGTGAGCGCGAAGATCAGGTCGGACCACGTCGGCGAGCTGCCGAGGTGAATCGAGTTCACCAGCGCCCCCGGGTGGAAGAAGAGCACCAGCCCGAGCACCACGATGAGCGCCTGAAGCGCGAGATCACCGGTTACGAGGATGCCGATCCGCCGAGCACGCCGCCAGCCGAAGCCGCGAATGTTGCTCAACACCACCAGCGCGATGAAGGCGAGGGAGAGCGCAAGCGCCTCGGCGTTGTTGCCGAGCGGACTCCAGAACACGCGCAGATACTGCGTCGCCGAGTACGCCGTGACGGCGATCAGGATGATGTAGTCCAGGAGGATCGCCCAGCCGGCGACGAAGCTGACCAGCTCGTTGAAGGCGTAGCGGGCGAACACGGTCGACCCGCTGCGCTCGGGGTGCATCGACGCGCCCTCCGCATACGTGAGCGCGGTCAGCGCGAACAGCAGCGCCGCCGCCAGGAACACCGCCGGGGTGAGACCGAGGGCGTGACCGGCGATCACCCCGAGCGAGAAGTAGATCGCGCTCGCCAGCGACGTGTACACGATCGAGAAGACAAGCGGCGAGCCGATGCTGCGCCGCAACACCATCCGCGAACGCGCCGCGAGCTCCACCGCCGCCCGCTCGACCTCGCCTCCCGGGCGTGGCCGTCCGGTGTCGGCGCTTCCGTCCTGCGAGCGGCCGGCTCCCGCGCGGTCGTCGTCCGGCACGCTGCCGCCCTCGGACCCGCCCGGCGTGCTCATGCCCGCCGGCCCCTCCTGACCTCCAGGTAGATCCTCGCGACTCCCGCAGCCGTGAACAGCACGCCGAGCAGCAGCCGCGGCGAGGCCGCGCTGCCGTTCCCGACCAGAGCCTGCACGATCAGCGCAACGCCGATCACCACCATCAGCAGTGAGAGCACCAACGTGCCCGTGCGATGCACCTGTCTGCCGGTCATCTCAGCTGAGCTTAGGCCCTGTCGGCCGGAGGCTGTGCGCGGGCGCGGCCGCCGGTGGACGGGAGCCCCCTGCCGACATCGGTATCAGGTGATCAACGGGATGATGAGGATGGCGACGATGTTCGCCACCTTGATCATGGGGTTGATCGCAGGCCCCGCGGTGTCCTTGAAGGGGTCACCGACCGTATCCCCCGTGACCGAGGCCGCATGGGCATCTGAGCCCTTGCCGCCGAAGGCGCCATCCTCGATGAGCTTCTTCGCGTTATCCCAGGCGCCACCACCGGCCGTCATCAGGACGGCGAAGAAGAAGCCGACAACGATCACGCCGATGAGCAGCCCGCCCAGCGCCTGCTGGTCGATGAGCCCGACGATCAGCGTCAGCCCGATGGGCAGCAGTGAGGGCAGGATCATCTCGCGCTGGGCCGTGCGCGTGACGATGTCAACGCACCTCGCGTAGTCGGGATCTTCGGTTCCCTCCATGATTCCGGGATGCTCGCGGAACTGGCGGCGCACCTCCTCGACGACGGCCCCGCCCGCGCGCCCGACGGCCTCGATCGAGAGCGACGCGAACAGACACACCATCAGCCCTCCAACCAGCAGCCCGATCAGGACGGGTGGTTCGTTGATGCCGAAGGAGATCGCGTGCGAGACCTTGGCTTCGAGTTCTTTCTGAAACCCTGCGAACAGCACCACCGCGGCCAGCACGGCCGACCCGATCGCGTAGCCCTTGGTGACGGCCTTGGTCGTGTTGCCCACCGCGTCGAGCCGGTCGGTGACCTTGCGCACGTCCTCTGGCAGGTCAGCCATCTCGGCGATCCCGCCGGCGTTGTCGGTGACCGGCCCGAAGGCGTCGAGCGCGACGATCAGGCCGGTCAGCGACAGCAGCCCCACGACGGCGACACCGATGCCGTAGATGCCCGTCACGCCGCCGCCCGCGAGCTTCCAGGCGCCGAGGATCCCCAGCACGATCACGAGCGCCGGCAGCGCGGTGGCCTGCAGCCCTGAGCCGAAGCCCTGGATGATGTTCGTCGCGTGACCGGTGATCGACGCTTTGGCGGTCTTCTGGACGGGCGAGAACCGCGTCGAGGTGTAGTAGTCGGTGATCACGAACAGGAATGCCGTGACGGCGATCCCGATCAACGAGCAGAGGTAGAACTTCCACCACTCGGGCGTGTTGACCGACGCGCCCACCTCGCTGAAGCTGAGGCCGCGCATCAACCAGTAGGTGATCGGCGCGAAGGCCGCGGCGGCGATGGCGCCGGAGACGACGAGGCCTTGGTAGAGGGCGCGCTCGACGTTGTCCGTACGGGTGCGGACGGCGAAGGTGCCGATGATCGACGCGATGATCGCGGCGCCACCCAGGACGAGCGGATAGAGCACGACTTTGGTGGACTCATGGAAGGTGAGCACTCCGAGCAGCATCACGGCGACGGCCGTGACTGCGTAGGTCTCGAACAGGTCCGCCGCCATGCCCGCGCAGTCGCCGACGTTGTCGCCGACGTTGTCGGCGATCGTGGCCGGGTTGCGCGGGTCATCCTCGGGGATGCCGGCCTCGACCTTGCCGACCAGGTCAGCGCCGACGTCGGCGGCCTTCGTGAAGATCCCGCCTCCCAGTCGCGCGAAGACCGAGATCAGCGAGCCGCCGAAGCCCAGGCCGATCAGCGCGTCGACGGCCGTCTTCTGGCTGTCGTTGAAGATCGCCGTGAGCGCGCCGTAGTAGCCGGCGACGCCGGTGAGCGCGAGGCCCACGACCAGCAGGCCGGTAATGGCGCCGCCCCTGAAGGCCACCTGCAGTGCGGGCGCCACGCCGCCGCGCGCCGCCTCGGCGACGCGGGCGTTGGCGCGCACCGAAACGTTCATGCCGATGTATCCGGTTGCGCCTGAGAGCAGACCGCCGATCGCGAACCCGCATGCGACGGCGATGTTCTGGACGAAGATGAGCGCCACGAACAGCACCACCCCGACGACGGCGATCGTCGTGTACTGGCGGTTCAGATATGCGCGCGCCCCCTGCTGGACCGCCAGCGAGATGGCCTGCATGCGCTCGTTGCCCGGCGACAGCGCGAGCAGGGATCGCGCGGTCACCAGGCCGTAGACCACGGCACAGGCGGCACAAACGAGGGCGACGACGACCCCATGGTTCGTCAGAAAGCTGCTCAACAGAAAATCCTCCGCGGTCTGATTGGCGTGCCGCGCGAGGATATTCGCGCGCACCTTTGCTGACCCGGGTCACCCAGTGCGAGCGCCTACCCGGTGCAAACGCGGGCGCAGTCTATCGTGCGAGCCCGCGAGAGGCCGGCTGGCGGCAGCTCAGCTGCCGGGCACCCAAAGCCGGCCGCTCTTCTGAGCCGGACCAGGCTCACCAGGGCGCTGCGACTGCGACTCATCGCCCTCGGCGGCGCCCGGAGCCTGCCCGGTGCCGGCAGCCGGCGGCGGGGCGCCCTCCTCAGCGCCCTCCCCGCCGCCCCCGCCCGGCTGAGCTCCCGACTGGACCTCCCGGGCGTATGCCATCTGCAGCTGCGCGAGCGCGTCGCGGAGCGGGCGGACGCCCTCAGGCACCCTGCGCTCGAGGATCTCGAGGAGGGGCCGCACCGCGTCGATCGCGTCCCTGACCTGCTCGAGATCGCGCTCGGAAGCGGCCGCCGTGCTCGGGGACTCGGTGTCGGCATCGGGGCCACCGAGCGGGCCGAGCCGGCGAGCGGCCAGGTTGAGCAGCGAGACGACCGTCTGGGCGATCAGGTCCGCGCTCGTCAGACGGCTCAGTTCGGCCTCGTATGCGGCCCTGAGCTCCTCTTCGCTCGGTTCGCCTGACGTGCTACCGGGCGTCTGCGACTCGCCCGTCAACCGCGGGTCCTCGGTGCTCATACGGTCACCTCCTGCGCATAGCTCTGCATGGTCTCCCTCACCGAGGCGGCGAAGACCTCCTCGCGGGTCGCGCCCGCGTCGATCAGCGTCCGCTGCCGCTGGGCCCCGTTGCGCTCGGGGAACGTGGGCTCGATGCCCAGCTCCGCTCGCACCGGCGAGGTCCACCCCATCAGGCGCTCGATCGCCTCGCGCGCCGGATACTCCTCCCCGCGGTCGAGGTCGATCAGCTTGCCCTCCAGGCCGAAGCGGGTCGCGCGCCACATGTTCTCCTCGATCAGGCGCGCTGTTAAATCGGTGAAGGGAACGTCCTCGTCGACGTCCCGCGCCGCCTGGGCGATGCACGCGACGGCCAGGCCCGCGAGCGCGTCCGACTCCTGAGCGGTTGCCTGCGCGTCGCAGATCCGCATCTCGACGGTGCCGAAGCTGAAGTGCGGCCTGACCGACCACCAGACCTGCGTGAACTCCACGATCGAGCGAGTGCGCAGCAGGAATTCGATGTACTCGCGGTACGCCGCCCAGCTGCCGAAGGCGTCGGGCACACCACAGCGCGGGAAGCTCTTGGTGAAGCTCTGCGTGCGCGCCGAATGCAGGCCGCTGTCGCACCCGTCGAGGAACGGTGAGTTCGCGGATATCGCCAGGAGCAGCGGCAGCACGGGCCTGAGCCGGTCGCAGACCCGAACGGCGCGGTCGATATCGCGGATGCCGAGATGCACGTGCATGCTGAACGTGTTGTTGCGCCAGGCGACGTACTTGAGGCCCTCCTCGACCCGGCGGTAGTGCTCGGTGTCGATGATCGTTTGCTCGCGATAGTCGGCCCACGGGTGCGTGCCCGTCGCGCCAAGGGCCGCGCCATGTGCCGCCGCGAGCCCGAACAGGCGCCGGCGACGCTCGCGCTGGCGGGCCAGCGCGTCGTGCAGGTCGGCGCCCACGCCCGAGATGATCTCGATCTCCGAGCGGATCAGCTCGCCGGTGATGTGCTCGTACAGCAGACGGTCGCTCTCCGCCGCGGCCCGCAGCTCCTCGAAGCGCGGCGCGAGGTCGAGCGTGTCGGGATTCAGGATCGAGAACTCCTCCTCCACGCCTACGGTGAAGTCGGTCGCCTGGGCGAACTTCTCGGCCGCTCGATCAAGGTCCAGGCTGTTCATGGTGCGGGTTCTGCGGTCCTGCGGTCGGGCGCGCGCGATTGGCACGCCCCCGCGGTTCAGGGCATCAGGTCAGGTAGAAGTACAGCGCGTAAAGCAGATCGACGGCCGGACTCGAGGTGTGAACGGTCACCTCCGGTGGTACGTCCAGCAGCGACTCCGAGTAGTTGAAGATGATCTTCACGCCCGCCTCGACGAGCTCGTTCGCGAGCCCCTGCGCGGCGTGCGTGGGCACCGCGAGGACCCCCACGACGATGTCCTCGTCCTCGACCACCTGGCGCAGCTCGTCGATGTGCCGCACCGCCTGGTTGCCGACGTCCGTGCCGACCTTCGAGGCATCCACGTCGAAGATCGCGACCACGCGAAACCCGTGGTCGGCGAAGATTTCCGAGGAGGCGATCGCCTTGCCCAGGTGTCCTGCGCCGATCAGCGCGATGTTGTGCTGGCCCGCCGTCCGCAGGATCTTGCGGATCTGCGTGACCAGCGCCTCGACGTTGTAGCCCACGCCGCGCTTGCCGAACTTGCCGAAGCCGGAGAGGTCGCGGCGGATCTGCGTGGAGTTGACGTGCGTGTAGTCGGAGAGCTCCTGCGAGGAGATCGTCTCCTTGCCCATCTTCTTCGCCTGCGTCAGCACCTGCAGATAGCGCGACAGCCGCGCGGCCACGCCGAGCGAGAGGCGCTCGTGGCCCGCGCCCCCGCCGTCGCGCTGTGCCTCGGCCATGCCGGCCGTGGGTTCTCCGTAGGTCATTGCCGTGACTCTAAACGCTCGCGCAGGATCGCCTCGTCGACGAAGAAGTCGAACAGCTCCTCGCCGTCGAGCGCGACGACCGGAATCCGCTCGAAGTACGCTCGCAGCAGGGCCTCGTCGGAGGTGATGTCTTGCTCCTCCAACGCAAATCCGAGCTCGCCCTGCAACTCCTGGAGCGCCGCGATCGCATCGGCGCAGAGATGACAGTCGGGCTTCGAGTAGACGGTGACGAGCGTCAAGGCGACCCTTCCCCGGTGGCGTACGCATCGAGGCCGAGATACGCCGGATAGGCCAGCTGCCTGCCCTGGAGCGCCGCGCTCGCAATCATCGCGGCGTTGTCGGTGCACAGCTCGCGCGGCGGCACGTGCACGCTGGCTTTGAGCGCGCGAAGCCTGCGGCGCAGCTCGCCGTTGGCAGCCACGCCGCCCCCGACCGCGAGGCGCGTCTGCCCCGTTCGCTCGAGCGCCTGTTCGGCCCGCAGCATCAGGCTGTCGACGATCGCGGCCTGATAGGAGGCGGCGAAATCGGCGGCCTGTTCGCGAACCTGCGCCTCCGGGAGCTCACGAAGCCGGTACAGCAGCGCCGTCTTCAGGCCGGCGAACGAGAAGTCGAGGCTGTTGGCGAACGCCTGACGGCCCGTGCCGCCTCCGCCCTGCGAGCGCTCCGCCCGCGAGCCGGGAAACGAGAACGCCTCGGGATCACCACCGGCCGCCAGCCGCTCGAGCGCGGCCCCGCCGGGGTATCCGAGCCCGAGCATACGAGCCCCCTTGTCGAACGCCTCGCCGGCGGCGTCGTCGAGCGTACGCCCGAGCACCGCGAAGCGACCGTGCTCGGCGACCTGTGCCAGCAGCGTGTGACCGCCGCTCGCGATCAGGCAGAGGAACGGCGGCTCGAACGCGGGCTCGCCGTTCGGGCCCACAAGGAAGTTGGCCGCCACGTGCCCCTGAATGTGGTCGACGGCTGCGAACGGCAGCTCCCGCGCGGCCGCAAGCGCCTTGGCCGTGGAGAGGCCGACGAGCAGCGCGCCCACGAGCCCCGGGCCCTGCGTCGCCGCCACGAGCTCGATCTCCTCGAGCGTGACGTCCGCGTCGGCGAGCGCCTGCTGCACGACGAGGTTCACGAGCTCCAGGTGGTGGCGGGATGCGATCTCGGGCACAACCCCTCCGAACCTGTCGTGGACCCCCTGCGATGAGATCACGTTGGACCGGATCCGCCCGTCGCCCGTCACGACCGCTGCGCAGGTGTCGTCACAGCTCGTCTCCAGTGCGAGGATCCTCACATCGGCCCCGGGTTCGGCACATCCATGAGCGACCCGGCTAGCGTGGCGGGCGTGCGCCACATCACGAGCGCATCCTCCCCGTTGTCCTGGTAGTAGCGGCGACGCATTCCGGCGGCCCGGAAGCCCTCCCGCTCGTAAAGGTGAATCGCCACCGTGTTCGACCGGCGTACCTCCAGCGTGAACCTCGCCTCATCGTCATTCACGCGGTCATACAGCTCCGCAAGCATCGCCGATGCCAGACCCCGCCGCTGATGCGCGCTGTCGACGGCCACGTTCATCACATGCCAGACCGTGTCGTAGCGGGAGCAGATCAGATAACCGACGAGCTTGGCCTCACATACGGCCGCCAGGCAGATGCCCGACTGCTTGGAGAGCTCCAGCACGAACATCGCAAGCGACCACGGCGTCGGAAAGACCCGTCGCTCGATCGCGATGACGTCCGGCAGATCGGTGTAGACGAGCCGGCGCACCTCCACGAGTGGCGAGCTGTCCGCTCGCGCCTGGTCGGCCGGCCGGCTCACCGCGCTACAGCTCCCCGGCCAGCGACGCTCTCAAGCGCCAGCTCTGCATCGGGACGGCGGCGATAGTCGGGGAGGATCTGCTCGTAGGCCGTCACGGGGCGCTCGCGCATGCCGAGCTCGCAGACGGTGCCGGCGTCCACCAGGTGCAGGCGCGAGAAATCGTCCGGGATCGTGACGCCGAAGGCCTCGAGCTGGGGGCGGTAGCGGACCGCGCCGTCACCCACAGCCAGCCACGCTCCGGTCCCGGCGCCTTGCTCCTGCGCCAGCGCGATCACGCTCCCGAGCTGATCGGGCGCGATCGCCCGCGGCGTCGCGAGCTCGCTTACCGATCGCCTGCCGCTCGCCCGGTAGGCGGCCGCGAAGACCTCTCCCCGGCGGGCATCGATCACGGCAAGCACGCGACCCTCGTCCGGGGCGTCGCGCTCGCCGGGGGCCCTCGCCGCGGCCGTGGCGAGCGCCAGCGAGCTCGAGACACCCACGAGCTCGATCGCGAGCGACTGCGCGATCCCGCGGGCCGTCGCGACGCCGACGCGCAGGCCCGTGAACGTGCCGGGGCCGAGCCCCACGGCTACACGCTCGACGCCACGCCAGCCGATGCCTGCCGTGGCGAGTAGCTCATCGGCCATCGCCAGCAGACGTGTCGCGTGGCCGGGGTGCTCGGCCGGCCCGGGATCGTCTCGCGCTCGCAGCACCTCGCGATCGTCCAGCATCAGCGCCACGGCCGTCGCACGCGTCGCCGTGTCGAAGCCGAGCACGATCATCCCGCGGCCTCACCGTCGCCGTCGCCTACCTCCACGCGCCGCCTGTCGCCGCCTCGGTGGGTGAGAGTCACCCGCAGGCGCGCCTGCGGGAGCGCATCGGGGTCCTCCAGTGGCCACTCGACGAAGGCGATCCGCCCCGGGCCCAGATAGTCATCCAACAACGCCGGATCCTCGTGCTCGAGCCCGCCCAGCCGGTACAGATCGAGATGAGAGACGGTCACGTTCGCCGCGCGGTAGCGATGGCCGATGCTGAATGTTGGGCTTGTCACGGCGTCGGCGACCCCCAACGCGCGAGCGGCGCCGCGAACGAGGGTCGTCTTGCCCGAACCGAGCTCGCCCGCAACCAGCACGACATCCCCCTCCCGGAGCCCGGCCGCAAGCTCCGCCCCAAGAGCTTCCGTCTCGGTCGGATCACAGGTTTCGATGCTGCGCGCGATCACCGGAAGACTGTAGAGCCAACCGCTCCGATCCTGCCGTTTAAAAGGACCGACCCGCGGGGGATGGGTCGCGGGCCGGTCGTTACTCCTGGAGGGATGGAGACAAGGCCTTCATCGGCAGCCGTCCGGGCTTGCTTTAGGACCTGTGGACACGATTTCGACGCTCTCCGAAGAATCCCTTCATTTGCAGGGAAAATGTTCCTCGAAAGGTGTCTAGAACAGTCCAAGCTGGTCCACTCCGGCGTCCTCCTGGCGCTCGGCGGGCGTCGCCGGGGGCTCCGTGGGCGCATCCGCCGTGAAGCTCTCGTCGAGTTCCGGCTGCTCGGGCGGCCCCAGGGCGAGCAGCTCGGGCAGCCTCGTGAAGTCCTCGCGCAGCGTGTCGAGCATGCGCGGCGTGTAGAGGGCTGCGGCCGGATGGTAGATCGGATAAAGCCGCACGTTGCGCGCGCCCAGCATGATGAGCTCGGGCTGCCCGTGCAGGCGCGTGATTCCGGTCGGGTCGCCGCGCAGGAGCTTCGTCGAGAAGTTCCCCAGCGTGCAGATCACGCTCGGTTGGATCAGCTCGACCTTGCGCATCAGGTACTGCTGGCAGTTCTCGATCTCGAGCGGTAGTGGATCGCGGTTGCCGGGAGGCCTGCACATGAGCACGTTCGTGATGAACACCTCCGAGCGCTGCAACCCGATCTCTCCGAGCAGCGTCTCCAGCAGCTTCCCCGCCCGCCCGACGAACGGCAGGCCCTGCTCGTCCTCGCTCGCGCCGGGGGCCTCCCCGACGAACATCAGCTCCGCGTCGGCGTTGCCCGCCCCGAAGACGACGGTTTTGCGGGTCGCCGCCAGCTCGCTGCAGCGTGTGCATCCGCGAGCCTCCACCAGCAGCTCCTTGAGAGCCTCCCGCCGCCTTGGGGCCGACAGCTCGTTCGCCGGTTCTGACACGCGGCCATCGTAGTTCCTTGCCGCGAGACGATCGCGCGCGGCGGTGCGGGATGATCTCGCCATGGCATCAACCTCGGAGCTCGCCGTGAGGGCCCAGTTCGCCGGCGTCGTCGTCTCGATCGCGTACGGAGCCGACGAGCGAGTTGGCGCGGGAACGCCGCTCGTCGTCCTGGAGGCGATGAAGATGGAGCACGAGGTCCTCGCCGAGACCGACGGCGTCGTGACGAGCGTCGCGGTGGCCGTCGGAGATGCGGTCGAGGAGGGACAGCTGCTGCTGATGCTGGAGCCGGGCTCCGCCGAAGGTCAGCGAGCACACCAGCCGCCCGACCCACAGGCGGGCGGCGAGCGGGCAGACCTGCGAGCGGTGCGCGAGCGCCACGCGGTGGGTCTCGACGCAGGGCGTCCCGAGGCGGTGGCGCGGCGTCACGAGCTCGACCGGCGCACGGCGCGTGAGAACCTTGCCGATCTGCTCGACGAGGGCACGTTCGTCGAGTATGGCCCGCTGCTGTTCGCCGCCCAGGAGCGCCGGCGCTCCCGCGAGGAGCTGATCGCACGTACCCCCGCGGACGGCCTCGTGGGCGGCGTCGGCGACGTAGACGGCCAGCCGTGCGTGGCGATGTCCTACGACTACACGGTTCTGGCCGGCACGCAGGGCATGCGCAACCACCTCAAGAAGGACCGCCTGTTCGATGTGGCCGAGCGGCGGCGGCTGCCGGTTGTGCTGTTCGCCGAGGGCGGCGGCGGCCGCCCGGGCGACGTCGACATGCCGATCGTCGCCGGCCTCGACTGCAGGGCATTCGCGTTGTTCGCAGGCCTCAGCGGCCTCGTGCCGCTCGTAGGGATCGCCTCGGGCTACTGCTTCGCCGGGAACGCGGCGCTGCTCGGCTGCTGCGACGTCGTGATCGCCACCGAGGACTCCAGCATCGGCATGGGCGGACCGGCGATGATCGAGGGAGGCGGCCTGGGGGTCCACGACCCGGCGGACGTCGGCCCGATCGATGTGCAGTACGGAAACGGCGTGGTCGATCTGCGGGTCGCCGACGACCGCGCCGCGGTGGAGGCCGCCAGGCGCTACCTCTCCTACTTCCGCGGCGCCGTCGAGCCGGGAGCGGCAGGAGACCAGGGTCTTCTGCGCGAGCTCATTCCCGAGCAGCGCAAGCGCATCTACGAGGTGCGCAGGGTCGTGCAAACGCTGTTCGACGAGGGCTCGGTGCTCGAGCTGCGGGGAGGCTTCGGCCCCGGGATGCTGACGGCGCTCGCGCGGGTCGGCGGACGCCCGCTGGGCGTGGTCGCGAACGACCCCACCCACCTCGGCGGCGCGATCGATGCCGACGGCGCAGACAAGGCGTCGCGCTTCATGCAGCTGTGCGACGCGTTCGAGCTGCCGGTGCTGTTCCTGTGCGACACGCCCGGCTTCATGGTGGGCCCGGCGGCGGAGCGCACCGCCACCGTGCGCCATTTCTCGCGCATGTTCCTCACCGGCGCGAACCTGAGCGTGCCCAGCGGGACGATCGTGCTTCGCAAGGGCTACGGACTCGGGGCTCAGGCGATGGCCGGCGGTGGCTTCAAGGCGCCGCTGTTCACCGTCGCCTGGCCCACGTCGGAGTTCGGCGCCATGGGTCTCGAGGGAGCCGTACGGCTGGGTATGCGTCGCGAGCTCGAGGCGATCGACGACCCGGTCGAGCGCGAACGCGTGTACGAGGCGAGCGTCGCCGCCGCATACGAGCGCGGCGAGGGGCTGAACATGGCGGCGTATGGCGAGATCGACGACGTGATCGATCCGGCCGACTCCCGCCGCTGGATCGAGCTGCTGTTCGACGAGACCACGGGCGAGTGGTGGCGGCGGCCGGGCAAGAAGCGCCCGAACGTCGACGCGTGGTGACGGGCGAGGTCGCCGTGTGCGACGTTGGAAAGGCCCGCAGACCAACGAATAGCTGGACCGTCTACCGGTCGGCGTCTGTTTGCTGCCGTCCCTGTTCTCGCTCGATTTCGAGATCTCGCTCCGCGCGGGCGGCCCGCTCATGCGCGTCAACAAGGTCAAGACGTGCTCTCGCGTTACGCCTCTGACGGAGCGACAGGGCCACGATAAGGACCAGGAGCACAACCGCTATCGCGATCACGATCACGACTACGCCTGTCCCTACGGCCAGAGGCACGGTCACGGCTCCAAAGGATACGCCCCCTTGCGCTTCCGGGAAAGCGCAGCACTGTGACCAGGCTCACACATCGCGAGCACTTCCACCGCTGCGAGAACCGCTGTATCATCCCCTTCGGGCCGTCACCGAGCTTTAGCCCGGGATGGACCGCAGGACCCGTACCGCACATCTTTAGTCGCGCCGGTATCCGCAGGGAACTGGACCGAAACCGATGAGCCCCCCAATCCGATCCACGCTGAGCGCATGAGGACCGTGCGCACCGTGACGGAGCTTCGCTCCGCGCTCGCACCGGCGCGTCGTGACGGGCTCACGATCGGCCTGGCGCCAACGATGGGCGCCCTCCACGATGGACATCTGGCGCTGATCCGGCGTGCGCGCGAGCAATGCGACGTCGTCGTCGTGTCGGTCTTCGTCAACCCGGCCCAGTTTAACGAGCGCAGCGACCTGGAGCGCTATCCCCGGCAGCAGAGCGACGATGAGGCACTCGCCGCAGCGGCCGGTGCCGACCTGCTGTTCGCTCCCTCCGTGGACGAGGTCTATCCGCCCGGGTTCGCGACGACCGTCGAGGTGATCGGCATCACCGACAGGCTGGAGGGCGCCGCGCGCGGCAGCGGGCACTTCCGTGGCGTGACCACGGTGGTGACCAAGCTGCTCTGCATGGCCATGCCCGATATCGCCTACTTCGGCCAGAAGGACGCTCAGCAGACAATCGTCGTGCGACGCCTCGTCGACGATCTGAACCTGCCGGTGAGGATCGAGGTCTGCCCGACGGTGCGCGAGGCGGACGGCCTTGCGATGTCCAGCCGCAACTCGCTGCTCGATCCTCCGCAGCGCAGCCGCGCGCACGGACTGTTCGACGCGCTCGAGACCGCTCGCGGCCTGGCGGCGTGCGGCGAGCGATCCTCGGAGGTCCTGATCGATGCCGCGCTACGGGCCATGCGCTCGTCCGGCGTCGATCCCGAATATGTCGCGCTCGTCGATCCCGAGACGCTCGAGCCCGTGGCCGAGCTTGCCGGCGAGGCGCTGCTCGCTCTCGCGGCGAGAGTCGGCGACGTTCGTCTGATCGACAACACGATCCTCGAGCCGGCTCGCGCTTCGAAGTCCAGTCAACAACCGCTCCAGGGAGAGGCGATCGCCACATGCAACGCGTGATGCTCAAGTCAAAGATTCACAGGGCGACGGTCAGCGACTGCGACCTGCACTACGTCGGCTCGATCACGATCGACCCCGATCTGCTCGAGGCGGCGGACATCCTCGAGCATGAGCAGGTGCACGTCGTCGACGTGGACAACGGCGCGCGTTTCGAGACGTACACGATCGCCGGTGAGAGGGGTTCCGGCGACATGCGGGTCAACGGCGCGGCGGCCCGGCTCGTGCACCGGGGGGACACGATCATCGTCATCTCCTACGGCCAATACGACGAGGCCGAGATGGAGCGCTACGAGCCTCGTGTGGTCCATGTCGAGGCGCAGACCAACCGCATCATCACGATCGACGACGAGGTGGCGACCCTGCTCTCCCGATGAGCGGGCGTCAACCGAGCGTCAGAGAGGAAGCACCAATGTCCAGCCAGCCGACGGTTCAAGCCCCATTTGACGGGATCCCGCCCGCCCATCGCCTGCCGATGACCCTGCCGCTGTTGATCGAAAAGAAGCGGCTCGGCGAACCGATCGTGATGGTCACGGCGTACGACTACCCGAGCGCTCGCGCGGCCGAGGCCGCGGGCGTGGATCTCGTGCTGGTCGGCGACTCCGCCGCCACGACGGTGCTCGGCTACGACGCCACCACCCCGGTGGAGCTCGCGGACATGCTGATGCTCACACGCGCCGTGCGCCGTGGCCTGCACACACCGCTGCTGATCGGCGACCTCCCGTTCGGCTCATACGAGATCTCCGACGAACAGGCGATAGCGACGGCGCTGCGAATGGTCAAGGAGGCCGGCTGCGAGGCGGTCAAGCTCGAGGGCGGCGGTCCGGCCTCGGTCAGCAGGGCGCGCGCGATCATCGGCGCCGGGATCCCGGTCATGGGTCACGTCGGGCTGACACCCCAGACCTCAACGGCGCTCGGCGGCTGGAAGGCGCAGGGCCGTACCGCGGCGGCGGCCGCACGCATCGCCTCGGAGGCACTGGCCCTGCAGGATGCCGGCTGCTTCGCGATCGTCTTCGAGGCGATCCCGAGCGCCGTGGCCGAGGAGCTGATGGCGCATATGGAGATTCCCGTGATCGGCATCGGCGCCGGGCCGGCGACGGACGGGCAGGTGCTCGTGTTCCACGACCTGCTCGGCATCCGCGACGGGCTCGGCGCGCGCTTCGTCAAGCGCTACGCCAACCTCCAGCACGAGATGAACGCGGGCGTCACCGCCTACGCGCAGGATGTGCGCGCGCGCCGCTACCCGGGTCCCGAGCACAGCTACTCGATCGACCCGGCCGAGCTGGCCGAGCTGCAGGCGCTGCTCGGCTGACAGCGCCTCCCTCTGGCGTCGCCGAGGCGGGCGATGAGCGGCCCTCGGACATCCGTCGAGGGCGGCGTTGACCGGGTGTGATGGCGCGTTTGGCGCCGATGCGGCGCGGGTAAGGCGGCGTCGCGGACATGCCAGCCGCAACACCGTCAGCCGCGACACCGCCAGCCGCGGTCCTGTCAAACAGCCAGGGAGGAACCAGATGCGCCAGTGCTCGAAATGGACCTTGCTGCTTGGCGTGGTTGCGATCGCGCTCGTGTCCTGCGCCGGGAGCGCATCGGCATGGGCGCCCGCGGAAACCGCCACGATCCACCCCGGCGTGATGACGTTCACCGGCGGCTCCTCCTTCCTGAACGGCGCCGGACAGTGCACGGCCAACTTCGTCTACACCGACGCGTCGGGCAACGTGTACCTGGGCCAGGCCGCGCACTGCTCGTCGACCGGCAGCAACACCGAAACGAACGGCTGCTCCACGAAATCGCTGCCGCTGGGCTCGCCGATCTACGCCGGAGGCCTCGTCAACGGCGGCATCCAGAAGGGCACGCTGATAGGCACCCTCGCCTACAACTCATGGATCGCGATGCAACAGGCGCATGAGAGCAACGCGGCGACCTGCGCCTACAACGACCTGGCGCTGATCAAGATCGCGGCCGCGCAGGTCGCCAACGTGAATCCAACCATCCCGTTCTGGGGTGGACCGAAAGGCATCTCTGCGAGCGCGGCAGCGCTGGGCGAACGCGTCTTCACCTACGGCAACTCGATCCTGCGCGGCGGCGTCAGCGTGCTCAGCCCCAAGACCGGGCTGAGCCTCGGCGAAGCCGAAGGATCGGCCGGCTGGAGCTCACAGCTCTACACCGTGAGCCCGGGCATCCCGGGCGACTCCGGCAGCGCCTACCTGGACGGGAGCGGCAACGCGCTGGGCATCCTCTCGACCGTCGAGCTCGCCCCCGTGCCCGCCAGCAACGGCGTTGGCACGCTCGCGAAGGAGCTCGCCTACGCCAACAGCGCCACGGGCCTCGGCATCAACGTGGCCCCGGGAACGACCGCATTCAGCTCGATCCCGGTCCCTCCGGCGCCGTGAGCGGCTCGCCGTAGCGCTCCGCGAAGGCGAACTCCTCCACGGGCCGGCGCGACAGTAGCGCCGGCCAGGGGTCCGCGCGATAGCCGACGCCGACGTGCGCCGCGAGCGCGATCTCCTCGGGGATCTCCAGCAGGCGCTTGACCTCGGCCTCGGCGGGCACCAGCAGCGTGGTCATGGCGGCGCCGAGACCCTCGGCCCGCAGGGCGAGCAGCAGGTTCTGCACGAACGGATACACCGAGGCGCCGCCGACGATGCTCTGGCGCGGCAGCTGCGCGTCGGTCACGGCGAGGTCCCCCAGGCGCACCCCCACCACGAGGTGCACGGGCACCTCGGCGAGGCCGTTCGCGTATTCGTCGGCGCGGCGGACGTTCCGCACCAGGGCCGGGTCGTAGCTCTCAGCGTCGGCCAAGATGCGGGCGCCGCCCGTCTGCTCCAGGTAGGCGCGCCAGGGCGGGAGGTAGAGGTCGCGCAGCGCCGCACGCCGCTCGGGAGCTTCGACCACCACCACACGCCAGCCCTGGCGATTGCCGCCGCTCGGCGCGTAGCGGGCCGCGTCGAGCGCGCCTACGAGCGCCTCTCGCGGAACGGGATCGGACCGGAAGCGCCGGCTCGTCGGCGCGCCGCGCATCGCCTCTGAGAGGTCCATCGAGGAGACGCTATCCGTTATCCGCGGCCGGCATTGCCGGAGAGCTCGAAGGCTCGGTCGAGTCTGCATACGCGACCCGGCGCAGAACCCGCGCCGGCGCCCCTGCGGCCAGCGAGAACGGCTCGACGTCGCGCGTAACGACGCTGTTCGCCCCGATCACGCAGCGCTCGCCGATCGTGACGCCGCCCGTGACCACGACGTTCGCACCGAGCCAGCAGTTGTCGCCGATGCGCGTCGGGCCCTTGCTCTCGAAGCCCTGCCAGGTGACGGGCAGCTCGGGGTCGTCGTGGCGGTGCGAGGCGTCGGAGACGAAGCACCCGTTGGCGAGCATGCAGTGGTCGCCGATCTCCACGAGCTCATGGGCGGCGACCATCACACCCATGTTCAGGAAGGTCCCGGCGCCGATCCGCACGCGTGCGCTCCCGGGGGCGGTGATCCACACGCCCGGCTCGAGCAGCGTTCCCGGCCCGATCTCGAGGCGCCCCTCGCGCAGCGACTCGAGCACGTTGCCCTGCACAGGCCAGCGAACGAACGCCTCCCGGCGCAGGAACTCCCAGTGGATGGCGGCCCGGCGCCAGGGCAGCGAGTTGCGCTCATACCACCGCCACTTCTGCGCCCACAGGCGAGCCTGGCGCGCCGTGCCGGCCATTCGGCTAGGCGGCGACCTTCGTGCGCGGCTCGCGCGGAGTGCTCCTGCCGGAGCCGCGCCCGCGCTTCGCGGCGGGCGTGAGGATGCCTGCGAGGAAGCGCCCGGTGTGAGAGGCGGGCTCGGCCGCCACCTCCTCGGGGGTGCCCACGGCGATCGCCATCCCCCCCTCCTCGCCCCCCTCGGGTCCCATGTCGATCAGGCGGTCGGCGCTCTTGATCACGTCGAGGTTGTGCTCGATCACGACTACGCTGTTGCCGGCGTCGACGAGTCGCTGCAGCACGTCGAGCAGCCGCTGCACGTCGGCGAAATGCAGGCCGGTCGTGGGCTCGTCGAGGATGTACAGCGTCCTTCCGGTCGCGACCTTCGACAGCTCGGTGGCGAGCTTTACCCGCTGGGCCTCCCCGCCGGACAGCGTCGTCGCCGGCTGGCCCAGCCTGACATACCCGAGCCCGACGGCGTTCAGCGTCTCCAGGCGGCGACGGATCTTCGGTATGTGCTCGAAGAAAGTGAGCGCCTCCTCGACCGACATGTCGAGCACGTCCGCGATGCTCTTGCCCTTGAAGCGCACCTCGAGGGTCTCGCGGTTGTAGCGCTTGCCGTGACACTGCTCGCACGGGACGTACACGTCGGGCAGGAAGTGCATCTCGATCTTGATCTGCCCGTCGCCGCGGCACACCTCACAGCGGCCGCCCTTGACGTTGAAGCTGAAGCGCCCCGGCTTGTAGCCGCGTGCCCGCGCCTCCTGCGTCTTGGAGAACATGTCGCGGATCACGTCGAACAGCCCCGTGTAGGTCGCCGGGTTGGACCTGGGCGTGCGGCCGATCGGCGACTGGTCGACGGTGATGATCTTGTCCAGCTGCTCGACGCCGTGGATCGCCCGGTGCGTGCCTGGGCGCTTGCGCGCACGGTGCAGCCGGTTGGCGACGGCCTTGAAGAGCACGTCGTTGACGAGCGTGGACTTGCCTGAGCCCGAGACCCCCGTCACGCATGTGAGCACGCCGAGCGGGACATGAACGTCGATGTCGCGCAGGTTGTGCTGGCTTGCGCCGAGAATCTCGATGTAGCCGCTGGGCGTCCGACGCCGCGTCGGCGTCGCGATGCTGCGAGCACCCGACAGGAACTGTCCGGTCAGCGACTCCTTGACCCTCTGCACCTGCGCCGCGGTTCCTTGCGCGACGATCCGCCCGCCGTGCTCGCCGGCTCCCGGGCCGAGGTCGACGAGATGGTCGGCGGCCCGCATCGTCTGCTCGTCGTGCTCGACCACGATCACCGTGTTGCCGAGATCGCGCAGCCGCTCGAGCGTTGAGATCAGCTTCGAGTTGTCGCGCTGGTGCAGCCCGATCGACGGCTCATCCAGGATGTAGAGCACTCCCACGAGCGAGGACCCGATCTGCGTGGCCAGCCGGATACGCTGCGCCTCCCCGCCCGACAGCGTCGCTGCGGCACGGTCCATCGAGAGATAGCCGATGCCGACGTTCTCCAGGAACTGCAGCCGCTCGCTGATCTCCCTCAGGATCAGGCGCGCAACATGCCGGTCGGTCTCGGACAGCTCGACCTCGTCGAGCCACTCGAGCGCCCGCCTCGCCGACAGCGCACAGAAATCCTCGATCCGCGTTCCGCCGACCAGAACGGCACGCGACTCCGCGCGCAAGCGCGCTCCGCCGCACACCGGGCACGCCCGCAGCGACATGTACTCCTCGATCTTCTCGCGCGTCCACTCGGAGTCGGTGTCCATGTAGCGGCGCTGGAGGTTCTTCACGATTCCCTCGAAGCGAGTCGCGTAGGAGCGCTCCCGGCCGTAGCGGTTGCGATACGTGACCTCCACCGGCTCGCCGTTCGTCCCGTACAGGAAGAGGTCGCGCTGCTCATCCGGGAGGTCCTCCCACGGGGCATCGAGATCGACGCCGTAGCGCTCGGCGATCGCTTCGGTCACCTGCTCGTAGTAGTTCGACGCGCTGTTTGCCCATGGCGCCAGCGCGCCCTCGCCGATCGACAGGGTCGGATCGGGCACGATCAGCTCCGGGTCGATCTCCATCTGCGAACCCAGCCCCGTGCAGCGATCGCACGCGCCGTGAGGCGAGTTGAACGAGAAGATCCTCGGCTCCAGCTCGACCAGCGACGGGCCGTGCTCCGGACACGCGAAGCGCTCGGAGAACGTGAACACCGTGCCCGCGTCCGGAGCCGCGCCGGGCATTATCTGGGCTGCCGCCGCCCGCGCGCCCTTGGCGCCCGTGGCGTGCTCGTGCTCGGCCTCCGCCGGCGCGTTGCGCGACCCGACGATCTCGATCTCGACGAGCCCATCGGCCAGGGCGACCGCCGTCTCGATCGAGTCCGCCAGCCGCTTGCGCACGTCGTGGCGCATCGCCAGCCGGTCGACGACGACCGAGATGTCGTGCTTGTAGCGCTTGTCGAGGACGATCGACTCCTCGAGCAGGCGCACGCGGTCATCGATCTTCACCCGCGCGAAGCCGTCGGCGCGGAGCTCGTCCAGAAGCTTGCCGTACTCGCCCTTGCGTCCTCTCACGACCGGCGCCAGCACCATGAATCGCGTGCCCTCCCCCAGCTCCATCACCTGGTCGATGATCTGCTCGGCCGACTGCCCGACGATCGGCCGGCCACAGATCGGGCAGTGCGGCTTGCCGACGCGAGCCCACAGCAGCCGCAGGTAGTCGTAGATCTCGGTGACCGTGCCGACGGTCGAGCGCGGGTTGCGCGAGGTCGTCTTCTGGTCTATCGAGATCGCCGGCGAGAGCCCCTCGATCGAGTCCACGTCGGGCTTGTCCATCTGCCCCAGGAACTGGCGCGCGTAGGCGGACAGCGACTCGACGTAGCGCCGCTGGCCCTCGGCGTAGATCGTGTCGAACGCGAGGCTCGACTTGCCCGAGCCCGACAGGCCGGTGATCACGACGAGGGCGTCGCGCGGCAGCGACAAGGAGATGTCCTTGAGGTTGTGCTCTCGTGCTCCCGAGACGACGATCTGGTTGCCGGCGGCCATCTACCGACTCATTCTATGACTGCGAACAGACGTTCGCGTCCACGGGGCTCTAGAGCGTCGCTCTAGCCTTCGATCGCTGCGTAGACCTCGTCTATCAGCTTGAGCCGGTCGATCGCCTGGAAGTGCGCGGCGAGGTAGCGCTCGGCATCCTCTCGTGACTGGCCGTTGAGCGCCATGTTCAGGGCGACCAGGCGCGCGCCGTCGAGGTCGCCACCCCCGGAGGCAAGCGGCGGCGCCGGCGCGGCCGGCTGCGCTGGCGCCGCAGCTGCGGGCTGCGGCGCCTGGGGCTCGGGCAGGGGGGGCGTGGGCGCCGGCGGGGACACGCTGTCGGCTGCGGGCCCCGCGGGGGCCGCGGGCGACTGGCCCTGCGTCGCCGGAGCCTCCCGTCCGGCGGCGGCGTCATACAGCTCGCCCATGCTGCGCTCGAGCGCACCGAGGTCGCCGGCGAGCCGGCCCGCGCCGGCACGCAGGCCCTCCACGAGCTTGCCAACCTCGCCGTCCATCGACTCCACGCGTGCGAGCAGCGCCGATGTCGCCCGCTCGACCGTGGCGGCGTGCGCCCGCGCTCGCTCGACCGCCTGCTCGCGGGTGCCCTGCGCGTCGCGGTCGGCCGCCTCTCGCACGCTGCGCGCGTGCTCCAGCGCCTGGCTCTCGATTTCCGCAGCAGCGGTCTCGGCCGCCTCGATGATGCTCTGCACCTGCGCTCCAGCGGTCGACGCGAGCGACGTCTCGCCCCCTCCGGCAGAGCGCTGCAGCTCCTCGAACTCCGAGGCCAGGCCCCTCAGATGGGCGTCGACGGCCGCCGGATCGTAGCCGCGGCGGCTCACGGGGAAGTCCCGCCGTTCGATTGCCTGCCTGTCGACGTCCACGGCGGGCATCCTAGGCGATGGGGCCGGCCGGAGCCTCGGTTGGCGAGGACTCGCTCGCGTGGATCTCACGAAGGTCGCGGCGCAGCTCGCGCAGCTCGTCGCGGATCTGTGCTGCGTACTCGAAGCGCAGGTCCTCCGCCGCCGCCAGCATCTCCTCCTCCAGCTCCACGACCATCCGCTCGAGCTCGTGCTGTGGCATCTCGGCGGCGCTGCCGCGCTTGCTCGTCCTTCGCTTGCGCCCGCCACGGGGAACCTTCGACTCGGACTGCAGGAACTCGGCGATATCCGAGATGCCCTTGACGATCGTCGCCGCCGTGATCCCGTGACGCTCGTTGTAGGCGAGCTGGATCGCGCGCCTGCGGTCGGTCTCGCCGATCGCCGCCCGCATCGCCCGAGTCTCCTTGTCGGCGTACATCAACACCGTTCCGTCCACGTTGCGCGCCGCCCGTCCGATGGTCTGGATCAGCGAGGTCTCGCCGCGAAGGAAGCCCTCCTTGTCCGCGTCGAGGATCGCCACGAGCGACACCTCCGGCAGGTCGAGGCCCTCGCGCAGCAGGTTGACCCCGACGAGCACGTCGTACTCGCCGAGCCGCAGGTCGCGGATTATCTGGATCCGCTCGAGCGTGTCGATCTCGGAGTGCAGGTAACGAGTCTTGAAGCCCATCTCCAGCAGATAGCCGGAAAGGTCCTCGCTCATCTTCTTCGTCAGCGTCGTGACGAGCACGCGCTCGTCACGGTCCACGCGCGCGCGGATCTCGTTCATCAGGTCATCCACCTGGTTGTGCGTCTCACGCACCTCGACCGCCGGGTCGACGATCCCAGTCGGTCGCACGATCTGCTCGACCACCCGTGTCGAGCGGACCCGCTCGTACTCGCCGGGCGTGGCGGAGACGAACATCAGCTGCGGTGTGATCGAAAGGAACTCCTCGAAGGTCTGCGGCCGGTTGTCGAGCGCGCTCGGCAGCCGGAACCCGTAGTCGACGAGCGTGTTCTTGCGCGAGCGGTCGCCCTCGAACATGCCGCCGATCTGAGGGACCGTCTGATGCGACTCGTCGATGAAGCAGACGAAGTCCTTCGGGAAGTAGTCGATCAGGCAGTAGGGCCGCTCGCCGGCGCTGCGTCCGTCGAGTATCCGCGAGTAGTTCTCGATGCCCGAGCAGAAGCCCATCTCGCGCAGCATCTCCATGTCGTACTGCGTGCGCTGGCGCAGCCGGTGTGACTCGAGCAGCTTGCCCTCCGCGTCGAGCTCCTCGCAGCGCGCGTTCAGCTCGCGGCCGATCTCCTCGACTGCGGCCTCGATGCTCCCCTCCTTGACGTTGTAGTGCGTGGCCGGCCAGATCGCCACATGCTCCAAGTCGTCGGCGATCAGCTCGCCCGTCAGCGGGTCGAAGTGCTGGAGTCGTTCGACTTCGTCGCCGAACATCGTCGCCCTGAACGCCGTCTCGGCGTAGGCGGGAAACACCTCGAGTGTCTCGCCGCGGACCCGGAAGCTGCCGCGCGAGAGGATGCTGTCGTTGCGCGTGTACTGGATCGAGACGAGTTTCCGCAACAGCCTGTCGCGGTCGATCTCCTCACCGCGCCGCAGGATCTGCATGTTCATCTCATACGTCTGAGGCGATCCGAGGCCGTAGATGCACGACACCGAGGCCACCACGATCACGTCTCGGCGGGCGAACACCGCGGCCGTGGCCGCGTGGCGGAGCCGGTCGACCTCCTGGTTGATCGCGGAGTCCTTCTCGATGTACAGGTCCCTGCTCGGGACGTACGCCTCGGGCTGGTAATAGTCGTAGTAGGAGACGAAGTACTCGACCGCGTTCTCGGGGAAGAACGTCCTGAACTCGTTGCACAGCTGCGCCGCAAGCGTCTTGTTGTGCGCGATCACGAGGGTCGGGCGCTGCACGGCCTCGATCACGCCGGCCATCGTCATCGTCTTGCCGGTGCCCGTAGCCCCGAGCAGCGTCTGGAAGCGCTCACCCTGCCGAACGCCGTCCGCGAGGGCCTCGATCGCCTTAGGCTGGTCGGCCGTCGGCGTGAACATCGAGTCGAGCTTGAAGTCGGGCATGGCCTCTACCGTAGCGAGCGCTCGGGACCGCACGGACTCCTAGTGCAGCCCCAGCTCCCGGGGATAGGTCGCGCGGTAGGCCTGCTGCGCTTCGAGCACGCGCTGCACGTACGCGCGGGTCTCGGGAAACGGGATCGACGCGACCGTCAGCTCGCCGCCCGCGGCGTTCGCCCGCGCCGCCCAGCTGTCCACGTTCGAGAGCCCGCCGTTGTAGGCGGCGACGGCCAGCAGCTCGTTGCCGTTGTAGTGGTCGAGGAGATACCGCAGGTAGTAGCTGCCGTACGCGACGTTGATCCTCGGCGTGTCCAGATCGCTTTCGGTGAAGCGCGTGCCGCCCGAGAGGTGGGCGAGGTAATAGGCCGTCGCGGGCAGGATCTGCATCAGCCCCTGCGCCCCCGCCGTCGAGGTCCGTGGGTCGAACTTCGACTCGGCGTAGATCACCGCGGCGATCAGCGCCGGATCCAGGTGCTTTGCGGCCGCCTGTTCACGGATGATGCTGGCGTGCGTCAGGGGCAGCCCGCGATGGCCCACGGCATGTTTGACCTCGGACAGCACGACGGCCAGCAGCAGGATGCACAGCCCGACCGTCGCGACCGCTGCAAGCCTCCCCCTGCTCATCGGCCAAGCTTGCCAAGGACCTCCGACAGCTCGTCCTCGAGCTCCTCCTCGGTCCCGTCGTTGCGCACGACGAACGTGGCCAGCCGTGCCTTCTCCTCCTGTGGGAGCTGGCGGGCGAGGCGCTCGTCGATCTGCGCGTGCCCCCGCCGCGACGCGCGCTCGTTGCGTACCTGCTCGTTCGAGATGACGGCGATCGTGGCGTCGTAGGCGTCCCCCAGGCCCGCCTCGAACAGCAGCGGCACCTCGACCACGGCGGCGCGTGGCGGCGGCATCCGCGTGCGCACCTCCGCCAGCCACGCCGCGGTGCGCTCGGCGACCAGCGGCCACAACAGGCTCTCAAGCCACGCGCGCTCCTCGTCGCTTGCAAACGCGTGCGCCGCCACCGCGGAGCGGTCGATCGCTCCATCCGGCGCCACATCTCCCCCCCAACGACCGACCACGGCCTCCCGCACCCGCTCGCCGTCGTAGAGCTCGTGCACGACCGCATCGCTCGACAGCACCTCCGCGCCGAGCCGCTCAAGCGCCGCCAGGGCCGTCGACTTGCCAGCCCCCATGCCTCCGGTCAGCCCGACGACGGGCACCGCCGGCTCCACTCCGAACCCCGAAGGCTGCTCAGCCCTGCGAGGACTCGCCCGCAGCCTGTGCCGGGCCGGCCTCATCCTGCGGCGCCTGATCCTCTCCGCCGGATGCGCTCTGCGCGCCGTCCGCGGTGGGCTCTTCGGACGGCGCCTCGGACGGCGCCTCAGCGGCCTGCGCCGCCGCCGCGCTCGACGCCGCCTCCGGCTCCTGCGCATCCGCGTCGCCGGCGTCAGCGTCGGCTGGCGTGGCTGGCGCCTGCGACTCGGGCGCCTGCACGCCGGCGGAGCTCGCCTCGGGCGCTGCGGCCTCGGGCGACGCCGGCGCGCCGGCCGTGATCTCCTCTCCCTCTGCTCCCTCCGCCCCCGTCTCGCCGGTCGGCGACGGCCCGCCCGTCGGCGACGGCCCGGTCGCGGGTTCGCCGGGGCGCGAGACCGGAAGGATCTGGTCCTCGACCCGCTTCGCCGAGAGCGACAGCCGCCGGCGGTCGGAGTCGATCTCGAGGATCTTCACGCGGATCTCATCGCCCGGATGGACGATCTCGCGCGGGCTCTCGACGTGGTGCGGGGCCAGCTCGGAGATGTGCACGAGGCCCTCGACGCCGTCGAGGATCTCGACGAACGCGCCGAAGGTGACGACCTTGGTGACCTTGCCGGCGAGCTCGTCGCCGACGTTGTAGGTGTCCACGATCCGCTGCCACGGGTCCTCCTGGGTCTGCTTGAGGCCCAGGGAGATGCGCTGGCGGTCGCGGTCGATATCCAGCACCTTGACCTTCACGGTGTCGCCGATCGTGAGGATCTCGCTCGGATGGTTGACGTGCGACCAGGAGAGCTCGGAGATGTGGATCAGCCCGTCGATGCCGTCGAGGTCGACGAACGCGCCGAAGTCGACGATGTTCGAGATCTGCCCCTCGACCACGAGACCGGGCTGCAGCCGATCGAGGATCTGCTGGCGCACCTCCTTGCGCTCCTCCTCGAGCACCGCCCGGCGGGAGAGCACGACGTTGTTGCGCGAGCGGTTGAGCTCGATCACCTTCGTCTCGATCTTGGTGCCCATGTATTCGTCGAGATTCGGCACGCGGCGGATGTCGACGAGCGAAGCCGGCAGGAACCCGCGCACGCCGAGGTCGATGATCAGGCCGCCCTTCACGACCTCGATTACCGTTCCCTCTACCGGCTCGCCGGACTCGGCTGCCGTTTCGATGCGCCGCCACGCCTTCTCGAAGCGCGCCCGCTTCTTCGACATGATCAGCCGGCCGTCCTGGTCCTCCTTCGTGAGGACGATCGCGTCGACCTCCTCGCCGAGATGGACCTCGTCGTGCGGATCGACGGACTTGCGGATCGACAGCTCGCCGGCCGGGATCACGCCCTCGGACTTGTAGCCGATGTCGACGAGGACCTCATCCTTGTCGATGCGCACCACGTGGCCGGTGACCACCTCGCCCTCCTCGATCGCGCGGAAGGTGGCGTCGTAGTTCGGGACGATCTGGCCGTCGATTTCCAGCAGAAGGCCGTTTGACCCGTCGACCACGCGGGCCTGAGCATTCTCCATCACGGTTTGCACCGGCCGAAGCGTAGCGCAGCCGTATCATTGCCGGGCAGATGCCTGTGCGAGCGACGAAGCGCGGAGAGCAGCGCACCCGCTTGCGGCGAGATTGCGATGTGCTCGTCTGCGGCGCCAGCTTCGGCGGGCTGGCCGTGGCGCGGGAGCTGGCCGGCGCCGGCGCCAGGGTGCTCGTGATCGACCGCTATGAGCTCGGCGAGCGACAGACGTCGGCCTGCGCGATGCCGACGGACTGGCTGGAGGCCCTCGATCTCATGGGATCGCTGCGCCAGAGCTTCGACGGGATCGTGGTGCACACGCCCTTCGTCAGCTGCCGCTGGACGTTGCCGTGGTCGTTCTCGACCTTCGACTACCGCGAGCTCTGCTCGCTGCTGTGGGGCCAGGCCGACTGCCCCGAGATCGAGCTCGAGACCGCGACCGTCACGGGTCGCAGCGGCTTCACCGTTCACACCGACCGGGGTGAGCTGACGGCGCCGCTGATCGTCGACGCCCTCGGCTGGCGGCGGGTGCTCTCCAACCGAACCCCGATCCAGCCACCGGCCGCCCGACTGTCGCGGGGGCTCGAGGTGCACCCTCCCGGCGAGGGCAGCGAGATGGAGCTGTGGATCGACGCCGGCTACGTGCGCGCGGGCTACGCGTGGAACTTCCCCGCGGGCGATGAGCTGCGCGTCGGCGTCGGCTCGTTCTGGCCGGCCCACCACGTCAAGGAGCCGACGGTGAGGCTCGCCCGGGAGCTGGGCCTTCCGCCGGACGGCTACCAGGGCAACTGGATTCCGCACGAGCTGCGCCCCGCGGTCGAGGATGGGGTCTTCTTCGCGGGCGACTCGGCCGGGCATTGCCTGCCGCTGACCGCTGAGGGCATACGGACCGCCCTGTACTTCGGCCTGGCCTGCGGGCGCGAGCTGCGCGCCGTGATCGAGGGACGCCGCACGCGCGAGCAGGCGCTCGAGCGCTACGGCGCCTTCTCCGATGCCCACGCGCGCAAATACCGCTGGCTGCTGGCCGCGCAACGGGCCGTCGGTCGTCTGACGCCGAGCCGCGCCGTCAGCGCGCTCGTGCGCGGTGTCGAGGATCGTCGCGTCGCCAGCTGGGCCTTCCGCCACTATCTCGCGATCGCCCCGCCGTCGTTCGTCGAGCAGGGACCGCGGCTCAAACTGGCGAGGACACTCGCCGCCGCCGCCGCCTGAACGCTCACGCCCACGGCTGCGGCGCCACCTCGAGGTAGCCCATGTCGACGCGCATGAGATCCATCGCGAGCTCGAAGAGCTCGCGCCCGAGGCCGTAGCGCGCGGCGAGCGCCCGCTCGGCCACCAGCTCCTCCTCACCCTCAAGGAGGCGGGCCCGCGCCTCGAAGGGGCGACCCAGCGGCCGCCCGCGCACAGTGCACGGCGCCACGAGCACGCGCGGATCGCGCCGCACGCGCCTGACCTTGCCTGACGCTCGCTCGGAGCGCACATACAGGACGCCGCCCGCCGGCGCCGCCCACACCGGCGTGGGCACGGGCGTGCCGTCGCGACGGTGGGTGACGAGCAGCGTGCGCTTGGAGCCGACAACGTCCTCCATGGCACCCGTGCGCGGCTCGTGGAGGATCTCACGCGCCCCGCGCGGTGCCGTGCGAGCGGCCAGACGCGCGACGGGCAGGGCCCCGGGCAACCTACGATCGGGCACCGGATCGGCGCGGGGACGCGCCTTGCGCCTGGCCTGCGCCGTCACGGTCGCGCTCCTTGCAAACGTCCCACCGGCTCACAGCGCCGCGAGCACGCCGGCGAGGCGCCGCACACCCTCGGCGATCGCGGGCTCTGAGAGGTTGGCGTAGCCCATCACGAGCGCTTTCACGCCGCCCGATGGATCGATCCGATGCAGGTTCAGGGGATAGATGCCGAGCGACTGCGCCCCCGCACCGGCCAGCAGCCCCTGCAGCTCGACGTCCCGCGGCAGCCGCACCAGCGCGTGCAGCCCAGCCGAGACGCCGCTGATCTGCGCTTCGGGCAGCTCTCGCGTGACCGCCCCGATCAGCGCGTCGCGGCGCGCGCGGTTGCGCCGGCGGGCCTTGCGCAGGTGGCGGTCATAAGCAGAGGTCTCGAGCAGCCGCGCGAGCACGAGCTGCTCGATCGCCGAGCAGCCGAGGTCGTCGAGCGCCTTGGCCTGCACGACCGCGTCGATCAGCGACGGCGGCACGACCAGCCACCCGAGCCGCAGGCCCGGCGCGAGCGTCTTGGAGACGGTCCCCATGTAGACGATTCGGTCGGGCGCCAGCCCCTGCAGCGCTGCCAGCGGAGCGCGGTCGTAGCGGAACTCGGCGTCGTAGTCGTCCTCGACCACCAAACCGCCGTCGCGCGCCCACCGGACGAGCTCGCCGCGCCGCTGCGGCGAGAGCACGACGCCCGTCGGACACTGGTGCGCCGGAGTGCTGAGCACGACCCGCGAGCGCAGCGAGGAGACGTCGAGGCCGTGCTCGTCGACGCGCGCCCCGCGCACACGCAGGCCGGCGTAGGCGAGCACCGCGCGGTGCGGAGGCAGGCCCGGGTCCTCGACATCGATCGCGTCGAAGCCACGGCTGGCCAGCGCGCGTCCGAGCAGCGCAAGTCCCTGTGTCGCCCCGCTGCACACGACGACCGCCTCGGGCTCGGCCGCGACGCCGCGTACGCGGCGCAGGTAGGCGCTGAGCGCCCGGCGCAGCGGCGGGGCGCCGCGCGCATCCGGGTAGGCGAAGGCGCCGTCGGGCGCCGTCCTCAGAACCTCACGCGTCGCACTCAGCCACAGCGCGCGCGGGAAGGCGGACAGGTCGGGGGCGCCGGGGAAGAAGTCGAATCGCGGCGCACCCGACGGCAATGCTGGCGGTCGCCTGTCCTCGACGGTCCCGGCCGCCGCTACGTAGGTGCCGGCGCCCTGGCGCGCGACGAGGTAGCCCTCGGCGAGCAGCTGGGCGTACGCCTCGACGATCAGCCGCCGCGAAACCCGCAGGTCTCCGGACAGAGCGCGCGAGGAGGGCATGCGGCTGCCCGCGGCGAGCGTGCCGTCGCGCACCAGCTCGCGCAGACGATCCTCGAGCTGGGCTCGGCGACGCCCGCCGCGCAGCCGGACCAGCAGCTCCGGGCCATAGCTGGTACCCGTTTCTGCCGCCAGACTGGTCACAATTTGGGAACCACCTCGGGGTACAGTAGCGGTCATGTCAACCGCCAGCGAGTCCCCGAGAGCACCTCGCCCGCAGACGCCTGCCGCCAACCGCCCGCCGGCGCCTCGCGCGCCGTCGGTGGACTCCCGGCCATCGATCCTCGCCGTCGCCCTGCTCGCCTTGGCGGCCTACCACTTCGTCGTGGCGGCACTCATGATCTTCACCCCGCACTTCTTCTTCTCGAATGTCGGTCCCTTCGGCCTGCAGAACGATCACTACCTGCGCGATACGGCGACGTTCAACCTCGCCTTCGGCGCCTCCCTGCTGCTCGCCTACCGGCGTCCGTCGTGGCGCACCCCGATCCTCTTCTGCGTGACGCTGCAGTTCGCGCTTCACGCGATCAACCATCTGGCCGACATCGGCGCAGCCCATCCACATTGGCTGGGCCCGTTCGACTTCGCCTCGCTCGCGCTGGCAACCGCCGCGCTGGCGTGGCTCACACGCGAGTCAACTCGACCCCTGGAGCTACAGAGATGAGAGTCGCCGGCACATCGCAGCGCAGGACGGGACCGTTCACGCGAGCATTGCTGTGGCTCGGTCGTCGCGAAACCCAGAAGCTCACCGGCCGCAAGACGACGACGGAGATGATCGAGCCCGCACAGGCCTATGCCCACGCGCCAGGCCTGCTGCTCGGATACGGGCTGTTCGAGCTCGCCGTCGCGAAGGCCAACCGCGTCCCGGAGCGGCTGAAGGTGCTCGCCGAGCTGAAGGCCGCGACGCTGACGCGATGCGAGTGGTGCATCGACGTCGGCTCTCCGATCGCCTACCGCGCCGGTGTCGGGGAGGCGCAGCTGCTGGCGCTGGCCAACCACCGGGCGAGCGACCGCTTCTCCGAGCTGGAGAAGCTCGTGCTCGACTACGCCGTCGGCATGAGCAGCACGCCGGTGAGCGTCTCCGACGAGCTGTTCGCGACGCTGCGCGAGCACCTCGACGACGCCCAGCTCGTCGAGCTCACGAACGTGATCGCGATCGAGAACATGCGCGGGCGCTTCAACCTCGCGCTCGGCATCGGCTCGGCCGGCTTCAGCGAGGGCATGGTTTGCGCCGTGCCGCAGCGGCCGCCGGGCAGCGGAGCTGACGCGGTCGCGGCAGCTCGATGAGGGTGTTTCTCGCCGGGGCGACCGGCGTGATCGGCAGGCGCCTCGTGCCGATGCTGCTGGCTCAGGGCCACGAGGTGACCGGCATGACGCGCAGTCCCGAGAGGCTCGATGCGCTCAGGGGCTCCGGCGCCGAGGCCGTCGTCGCTGACGCGCTCGACGCGCAGGCGCTGCGAGACGCGGTCGTGGACGCTCGTCCCGACGCGGTCGTTCACCAGCTCACCTCGCTGCCACCCCGCATCGATCCGCGCAAGATCGAGCGCGACTTCGTGCTCAACGACCGCCTGCGCACCGAGGGCACGCGAAACCTGGTGGCGGCCGCGCAGGCGGCCGGCGTGGGACGCATCGTCGCCCAGAGCATCGCCTTCTCCTATGCGCCGGGAGCCACGGGCAGGGTGCACGAGGAGCAGGACCCGCTCCTGCTGGATGCGCCGAGGCCGTACACACGCTCGGCCAGGGCCGTCGTCGAGCTCGAGCGGACGGTTCTGGGCGCCGGCGGCATCGTGCTCCGCTACGGCTATTTCTACGGTCCCGGCAGCTCCATATCGAGGAACGGCTCGACGGGCCTGGACGTCGCCCGTCGCCGGCTTCCGATCGTCGGCGCGGGCACGGGCGTGTGGTCGTTCGTCCACGTCGACGACGCCGCGAGCGCCACCGTTCTGGCGCTCACGCAGGGCGCCAGCGGTGCGTACAACATCGTCGATGACGAGCCCGCTCCCGTGTCCGCGTGGGTGCCGGCCCTGGCCGAGGCCCTCGGCGCCCCACGTCCGTGGCACGTGCCCGCATTCATCGCCCGCCCGCTTGCGGGCAGCTACGGCGTCGGCATCATGACCCGCGCGCAGGGCGCCTCCAACGAGCTGGCCAAGCGCGAGCTCGGCTGGACGCCGGCGCATCCGTCCTGGCGTGACGGGTTCCGACGCGCGCTCGGCTGAGGGCTATCTGCGCACCACGAGCACCACTCCGGCCACGAGCAGGACCAGCCCGATCACGCGCGAGGTGCCGATGTGCTGCTTGGCGACCCCGAGCAGGCCGAAGCGATCGATCACCACCGAGATCATCAGCTGACCGGCGATGACCACGGCTGTGAAGCCGCTGGCCCCCAGCGTGCGCACGGTCACGATCGCCACGGTCACGAACACTGCGCCGAACAGCCCTCCGACGAGCGCCCACCAGGGCGCCCGCCCGACGTGCCCGAGATCCCCAAGACCGCCGCGCACGAAGCTGGCAACGAGAACCAGCGCGGCGGTGCCGATCAGAAACGAGAACGTCGCAGCCTGGACGTCGCCCACAGCCTTGCCAAGACGCGAGTTGATCGGCGCCTGCATCCCCACGAGGCAGCCGGCGCCGACGCCGAGCAGCACCGCCAGCCCGCGGCTCATCGTGCTCGCCTCGACGCTCTCACTTGGCTTCCAGCCACGTCTCGCCGACACCGACGTCCACGGCCAGCGGCGGCTCGCGCCCGCCCCACACCCCGCACATCTCTGTTTCGATCAGCGAGCGCGCCGCGTCGGCCTCCGCGGGCGGCCCTTCGAAGAGCAGCTCGTCGTGGATCGTGAGCAGCAGGCGCGTCTTCATGCCCGAATCGGCGAGCGCCTGGTGGCAGCGGACCATCGCGAGCTTGATGATGTCGGCCGCCGTCCCCTGGATGACGGTGTTCACGGCGAGGCGCTCGCCCTGCGTGCGCACCTGGTAGTTGCGCGCACGCAGCTCGGGGATCTGCCGGCGACGGCCCCAGAGCGTCTTGACGTGGCCGTCCTCCTTGGCCTGCTCGATCGTCTCGGCCATGAAGGCGGCCACCCGGGGGAAGCGCTCGAGATAGGCGTCGATGAACGCCTTGGCCTCCTCGCGAGGGATGTTCAGCCGGTCGGCGAGGCCGAAGTCCGACAGGCCGTAGACGATGCCGTAGTTGATCATCTTCGCCTTTGAGCGCATGCCGGGGTCGATGTCCTCGGCGGCCACGCCGAAGACCTGCGAGGCGGTAGCCGTGTGCACGTCTTCGCCGTCCTTGAAGATCTCCTCGAGGACGGGCTCCCCGGCGGCGTTTGCAAGCACGCGCAACTCGATCTGGGAGTAGTCGGCAGAGATCAGCACCGCGCCGGACTCGGCCTCGAAGCAGCCGCGGATCTCGCGACCGAGGGCGGTGCGGATGGGCACGTTCTGCATGTTCGGGTTGGTGCTCGAGAGCCGGCCCGTCTGTGCGACGGCCTGCAGGAAGGTCGTGTGGATCCGCGAGCGCCCGTCGACCAGGGCGGGAAGCACGTCGAGGTAGGTCTTGATCAGCGTCGAGAGCTCCCGCCAGCGCTCCACCTTTGCGACGATCTCGTGCTCGGTGCGGATCGCCTGGAGCACCCGCGCGTCGGTCGAGAAGCCCGTCTTGCCGCGGCGCTTGCGCGACAGTCCGAGCCGCTCGAACAGGACCTCGCCGAGCTGCTGGGGCGATGCGATCAGGAACTCGGTCCCCGCCAACTCGAAGATCTCCCTTTCCAGGCCGGCGATCTCCGCGCCCACGCGCTCGGTGATCTCCGCCAAGCGCTCGAGGTTCAGGCGCACGCCGATCAGCTCCATGTCGCGCAGCACCGACACGAGCGGCAGCTCGATCTCGCTCATCACCTCATCCAGGCCGCGCTCGGCGATCTGCTCGCGCTGCCAGTCGGCGAGCGCGCCGAGCAGCACGGCATCGGCGGCGAGCGGATCGGCGAGGTCGCTTGCCAGCCCGCGCTCCTCGCACAGCTCGGCGAACGGGTACCCGCGACGCGCCGGCTCGAGCAGATAGGCGCCGAGCAGCGTGTCGTGGACGAGACCGGGCGCCACGACCCCGAGAGACTTGGCGTCGTGCGCGACCACCGGGCGCTCGCCGCATGCGAGGACCACCTCCTCCGGGCCGGCGCAGTCGCCGAACAGCACCTCGCCGTCGGCGCCCACGGCAAAGCGCCATGGTGCGCCCTCGGCGAACAGCTCGCCCTCGGGCGGCTCGCTTGCCCGCGCGACGACGAACAGCTCGGAATCGGTCGGCGAGGACCCCATCCGCGCGATGTCCTTGACGGTGCCGTCGCGCGCCGACGCCGTCAGGGTGACCTCTGCGACGGGCGCCGGCGCGGCGATCTCGGGGTCGCCGAGCGCCTCCTCGAGCCGGCGCAGCGGGTCCCTCAGCTCGTACTGTCGGAAGACCTCACGCACGCGCGAGCGGTCGGGCTCGCGGGCCGCCTCCAGCGCGATGTCGAGGTCGACGTCCACGTCGCGCTGGACCGTGGCAAGTCGCTTGGAGACGATCGCGTCCTCCGCGTGCTCGACGAGATTCTGTTTACGCTTGGCGCCGCTGACGTCGTCGATGTGGGCGAGCACGCCCTCCAGCGAGCCGAAGCTCTGGATCAGGTCGCTGGCGGTCTTGTCCCCGATTCCCGGGATCCCCGGGATGTTGTCGGACGTGTCGCCCTTCAGGCCGTAGAAGTCGGGGATCAGCTCGGGCGGGATGCCGTAGCGGTCGATCACCGCCTGGCGGTCGTAGATCTTCGTGTCCGTGATGCCCCGCGAGGTCGCCATCACCTTGACGAGCCCGCGCTCGTCGATCAGCTGAAAGACGTCGCGGTCCCCGGTCACGATCATCACCGGCACGGGCGGGTCGGCGCGCAGTGCCCGCTCGGCGAGCGAGGCGATCACATCGTCGGCCTCGAAGCCCTCGACCCGCACGTTGCTGTAGCCAAACGCCTCGACCAGCGGTTCCATCGCGGGCCACTGCTGCTTGAGCAGGTCCGGGCGCGAGCGGCGCGCAGCCTTGTAGTCGGCGTACATCTCGCTGCGGCCCGACGTGCCGGCGTCCCATGCCACGACCGTCGGGCAGACGCCGTACTCGGTCACGATCTTCACGAGCATCGAGGCGAATCCGAAGATCGCGTTCGTGGGCACCCCGGTCGACGTGGCGATCGACTCGGGCAGGGCGAAGAAGGCCCGGTAGACGAGGCTCGGGCCATCGATCAGGAACAGCCGCCGTCCCCCGTTCGGGGAAGCGTGCGGCTCCGCGGGCTCGGCGGTGGTGGTCTTCGATGCCATCGACCGATCACTCTACGAGGACCTCCGGAGCATCGGCAAGGGGCGCTCCACGACAGGGACACGCGGCCGCGGCTGGAATAGGTCCTAAGATGCCGTGCCGCCCATGACGGAGGAGCCTTCTCAGTGACCGCCACGCCCAGCGCGCAGTATCGCCTGACCATCCGCGTACAGCTCGATGACTCCCCCGGGATCCTCGGGCTGGTGACGGCCGCCATCGGCGATGCGGGCGGCATGATCGGGGCGGTGGACCTCGTCGAGTCCGACGGCAGCCACAGCCTGCGAGACATCGTCGTCGACGCGTCCGGAAGGGATCATTGGGCGCGCATCATCGCTGCGATCGACCAGCTCGGCGGGGCCGAGGTGATCGACACGACGGACCGCACCTTCCTGCTGCACGTCGGCGGCAAGATCGAACAGCACAACAAGAGCCCGCTGAAGACGCGCGACGACCTGTCGATGGTCTACACACCGGGGGTCGCGAGGGTGTGCCTGGCGATCGCCGACGATGAGGACAAGGCCTTCCAGTACACGATCAAGCGCAACACCGTGGCCGTCGTGTCAGACGGCACGGCGGTGCTCGGCCTCGGCGACATCGGTCCGCGCGCGGCGATGCCGGTGATGGAGGGCAAGTGCTGCCTGTTCAAGGAGTTCGCAGGCGTCGACGCCTTCCCGATCTGCCTCGACACGACCGACCCCGACGAGATCGTCCAAGCGGTGAAGGCGATCGCGCCCGCCTTCGGGGGGATCAACCTCGAGGACATCTCCGCTCCCCGCTGCTTCGACATCGAGGAGCAGCTGAAGGAGCAGCTCGACATCCCCGTCTTCCACGACGACCAGCACGGAACGGCCGTCGTCGTGATGGCGGCGCTGCTGAACGCGGTCAAGCTCACCGGCCGACGGCTCGAGGACCTCAGCGTGCTCGTCATCGGCCTCGGCGCGGCCGGAATCGCCGTGACCAAGATCCTGCTCGCCGCGGGCGTGACCCGGATCGTCGGCGCCGACTCCCGCGGCGCGCTGCACGTCAAGCGCGAGGACTACCTCGACGGATCGATGAACCACGTCAAGCGGTGGTTCGCGGAGGTCACCAACCCCGACTGCCGCGATGGGGCGCCAGCCGACGTGATCGACGGCGCCGACCTGTTGATCGGCGTGTCGGGGGCGCGGGCGCTGCCGGCGGGTGCGCTCGCGCGGATGAATCCCGACGCGATGGTCTTCGCGATGGCCAATCCCAACCCGGAGGTGATCCCCGAGGAGGCCGCTCCGTACGTGCGGATCATGGCGACCGGACGCTCGGACTACCCCAACCAGATCAACAACGTCCTCTGCTTCCCCGGCATCTTCCGTGGCGCGCTCGACGTGCGCGCGCCACGGATCACCGAGGAGATGAAGATGGCGGCCGCCCGGGCGATCGCCGCGACGGTCGACGAGAAGGAGCTGAGCGAGGACTACATCATCCCCTCCGTGTTCAACCGCGAAGTGGCGCCCGCCGTCGCCGCCGCGGTGGCGGAGCAGGCGCGCGCGGCAGGCACGGCGCTCGCCGGGCACGAGGTCGGCTTCGCCCAGGGCGACACGATGACGGTCAGCCCGTCCGGCGGGATCGGCGAGGGGCACGTGTGAGCGCTGACGGCATGCGCGCGATGCGCGTGACCGTCACGGGAGCGACCGGGCTCATCGGCCGCACGCTCGTGCCGGCCCTGCAGGGGCGCGGCGCCGAGGTGACGGTCCTCACGCGCGACCCGGCGCGCGCGCGGACGGCGTTGGCCGACTCCGTGGACACGGCGATCGAGGCGGTCGGCTGGGAGCCGCTCAGCGAGCCCGCGCCGCCCGAGGCGCTGGCCGGGCGCGATGCGGTCCTGCATCTCGCCGGCGAGCCGGTCGCGCAGCGCTGGAGCACCCGGGCCCGGCGCGCGATCCACGACAGCCGCGTACTCGGGACCCGCAACCTCCTCGCCGGCCTGCGCACGGCAGCCGGGAGCGACCGGCGTCCGCGCACTCTGATCAGCTCCTCGGCGATCGGCTACTACGGCGCGCACGGCGAGGAGCCGCTGGACGAGGAGACGCCTCCGGGCTCGGACTTCCTCGCGCGCGTGTGCGTCGACTGGGAGCTCGAGGCGAGCAGGGCCTCGGAGCTGGGGCTCCGCGTCGTTCACGTGCGCACGGGCGTCGTGCTCGACGCGGGCGGCGGCGCGCTCGGCAAGATGCTGCCCCCCTTCCGGATCGGTCTCGGAGGACCAGTTGCCGGCGGGCGCCAGTACATCTCCTGGATACACGTCGAGGACCTCGTCGGGCTGATGCTGACCGCGCTCGAGCAGGAGAGCTGGAGCGGCCCCGTCAACGCGACGGCGCCGGAGCCGGTGACCAACCGCGCCTTCTCCAAGGCGCTCGGCCGGGTGCTGGGGCGCCCGGCGCTGCTGCCGGTCCCCGCGCTGGCCCTTCAACTGCTCTATGGCGAGATGGCCGAGATCGTCACGACCGGGGCACGGGTGGTGCCGGCCAAGCCGCTCGTGCTCGGCTACGAGTTCAGCCATCCGGCGCTCGCGGACGCGCTGCGCTCGGCGCTCACGCCGGCATAGCCCCGTTCAGGCCAGGACCGGCGCCGGCTCGCGCTCGCGCCGGGGATCGGTCTCGATGATCACCCTGCATGGCCGCTTGCTGAGCAGGTAGCTGGCGGTGGGACCGATCCCCTTCTCGCCGTCCGGGGCGTGGATCGTCGACCAGTAGATGACGTCCGAGCCCACCCGTTCGGCTTCCTCGACGAGCGCCGCCCCCGGGTTGCGCGTGCGGATCAGACCCGTGTGGATCTCGATCCCCAGGCGCCTGGCCTGGATGCGTGCGCTCTCGAGCACCGAGCGGCCCTCGGCCTCCTCTGCCTCGAGCCCAGCCTCGAGCGAGAGCTGAGCCGGGACCGGCAGCACGAAGATCGCATACACGACGCCGTCGGCGCCGATCAGCTTCGCGGCGCCCTTCAGCGCCGTCGCGCTCACGTCCTCGCCGAAGATCGGCACGAGCGCCGTCTTGTACTCCAGCTGCTCGAAGTCGGCCGGGCGTTCCGGGCGGGCGATGCGGTAGTGCTTGAGCGGGTCAAGGCCCTGACGGCGGCGGTAGATCAGGTAGCCGGCCATCCCGACGATCATCCAGGGGATGCCGACGATCCGGGCCTCGGCGTGCAGGACGGTAACCGCGATCCACGCGCCGGCGGTGCCGATCCCGCCGATCACCGCGGTCAGCGGGATCTCCGCGCCGCGGATCCTCACGTTCCAGGGCATCCGGTAGGGACGCTCCCTGCCGGGGTCTTTGATGCGCAGGGCGATGACCGCGGCGTGGGCGATCGTGAACGAGAGCATCGCGCCGAACGAGTAGAGGTTGCCCAGCACTTCGGTGTTCCCGTAGAGGATCAGCACACCGGCCAGCCCGGAGAAGAAAAGAAGCGTGAACCACGGCGTGCGGAACCTGGGGTGAAGCTGCGAGAACAGGCTCGGCAGCTGGCGGTGCTCGGCCAGCGACCACGAGAGGCGCGAGATCCCGATCATGCCGGCGTTCGTCGCGATGAACAGAATCGTGGCGGCCAGGATCCCGACGTAGTACTGGGCCAGGTGCAGCACCGTGCCGTGCAGGCCCAGCCGCGAGACGATCCCCAGGACCGGATCGTTCTGGAACTGGCCGCCGAGCGCGGTTGCGTAGCCGGGATGACTGAAGCTTTCGTGGAGCGCCGGGCTGTAGCCGACACCGTGGTGGACGATCGGCAGCGCCGAGAGGGCGATCACCGAGATGCCGGCGTAGACCGCGAGCACGGCCACCACGACCAGGTTGACGGCCTTCGGCACCTGCCGTCCGGGGTCCGTCGACTCCTCCGCCATGTTGGCGACCGTCTCTATGCCCGTGTAGGCGAGCATCGCCAGCGACAGCGCGAAGATCAGTTCTTTCCAGCTCGGCGCGATGCCGAGGTGAACCTGGTGGATGAGCAGCGACGGGTCGAATACGAGTACAAACCCGACGACGACCAGCAGGATCTGCGTGCTCAGGTCGAGGATCGCCAGGACGAAGTTGAGCTTGGCCGACTCCCCGAGGCCGCGGATGTTCAGCGCGACGAGCAGCGCGACGACGACCAGCCCGCCGATGATGTCGCCGGGGTTGTGGTTCAGCGCGTGAAGGCCCGGGAAGGCGCTCAGGTAGTGAGGGACGAAGAACGCCGAGATGGCGATCGTGAGGATGTAGTCGAGGCTCAGCGCCCAGCCGGCGAAGAAGGAGACGACGTCGTTGAAGGCGTGGCGCGCGAAGGAGGAGGAGCCGCCCGCTTCGGGGAACATCGCGGCGCCCTCGGCGTAGGTTTTCGCCGTGAGGGCGAACAGGCCGCCGGCGAACAGGAACACCAGCGGCGTGAGCCCCAGCGCGTGGGCGGCGACGAGCCCGAGCGCGTAGTAGATCGAGGACCCGACGTTTCCGTAGGCCGTCGCGAACAGGCCGGACACGCCGACCGATCGCCGCAGTCCGTGCTCCGTGAGGCGCGCCATCTAACGCCGCTGCCGTGCGTCGCGGACGCTCGCGACGTCAAGGATGTGCACGGCATGAGCGTAGGTCCGGGTCCATCAAGCCCGCATCAAGAACGGCCCCCTGGACATTCAGATTTCCCAAAGATCGCGCCGCCGGCGCTGCCGCTCGCCGCCAGCCGCCTCATGCCGCGCTGCTGGGATCAGCCGCTGAAGCGGTAGCCGATGCCGGAATCGGTGCGGATCAAGCGCCGGTCCTCCTCGCCCGCCTGCAGCTTGCCGCGCAGATTCGCGATGTGCGTTCGCAGAACGGGCGTGGCGTCGGCGTACTCCGGCCCCCACACCTCGGTGAGGAGCTGCCGGTGGGTGATCAGCAGACCGCGGTTGAGCACGAGCACCCGTAGAAGCGAGAACTCTGTCGGCGTCAGATGCACATCCGCGCCGTTGACCGACACCGAGTGCGCAGCGAGGTCGACGACCAGCGTTCCCACCTCGATGCGGGGCTCGCTCGCGTCGCGTCCGGCGCGGCGCAGGGCCGCCCTGACACGGGCGACGAGCTCGCCCGGGCCGAACGGCTTGGTGACGTAGTCATCGGCCCCGTGGTGCAGGGCATCGATCTTCGTCTGCTCGTCGCCTACGGCCGAGAGGACGAGGATCGGCATCTGACTCCACTCCCGCAGGCGCCGGCAGAGCTCGATGCCGGGCTGATCGGGCAGCAGCAGATCGACGATCGCGAGATGAGGGCCCGAGACCGCAGCCCGATCGAGCGCCTGCTCGGCCGTCGAGGCGATCAGCACCTCGTAGCCCGCCTCGCGCAGGATCAGGCTGAGTGCTCGGCGGATCTGCGGGTCGTCGTCACATACGAGGATCCGCTCGGCCGCCATCAGCCGCCCCCGTCCGCGTCCGCGCTCGCGCCCACCGGCGTAGCCGGCTGCTCGATCACGGGAAACTCGACGGCGAAGCTGGTGCCCTGGCCCGGGAGCGACTCGACGCTGATGCGACCGCCGTTGAGCTCGACGAAGCCCCTCGTTATCGCCAGGCCGAGTCCTGATCCGGGGTGCTCGCCGGGGGCGCCGGTCGCCCGGTAGAAGGGAAGGAAGATGCGCTCCTGCTCGCCCTGCGGGATGCCGGGACCCTGGTCCACGACAAGCACGCGGATCCGTCCCCGGACCGAGCGCGCGCGCACCGAGACCGGCTTGCCGCCGCAATAGCGCGCAGCGTTCTCGAGCACGTTCACGAACGCCCGCTCCAGCTGGCCCGGGTCGCCGCGCAGGAGCGGCATGCCTCGCTCGACGGAGAGCTTAAATGCAACGGCCTCGTCCCTGACCTGCTCGATCGCCTCCTCGAGAACCTCGTCGATCGAGTACCACACCAGGCGCGGCTCCGCGCGGCCGGCCTGCAGCACCGACAGGTCCAGGAGCTTCTCGATGAGCTGCCACAGGCGCGTTGCGGCGGCGAGCACCTGCTCGCGAACGTCGGCCACGTTCGCGCGCGTGGGCCGCTCCGCGTCCAGGGCCGTCGTGGCCATCAGGATGGCGGTCAGTGGGGTTCGCAGGTCGTGCGACACGGAGCGCAGCACGGCGGTCTTGAGCTCGTCGCTGCGCCTCAGGGCCGCTGTCTCAACGACCTCGGCCTGCAGCTGGGCGCGGTTCAGAGCGGCGCTCAGGATCGACTCGAGCGAGGGCACCACCCGCTGCGCGATCCGCTCGAGCTCGACCCGCGATGGCTCGCCGCCGAGCTGCAGGGCTCCGATGCGTCCGCCGCTCCCGCCCAGCTCGAACACGAGCGACCGGTCCTGCGCACCCATCTCTCCCAGCGAGATCGTCGCGGCCGGGACGCCGATCGCGGCAGCCAGGCGCTCGGCGGCGAGGTCGAGCGCTGCCTCGAGGTCAGCGGTGCCCAGGAGCAGTTGGGCCATCTCCGCGGAGAGATCCGCCTCCTGACGACGCCGCTCCGCCTCGCGGCCGCGAGCGCGGGCGAGCTCGCCGACCATGCCGGTCGCGACGGCGACGATGACGAACACCACGAGCGCCACCCACTCGCGTTCGTCGGCCAGCGCGAACCGGCCACCAGGCGGGAGGTGGAAGAAGTTGAAGGCGGCGGCGCTCAGCACGCTCGTCGCGATGCCGAACGCGCGACCCCAGAACATCGACACGACCAGCACCGCGGGCACGTAGAGAACGCCCAATGAGAGAACCGGTGTGATCTGCTTCAGCGGATAGATCAGCGCCGTCGCCACGGCGACGCTCGCGACGGCGACGAGCACGCCGAGCGGCCGCGACGGTCGTTCGGAGCGGAGCAGCAGGGGTGTCAGTACCGCGGAGGTCATGCAGTGTCATGGATCATGCTTGCACCGCCGCGGAGCCGCTGGCCCGGCTCGGGCGCCTCACGCGGGGACCGCTGCCCGCTCCTCTTCGCGGCTGGGCCCGGTCTTCGTCTCGATGATCACGCGACAGGGCCGCTTGCTGAGCAGGTAGGCGGCCGTCGGACCGATGCGCTGCTCGCCGACGGGCGCGTGGATCGTCGACCAGTAGAGGACGTCCGAGCCGACGCGTTCGGCCTCCTCCACCAGCGCCGCACCCGGGTTACGGGTGCGGATCAGTCCCGTGTGGATCTTGATGCCGGCGCGCCGCGCCTGGATACGGGCGCTCTCGAGCACCGAGCGGCCCTGGGCCTCCTCCTCCTCCAGCCCCTCGTCGAGCGACAGCTGACTCGGCACGAGCAGGACGTAGACCGCGTACACGACCCCCTCCCTGCCGATCAGCTTCGCCGCGCTGCTCAGAGCCGATGCGCTCACGTCGTCGCCGAAGATCGGCACGAGCGCGGTCTTGTACTCGAGCTGCTCGAAGTCGGGCGGCCGCTCGTGGCGGGGGGCGCGAGTGGTGGTGCGGAGGTCGAGCCCATGCCTCCTGCGATAGACGACGTACAGGCCGATCCCGAACGCGAGCCAGAGCACGCCGACGACCGCGACCGCGAGATGCAGGAGGGTCACGGTCACGAACGCGAGGCCGGTGCCTAGGCCTCCGAGCACGGCGAACAGGGGGAGCTCGCGGCCCGCGACCCGAAGCGTTCCCGGCCCCCTGTAAGGGCGTGGACGGTCGGGATCCTTGACGCGCAGCGTGATCACCGACACGTGGGCGACGGTGAACGACAGCATCGCTCCGAACGCGTACATGTTGCCCAGGAATTCGGCCTTGCCCGGAATGATCGTCAGGCAGGCGATTCCTCCGAAGAGGAGGATGCCGATCCACGGGGTGCTGAACCGGGGATGCAGCCGGCTCAGCCGATCGGGAACCTGCCGGTGCAGTCCCATCGAGTAGACGAGGCGCGACGCGCCGATGATCCCGGCGTTCGCGGCGATGAACAGGATCGTGGCGGCGAGCAGCCCGACATAGATCTCGCCAGCCGATTGCAGCGGGCCGAGATGCAGATGCTTGACGATGCCCAGCACCGGGTCACCCGCGAAGCCGCCGTGCGCCTCGCTCGTGCCGAGGA
>Ga0210409_10000871_pt1 | contig 43168 bp, 39 predicted proteins | sample IncBWH17MmetaG_FD_161649 | JGI IMG/M metagenome (GOLD analysis project Ga0210409, IMG submission 161649) | Forest soil microbial communities from Barre Woods Harvard Forest LTER site, Petersham, Massachusetts, United States - Inc-BW-H-17-M | ecosystem: Environmental > Terrestrial > Soil >... | reverse complement strand
ACCTGCGGACCTTCCGTGACCTCGAGCGCCAGCGGGATCGTATTGTTCGCCGCGTTGTACTCGCCTCGCCGGACGGTCGCCCGAGCGCTGAGCCGCCCCTTCTTCACCAGAAATTTTCGGATCCGGTCGGTCCCGCGCTGTATGCGCGCGGTCGTCACCGGCTGTCCAGGCTTCATCTTCAATCGCGAAAGTATCTCCGCGTCGCGGTACGCCGTGCCGTTCTTAAGCTCCACGGATGCCACGCGTGCCCGCAGCCCGGGCTTTACATGCACCAGGATGTCCATTTGATGCGTGGCTGGGTACGGCACGTTCTCTGACGAGACCTGTGCTGTATACAGGCCCTCTTCCTTCAATACATCGCGCAGGCGCGCCAACCCTTCGTCCACGTCTTCCTGTCGAAACGGCCGACCTAGCGTGATCTGCATGGCGGCGGCAGCGGATGTCTCCGTAGGGGGTGGCGTCAATCCATCTATCAGGACTCTATTAAAGAAGATGCTCTCTCGAACCACGAAATCGAGGCGCACACCGCTGTCCACGGGAGTCACAACCGCTCTCAAATCCGTATAATCACCCAGCCCATACAGCGCGCGCAGGCTCAGTGCAACCTGCTCTCTATTCAGCGGTTTTCCAACTTCAACCGCAAGTCCTGAAGGAGCTTCCGAAAGTACGCGCCCATCTTCGGTAACAATCCGTACCGCAACGACAGGAGCTCCCGCTTGAGGGGTTTGGGCCTTTCCTTCCGCCTGTGCCTGTCCATAACTCCTCGCCGCCACAAACAGCAGCGCGAAGACGGCAATACCCCTCAACCTTCTTCCCCATCTCAATTTCATGCTCACTATCGCTCAGACGAAGCGTAGCACAAGGGCGTTGCCCATCCCGCTATCTCTAGCGTTATGATGATGCAAGGGGGACGATGACCGTCGCCGCCGCACTGGGTCCGCGCTTGCTCGATTCGCTCCAGGAAAAGTACTCGCGTCAGATGCTCTTCGCCGGAATCGGTGAAGAAGGCCAGCAGCGCCTGCTCGCCTCCAGTGCTGTCATTGTAGGCTGCGGCGCGATCGGTGCGGCTGCCGCTGGTCTTCTCGTGCGCGCCGGAGTTGGCCGCGTCAGAATTCTCGATCGCGATTTCGTCGAACCGTCCAACTTACAGCGGCAAACTCTTTTCGACGAGGCCGACGCCCGCTCCGCCCTTCCCAAAGCCGTTGCCGCCGAGCGCAAGCTGCGCGCCATCAATGGCAGCGTCGCTGTAGAAGGCTTGGTCTCAGACTTAAACCCGCGCAATGCCGAGGAGTTGCTTGCAGGCTTCGATCTCATCCTCGATGGCACCGATAATTTTGAGACTCGCTTCCTCATCAATGACTTTGCCGTGCAATCCGCCAAGCCCTGGATCTACGCCGCCGCCGTCGCTAGCTATGGCGTGACCATGACCATCCGCCCCGGCCTAACAGCTTGTCTCGCCTGCCTCCTCGAATCCTCGACGAGCGGCCATGGCCTTGAGGAGACTTGCGACACGGTTGGCGTCCTCGGCCCCATTGTCAACCTCATTGCCTCTCTTGAAGTCGCTGAAGCCCTCAAGCTTCTCGCGAGCCGCGAAGGATCCCTTCACAACCGCTTAATCTCTTGCGACGTGTGGACCGGCCACTTCCAATCTGTCGGCGTGGCCCAAAACCCGGTCTGCCGCGCCTGCGCCCGCCGCGAATTCCCTTATCTTCAAGGACAAGCTCAGCCTCACATCACCCTTTGCGGCCGAGACTCTGTGCAAATTCATGAGCGCGGCCGTACTCTCGATCTAGGAGCGCTGCAGAAAAGGCTTGCGGCCACCGCCTCCGATGTCCGGCACAACGAATTCTTGCTCTGTTTTCGCGTCGACCCGTATCAAATGACCGTCTTCGCCGATGGCCGAGCTATTCTCAAGGGCACAAAGGACCCCGCCATCGCGCGCGCTCTATACGCCCGCTATATAGGCGCCTGATTCTTTTCTTCTTTGAGAGGGGATTGGTGCCAACCCTGCTTAGCGAGTCTGCCCTGTCCGTCCGAAGGAACTCCGCATGTTCGCGCGATCCAGGTTTTCCCGCAGGTTCATCAGCGTCAGAAACGTGCTCAGAATTCTCGCCTTCAAATCATCCGTCAAGTGCAAGCCGCTGGTAGCCACCCGCGCCAGCCGCTCGCCGCTTTCCGTAATGAACCGCATGATTTCCTTCTGCCGCTCGTGCGGAGCGTTCCCCAGCGCCGTCTCGCGTCTCATTTCCGCGCAGCTTCCCTCGATCGAGAGTGTGAAGTGCAAAACGCAAACCTGCTGCTGCTCGGCGAGGGCTGGCGGCGAGTCGTTCTTGCATCCCGTTACTTTGCAAGGTATAGCCATGGAGCGCGCAAACTGGGGCCAACAAGAAAGGTAACCACTCCTGGCCCTGAAAATCCAGTCTCCTTCTGCCGAAGGTTGCGAATCCTGCATAGCCTCTTTCCGCACTCCGTATCCCTCCCGATAATCCGATCCGCCAGCCGGTTGCGAAAAATCAATTGCCCGCATGCAAAAACAATTGTATAAAAATGCAGGAGGTTGTATATTTGTGCTAGTTATGAGCATCGGTAAAACATTTCGCCACGGTCAAATCCTGCGGTTGGTCAGCGGCCAGCCCATCGTCAGCCAGGAAGAGTTGCGCCGCCGCCTTGCTCAACAGAAGATGCGCGTCACGCAGGCCACTCTTTCCCGCGACCTGCAAGAGCTCCGCCTCGTTAAGACTCAGGAAGGCTACAAGCCCGAAACCGTTCTTCCCGAAGAGAACGGTAACGGGACGCTCCCTCTACCTCCGCTCGCGCGCGCGCTTCGCGAATTTCTGCTGGATATTCGCCCAGCAGAAAATTTGCTCGTTCTGAAGACTCCTCCTAGTGGAGCCCAGCCTCTCGCCGCCGCCGTGGACGCATCGAAATTTCCTGAAATTGCAGGCACCATCGCGGGGGATGACACCGTTCTCATCATCACTCCCAACAAACGAACTCGCGACTCCCTGCAAAAAAAGATTGAAGCCCTGGTGAAATGAGAGATCCTCGCCAAGTCGCCGTCGTTGGTGTCACCGGATACACCGGCCTTGAACTTGCCGGCATTCTCCTGCGCCATCCCGCTGTCGCCTCCACCACGTTTTATGTGCGCGAAACGCGAGGCGCCCACTGCATCGCCGAACTGTTTCCCCAATTCCGCGGCTGGGGACAAGCTCCCCTTCGGCCGCTTTCTCTCGATTCGATCACGTCCACCGCGGCGGGAACCGCTTTTCTTGCCACGCCTCATGAAGTCTCAGCCGAACTCGCCCCTGTGCTCCTCGAAGCTGGCTTGCGCGTCGTTGACTTGAGCGGAGCATTCCGCTTTCGCGAGCCCGAAACATTCACCTCCTGGTACAAGCTGCCCACGCCGCATGCCGATTATCTGGGCGAAGCGGTCTACGGTCTTCCCGAACTCTATTCTGAGGAAATCGCAAAAGCACGCCTGGTCGCGAATCCTGGCTGCTACGCCACAAGCGTCATCCTCGCGCTGCGCCCGCTCGCCGAAGCCGGCTTTATCGCTTCGGACCAAAACGTTGTCTGCGATTGCAAGTCTGGCGCCAGCGGCGCGGGCAAAGATCCCCGTCGCGACTTGCAATTCGTCGAAGTCGACGAAAATTTCAAAGCCTACAATCTCTTTTCACACCGTCACACGCCGGAAATTCTCGAACACACCGGCCTTGGCGAATCTCAGCTCATTTTTTCCACGCACCTGCTGCCTCTGGCTCGCGGCATTCTCTCGACCGTCTACGTCACGCTCTCCGCGCAGCAATCCCCCGAGACCATCGAAGCGCTCTATCGCAAGTTCTACGCCGGGCGGCCAATGGTCCGTATCTGGCCCGCGGGCTCCTTGCCGGAGCTGCAGCATGTCGCGCGCACCAATTTCTGTGACATAGGCTTCGCCCTGGATAAGTCTGGCCAGCGCCTCATCGTCGTCTCTTGCCTCGACAATCTCGGCAAAGGCGCCGCGGGCCAGGCCGTTCAGAATTTCAACCATATTTTGGGTATCGAGGAGAAAACGGCACTTCAATGAAAACCGTAATCAAGTTCGCAGGTGCTTTGCTCGAAGATGAACCGACCATGCGCGCACTCGCGCGGCAGGTCGCCGTCCTTGCCAACGAAGGCCACGAGATTCTCGTGGTTCACGGTGGTGGTCACGCATTCACCGAGGCCCTCAAGCGCATGGGCATCGAAAGCAAATTTGTCTCCGGTCTTCGTGTCACCGACCGCGAAACGCGCGACGCCGCCGTGATGGTTTTCGCCGGGCTACTGAACAAGCGCCTTGCCGCCGCGATTTCCGCGGAAGGGTATCCAGCGATTGGCGTCTCCGCTGCCGACGCTCAGTGTTTCCTTGCAGAGCCCATGTCCCACGGCGAAGTTGCCGGCAGCCTCGGCTTCGTCGGCTATCTAACCGGCATCAATATTGCCTTCATTGAATCGCTTTGGCGCGAACGCCTAGTTCCTGTCGCCCCCTGCCTCGGCCTCGGCCCCGATAACGAGCTTTACAACATCAACGCCGACCACATGGCCGCTGCCTGCGCCGAATTTCTCGACGCCGACCAGTTGATCTACCTCACCGACGTCGCCGGCGTTCTCGACGGCGAAAAAGTCCTCTCCGCTATCACCTGCGAAGAGAGCGAGCGCCTGGTTCAGTGCCGCGTTGTCTCCGGCGGAATGATTCTCAAGTTGGAAGCAGCTAAGCGCGCTCTTGAGGGCGGCGTCCGCCAGGTGCGTATCGTCGGTGGCACAGCTCCCGATGCTCTTCTCCTCGCGTTTCACTCGGCGGAACACACCAACGAAGATAATTCGGCCCCGATCCCCGGCACGCGCATTCTGCGCGAATCTTTCCCGAGCGCCCAAACGGCTCTTTCGGCGGCGTAATGCGCATGCTCGATACAAAAAAGACAGCAAAATCCGCTGTCCGGTCACCTAAGAAATTCTCTCCTCGCGCCTCGAATGCGAAGTCCATTCTGCGCGATGCGAATCAATTTCTTATGCCCACGTATAAGCGCCAGCCCATTGTCTTCACGCATGGACGCGGCTGCTATGTCTATGATTCGCGCGGCAAAAAATATCTCGATTTTCTCGGTGGCATCGCTGTCAATGCTCTTGGCCATGCGCATCCGCGCATCGTAAAAGTCATCCGCCGCGAAGCCGCACGAGCCATCCATCTTTCCAATCTCTTTCACAATTCTTACCAGGGCCCGCTGGCCCGCAAACTTGCGCAATGGTCTGGCCTCGACCGCGTGTTTTTCTCCAATAGCGGCGCAGAAGCCGTCGAAGGCGCTCTCAAGCTAGCCCGCCTATACGGCCGCACTTCGACCGAGTCTCCAGGTTCCCCAGGCCGGAAACACCGCATTTTGGCGCTCGAAAACTCTTTTCACGGCCGCACCTTTGGCGCCGTGAGCGTTACTGCCACGGAGAAATACCGACTCCCTTTTGCACCCCTCATACCCGGCGTAGAGTTTGTCCGCTTCAATGACGTCGCTGACCTCGAATCCAAGTTTGACGACACCGTCTGCGCCATCCTCCTTGAAACCATTCAGGGTGAAGGCGGAATCTTTCCGGTCAGCGAAGATTTCTGGAACCGCGCGCGCGCCCTGGCCACAAAAAGCGGCGCGCTGCTCATCGCCGACGAAATTCAGTGTGGCTTGGGCCGCACGGGCCGCTATTTTGCGTACCAGAAATTTTCCTCGAAACCCGACGTCGTGGTGATAGCCAAGCCGCTCGCCGCCGGTCTCCCGCTCGGCGCGATCCTCACGTCCGAAGTGGTCGCCCATCGCGTTTCGCCCGGCTTGCACGGTACAACCTTTGGTGGCGGTCCGCTCGCCTGCGCCACGGCTCTTGAATTTCTCAATATCATCGAGGACGAAAAACTCCTCGAAAACATTCGCAAGCGGGGCGCCGAGTTGCGCGAAGGCCTCTCCGCGCTCGCCGCAAAATTCAGCTTCATCCGAGAAATTCGAGGCGAAGGCTTGATGATTGGCATCGAGCTTTCCATTGATGGCGCTCCCTTTGTCCAGCAAGCCATGCTCAAAGGACTGCTTATCAATTGCACGCACGATTTCACGCTGCGCTTCCTGCCGCCTTTCCTCGTAACCCGCGCGCAAGTGCGCCAATTCTTGCGTCTCCTTGAAAAAATCTTTGTGTCTACCCCGCAAAAGGCTGCTGCCCCAGAGCCCGCGAAATCCGCGCCTCCGTCGCATGCTGCCCTCGTCGCGGCAAGGTGAAACAATGACAACATCTGCTCTCGTTACTCCTATTTCTTTGGCGAATGACCTGCTCACTGGAGCGGAATGGAGCCCCTCGCACACGCGCGACCTGCTTCAGCTCTCTGCCGAAATCAAAGCCCGCCCGGGCCGTTACGCTTCCTCGCTGACGGGCAAATTCATCGCGCTGATTTTCGAAAAGCCCTCCCTGCGCACGCGCGTCACTTTCGACGTCGGCATCCAGAGCATGGGCGGCTCGGTCGTTTTCCTCGATCACACGCAAGCCTCCGCCTCTCTCGGCGCCCGCGAGTCCATCGCCGATGTCGCGCGCAATCTCGATCGCTGGGTCCACGGCATCGTCGCCCGCGTCTACCACCAAAAAGTCCTCGAGGAAATGGCTGCCAACGCCACCATTCCCGTGATTAACGCGCTCTCGGATAAATTTCATCCCTGCCAGGCGCTCGCCGACTTCTTCACTCTCGAAGAAAGGTTCGGCGCACTCCGCGGATTCAAGCTCACCTACGTCGGCGATGGAAACAACGTGTGCCATTCCCTGATGTATCTCGCCGCGCGCCTTGGCGTTCATCTGCGTGTTGCCACGCCGCACGATTACCAGCCTGCGCCGGAAGTCGTCGCCGACTCTAAACGCGTAGCCAAGGAAACTCGCGCCAAAATCGAACTCATGACCGATCCCCGCGAAGCGGTCGCCGGCGCCCAAGGCGTCTACACCGACGCCTGGACCAGTATGGGCTTCGAAGCCGAAGGTGAAGTCCGCAGCGCCGTCTTCGCGCCTTATCAAGTCAACCCAGAGCTGATGGCCCTAGCCGCCCCAGACGCCGTATTCATGCACTGCCTTCCGGCGCACCGCGGCCTGGAAGTTACGCCCGAAGTCCTCGACGGCCCGCAATCGGTCGTCCTCGACCAATCGGAAAACCGCATGTACGTGCAGAAAGCCATCTTGCACACTCTGTTCTGATGAATGGATGTTCGCTATTACATCGCGCCAAATTGCATTTGTAGGGGCACGGCACGCCGTGCCCGTCTTTGAACTCTTGAACCTTGAACTCTTAAACTTTTTTCAAAACGAGGAACCGTGAAAACGCAATTACCAAAACCTAAAAAAATAGTTCTCGCCTATTCCGGAGGTCTCGATACCTCCATCATCATTCCCTGGCTGAAAGAAAATTATCAATGCGAAGTTATCGCCATGATTGGCGACGTAGGCCAGCAGGAAGACTTGGAAGCCGCCCGCAAGAAAGCCCTAGCCACCGGCGCGTCGACAGCCTACGTCGAAGACCTTCGCGAAGAATTTGTCCGCGACTACATCTGGCCGACGCTGCGCGCAGGCGCGGTCTACGAGCACACCTACTTGCTCGGCACCTCCATGGCCCGCCCCATTCTCGGCAAACGGCAAGCGGAACTCGCTCTCCAACTAGGGGCCGACGGCCTCTCACACGGTTGCACCGGCAAAGGCAACGACCAGGTCCGCTTCGAACTGGCCTACAAAGCCATCGCGCCCAACGTGCAAATCATCGCGCCCTGGCGCGAATGGGACATCGACTCCCGAGAGGACGCCATCGCCTACGCTGCAAAACACAACGTGCAGGTCGAGCAAAGCAAGAAAAACATTTACAGCCGCGACCGCAACATCTGGCACCTCAGCCACGAAGGCGGCGAACTCGAAGATCCCGCCAATTCGCCCAACGATGCCATGTGGCAATGGACCGTCTCTCCCGAAAAAGCTCCAGACAAAGCCGAAGAAGTCGAAATCGGCTTTGAAGCAGGGACTCCGATCAGCGTCAACGGCGCAAAGCTCGGTCCCGTCGAGCTTCTCAACACACTGAATGAAATTGCCGCCAGGCATGGTATTGGCCGCACCGACATCGTCGAAAATCGCCTAGTCGGGATGAAGTCCCGCGGCGCGTACGAAACGCCCGGCGGCACGCTCCTCGTCACTGCGCATCGCGAACTCGAAGCGCTCACCATCGACCGCGAGACCACCCACTTTCAACAAGCACTCTCGCTTCGCTATGCCGAACTCGTTTACTACGGTTTGTGGTTTTCTCCTTTGCGTGCCGCACTCGACGGTTTCTTCAATGTCTCGCAACAGCGCGTGACCGGCGCCGTCGGCCTAAAGCTCTGGAAAGGCACGCTCACCGTCACCAAGCGCGTCTCACCGTTCTCGCTCTATCGCACCGACCTCGCCAGCTTCACCATGGGCCGCTACAACCCCAAAGACGCGGAAGGCTTTATCAATCTTTTCGCTCTGCCGGTGACGGTCCGTCCCAAAGCCAAAGCGGAAGGCAGCAACAACTAATCTCTGCGGGGGAGGGGCTTGCCCCCCCCTTGTAGGGGCACGGCACGCCGTGCCCTCTGCTTGGCAACTGATGAAGAACGACGATGACCGAACGCAAAGATGACCGACTCTGGGGTGGACGTTTCGAACGTGAGCCGAATGTTCACTTCGACGCGTTCCAGCGATCCTTTGCGTTCGATCGCCGCCTGCTGCCCTACGAAATCGCCGTTGACCGCGCGTGGGCCAAAGCCCTCGAGCCCATCGGCATCTTCACAGCCTCAGAAGTGAAGCAAACACTCGACACACTCGACAAGATCTCCGACCGCGCGAAGACCGATTCTGTGTGGATCGATACGTTCGGCGCAAGCGCCGAAGACGTCCATCACTTCGTGGAAAAAGCCCTAGTCGAAGAACTCGGCCCCCTCGGCTGGAAACTGCACACGGGCCGCAGCCGCAACGAACTCGTCGCCACGGACTTTCGTCTCTTCGTCATCGACGCCGCGGTAGAAATCCAGCGTGGTCTGTCCGCGCTCTTAAACGCGCTGCTGAACCAGGCCAAGGCACAAATCGCCGTGCCGATGGCGGGCATGACCCATATGCAGTACGCGCAGCCAATTCTGCTTTCGCATTTCCTCCTCGCGCATGCCGAGGCCTTTCTGCGCGACGTCACCCGTCTGCAACACGCGGCCGCAAGCGCCGACGCCTGCCCGATGGGCTCCGGTGCGCTTGCGGGAAATTCCTTCGGAATCGACCGCAACGCCATCGCGCGCGAACTCGGCTTTTCCAAGATCACCGCGAACAGCCTTGACGCCGTGAGCGACCGCGACTTCGCCCTCGATTATCTTTTCGCGCTCACCGGTATCGCCACGCATCTTTCTCGCCTCGCCGAAGATTTCGTGATCTTCGCGTCGCAGGAATTTGCCTACGTAATTCTGCCTGACGAATATTCCACCGGCAGCAGCCTCATGCCACAGAAGAAGAATCCTGACAGCTGGGAACTGATTCGTGGCAAAACTGGCCGAATAACGGGCGCGTTGCTGGGTTTGCTTACCACCATGAAAGGATTGCCGACGAGCTACCAGCGCGACCTCCAGGAAGACAAAGAAGCTCTCTTCGCCGCACACGATCAAGTCAGCGATATGATTCATGTCGCCGCAGGCGCCCTCGCCGGTACCACGTTTCGCGAGGATCGTCTTCGCGCCGCCGCAGCGAATCCGCTTCTGTTGGCCACCGAGGCTGCGGATTACCTCGTTCACAAAGGCGTTCCATTCCGTCAAGCACATGACATCGTCGGCCAAATCCTGCGCGAAGCGGAGCGCCAGGGAAAAGTCTGGACTCAATTGCCGCTCGAAGACTTGAAAAGGATATCTCCAGCTTTCGATGCCGATTTCTCCGATGGGCTGAACGCAGCGGCCGCTCTTGCGGCGAAAAGAGTCCCCGGAGGTACCGCGCCGGAAGCAGTCCGCAAAGCCATCTCGGATTTGGAAGAACGTCTCAACAAAAAAACCAGCAAACAAGGAGCCACACTATGAGCATACAATCTGCGATTCAGCAAAACACCCTAACCTCCATCTCGGAGGACAGGAGGTCGCTTCCGGGGACGGCGCGCTAGTCACACGGATATTCTGCTGATGAAGCACGCACTCTCCGAAGCATCCCTTCCGCGCGGATTTCGGTTCGCAGGCATCGCCTGCGGCTTGAAAAAAACCGGCGCGCTCGATCTCGCGATTATCTCGAGCGACGTTCCGGCCTCTGCCGCCGCCGTTTTCACGCAAAATCTTATTGTCGCCGCCCCAGTCACCATTTCCAAAGAACACTTGCGCGCATCGAAAGGACGCATGCGCGCCGCGATTGTGAATGCCGGCAACGCGAATTGCGCCACCGGGGCCGCTGGCCATGCCGCCGCACTGAAAACCGTTGCCGAAACAGCCAAACGGCTCGGCTGCACCCCAAACGAAGTCATCGTCTGCTCGACGGGTGTGATCGGTGTGCCGCTAGCCGTCGAAAAGATTCTCCGCTCATTGCCAAAGCTAACTCGCAATCGCCGCCCCTCGGCCCGGTCCTTCGCAGAGCTGTCGCTCGCCATTTGCACGACGGACACTCGCCCAAAAACCGCAGCCGCAGCGTTCAAGATGGCTGGCAAGCGAGTTCATCTGGTCGGGTGCGCGAAAGGCGCTGGGATGATTCATCCCAACCTGGCAACAACTCTCGCATTCGTGGTCACCGACGCGGCCATTGCGCCGGCGCTTCTGCAGAAAACTCTGCGTGACGTCTGCTCGCGAACGTTCAACGCCATCAGCGTCGACGGCGACTCTTCGACGAACGACACTTTGCTGGTTTTCGCCAACGGCGCTGCGGGTGCACCCACGATTCGCGCCGGGAGTAGAGCCCATCGTGCCTTCTCAGCGGCGCTGGAAGACGTTTGCCGGTCGCTCGCACTGCAAATCGTCGCCGATGGTGAAGGCGCGCAACGTGTCATCGAAATCGAAGTGCGCGGCGCAAAAACAGAAGCAGCGGCCAAGCGCATCGCCGAAACAATCGCGACTTCGCCTCTGGTCAAAACGGCGTTTGCCGGCGGCGATCCTAACTGGGGCCGCGTTTTCGCCGCCGCCGGGCGCGCAGGTGTCCCGTTCGATCCCGCGCGCGTGGACATCAAGATGGCCGGCATTCCCGTGCTGCGGCGCGGCAGTCCGCTCGATTTCAATGAACGCGCCGCCAGCAACCGCCTGCTCGCCGAACACGTTCCGATCATTCTGGATCTGCATGCTGGCAACGCCAGCGCGCGCTACTGGACCTGCGACCTTACCGCGGAGTACGTGCGCATCAACGCTTCTTACAGAACGTAGTCGATACAGATCGGAAATTCCGCCCGGCGGCATGCGGTAGTGTGCTAGGCTACGCGCGAAATTATCGCAAGCGGAACGCCGGACATCCTTGTGCGATATTCGTCGGCCGCGAATTAGGTTGGTGGATTATGAGCAACGCGGTGGGCACACATCCCGTTCATCAAGCGCTTGCCAGCCATACGGACCCGAGAAATTTGCCGTGGGTTCCGTGGGCCGAGGGGCACTTTATCAAGCTAATCAAATTGAATCCCATCACCGGGCAGATCATTTTGTTTATCCGGTCGCATCCCGGAGCGGCGCTTCAAATGCATTTTCATCCGGGGACCGTTGTCGTGTACACGGTGCAAGGCGCGTGGACTTACGACGAGGGCTGGGTTTCGGAAACGGGTGACGTGGTCTTTGAGGTCGCTGGATCGACGCATTCGCCGCGAATGGTGGGCAAGGAAGACACGATCGTGTTTGCGGTGATTGAGGGGGCGCTGGATTTTGTCGACGACACGGGTCACACAGTTGCTACCGAAAACTGGCAAACTTTCCTGAAGCGGTACCACGACCACTGCGCCGAGAACGGCCTGACGCCGGTGGACATCACGAAGTTCTAACTCTTGCGAATTCCACTGCAGAACCCTTCCGGATGGATGCGTCGTGTCTAGATACCCGCGAGACCGTTCCAGATCGACCTCGAAATTGCCAGGCTTGTCGGATCGCCCAGCGCTCTACGCTATGTCCATGATCTCGAGCGGCTTGCCGGCGGCGCACAGGGGACATTCAGAGGGCGTCCACAAGTTGTGTGGCATTTGCTGCAAGAGTTCGAGAGCAACATGGTGTTCCGCGGCGAATTCGGCGATGGAATCGCCGAGCGCTAGAAGCGCTCCGATGGCAATGACGCGAGCGCCGATGCCTTGCAAATCGGAGAAGGTTCCGCGGACAGCCGAGCCGGCGCTGATAACGTCATTGACGATCGCGACTCGTTTGCCCTGGACGGCTGATTGAAGCGCTTTCGGGAGACGGTACTCAATCGGGTATAACCCTTCGCGTGCCGTGTTGGCAAAGCGTTCGGCGTAGATGAACTCGCAGCCCAATTCTAGAGCGACCAGCAACGCGATGTAGGCACCCTCGACGAGCGGCCCGCATACTACCTCAGTTTTGTGCTGCGAGAGTTTCGCTGCGAGTTGAGCGGCAAATGTCTGCACTCCACGAGGATGCAGGCACAGGGTCTCGAGGTCGAACCAGAGATCTCCGTGATGACCGGACTCGAGCCGGAAATGTCCGTGGCGTGCGCGGAAAAAGGAAAGAAGATTTTCTTCCATGGGAGTCCACTCAGCCGGCCGCTTCGCCGCTGCTCAGATAGTCTCAGGCTAACCGCAACGCGAGACAAAAGAAATCAATCTGTCCGAACCCCACGATTATTGGAATTGGCGCCGGGGTATATTGAGAAGGTCTGGGAGTACAAACCTGAGTTCAAGGTAAGGACTGTGTGACTCCAATTTCGAATAAATCGCTAATGATTCTGATTGCCGAGCCCTACCGATCTGGAACAAATGACGACCCCGCTTTGGTCAGGAGAAATGTCCAAGAGATGGAGTCGTATGCCTTGCCCATCTTCGGCGCGGGGCACATCCCGATGCTGGGCGAATGGCTGGCGCTTCCGCTTGTGGTCCTTGCCGGTTCCAAGAAAATCGGCGACGAGCCGTTCAACGAGATATTTCATCCGATCGCAGTCAGGCTTTTGGAAAAGTGCGATGCTGTGCTTCGCGTGGGAGGCTCTTCAGCTGGCGCAGATGAAATGGTGCGAGTCGGCCGGAGCCTTGGCCTAAAGATTTACGCCAATCTCGGGGAAATTCCCGGCATGTGAATTACAGCGGAAACTCTGGTCTCCTGGGTTTCACCTATAGCCGAATCATTAGACGCGGCATCGTAGGCCGCCGTGGATTTAGTGGGGGCACGGTATCCCGTGCCCCCTGTCGGAATTTGTTCGTACTCCCTCGCCTAGAAGGAATACCGCAGCGAGAACTGAATCAATCGTGGTGTCCCCACCAGGCTGGTGATTTTGCCGAAGCTGCTGCCGGCTTCCACGTCGGTCACGGTCGGGTTCCCAAAATTCGGGTGGTTCCACATATTGAAGAAGTCGGTGGTGAAGCGCAGGTTCTGCCTCTCGGTAATCTTTATATTTTTGATCAACGAGAAGTCCCAGTTCTGCTGGCCAGGTCCACGGAACACGTTTCTGCCAAGATTCCCGAAGCCCGTCGTGCAGAAATTGCTGTTCAACAAGCATTGCGCGGGGTAGAGCTGCGCAGCGGGCGTAAAGGCAGCGGGGTTCAGATAGCCGTTGGCAACCCGGCTCCCGATGCTCCCCGTAGAATAGCCGCTGGCAATCGTGCTGCCGCCCGCCAGGCTCCCTGTCAAAGTCCCGGGAGTAAATCCCGCACCCAGGAAGGCCGTGCCCGCTCCGGAATCCAGAACGGAAAACGGCTCGCCCGATTGAGCGATGGTGATTCCGCTGACAGCCCAATTGCTCAGCAGCATTCCCTTGGCCCCGGTCTCTCCTTTGAAGAACGGCAAGTCGTAGCGGTAGCTCACGACCAGCCGCTGGGTTCTATCGAAGTCCGAAAGGCCGCGTGAATCTGCGAGTGTGAACTCATTGTTGAATGCCGTATTGAACGCGGTATTTCCGGTCGATGTCGCGTCCGTCGAGCGCGAAAAGGTGTAAGCCGCCTGGAAATATCCCGCCGCCCACCGGCGCGATAGCGTAGTCTGCAATGAGTTGTAATGCGAATAGGCGTCATTAGCGAACAACTGGAACCCCGAGTAGCCATTGATGCCCTGATAAAGCGAGCGCGCGATCGCATTGGCGAAGGTGTTCGTTGTGATCACGCAAGGATTGGGATTGCAGAAGGAACTGTTGATGTTCACCGGATTCGTTGGCGTTGCGTTCTGCGCTTCCAAGTTGTCGCGGGTTTCGCGCAAGTGAACGGTATGCGTGCCCACGTAACCGACCTCGAGCACCCACTGCCTGCCGAGCGAGCGCTGGACGGTCAAGTTCCACTGCTGCGTATTTGGCACGACGAAGTGGCCCGGCACCTGCAGCCCGAAAATGTTCTCCGAAGCGAGAGGACCCGGGCAGGCGCTTCCCGTCGCGTTTCCATAATTTGCCGCTTGCGTGGTGTCTCCTCCAGGGAATCCTTGGAACACGGAAAGACAGGGGACAAACGTCGGGTCTAAAGTGCCGGCCACCGGCAAACCGTTGGGGTTAGGATTCGGGCAGCCGGGTAGCGGAGTCTGCGAGAAAAAGGTGCCGAGGCAACCCGGATTTCCGCCGCCGAACGCGACCGGCAAAAAAGGCGCCTGGAACGAAAGCTGGTCCACATTCCCCACGTCTTCCCGCACATAATAAATTCCGTACCCACCGCGAATGGTGGTGTTGTGATGTCCGAAGAGGTCATAAGCCAAACCGATGCGCGGCCCGATTCCCGTCGAATAGTTGTTGTTCAATGTGGTGTCATTGGCGGTTCCCGACAGTCCCGCTAGGTTCAGACTTTTCACACACGAAGGATAAATGAAGGGATATACGCTCTGATTCGCGAGGGCGGGATTGAGGTTTCCAATGTGGCAAAGATTGTCATGAAATGCGCCGAATATCTCCGTGCGCAGCCCCAGATTCAGCGTCAGGTCGTTCCGTATCTTCCAGTCGTCCTGCGCAAAAACGGCGTAATTGTTGCTGCGGTATTGGTGATTGTAGACTCCGCCGCCACCGAAACTGAATTGCGGCGCTCCGAGCAGAAAATTCTGGAAGTCCGTCGTCGGCCCGGCAATCGGTCCATTCGTCGGCGTATTGGTGAAGAACAGCTCACCGTTGAACACCTGAGGGAATAGTTTATTGAGATTTACGCGCGTAAACTCGCCGCCGAACCGGAAAACGTGCCGCCCTTTTACCCAGCTAACGGTGTCCGTGAGATCGTAGTTGTTCTGATCCTGGTGCTGGTTGGCGAAAGGCGCCGGGCCAATCTCAAAACCAGAAGTGGACAAAACAAACTTATAGATAGAGTCCGTGACGTTGTTCGTGGGTCGGTCGATGCCCACTGCTTGCGCCGTGACCGGGGCGACGTTATTCAGCTGATCGTTGATGTGTACGTATCCAAATCGAAACTCATTCACAAGTGTGGCTGAGAACAAATGCGTCTCCGTCACGTTGAGAAACCGCGCACCCACCGGTGTGTCAAGTGGGAAGTTCAGCGACGCGGAGCTGATGCTGCTCGCCAGCGTGCTGCCCAGCGATTCCTGCAGGTCGCCCCCGCCGAAAGGAAGCAAGCTCTCCGAATCCGAGAAGAAGAAGCGTGCCGAGATTTTGTCCTTGCCGCTGTGGAATTCCCGGTCCCAATTCGAGGTGAACTGATTGTCGTTATATGTACCAGGCTTGCTTAACGTGAAGGTTCCCGTGTTGACGATTCCGTTGGTCAGCCCCGGCGTGCAGCCTACTGTGCAATTTGCAGCCGCTTGCCCGGATGGGATTACGAAACCGGTCTTCGGGCCGAATTGTCCTTGCGCGTCCAGCTGTTGCAGAAGTCCCGTGCCGGCCGCGTTCGAAATGACCGGGTCGATACTCGGCAAGCCAAAAGCGCTTTCCAGGCTGGCCGGCGACCGGTCCGCAGGCAACAACGGAATGTTCGTACTGATGATTGTCCCGGGCGAATCGCCGCTCTTCTGCCCGGTACCCTGGTAATTCAGGAAAAAATAGCCGAATTTTTCTTTTACCACCGGCCCGCCGAGGCTTCCGCCGAAGATATTCTGATTGATCTGCGGACGCGCCTGACCTTCGCGATTCAGGAAGAAATCGTTGGCGTTCAAATCGGTGTTGCGGAAAAACTCGTAAGCGTCTCCGTGGAACTCTCTTGTGCCAGACTTCAGAATCGCGTTGATGTTTCCGCCGCCGTCGCGCCCCTGGCTGGCGTCATACAGGGAAGTCTGAACCCTGAATTCCTGAATCACGTCGGGATTGGGAAGCGGTACGTACGTCGCTTGCGCAACGTTGTAGTCCGTCGCGCTGATTCCCTCGATCAAAAAGTTGTTGTTGTCCTCGCGCTGGCCGTTCACGAAGAGCTTCACCGTGCCGCGCCCGAGCTGGGATGCGGAGTTCAAATCGCTTTGCGCCCCGGTGGAAAGTGTAAGAAGTTGCTGGTAATTCTGCGTCGCCAGAGGCAGCTCGCGGATTGTGGCGGTTCCAAGAGATTCGCCGGTCGTGGCGTTGCTGGTTTCCACCGCCGTCACTTGCGCCGAAATTTCGACTTTTTCCGTTACCGCTCCGGGTTTCAGCGTAATCGTCACGCGCGTCGTCTCCGTAACGCGCACCTCAATGTCCGTGGCTTTTGCTTCCCCAAAGCCGGATTTGTTTACAACGACAATGTAGTTCCCCGGCGGCAAGAGCGTGGCCACGAAAATCCCCTCGGTAGTCGTGGGTAGCTTGCGCACGATCGATTCCGTCCGCGCATCGATAATCTGCACATCCGCCGAGGCGATGGATCCCCCGCTGGTATCCACGACCACGCCGCTGATGGCTCCGGTCGCTCCGCCTTGCCCGTACGCGTTCATGCCCGCCAGCATTCCCGCGAGCAACAACACCCCTGCAAACCATCTACTGATACCCCACATGATTCACCCCCCAGGTGATAAAACTTAAGATCTGCCTTACCTTGAACAACGAATATCCCGGCGAGCAATACTTCGCATCGCGCCAGTGTCCCCCGGAACACGGCACGCGCCAGTGAACATTCCTATTTTGAAACTAGCTATTCAGCTTCCGTGTGTCAACCCGCGAGGGCATAAATTTTCGTTGCATGTTCATAAGTGTTTTTGATGAAGCAGATCATCAGCTGTGCCGTCAAGCCGCTCGCCACGGCTGGTCTTGCTCGCCCCCCATACTCAGCACTTGACGCGCACTTTACCCGGCGAGACCATTACATTGGGGTTGTACAGACGCAACCTGTCCCGCTTGCTGTCCGTCTAACGATACAGCTGATCAGCCACCGTCGCCGATGGGGGTGACACATGACTTCTAGCACCATGTTCCGCTCGCTCCTTTCCTTCTCATTCTTCGCTCTCCTGGCAGGCTTCCAACCGGCCAACGCCGACTCTAGCCATGCCCGCGTCATTCGCCTCAGTCTCGTTCAGGGCGATGTGCGCTTTACTCGAGAAGCCCATGGAGATCCACTCGCGGACCAAAAGGCACAATGGGAAAAGGCCCAGGCTAACCTCCCCATCCGTCAGGGTTACGTGATTGCCACGGACAATGGCCGCGCCGAGGTCGAATTTGAGAATGGCGCGATGGCTTTTCTCAACGAGAACACCGTTCTGGAGTTTTTCGATCTTTCGCTCGACGATGGCGCGCGCACCACGCGTCTGGTCCTCCGCCAAGGCTCCGCTTCGTTCTACGTGAATCCCGCAAACGAGGACTATTTCAGCGTGACAGGCGGCGATTTCACAGTCGAGGCCAACGGCAAGAGCTCCTTCCGCCTCAACAACTTTGACGATGGCAGCAACGTGGACGTCTTAACCGGCCACGCCTCCGTCCTGCACAAGAAGGAGACCACCCAGCTTAGCAAGGGCCAGTCACTCTCCATGAAGGCAGGCGAAGATTCCGTGAACATTGGCCGCCTTCCCACAAATGACGATTTCGATCACTGGGTCTCCAGCCGCATCGACACGGTTTCTTCGGCAACGAACGCTTCGCTTCAATACACGAACACTCCCTATTACGCTCCCGGGTACGCCGACCTTTACACGTACGGCGCTTGGTCTTCCTGCGGAGGCTACGGGTATGGATGGCGCCCCTTCGGCGCAAGCCTGGGGTGGTCGCCGTTCACCATGGGTCAATGGATGTGGGATCCCGGTTTCGGTTGGACTTTTGCCAGTTATCAACCCTGGGGTTGGGCTCCTTACCATTATGGAGGCTGGCTCTTTGACGCCTCTTGCGGCGGATGGTTTTATTCGCCGCCACCTTATTTCGGCTACGGAGGTTACGGACGATACCCGGTAAAGCGTCCTCCGCCCATCGTCCATCCGCCTCACCCGCTCTATCGCGCGACAACCGCTGTTTTCGTCCGCCAAAACGGCCAGCTCGCTATCGTGCCCATGCACCCTCTCGATAAGGATGGCAAGACTCCGCTGAATCTGGAGCACGGCGTTTTTTCCGTCGATCCCGCCAGAAATGCGACGGCGCCGGCGTTGTCCGCGTCAGGCGGACAGAAATGGGAAACCGTGAAATCCCCGCAGCGCGATGCGCTTAGCGGCAGTCTCGTTGCCACGACGGCACCCGTGCGCAATTCGCGCACGCTGATAGAAGGAAGCAGCGGAACGCGCATTGTTTCCCTCAGCCACGATTCTTCCATCATGTACGACCCGCACGAGCGCCGGTTTGTTAACAGCAATGCTGCTCCGCGTTCCGTGCGCGAGGCAGAACCCCTTGCGGAAAAGGATGCGCCGGGTGGGGCTAGAAACGATCACATTGCACAAAATCCGCCGTCCGGCACAGCTACGCGTGTCGCCAATGCATCCGCTCCAGCGCGCGCCACAGCTCCACCATCTCGCTCAATGGCTCCGCCACCGGCGCCTCGCTCCTCAAGCGGCGGTGGGGGCGGTAGCAGTTATTCTGGCGGAGGCGCATCTTCGCGCGCTTCATCAGCGTCCTCCTCGTCCGCATCGCACGCTTCAGCTTCTTCCTCTGGCGGCGGTGGGGGCGGCGGGCGTCCGCATTGAAGTAATCCTCAATTTACACATTTCCGAAAATAAAAACGGCTCCTCGATGGGGAGCCGTTTTTATTTTCTATGAAGATCTCCTGGCCATCAGCATCTCGTAGGCTGTCAGGAAAAAAGCATTCCGGCGTAGCCTACGACCGCGCCATAATCCCCGGAAACATCCCCCGACGTCGCATAGCGCACCAACTGTGCCCGCGTGCCGCCCAGGCTTTCCAGCGCCGTCAGCATGGCTACAGTCGGCCCCAATCCGCACATCGAGATCGCCTCATTCCGGCAAGTGTCGTAAAGTCCGCGCGCGTCCAGCGACAGGATGCTGTCGATTGCCATGCGATCTTTCACCCGCGTCGTTGAGTCATTCTCGTAGTGATTCAAATCGGAAGTCGTCACCAAAAGTATCTCCTCTATGGAAGCAGCCAGCACACGCCCGATAGCTTCGCCCACGGCGACGAGATCCTCGAAGCGCACCGTTCCAAGCGCGACCGGCACGAACGTAAACCCCGGCTGTAGCACCTGCAAAAACGGAATTTGCACCTCCAGCGAATGCTCGCTGCTGTGCGCCACGCTGTCTTCACGCAACAACGGGCAAGCCACGCGCAACGCCTCCGCCAGCCCTTCATCGATCGCTGCATCACCAAGCGGCGTCCGCCACGCACCGCTCGAGAGAATCGCGGCATTTTCCCCGCGCGGATAGTGCCGCACGCCGAGAATCACTATTTTCTTTGGTATCGCAATGCGCGCGTACACCGCTCCCGCTACGTTCCCCGAATAGACGTAGCCCGCATGCGGCACCAAGCATGCCTTTACTCGCGCAGGTATCAAGGGTTTGTCAGCTTCGGTGTATTCCCGGATCAGGGCAGTCAGTTCCGTTGGATGGGATGGATAAAATCGGCCGGAAACCGCAGGCAGGCGAAGCATCACGCCGCTCCGCAAATCAAAGTGGCCTGGAGGGTTTGCCTTTGACCTTGAGGGCCTTCAACGATGTCGGGTCGTAATAAACCGTGACTTTGTCGCCGTACTGGTAGCCGCCCCTGTCGACAATCGTCTGCATTTCCGTTGACGCTCGCTCGGAGAGTGCGAACGTCTGCAGGGACATATCGTTTCCCCTCGCGCGGACCGTGATCTGCGCAGTGTTCGCGTGCATCACGTAACCTTCAAACTTGCCGAGCCCCACATATTTCGGCTTCGGCTTGACCGTGTTTACGATGATCGGCACGGCTGTATCCACGATGACAGGCTTAACCACCTCAGGAACCTGCGCCCGCACCGGCGCGCTGAAAGCTCCCGTCATCACCAGCGCTGCAACACCCCATCCCGCGATTTTTGTCAGTGCCTTCATTCGATGTCGTCCGTCGCAATCCTCAACGATTTCAAAAACCGTACATCCTGCGGCGTCATCGTCAGCCTTGCCGCCGGTTTCTTGTCCGGAATCTGATCAAACGATTCCTGATCCACCTGAATTCTCAACGATTCCAGAAAGCGCCGGTCCTGTGTCGTCAGCTTCGCCGCTTCCGCCGCGGCAGCATCCCGCTTCGCCAACCCGATCGTCGCGTCCAGTTTCAGCACGATATCGTAACCGTGCGCGCGTACTCCGGCAATGGCGCCTGTGATCCGGTCGGAGTCGGACACCGTGTCGTTGATTGCGTGTCCCAATTCACGAAGCAAGTTCTTCAGGTGATCGTCGAGTTGCAAGGGCGGTTCTCCCTCACTTCATTTGTCATTCTAGGCCCGCATTTCCTAGGATACAAGTCACCTCGTTTTGCGTTGTCTCCAATAGGTTCACAGTACGTTAGTGCAGGTCTGGAGCGCCTTCCGCAGCCTTTCTACTCTATTCCTCACCGGATTTCACTCCTTGTTTTGCGCTAAGATGCATTCATGTCTTCGATAGCCGCATCACCGGCAGCCGCGGGCCGCCAGGGAGGTTTTCAGCGCTTTTGGCGCGCTCTGAAGCAACTCTTCCTCGAGGTTGCCGGCGCCATGTTTGTATTTCTGGGAATCCTCTGGCTCAATGCAGCTCTGCGCTCTTGGACGCGCGACGTTTCCCACTGGCTCATTGCCACAGCCGTAGCCTTCGCCCTGGTCTTCTTTTTTTTCGCACTAAGTTCGTTTCGCCGCGCCCGCAAGCTGTAATCTATTCCCGTAGGGGCACGGCATGCCGTGTCCACTCCTGTTGTTGCCTGTTCGCGATTGGCTCAAAATATCGACGCAAAAATGTCTGAAACTAAAACCAAGCCTCCCGCCGAACGCAAAGAGCATTTCACAACGCTCTCCGGCCTTCCCATCGATCGCCTCTACACGCAAGACGATCTCTCCGCCTCGGATCCAGAATCGTCCATCGGCTATCCCGGCGAATTCCCCTACACTCGCGGCATCTATCCAACGATGTACCGCGGCCGCCTCTGGACCATGCGCCAATACGCCGGCTTCGGCACCGCCGTCGAATCCAACCAGCGCTATCGTTATCTCCTCAGCAAAGGTCAAGCCGGTCTCTCTGTTGCTTTCGATCTCCCCACCCAAATCGGCATGGACTCCGACCACCCACTAGCTCAGGGCGAAGTCGGCAAAGTCGGCGTAGCCATTGATTCCCTCGAAGACATGGAAACCCTCTTCGACAACATCCCCCTGGAAAAAGTCTCCACCTCCATGACCATCAACGGCACCGCCGCCATTCTCCTCTGCCTCTACGTAGCCGTCGCCAAAAAACAAGGCGCCAACCTCGCAAAAATTTCCGGCACCGTACAAAACGACGTCCTCAAGGAATACATCGCCCGCGGCACCTATATCTATCCCGTCCGGCCCGCCATGCGCATCGTCACGGATATCTTAGCCTGGTGTCGCGACAATCTCCCTAAATGGAACACCATCTCCATCTCCGGCTACCACATCCGCGAAGCCGGCTCGACCGCCATCCAGGAAGTTGCCTTCACGCTAGCCGACGGCATCGCCTACGTCCAAGCCGCCCTAGACGCTGGCCTTGCCGTTGACGAATTCGCTCCCCAACTCTCCTTCTTCTTCAATGCCCACAGCGACCTCCTCGAAGAAATCGCCAAGTACCGCGCCGCCCGCCGCCTCTGGGCCAAAATCATGCGCGATCGTTTCAAAGCTCAGGACCCTCGTTCGCTCCTCCTCCGTTTCCACGCCCAAACCGCCGGCTCCTCCCTGACCGCGCAGCAACCCGAGAACAATATCGTCCGCGTAGCCATCCAGGCCCTCGCCGCCGCTCTAGGCGGCTGCCAGTCCCTCCACACCAATTCCATGGACGAAGCCCTGGCCCTCCCCACCGAAGACGCCGCGCTAATCGCCCTGCGCACGCAACAAATCCTCGCCCACGAAACCGGAGTCACCAATACCATCGATCCCGTAGCCGGCTCCTACGCCATCGAGCACCTAACCAACGAAATTGAGCAGGGTGCCGTCGATTACATTTCCAAGATTGACGCCATGGGTGGAATGTTGCGCGCCATCGAATCCGGCTTCGTTCAAGGAGAAATCCAAAAAGCCGCCTACGATTTCCAGCGCGCCGTAGAATCCAAAGAACAAATCATAGTCGGCGTGAATGACTTCATCGCAGAAGAAGAGCGATCCATCCCCACGCTGCGCATCGAACCCGAAATCGAACGCTCGCAGATCGCTCGCCTAAACGCCCTCCGCGCCAAACGCGATTCCGCGAAAACGCACGCTGTACTCGCCGAAGTCCAGCGCCGAGCCGCCACCACAGAAAATCTCCTCCCCGCCATCCTCGCCGCCGTTGAAGCCCACGCCACCGTAGGCGAAATCTCCGACGCCCTCCGCCACGTCTTCGGCGAATACCAGGAATCCGTCGTCATCTGAAACAACGGGGGCGAATATGCTCGTAATCATCCTTCTAATCGCCGCTACAGGGGGAATTGTCGCCTTTGCACGCGGTCGCGGTGGCAAGCCTTGGCTCTGGGGCACGCTCACGATCGTCGGTTTTTTTCTCGTACCCAACTTGGTGACGTTTTTCGCCGTGATTCTTGGCGCGGATGCCAACAATATCCGAGCGAATTCGCAGCTTTGGTTTTTCGTGTCAGCAGTGGCCTGGGTCGCTGTCCTGGCCTTCTGTGCGCGCTTCTTACTGGGCCGCGGTTACGCTAAGCCGGACGCCATGTGGTCCTGCAAAAATTGTAGTTATCTCAACAAAAGCTATGCAGTCATCTGCGAAGCCTGCCGTGAGCCCTACGCTTCAAAGGCCCCGCCTTTTTCATGAGAAACACGCTGCGTCCCAAACCCAGGCTCCGGGCGCTCTCGCTCTGTAGTATCCTTGGGCAAATTACATGCGTTGACCCAAGGGCCGCGTAGATCGCAAAACGATGAAGCTCATTCTCGCTTCCACTTCGCCGCGCCGCGCAGAAATTCTCCACGACGCCGGCTTATCGTTCGTCGTCGTCGCTTCCGCGGTCGACGAAACTCCCATACCCGGCGAACCTCCCGGCGAGCTCGTTCAACGCCTGGCCGACGCTAAAGCCGAACTAGCCGCTGCCCGCGCTGTCGGCCCCGCCATCGTCCTGGCCGCGGACACTGTCGTAACTCTTGAAGGCCGCATCTTCGGCAAGCCCCGCTCCAGCGACGACGCCCGCCACATGCTCGAACAACTCTCCGGCCGCACGCATGCCGTCGTGACCGGTGTGACGCTCATCCGCCTCCCCGACGCCGAGCGCCGCACCTTCGTCGAGTCCACGCTAGTTCATTTCGCCCAGCTCTCCGCCGAAGAAATCACGCGTTACCTCGCCACCGAAGAGCCCCACGATAAAGCCGGCGCCTACGCTATCCAAGGCCGCGCCGGCCGCTACATCCCACGCATCGAAGGCGACTACTTCAACGTGGTCGGCCTCCCCTTAGCCCACGTCACCCAAGCCCTAGCCGACCTCGGCTGGTCCGAAGGCTGATCCCTGTCTCTCCGCTCCTTTTGTCGCTTGCTATTGTTTCCGTCGAATTTTAGGAGTGGGTGAGTTTCCGATTACCGAGATTCTGCCGCTCACGGCGCTTCACCGCCACTAGTGATCAGCTTCAGCACTACGTTTTTCCGAGTCCCTTCATCCAGCTGGACGATCTCCCCGCGCCTCTCGTAGGACTTCAAGAATTCGGGTTGGCGGACATCTTCCTGCATTTCCTCGAATGCAAGCACCGTGTACTTGCCGGGATTTAGACCGCGCAAGTTGAAATGGCCGCTCTCATCGGTTGTATCTCGCTGGTAGAGGTCGCTGCGCATTTGGTGTTCCGCGCTGGGAACATCCACAACTGTCGCATTCGCGATCGGCTGGCCGTTGCCGTCAACAACTGTCCCCGCAATACTCGCTCCCTTTGCGCTGATGACTATGTCCAGGTACGTCTCAGGAAGGACCGAGAAAGCAGAATCGACCACATCTCGCCCCTCGAGATTCACCGACTCTGTGATGTAATCGCGCAGACTATCGGACGTGGCTCCGACCACCAGTTGGTAAGTGCCTCCGGGCACGTTCTTCATCTCAAAAGCTCCGTCGATGTTCACGCTGGAAACTGTCGGAATCCCCATTCCCCCAGCCCACACCATGTCCGCACCGTTTTCCTCAGCGGGCATCAGGGCTACGCTCAATTGTGTCCAATCGAACTTTTGGTCCGTGTCTAACCGGAATTTCCCCCGAACCTGCCCGCCAACCTCTGGCTGAAGTCGTAATCCCTCCACATGGGCATTACCGACTTCGATCGACTGACCCAGGCGGAGCATCTGAATAGCTGGTTGACCGCCCTCGAATGTCACTATCATTAGCCTGGCGACATAGGACCCGGGTAAGACGTTCGTAAACTCAAACCTCCCGCCTTCGCCGAGTTCTTGGGGAGCTATCTGCAGGCCTCCGCTGGCTTTCGCTTGCAACATTATCTGTGCCATCTTGCCCTTCGCCGGGACTCCCGTCACCGTTCCGCTGACGCGGTACGCCCGGCCCGTCAGAAGGCTCAAATTAATCCGCGTTTCGGTCCCAGCATGAATCTCCAACGCAACCGCCTGGCCCTCATCCAAAACGCCCGGATAATGCGTGGTTAGGTATATCGATGGATCCTTCTCACCACCGTTTTCTTTCAGCACTGGCGGGTGGGCTCCTTGCGGTGGGGAGGCAGTAATCTTATAGCGGCCAGCTTGCAATTCCGAGATGCGAAATTCCCCAAGATCGTTCGTCGCTCCGTTGCCGAAACTATGAGAATTCCGCCTCTCTGCAGCTGAACCTGTCCTGATTGCAGAGACGCTGACATCTCGCATCGGATCCCCGTCCAGGTCTACGATCTTTCCAGTGATTACGGCTGCTGGCTGCATGTGCAAGATCAACTCATTTTTCCCGCTGCCCGCCTGCACCGAAATAGAATTTCGGCGGCCGCCCGTGACGGACTGCACAAATCCGGGGCGCTCCACAGCGACGTCGTATTGCCCCGGTTGCACATCATCAATTCGGAATTGACCCTCGGCATCGGTAACGGCCGAATATTTCGCGTCGCCGACCCCTTTTCGTCCGTTCAACTGCACGTTTGCCTTCCTTAGCGGTTGCCCGTCCGGCTCCTGTAAGACCTTGCCTTCTATGCTTGGCGCGGAAGCTTGTTCCGGCGGGCTAGTCTGCATGGCAGGGGCGACGGGAAACAAGAACAGAGAAAATAGAAGGATTAGGAGTTTCAAGACGGCCTCCGCGCAAGCACACTCTCATTCGCCGAACCCACGAAGGCACTTATATCACGATAATGTTAACCTGAGATATGACGAACAAGGTGAGTAGAGGATGCCTTAATCTCCGATAATTACTGGCGCAAGCGCTTTCGGCCCACCAACGCACTCAACGTTTGATTAAGCGGACAAATCAGAACCAACCCATGACCAGCATTGTATTGACACGGCAATCATCAGTCTGGTATTCTCTCTCCGTTCAGAAGTGCGGCTCGCTTCCGCGAGACTCCCTCAAAATCCCAAATCTTTCTTTCTGGAGACTTCCATGTCAACTAATCGCTCCAAGGACCGTACTTGTGTTCCTTCGCTTTCTCCGATGGCCGCCAATGCCGCACTCAGCGCTGGAGTAATTTCCGCAGTTTTTCCGATCTCGCTGCGCACGAACCTCGCAACCATGTTTTCCAGCGTGAATTATGTTTACTTCTAAATTCTTCAAGATCAACACTTATAAAAAACGCCCACAAGTGCGGATTCTAAACAGCTTACAGAAAGGCCTAAGTTCTTTAAATCCGCGTTTACAGGAAAAGGGGGGAGGGCGTGGGGGAGCGGTAAAGACCGGGCACATCCCTGACAGAATAGACCGGGAGCATACCTGACACTTTTCTTGAGCGGGTGGGACAACCAGCCGCTTCACCATCGCATGTGCATTTTGCATGCGGTGAATCTTGGCTGTCCCCTTTCCGCTCTCGCGACACAAGGAAAACGAGATATGGGCCATCAATCTCCTTGTGCTCTCACTCCACAAACATAAAAAAAGAGGTGTCCTCCTTTCGGAGAGCACCTCTTTCGTTTCAGGGGGTGGAAGAACTTATGACTTTGGCTTCGTGCCAGGCTGTGTCTTGGCGTTGTGCTTCTTGTTGTAGATATTCTTCGACGCCGCGTTCTGTTCCTTGTTCACTTGTGCCTTCTCGCCAGGTGTCAGCTTCCCGCCATTCGCTGCGCGGTCCGCTTTCACTTGTTGGTTGATGCCCTTTTGCTGATTTTCCAGCTTCGCCGTCTCGCCCGCCGTCAGTTGCCCGCTCTTGACGCCCTGCGCGATGCGGTCCTGCTGGTTTTCCTGGCGCTGGCCCACTTCGCTCTTGCCTGTATTAGCGGTATTGGCGTTGTGCTTATCCTGATAAATCTGCTTGGAAAGACCGTTCTGCTGCTGATTGATCTGCGTCTTCTCGGCGCCCGTCAGTTTCCCGCCGTTAGCCGCGCGGTCTGCTTTGGTTTCGCCGTTGATCGCCGCTTCCTTGGTCTCAAGGTTGGCGGTTTCGCCGGCGGTAAGTTGACCGCTCTTTACTCCGTTCGCGATGCGGTCCTGCTGATTCTCTTTCCGCTGCGCGATGGTTGGATCGGGTTTTGCCGCGGGCGTTGCTGGCTGTGTAGCAGGCGCCGGCGCGCTCGAGCCTTGCGAAGACGATTGCTGTTGCGCCATTGCCGCCGTTCCCACCATCAACACTGCCATCGGCAAGGCGCTCCACTTCAACCAAGTGAGTTTCATATCTCTCTCCTGTACGTTCCACTTCGAGTTCGGGGATATCCGGGACACTAGGTAATACCCAAGTTTGAAGAGAAAGTTGTGGCTACACTACTGGTCGAAAGTGCAGTTTTTTCGAGTTGGAAAAACTTTTCCGCTACTCATTGAACACAATTTGCCCGTGACCAACCAAAAGAAACTGCTCAGGTGCGCTTCATTCCCGAGGTTTCGCTCCGTGTGCGTGCAAAAGCTCATCCACTTCCGCATAACCTGACGGATACTCGACGCCGCGAACGGTCGCTCCCGCATTGAGCAGCGCTTCCACCGACTCCGGCGTTCGCCGGTGCTTCCAGTACGAGTCCACGCAGGTCCGTACAGCGAGCATCAGTGGCGTGCGTCCCTTCTCATCCGTAACGTCTACCGGCGCTCCGCGTTCAAGCAAAAACTTTACCGTTGAAGGCCATGCCCGCCACACCGCCGAGTGCAGCGCCGTACTGTTCTTCGCCACATCGAAATAAGGATCGCCGTCTTCGGTCAACGCGCTCACGTCAACACCGAGATCGAGCAGATGTCGAGCGCCATCCGTATTTCCGACGCTCGCAAACTCCGCAAGCAACTTGCCTCCCTGCGCCACAAGTTCGCGAACCAACTCGGGCTCTTGCTCCGCAATAGTTCGCACCTTTGCCGAATCATTCCTTGCGCAAGCCGCGATCAATCGCTCCACGGCCTGCAGTTCGATCGCAATGCCGCGCCGTTCCATCAAATCCAGCACATCGCCGCGCCCTCTTCGTGCCGCCATAGCAACCCCCGACATCGCGGGGCCGGCTGTCTGCCGCGTGTCCGGCCTCTCCGCAACAAGCATCGGGTCCGCGCCATGCTCCATCAGTACCTCGATGATGTTGACGCTGTTGTCGCGCAACACCGCATGATGAAACGCTGTTCTCCCCCAATGTGTTGCTCGATTCGGATCAGCTCCGTGCTCCAGCAGCCATTTGATACCGTCGTAGTCGTGCCAATCCGTCTTGCGCAGCAGGAGCGTCGTCATGCTGGTGTCGTTCAACCTGCCGCTCTCCACCAGAATCTTCATCACCGTGTTGTCGTAGGTTTCCACCACGTGGTAAGGAGTCTCGCCGTCGTTCGGATCGGCGCCGCGCTCGAGCAGCAGCCGTGTCAGTTCCGGATGCTGCGCAATCCCCGCGGCACCGTAAATCGCAGCTTCCCACGTAGGCCGCGGCTCGTGATCCAACTCCATCCAGCCTGTATTCGCGCTCGCTCCGGCATCCAGCAGCGCCTTCGCCGCCGCAACGAAACCGTCAGACCTCGCCCGATCGAGACGCAGATACCTGGAGAAACACAAGTGCGTCAGCGCATCCCAACCGTGCGGTCCACCCTTCGCAGTTGCGTCTCGTGCATCGAGCGTCAGAAACCGCCTCACACCTGCCGCGTCGCCAAGGATAGCCGCCGTATATATGTTGCTGCTCGCCACCTCGGAATGCGCAGTCAGAATCGCATCCGCCCGCTCCAAGGTCCCGGAGGAGTGCATGGCGTTGCGCGGAATGCACGCCGCACCAATGAAAGCCGCTACCGTACCGCCCATTTCTAGAGGTAGCTGAGCCACCAGTCCTTCTTCCTAGCCTTGAGATCGGCGAACCACCGGCATGGGAAATACAGCAGCGCGATCGCCACCGCCCAAACAGCGTACAGCAGCCCGAGGTTCCACGTGTACCCTTCGGGCGGCCAAGGATTGCCCATCGGATGATTAGTGAAGAGCCAGGGGCTCACCTTGCCTAGTCTGATCTTCGAAACCACCAGCGCCAGGACGTGGATCAACGGGATGTGGAGCATGTAGAAAAAGAATGGCACGCGGCCAAAGACGGTGATCCAACGAACGAAGGTCCCGCGCGCGCCTTGGAGCAGCGGGATCAACGCAATAATAGGACCCAGCGTCATCAGCAAGAAGTCAAACGATGCCGGGTACTTAGTGGTGTTCAGGAAAGCGAGGAGCGCAGGCATTGGCTGTGAGCCGTTCGGCCCCTGCGCTGCGGCGTGCCAGGGGCGCGGATCGCCGTAGAGATTGAATCCCCTCAGCACCAGGAAGAGTCCCATGGCTCCGAGCCCAATCGCCAGACAAAGGCGGTTTCGTCGCGAAGGTTCCATCGTCAAGATCTTGCCGAACGCATAACCCGCCGCCATAACGCCGATCCACGGAATGATCGAGTAGAGCACGATCAGGTTTGGGCCGTCGGCTCCGAACTGTACCGGCCCGGCAAAGAAGCCTATGTAGAGAATCCTCCAAAGGCCCGACAGTCGGTTGTCGGGAAGCGCCGGAATCAGTTTGCCGAGGTATGGATCGATCAGGTTGTGAGCGGAGATGATGATGACGCCGATCGTCCCCACCGGTGCGAGAGGCAGTTTCACCAACCCTGCCAGCAGAATCATGCACCAGCCGATAACCCAGATGACTCCAGCCATTTCGTAGTGCGCGAAATCGAAGTTGAAGGTCCAAGCTACACGAAGGAAAGTCAGTTCGAGGAAGATGAGCCAAACGCCGCGGATCAAAAGATGCCGGGAGAGGTCCGCATGCTTCCGGCCGTAGAAGAAGGCACTGGCTCCGGCCAAGAAGATAAATGCCGGCGCGCAGAAGTGAGTGACCCAGCGGGTGAAGAAGATGCCCGGTGTTGGGCCGCCGGCGGGAAGGCCCGAATAGACTCGCACATGGTCGATTGCCATCAGGATCATGACCGCGCCGCGGATCAGATCAATGGAGGCGATCCGAGACATGGACGTGGCGGACGGTTCCACTCGGATGGCGGGGAGGGTTGCGTTCATGATTTCCCTCCATCGCGCCGGAGAAGCCCAATCTCCGCGTGATTGCCGGAGTTGCAGCTTCTAACGAGAACTTTTGTATGATTCGTTAAGGGTTTGAGGCTCGGACGAGCCGGTAAAGGCTGGGCATCCATTTACTACCTTCTTTTCGTAAATGCGAATCAGGCTAAAAGGTTCGTAAACTTGCTCGAAAATTAATCGTGCTCACGGCCCAAACTCTAACGCTCGCTGATGGTCACGTCAATTGACACAGGCTAACTGACCAAAGCAGCCCGTCGGAAGGATGCCGTCCGAAACGAAAAAGGCGCTCTACCTAGAGAGCGCCTCGAAAAAACCAAATTTTTTACCTGATATCGCAGAAAACTGTACTTAGGCCTTCTTCTCTTCCGAGGGTTTCTCGGCCGGAGCTGCTGCCGTTGGAGGCGGTGGCGTCGATTGTGCTTGCGCTCCGGACATGCCCTCCTTGAACCCGCGCACGCCTTCGCCAAGACCGCGCATCAATTCAGGAATCTTGCGCCCCCCGAAAAGTACGAGAATCACGATCGCAACAATCAACAAATGCATTGGGCTGTCCCACATAGGGCACCTACCTTTCGCGCCGGGATAAATACACTCCCGCGCCGGGGCTACGCACTACATACACTCAAAGTATAACACGCTCATCCCCGGCCCGCCGCGTAACGCGCTCACGGTCCAGGTACTCCAGCAAGGGAATAGCATACTTTCGCGTGATGCCCGTCAAGTCCTTGAATATGGGCACCGATATTCGCTCGCCCTTCGCCTTCTTATACGTAGCGAGCTGCTCTTTCAGATGAACCAGCGCATCCCGGTGAAAAATAAGCTCCGGGCTTACCCGGACAAGGTTTTTTTCTCGCAGCAATATTTGCAGCAACTTCTCTGCGCGCCTCGCTTCTACAGAAAGCTTCGCCAGAACCTCTTTCACGGATGGCACGGCCAATCCCGCCTCGGCAAATGCTTTCTCGATTTCTACCTTAGCCTGAGCCTCTTCGGGTTGTAGTGAAATCTGAGAACCCGCTCGCTTCACGAGCTCGCCTTGCACGTCTAATTTCTTCTCGCCGGCCAGCTCTTCGAGCGCCGCGCGAAACGTTTCGGCCCGAACTCGCCTTCCCAGACTGGCTCGCAAATCTTCTCGTGCGATGCCTGGAGACAGCGGATTCTCCTGGTGAAAACGTTCCACCCGCTCGCCGATTTTCCGGCGCACCTCGTCGAACGCCTTCCGACCTAGCAAAATCAACGGCTCCGCCGAAACGATCTTGATTTCCGCAGCCACGTTGGGACGCTGAGCAACTTCCCGCACCTCGTTTTCAAACCAGGCGGTTCGCGCCACAATTTCGTCGAATTCCAAACCCAATACGGCGCGCTCCGTCATTGCAACAAGCACTTCATCACGTTTCCCACGCTCCGTGATTTCAAGGAACGCAGGCCGGCCCGAATCTCGCACGGTGGGCCGCCTCGCCAGGCAATCCAGCACCTCGCCGCCGCCGATCGTAACGACCGGCGAAAACTGCCGTACGATGAACCGGTCGCCGGGCTGAAACAATACCTCGTCCTGCAAACGCAAATGCGCCAGCGCGCTCTGCCCCGGTGAAATCACGTTTTCGCCATAGAGAAAGACCTCAGCTATCGTCTCCGCCGTTCCCGCATGAAAATGCACCCGCGCGCGATGCTTCAGCTTCCGCGCAGAAGGCAACAGCCTGAGGCGGACGTCCACCCTGCGCGTTGTGCGAAAGCGGCCCGGCGCGGCCAGCGTCATCCCGCGCTTCACTTCACCGTGATCGATGCCCGCCAGATTCACGGCCGTCCGCTGCCCTGCAATGACGCGTTCAACGGATTTCCCACCCGATTGCACGCCGCGCACTCGCAGCCGCGTGCCTCCTGGGAACAGTTCGACCTCATCTTCGGCACTGATGCTTCCCGAAATCAGCGTGCCCGTCACCACGGTTCCAAACCCCTTCATCGCAAACGCCCGGTCGATCGGCAATCGAAAATATCGCGCCGCATCTTTTCCAGGAATTTCGGTAGCGACGGCGTGCAGCGCCTTCTTCAACTCGGCCAGTCCGGCGCCCGTCTTCGCACTCACCGGAACAATCGGCGCCCGCTCCAAAAACGACCCGCGCAAATACTCTTCCACTTCCAGCCGTACCAGCCCCAGCATGTCCGCATCGACCAAATCACACTTCGTCAACACCACAACGCCACGCTTGACACCCAGCAACCGGCAAATGTCAAAATGCTCTCGCGTTTGCGGCTTGATCGATTCATCCGCCGCGATCACCAGCAACACCAGATCGATCCCCGCCGCGCCAGCCAGCATGTTGCTCACAAAACGCTCATGCCCCGGTACATCCACCAGACCGAATCTCACGCCATTTTCTTCCAGAAAAGCAAAGCCCAGATCGATCGTAATCCCGCGCCGTTTCTCTTCCGCGAGCCTGTCCGGATGCGTCCCCGTCAACGCTTCCACAAGCGCCGATTTACCGTGATCGATGTGCCCCGCTGTTCCGACAATCACGTTTTTGTTTTGGATGGGCATAAAGAGCGTTGCAGTTCGTCTGCGTAGGGGCACGGCACGCCGTGCCCACTCTTGGGCGCGCGAACTCAAACGTATCACTTGCGATGCTACTGGAGAGAAGAAGGAAGGGTCAAACTTCGGAAATCGACCAGGTGATTCCGCGCGCTAAAACGCATCCCTACTTGGCGGCCGCGATTTCGTCGACGATGGCCTGCGCGGTGGCGCGAGGATCTTCCGACGTTAAGATCGGCCTGCCAACAACGATGTAGTCCGCGCCAGCTTTGATGGCTTCCGTCGGAGTCGCGGTGCGCGAGTGGTCATCGTGTTTTGTGTCGGCGCCTTCTTTGTCTTTGGGCCGCACACCTGGTGTCACGATCAGAAATTCGCGCCCGCAAGCTTTGCGAATCGCTCGCGCCTCCTGCACGGAGGCCACGACTCCATCTACACCGACTTCTTTTGCAAGCCGGGCCAGCTTCACGACTCGGCTCTTCGGCGGACCGCCGATTCCGACTTCCTTCATCGATTTCTGGTCCATGCTGGTGAGGACCGTCACGGCCAGCAAGCGCGGCCGGTCGGCTCCCATTGGTACGCCCGCGCTGATGGCCTGCACCGCGGCTTCCAGCATGGCTTTGCCGCCGAGCGCATGTACGTTGACAAGCTGCACGCCCGTCATGGCTGCCGCAGAGAGCACTGCTCCCGCAACCGTGTTCGGAATGTCGTGGAATTTCAGGTCGAGAAAAATGCCCGGTCCCAGCGCCGCAATTTCTTTCACGGCAGCAGGTCCCGCCGCCGTAAAAAGCTGGTTGCCGATCTTAAACATCCCAACCAGATCAGAAACCTGTTTTGCGAATTTTAGGGCAGAGGATAGGGAATCAAAATCCAGTGCCACGATCAAGCTGCTGCGGGGATGGGCGTCGAAGCTCAAGGTCATGTGAGACCCCGATTTCGGCGGGGTCAGCGTTTCTCGGGCAATTCCATCAGTTCGAGCCGAACTTGGCTCACACCCGAGTGGATCAAACCAAGCTTTCGGGCTACGCGATAGGATACATCAATTTCGCGTCCTTCTTGATAGGGACCTCTGTCGTTGATGCGTACTAGTTCAAACTTCCCGTTCCGGGGGTTTACCACCCGGACAACAGATCCGAACGGCAGATTCGGGTGTGCGGCCGTCAAAGCTTCGCAGTCGAAGTGCTCCCCGTTAGCGGTCTTCTTTCCATTAAAGCCCGGCCCATACCAGCTGGCATTACCAACCCAAGTCTTCACTGGCTTAACCGGAGCGCTCAAGTGCGCCACGAGGGGAGCATCCATTACAGGAACGATAAGGAACATCAAGAGCACCCATCGGAACGCAGCCCAGAAAACAAAGAGTGGTCGTCTCATAGTGTGTTCTTTGTGCTACTCATATCCAAAAAAGTGTATCGCAAAATCGTCGTTATGTCAACCAAAATCTGCGGAAACTTTACCTCTTATCTCATTGATAGTAAACGTTTTAGAACTAAAAAGAGCCTCCTGCAACCCTTCCACAAGTCGCTGACTGACCGTAGGGTCAGTAAAGCTGGCCGTCCCGACCTGTACGGCAGTCGCGCCTGCCGCTACATACTGAAGCACGTCCTCGACCGTCTCTATACCGCCAACACCTAAGATTGGTGTCTTTACCGCTTTATACGTTTCCCAAACCAGACGCAGGGTGATCGGTTTTATAGACGGGCCGGAGAGACCTCCAATTTGGTTCCCCAAGCAGGACTTTCCGGTCCACGGGTCGACCGCCATGGCCGGATAGGTGTTCGCCACCGTTAAAGCGTCGGCGCCAGCACTCTCTGCCGTCCGCGCAATAAGTCCAATGTCTGCAACCATCGGCGAAAGCTTCACCCAGAGAGGTCGCTTGGCGGCGGCCTTCCTCGCGGCTCCTACCACTTCGGCTACCAGTGCTGGATCGGCCCCGAACTGCATGCCCCCCTTCTTCACGTTGGGACAGGAGATGTTCAGTTCATAGGCCGCCAGCCCCTCGGCATCCTCAAGGATCCGGATCACCTCGAGGTAGTCCTCAACGCAGTAGCCGAAGACATTGGCTATGATCGCCGTATCGTATTTTCTCAGTACTGGGAGTTTTTCTGCCACGAAAGCCCGGACTCCTATGTTTTGGAGCCCTACAGCGTTCAGCATTCCGGATGGGGTCTCGCAAAGCCGAGGCGCGGGGGCACCCTCCATGGGCTCGCGGGAAAGGCCTTTTACGACTATGCCGCCAAGACGATTCAGGTCTACCAGGTGGGCAAACTCGACGCCGTAACCGAAGGTTCCGCTGGCTGCGAGAATGGGATTCCGCAGGCGCACCGCGCCGACATGCACGGCCAGATCAACAGCCACAGCGCTCGTCACTTCGGGCGAAAGAATAACATGAACGCGCTGCTACGGGCCACGGTTTCCATTGTGGATTCATCGCCCGAACCCAGGTAAATTCTGCGTTCGCAGGGAGTATTCATGTTCGAGCGATTTTGGCTTTGGGCAGGGAAAAGTCGCTGGCGGCTGCGGGCTGCCTTGTTTGTCATCGGCGCTGGAAACGCGGTCGCTTTTTTCTGGCACTACCATCGTTCTCCCATTTTTGCGTTCTTTGATGCGCTATTCGCGATTGTTTTTTTGGGAGCTTCCATCTGGTCTCTCCTCAGCGGTACAGATCCGTAACCAAATCCTATTCTTCTTTTGGTTTGCTCTGCTTGGGCATTCGCTGCGCGAGTGCCTCCCCAAGGATGCGGCCATCGCGAGGCGCCAAGGTAATTCCGCAAAGTGAAGCCAGGGTCGGCGCTATGTCCGCCGGGGTCACCGCACCGTAATATTCGCCAGCCTGAACGCCGTAGCCCATCAGCAAAATCGGCACATGCTGATCGTAGTTATACGGTGTCCCGTGGCCCGTGCCATAGGAACGCATCTTTCCTATTGCCGTCCCATCCATCAACCAGTAGGGCTTTGGCACGATGAAGAGATCCCCGCTGCGGCCAGGCAAATAGCTGTCTGCCATCGCTTCAAGCAGCGGACTTTGCGTGGCGGGACGGTCGGCCAATTGTTCGGCTCGAAATACCTCCACAACGCCCGGCGCTCCCTTGATGGCATCCACCACTGCATTCATGGCGGCTGAGTCGCCTTTCAACTTCTCATACACACCGGGCACAAAATAAATGTCGCTCCCCGTGATTCGCGCAATCGCCGGCTTCGGATAGTTCAATGGCTCGAGCGCCTTTTCGATTCGTTCCTGCACGTCGGGCAAGTGCAAGACGCCGGCGTCCGCGCCAATTTTTTGCATGTCTTCTGGAACCGGCACCACGCCGTGGTCCGCGCTCAGCGCGACCACGTAATTCCCCCTGCCAACTTTCTTGTCCAAGCTCGCGAATAGTTCAGCAAGATCCTGATCCAACCGCACTAAAACGTCTTGAATCTCCCAGCTGCGCGGCCCAAAGGCATGCCCCACATAGTCCACGGACGAGTAGCTCACGCCCAAATAATCAACGCCACCGCCTTTGCCCAACCCCAGCGAATCCACCGCATTCTCTGCAAGTTTTGTTAGGTACGTGTCCGCATACGGGCTAGCCGACCATTGCTCGTAGAACACCTCGTCCGCCTCGTTGCTCCCTGCTTTTCCCGTCAACGGATGCGGAAAAGTAAGTTCCCATCCCTTGGGCGGCACAGCGCCGGTTCCTTTCTCGTCGTACCGATAGGCGGGTTCGGGGAGCGAAAGGGTCCATCTCTTTCCATAGTCGGCCTTGACGGGATGCGCGCTCGCGTACGCCTCGATGAACGGCATCGTGCCGTAAACGCTCGAGGTCGCCCAACCGCCACTATCAAACCATGTGGCCGCGTCTGCCTTGTGCCCGGCCATGGTGATGGCCGCGCGCGCTTTCAGGGAAAACGTCACCACTCTCGTGGCGCTGCCAGATTGAAACTTCAGCTCCTCCGCAAATGCGGGAATTTGCATCCGCCACGCGGAGTCTCCACCTTTCGGACTCGTGCCTGCGTAACCTATGTTTGTGGCCTTCGGATCCGCCGTGCATGTCACCACTTTCTGCGTGTCACGATCCCACCAGGCGTTCGCTACCATTCCATGCGTGGCCGGAAGCGCACCCGTGGAAATCGTCGCATGCCCGACGCAGGTCTCCGTCGCGGCATAGGGGTACGCCGCATCGCGGAACCACGCACCTTCCTCGACCAGGCGCTTCAATCCCCCCGTCCATTGCCCCTGAAACTTGTCCACGTAATCCCCGCGCATCTGGTCCACCACAAGCACTACAACCAGCTTCGGTCGCGCTGGGGCCGTTCGAGCCGCCGCCCGAGTACTTGGCTCCTTCGGACTCGCCTTTTTCGCTGTCGCAATAGCCTGGCCCAACGCCGAGGGAGCCCAGATCGCGACACACAACGCCATTCCTGCCAGAGTTCTTTGCCAGCTCTTACCAGCGCCCTGTTCCAGCAACATATTCACCTCTCCCCGCAAATTCGCCGTCGCAGTTTATCACGGCCGTCCGAACCTCTAAGACCTGGGCAAGCTATTCGGACGCACCCTCTAGTCCCTAGTCACGACTCACCAGTCACTATGCTAGGATTACCCGACCATGCGCATCGTCGAAAAAGCCCAACTGATGTCTGCCTCGGAGATCGACCGCACCCTGCGACGCCTGGCCCATCAGATTGTCGAGAAAACCGGCGGTACGAAACATCTTGCCCTGATTGGCATCCGCCGCCGTGGCGTACCTCTGGCCCAGCGCATCGCCCAAGCCATGCGCGGCATCGATGGCGTCGATGTCCCCGTCGGCACGCTCGATATAACGCTCTATCGCGACGACCTCTCGAAAGTCGCCACCCACGCCGTTCTGCAGTCCTCTGACATCACTTTTGGAGTCGACCAGATGGACCTCGTCCTCGTCGACGACGTCCTTTACACCGGCCGCACCATCCGCGCCGCCATGAACGGCCTTTTCGACCTCGGCCGCCCCCAGCGCGTTTCTCTCTGCGTGCTCATCGACCGCGGCCATCGCGAAATGCCCATTGAAGCCCAGTTTGTCGGCCGCACCGTGCAGACCAGCGACACGGAAATCATCGAAGTGCGTCTCCGCGAGATTGACAACGAAGAGCGCGTCGTTCTCGTCGACCGCCAGGAGCCGTAGTTGAAAGAGGATTTTTCGCGCTACCGCCAAAGAGTGCAAATGTGACCCATCGCTTCCGCGACCTTCTGGCTCTCGAACCGCTCTCCGCGGACGAACTGACTTTTCTTCTCGACCAAAGCAGGCCCTTTCAAACCATCCAGCGCAATCCGCTCAAAAAACTCGCTACCCTTCGCGGCAAAACGGTCGCTCTGGCCTTTTTCGAGAACTCCACTCGAACTCGCATCAGCTTCGGCACCGCTGCTTCGCGCCTCGGCGCGGACACCATGAACCTGCAGGCGGAATCCTCCAGCGTGAAAAAAGGCGAATCTCTTCTCGACACGGTCCAAACGCTCGACGCCATGAAGCCTGATTGCCTGGTTATGCGCCATGCGTCCTCAGGCGCGGCTGATTTTGTCGCGCGCCACCTGGATATTCCTGTCATTAATGCTGGCGACGGCACGCACGAACATCCCTCGCAGGGCCTTCTCGATGCGCTGACCATTCGCGACCGCCTCGGAAAAATCGACAATCTCAACGTCACCATCCTCGGAGACCTCCAGCACAGCCGCGTCGCCCGTTCCAACATTCATCTCCTCGGAAAATTTGGCTGCCGCTTCACACTATGCGGCCCAGCGATGTGGGTTCCGCGCGAACTCGAAAAAATCGGTGCTCCCGGCGTGTCTATCCGCCGCGTCTTCAAACTCGAAGAAGCTCTCGAAGATGCTGACGTCGTCCTCGTCCTTCGCGTGCAGACCGAGCGCATGCACGAACCATCCATTTCCAACGAAGATTATGTTCTCGGCTACCAGCTCAACGCCGAGCGCCTTCGCCTGGCGAAGCCAAACGCGCTCGTCCTCCATCCCGGCCCCATGAATCGCGGCAGCGAAATCACGCCAGAAGTCGCCGACGGTCCGCAGTCCTGCGTTCTCGAGCAAGTAACCAACGGCATAGCCGTGCGCATGGCGCTTCTCTTCCTGCTAATCTCCGGCCCAACAGAGGACGGCTCGGATCCCGCAACCGTCCCAAAAGAAGAAGCGCCGCCGCAGCGAAACCGCCGCTCCACCGATAAAAAGGACCTCTCGCATGCTTCTGATTAAAAACGGCCGCGTCATCGACCCCGCTTCGAAAACCGACTCCGCGCAGGATATTCTTTTGGACGGTGAAAAAATCATTGAACTCGCCGCGCCGGGCAAACTCACGAACGATTACAAAAACGCCGACATCTTCGATGCCACCGGTTTGATCGTGGCCCCAGGCTTCATCGATCTTCACGCACATCTGCGCGAGCCGGGCCAGGAATCCTCGGAGACGATCGAGACAGGGACTCGCTCCGCAGCTCGCGGAGGTTTCACAGCCGTTTGCTGCATGCCGAACACCAAGCCTGTCAACGACAACGCCAGCGTCACGCGCTTCATTCTCGACCGCGCCAAAACTGCCGCCGGCGTTCGCGTCTGGCCCATCGGCGCCGCGAGCGTCGGCAGCAAAGGCGAAGCCATTGCCGAAATCGCCGCCATGAAAGAAGCGGGCATCGTCGCCGTTTCCGACGACGGAAAACCCATTGCCACCGCAAAACTCACTCGTCAGGTCATGGAGTATTGCCGCTCGCTCGACATTCCGGTGATAGAACACTCCGAAGATGTTTCGCTAGCGGCCGGGGCCGTGATGCGCGAAGGCGTCACGTCATCACGTCTGGGTTTGCGCGGAATGCCCGCCGCCGCCGAATCCGTCTGCGTCGCGCGCGACGTTCAACTCGCCGAACTCACCGGCGCACGCCTGCACGTTGCCCACCTCTCCGCAAAAGCCTCTCTCGAACAAGTCCGCTGGGCCAAGCAGCGCGGCCTGCACGTCACATGCGAAGTCACGCCCCACCACTTCACTTTGATCGACGAAGACGTCCAATACGACTCGCGCTACAAAATGAATCCGCCGCTAGCCGCCCGCGAAGACCGTGAAGCCCTAATCGCCGGCCTCGCCGACGGCACTGTCGACGCCATCGCCACCGATCACGCCCCTCACGAGCCCGCCCTCAAAGACGTCGAGTTCGACCGCGCCCCCTTCGGCATCCTCGGCTTCGAAACCGCCATCGCCCTTTCTCTCGAGCAACTCGTCCACACTGGCCGCCTCTCGCTCATGCGCATGGTCGAACTCTTCACGACAGGCCCCGCCCAAGTCCTCGGAATCGAACGTAAGATCGCCGCTGGCCAACCCGCCGACCTCACCATTTTTTCCACCACGCACGAATGGATCTACGATGTAAAGCAATCCCCCGGCAAATCCCGCAACTCCCCCTTCGACGCTCGCACCTTCAAAGGCGCACCCATGGCCACCATCGTCGCTGGCCGTATAGTTCATAAAAACTAACGGAGAGTACACAGCTTCTTTGTTCTATCCTTGCCAATAATAAAGCGCCGTCGCAGAATTCTCGAAGCGAGGCATCCATGCCAAACACACTCGGCATTTCGAGCGTTCTCTTGTTTTTCCTAGCTATCGGAGCTACGCAACAGACAACCTCCTCGAAGGGCGGATGCGAGACGCCGGCTGGCCCGTGTGACTCAGCGGGCTCTCAGAGGGACATGAATTTTTGCTATGGCGAACAGTACAAAAAAGCCGACGTACAACTAAACACCGTCTACCGTGATCTGATAAAACGATTCTCGGCGGGCTCCTCCCAAGACCAGAAACTGAACGAGACCATTCAAAGACTAAAATCGGCGCAGCGAGCTTGGCTTACCTACCGCGACCTTCACTGCTCGATCGCCAGGAACCAATATGAGGGAGGCTCCATGGCGCCCATGGTTTGGTCCATGTGCATGGAAACTGTAACGCAACATCGCATCGAGGAACTGAACGCCGCCTACAATTACCAATAGCGAATTGTCCAAAGCGTAGTGGCACGGCTTTAGCCCGGCGATCTATGCCTTCAATGTAGATGGATGCGGTTCTCGCTTCCGGAGCATTGTCAAAATCCAAAACCCCGCAGCGCCGGCCGCCAAGTGTTTCAAAGTGTGGCCGCTAATCGTGTGCTGATCCAACGAGAAAATCTGCCGGTCCTCCGTCTCGAAGATCTTTGCCAGTACGTAGAAACAGAAAACAACGGCGAAATCCCAGCTGCGCGTGTACCTCGGCGGTAACAAAAGCAAAATCGGCAGAATCAGCACGGCGTACACCTGCACCGCCGCATTAAACCGCAAATCTCCGGCCCCGCGCGCTTCGCTGTACCACCACAGAACCACGCTCCCTGCACCTATCAATAACAATAGCGGTAGCAAATAGAGGCCGGCTGCCACGCTCACGCGTTCCGAAATTATCGCCGACACCAATCCCATGAAGGCGAGCGTCATGGGCAGTCGGTCCCAAACCAATCGCGCGTTGTCGGGAGCGAGATGGTAGTAACTCGATCCAAACGCCGTGAGGAACAAGCCCAGAAATAAAAAGGCGTACGCCCATCGCTCGCGTGGATCGATAAACTGCTCATGGACGCGCCTCCCAAGCAGAAAAATCAATCCCCAGGCGCCGCTCACGGCGAATAAAAGGTTGGAAGCTACGTCTCCGAAGTTCGGGATTCCGAGCCATCGCCGCTGATCGGCAAAGTCATGATAGGACTGCGGCTGAGGGATGCGAGGCAGCAGCACCGCAGTTGCTGCCACGGCAATCGTAAACGCGACCAACACCCAGACGCCCGCTCGCCGCGAAATCAATTTGGCCTCGCCCTGAGCCGAGAAGGCCCCGCTAGAGCCTCATTTTAATAAATTCCTAACAAACCCCTCAGGATTTTCTTGCCCCGCCGCACATAACCTGCTTCTCGTGCGGACAACCCATTCCCGTCCGCGCGAAGTGAGTTAAAGAAGCGAGCGAACCATGTCAACCACAGTATTTCTCGCGTTTTGCATTCTCGGATGCGATTTTCTTTTGTATGTCTTGTACCAATTCACCTACGGAGAAAAGCGCAGAGGCCTCTCCCGCAGATCGAAAGCTCCGAAGCACGCCGCCATGAATCAGCCTGACGCCCGGCCATTTTTGCTTGCTTCACGCAGAAATTCCACGGCAAGAGATCAGCGGCTCCTGAGTGTGCCGCAGCGAACCGCCAGGGAAGATGCCAACGATCCTGGCCAATTCAGCGAGGTGCGGGCTTACCGCCGTATCGCGTCGTCTTTCGCGCAGGCCAAGCGGTAAACAATCCTCGTCTATCCCGCAGTCGCAAATTCTTTGTGTCCAGTCCCTTTGTGTCTACCCCCTTATCTTTCGTTGTGAATAATTGTCCTAGGGAGCGCTTCTGCCCACTACTTCTTCGCTGGCCCCATGGGCGGCGGCACCTCCGGCCTGCTGTCAGTATTTTGAGCAGCGGCAATCAGCCATCTTCCGTTCTGTCTTTGCAGCACGTGCGTGAAAATTCCTTTTCGCGGCTGACCAGGTGTTCCATCCGGATTCTTCTGTCCCACCAGTGACCACAAAGCATGGACAACAGCGATCTCAGGCGTCAGGAATTTCGTGTCAACTTCGTAGATGGTCAGCTCGCTCTCCAGAAACAGGAACGCGTGCGCGTCGGCGTGCTTTTTCTCGATCTCCGTCCGCCCTTTCCACCACCAGCCCGCAACGTTCACGAAATCCGCGTCCTCTGTGAACAAATTGGCCCACGCTTTCATATCGTGGCGGTTCCACGCCTCTTGTAGTTCCAGTTCCACTTTGCGGATATCCGTCTCATCGGAACTCTGCCCAGCTCGCACCGTAGGGCCGTCGAAACCTATCAGCAGCAAAATCATCGCGCATACCAGCGCCCGTCTCTTCATGCACTCTCCTCCGTCAATTCGATACTCCCAAGTAGAATCGCTTCAGTCCGCACTCACCGCTGTATGGATCCGTCCCCTCCCACCGACTATTCAACGCGCCTTCTTGTTGCACGCACAAAGCGACGTCCACGCCGCCAGAGCCGCGAGCTTCTCCTCCGCTCTCCAGGAACCTTCATGAGACATCCCCAAACAAGCAATCACACGTTTTGCGTCCGCCGGCGCTTTGCGAAGCGCGGACGACGCCGTCATGTAAGCGGTCTTCTCCAAAAGCACTTTGTACGGAATTCCTTGCTCGCCTAGCGCATCTTCCAGCACAGTCCGAAACAACTGACCTTCCAATCCATGCGCGCGAATGTGCTCGTTATGAAGTGTGGCGGGGTCCACGAGACTGCCGACAACCAGCCCGGCCCTGTCCACGGTGTAGCCCTCTGCGATCGCCTGGTTCACAAGCTCGCTTACAGATTTTTTCGCCGCGTCAGCCACAATTTTCCGCAATTTTTTTGACAGTACCCTTCCTTCCTTCGCAGGAAGCTCCAGGGCAGCGTGATGAGGTTGCTTCGATTGAGGAATCTTTGGATCAGAAAGTAGAATGGCCTGG
>Ga0210409_10000869_pt1 | contig 43281 bp, 61 predicted proteins | sample IncBWH17MmetaG_FD_161649 | JGI IMG/M metagenome (GOLD analysis project Ga0210409, IMG submission 161649) | Forest soil microbial communities from Barre Woods Harvard Forest LTER site, Petersham, Massachusetts, United States - Inc-BW-H-17-M | ecosystem: Environmental > Terrestrial > Soil >... | reverse complement strand
TGACCCAGACGCTGGAAAAATTACCCTCCTGTCCGAATAGCGAAATCGATTCGCTCCTGCCATTTGCGCACACTGCCGGAAAATAACCCCGGCGGGTAGATGGAGCGGCTGGATGCTTACTGAATTCGCCCCATCCCTGGTCGAGAATGGCGCGGTTCAGGCCGGACTTTTGTTTCACCATCGTGCCGTGCTGTTGGCTGTTGCCCTTCGCGGATCTGGACATATTCCGTACTTGCAAATCCTTAATGCAGACGAGCGCGTAGCTTTTGCTGATCGTCGTTGTGGCTTTGTGCAGGAAATCCTTCCGGGCATTAGCTACATCGCTGTAAATCTTCTGAACTTTGGCTTTCGCCTTTTTCCAGTTGTTGCTGAACTTGATCTTGCGGCTCATGCGCCGTTGGTAACGGGCCAAGCGCTGCTGATGTTTTTTGAAGCTGTTGAGCGGCGCGATGAAGCTCGCGTCGCTCATTGTGGCGAACCGGGCAATGCCAACATCGATGCCGATGGCGATCGTTGCCGTGGGTAATGGCTGCTCCAATTCGCGCTGCGTCTGAATCGACACGAACCACTTGCCGCCCGACCGGCTCATGGTGACGTTGCGCAGTTCGCCGAGAACGTCCCGGCTATTGCGGGAGCGAATCCAGCCCAATTTGGGAAGAAAGAGGCGGTTTTTGGATTGGTCGAGCTTGATCTGTTTCGGGTCAGGGTAGCAAAAAGCATCGCCGCTGCCCTTGTGCTTGAAGCGCGGAAAATCGGCACGTTTGGCGAAGAAATTTTTATATGCCCTGTCCAAATCCGTCAAGGCATGTTGCAAAGGGGACAGGGCGCAACTTTGAGCCATAGTGTGCCAAGACCATTGCGCCATCCCGTAAGGAGTTTCGCCGGTGCCACATAGCCGATGAACTTGTTACCCGCTTCGCGATTTTCTTTTTGCAGTGCGAGTGCCTTGTTATAGACGAGCCGGCACGAACCAGCGAAGTGACGCATATCGCGTTCTTGTTCGCCATTGGGCATCAGTTCGTATTTGTAGGCCTGTAGACGTCTCAGATTATAGCTCGGTCATATGCATTGGCAACGCGAATAATCACGGAAGATACAACGCATTTCGAATGCATTTGCATTTCGTCTTCGTGACAACATATCGTCGTGAAGTCTTCTCGAAAGAGATTTTTGACGATCTGCGCCCGATGTTGGTCAGCGTCTGCACGGACTTCGACGCGGAACTGGTGAAGTTCGACGGCGAGGATGATCAAGGGCACCTGCTGATGAACTATCCATCCAAGGTTTCAGTTTCTAATCTGGTCAACAGCCTGAAACCTGTTTCCAGTCGGAGGATTCGGAAGAAGGACTAACCGAGTATTAAAAAAAACTATGGAGCGACACGCTTTGGTCGCCAAGCTACTTTGTGGGTAGTTGCTGCGGCACATCCATCGCTGGTATCCGATAGTACATCGAACAACAGCGGACTGTGTATTAAAGTCAAAAACAAGGACGGCTTTGCCGTCCGCGCTTTTAACCCCGTACTGAAAGGCGAGGTTTGCCGCGCGACCGATCAACATTGTTATCGAGAATAAAAATGGCCTCTGAATTGAATCCAACGACTACGACAGATGACGGGTTAGTCTTGAAAAATACTGCGCGCATCGAGGATATCGCTAGCCGGATCGACGTGCGCGTCAACGCTCGCCTCACCAGCTGGAAATGCAATCGCATCATTCGTCGTGACTTCAACCTGGTGAGCGCCAAGCTATATATTCGATGTCGGGACAAAGGTAGCCGACACCAGGTCCTCGGCTTATTGGAAGAAATGGTGTTGCAAAGCGAATTTCTGAAGGGAGAATCAAGCCAATACGAGATTTCCATTGTTATTACCCCAACGATCGTCCCGCTACGTATCGTCAGTCCCGAAGCATCGATGTTGTACAAGACATTGATGGCAATCGATGAGTCCATTACCAGATTTCATTGTGCGCACCTGGACGGCATTGTTACGAGAGATCAGCTGCATGCGGCGCCTGAAATGGCATTGGCCGCCTACTCTGACCTAAAGACCTATGTACTAGGGTCCGTTTCAAAACGGACTGCTGGCGAGCTGGGAAGGGAAAATGGAATCACTTGATTTGACTCTTTGGAACGATTCGATTGATGACACCACTAATTCGCGATTCAGGACAGGACCTAACCGATAACGGCCTCATCATTAAAGGGCGGTCGCAGATAGAGTCCGTAAATGCCCAGGATGCTCAACGGGTTCTGACAACAATTCGCACCTGGCATTGCTCCAGGCTCCTGCGACGTGATTTCAACACACTCACCGTGAAGATATTTTGGGCCTGTCGCAATAGTGGGAAGCGCCGGCAGATTCGCGACCTCCTTTCGGATCTGGCCGATGAAGCCTATGTCATTGGCCGGTCCGTCACCGGCGCCAGAAATGCCGATGTGGTCCATACGACATTGACTCTGCGGGTGATATCGTTTGAGGCGCAAGTCCTTTACGATTCGGTCATGTTGGTCGACAGATCGCTGTCGACGTTATTGGAAATGCAGCCGCCAGAAAGTGCGACCGAACAGTGCGCCGCGGTTTTGTCAATTATGGGCGATTGAAAGAATTTATTTTTCAGCCCAGCATGAAGAAAATGGCGGAAGGTCATTCATCTTTTCCTGCGACGGACTTGCGCGAAGAAAATCTCATGTGAACATAGGTTTCTCTCTTTGAGGAATCGTAGGCGATTTGCGTCGTGCAGAAGCCAACATATAATAATTTGATGCAACGTCTCCAAGCCTTTAAATATGAATTGATGCCTGACAATGAGCAAGAGCGCGATATGCGGTGTTTTGCCGGTGCGTGTCGGTTCGTCTACAACAAGGCGCTTGCAATGCAAAAAGGCAATCATGTGGCGGGTAACAAGTTCATTGGTTATGTGGCGATGGCAAAGTACTTGACCGATTGGCGCCAGGGCTCGGATACACCTTGGCTTAAAAATGCGCCTTGTCACCCTTTGCAACATGCCTTGAAGGACTTAGAGAGGGCTTATAAAAACTTCTTCGCTCAACATGCCGACTTCCCGCGATTTAAGCGCAAGGGCAGCGGCGCTGCTTTCCGATACCCGGACTCGAAACAGATAAAGCTTGATCAGAGAAATAGTCGGATTTTTCTGCCAAAATTTGGCTGGGTGTGCTATCGCAACAGTCGAGACGTTCTCGGTGACCTGCGCAACGCCACCGTGAGCCAGTCGGGTGGTAAGTGGTTCGTGTCGATTCAGACGCAGCGTGAAGTCGAACGGCCAATGCCTAAGGCGACAACGGCGATCGGTATTGATGTTGGCATCACCAGATTCGCCACTATGAGCGACGCGAGATTTATTGCACCGCTCAATAGTTTTAAAAAGCATCAGCGGCGACTGGCACGTTTCCAACGTCGCATGAGCCGTAAGATCAAGTTCAGCAGCAATTGGAAGAAGGCGAAAGCCGGTGTTCAGAAGATTCACTGCAGCATCGCTAACGCCCGGAAAGATTTCCTGCACAAAGTCACAACGACGATCAGCAAAAACCACGCGCTCGTCTGTATTGAAGATTTGCAGATACGGAATATGTCCAGGTCGGCGAAGGGCAACAGAGAACAGCATGGCAAGAAAGTGAGTCAGAAATCCGGGCTGAACTGCGCCATTCTCGATCAAGGATGGGGAGAGTTCAGGCGGCAGCTTAACTACAAGGTGCCCTGGAACGGCGGCATGTTGCTTGCCGTGCCTCCACACAAAACCAGTCAAACTTGCCCTTGGCCCTTGCTGCGGCCACGTATCGATAGACAATCGGCGAACACAAGCGAAATTCTTGTGCGTTGATTGTGGTTACGAAAATAACGCCGATGTCGTCGGCGCTATCAATATTTTAGAGCGGGGATACCGCTTGTTAGCCTGTGGAGAGTCGGTGCAGTCAGGCCGCTTGATGAAGCAGGAACCCACCGAGGCGACTCGCAAATCATCGCGTAGCGCGGTAGGAATCTCCGCCCTTTACGGCGGGGAGGATGTCAATGCTGCCGCCTACAAGGCTTTGGCGCAGGTAATTCCAGGCTTTAATCAACGTGAGCAACAGAAGTAGCTCATCCAATTTGCAGTGCGTACCTACGCAACCGATTGTCAGTCACTCGGTGAAGTGACAACCGATACGGGAAAAAGTTTTAGTTACCAGATCCTGGGCATTGTATTGGCGCCCATGGGGCCGCGGCTCGTTGAGAAGCAATATTGGGGCGCAGTTTCTACTGCGGACGCCTTTTCGTTAGGTTGCACAGATCTAAACAGGTCCCACAATGGCGGGGATATCCAATTTTAAGATTTTGATTTTGTTCGTATTTTTTCAAATCCCGAAAATAATGGTTGCTCTTCTAGTTAAAACGTTGCTAGTAACGCCACGATATTTGAGGATGAATTCCTTTCGCTTTGGGCGATAAACAATGATTCTAATTGTTAAGTGCACATTGTGTCTTTGAGGATATCCACATGCGGGTTGGGCGGCGACAGTTATTTGTAGCGATTCTTGGCATCACAACAATTTTATATACCCAATAAATAACATGAATATTGAAAATTCACGACGTCGGAGGAAGGATCCGGGCGAATTCGCCGGCCTGACGATTTCACAGGTCATTGAGCACCCACGTGGAAAATTGGGGCGCGGGCTCTCGTTGCTCATTATTTTTTCTGATAAATCGTGGGCAGGAATCAGCGTTGATGTTGACGGTGTCGGCGCCGACTGCTGTGGATTTCTTGATTTTCAGGCTGGATACTCTGATGCCATTTTCGACTATCTGGATCCTGTTCAGTTGTTAGAGGCGAGGTTAATCGACCCCCGCCAAATGGCAGTGCTGCTGGAGCTCCAAAAGCAAGCCGACGTGTCCGACAAGGAACAACAATTGATCACTTTGCGGGCGCAGGTGGCAAATCTTGAGGCCGACATTCAAAAGTTAATTATTCAATAATCCACAAAGGAACATGCCATGGCGTGGTTCAAAAATCTGCAGATCTATCGTATTCCCGCATCATGGGCCATTTCGGCCGAACAGCTGGAAACCTTCCTCGCGCCGCAGGCCTTCGCCAAATGCAGCAGTCTGGAAATGCAAAGTCAGGGTTGGTTGTCGCCGCGTGACAATGGCATGCTGGTGCACACCGTCAATCGCCAGATAATGATTCTGCTAGGGACGGAAAAGAAGCTGCTGCCAGCTTCCGTGGTCAACCAGGTGACCAAGGCGCGCGCTGCCGAGATCGAAGAACAGCAAGGCTATGCGCCCGGCCGCAAGCAGCTGAAAGACCTCAAGGAACAGGTTACCGACGAATTGCTACCCCGCGCCTTCAGCATCCAGCGCAATACCTGGGTCTGGATCGATCCGGTCAATGGCTGGCTGGTAGTTGACGCAGCCAGCCCGTCCAAAGCAGAGGAAGTCCTGAAATTACTGTTGGCCGCGGTCGACAAGCTGCAGGTCTCCGGACTTCGTACGGTCCATTCGCCGCTGACCTCGATGACCAACTGGCTCGCCTCGGACGAAGCACCGCATGGCTTTCCCGTCGACCAGGACACTGAGCTGCGCGCCGTCGGCGAAGGCAAAGCCACGGTTCGATACATTCGACACTCACTAGAAGCCGACGATACACGGCGCCACATCGCCGGCGGGAAGCAGTGCACACGGCTGGCGATGACATGGGCCGACCATATTTCCTTCGTCCTGACCGAATCCCTGGCGATCAAGCGCATCGTGCCGCTGGATGCGTTTAAGGAAGGCAGCGACACCAGCAGCAAGAATGACGATGAGCGGTTCGAATCTGACATGATGCTGATGACCGGCGAACTCAGCAAGATGTTAGGCGTTCTGGTGTATGAGCTGGGTGGTGAGGCCTCACTGAAAACAAGCTAGGCAGTAGTGACGGACAGCTTGCCGTGGAGAACATAGAAAGCACGAAAAAAAACGCAAACGAACTATACAACTCCCCGTAAAATTTGTGAGGGATAAACATCACGATGGTCCAAAAAAGCCGCCGGTGGTGAACCGGCGACTTTGTGCAGCCATGAAAGGACCAGGTTAGGTAAGGAAGCCTATCCCATGTTTCTTTATGGCGTTCAGCAAGGTCCTAGCCATTCCGCTGGGATGCTTAACTCCGGTCTCCCACTGTTTGACGGTCGACGCGCTGGTACCCAGATATGCAGCAAAAACGCTTTGACTGAGCTTATTCTTGCTCCGGATCTGCTTGATGTCCTTGGCTTCGATCTCCGGTTGCGTCAAGCACGCAGCATTGAAATGACGCATCGTCACTTGATCAATGGCCCCCACCTTGTGCAGGCCAGCCGCGGCGCTGTGGATGGCTTCGAACGCGCTGCTTTTTGGCGTCGGTTTCCGGGCAACATGAGCGCGGACCTTGGCGTCGCTAATGGAAGCAATAGCGGCGGCCGCCACGGCAGCAACATCAGTGGCATGCGCGGACACCATGCTGCCGCCCGATTTAGGTAGTTTTTTTGTGATCGCTGTCATTGCAAATCTCCGTTAATTCACGGGCCATTACCAACGCATTCAACTGATCGTTAGTGATACGCCCATAATGTGTTGCCAGTTTCTTAAACTCTTTCAATTCGTCATCGTCAATGTTCGCCCTGTCACTTTTAGAGAACAGGTAGACGTAAATCCAGCTTGTACCGCCTTTTGCCAGAATAATTGAGCGGTCCATGTTCTTGTTAAGTCGCTTTTTCCAGACCCCACCACCCAGGTCTTCGGCCTGGCCGACCATTGCCTCTTTGATCGCATCGCACAGCTCGACATCGGTAATCCCGGCTTTCTTGGCCGCTTTCTCAAACCAGCCTGTTTTGAACGAGCGCTTGGGGTCAGCTTTCTGAACCGCCTTTGCGGCGACTGTTTTTTGCTTGGCTGGAGATGGTTTTCTCATGATGCACTATAACACCTGGTGTTCTACTTTGCAAATTCGCTGGTTTACAGGATCTGATGCCCTCAAGCGCAGGAATACCTAACACATAATGCATAAACGCCCGAATTTACCAGATGTGTGCGAAAAGCATGGTCCTTTGGGGATAGCGCGACGGACGACACACCGTCTTCTTTTATCATTATCTGAGTTGCTATCGTAAAATGTTCTGAAATAATATGTCTATGCATGTCCGCAAACCAAAAAATCCGGATCAGTCGACCCGCGTCTTGAAACTTCGCCTCAAGGACAAGCACGCGGTGGCATTGCGCGAACAGGCCTATCACGTCAATCAAGTCTGGAACTACTGCAATGCGCTGTCCTTTCAGATTTGGGAACGGGAACGGCGATTTATCAGCGCCTACGATATCGACGCGTACACTGCCGGCGCCGGCAAGGAAGGCTTGCCTTTGCACTCGACGACGGTGCAAAGCATCAGCAGCGAACTGGTAACGCGACGCAAACAGTTCAAGAAAGTTAAATTGCGCTGGCGTGTGTCTGCCGGTAGTCGCCGCAGTCTTGGCTGGATCCCGTTCAAGGCATCCGCATTGCGCTACCGCAACGGCCAGGTCCTTTTCTCCTGTTTCAGCAAGCCACTGTCTCTGTGGGACAGCTACGAACTGTCCAACTATGAGCTCGGTGCCGGAAATTTCAGTGAAGACGCCCACGGTCGCTGGTATCTGAATGTCACCGTCAAGGTGATCAGGCCAGCCAAGACTACTGGTAAAAGCGCGGTCGGGATTGACCTCGGGTTGAAGGATTTTGCGGGGCTGTCAACAGGGGAAGTGATCGCGGCAGACCGATTCTATCGCGACCTCGAACCGGCACTAGCAGTGTCGCAGCGCGCGCGAAAGAAGGTGCGGGCCCGCGCTATTCACGCAAAAATCGCCAATCGGCGACAAGATTCTCTGCATAAACTCAGCACCAGGCTCGTCGCCGAGCACGGGACAATCTTCGTTGGCAATGTTAACGCGGCCGGGCTGGTCAAGACGCGGATGGCAAAATCCGTGCTTGATGCCGGCTGGTCCAAGTTTAGAACCATGCTCAAGTATAAATGCGATGACGCAGGTGCATGGTTTGAAGAAGTCAACGAAGCCTATTCAACCCAGACCTGTTCCGAGTGCGGTGCGCTCGGTGGCCCGAAAGGGATGGAAGGTCTTGGAATAAGAGAGTGGATTTGTCTAAGGTGCAACGCGGTTCATCATCGCGATGTCAATTCGGCAAAGATCATTCTTGCGCGCGGACATGCGCGTCTCGCTGGAGGAATACCCTTCCTTTCCGTTTAGGCGGTAGCCGCACTACTTAGGTTGAGGAGGATGTCAAGTTATTCATTACCTGATGTTGCGGAGTGCACGTGAAGTTCCATCGTCTTGACGGGAGGCTTACTTACGTCCCCATCCATTCCAAGCCATCCGCAACAACGTTGCGTTCGCCATTCGCTGATCAAAGGCTTCTGGATCGAAGGGATCGCCCAGCCAGCGTAAATAGTCCTTCGCTTCCGGGCTATCGGGTTCATCCTGCAGCGTAATGAGGAAGTCGTTATACCCGCCGGCACCGCCTACGTCCTCTGGTGGGCAAGCCCGTTTGCCGTCGATGATTTGCGCGCTACCCATTGGTTCTGGACATTGTTCGATCGACTCGACGTGGATCACGTGCATCCAGCTGTCGCCGAAGTCATACTGATATGTAAATCGTTGCCCGACATACAGCAACCTGTTCAATTTTCCTTTGCGATCATCCCGCAGTTCCTCACCGCTGTCATAGCTACTTTCCAGGACATTTCCGTTGTCGAGCATGCTGTAGGTGTAGTCCTCAATCTGAAACTCATGCAGGTGAGCGTCAGTCCAACCAAACGCAGCCTGAATGACGTGGTGAAGCGCCCGCAGACTTACGTCGCTATCGATGGCAATGCGGCGCCAGATTCGCGGTTCAATATGAGCGATGTCGATGCGCAAGGTGATGATATGATTTTGTTTGGCCATGAGAGGTAGAGTAGATGCAGCGGGTTACCGCCCCCGGATGGAGTGGTATAACTGTGTTGTGACAGGATACAGTTTATCATCCACATTTCACGACAACAAATCGGCAATGCGATTGACTGGGTAGTCGGCAATATGCTTGACCACATAGGTCAGATACGGGTCCGGATTGATGCCGTTGAGCTTGCATGTACCAATTGCGTACATGGTGGCAGCCCGCTCTCCGCCGCTGCAGGTACCAACGAAGAAGTAATTTTTCCCACCAAGTGCAATGCTGCGCAACGCGCTTTCCGCAATATTATTGTCTATTTCAGCAATGCCATCATTATAGTAATGATACCTAGGTCGGCCAATGCTTCAAAGCGTAAATGATGACTTTGGCAGTGGAGACCTGTGGCGAGAGCGTGTCGAGCCAGTCGGAACCACTGTTCCAGATTGTCCAGCAAGGGCCGGACCTATTATTGGCGGACGCGTTTGCGCCGCTCGGGCGACTGGCCACGGATTGTGACCCCAATTGGATGCAGTTGACCAATTCGACGCAGTGCCTCAGTCGTCATCGGCGTAGCGTGTTATAAATGCAGACCGTGAATTTTTCTCACCACCATACTGTGGTCGATATATTGCTCTCCGAGCTGGCCGACTTTAATCCAGTTTGCATTACTGGGCGGCAGAGCCAGGATGAGAAATGGAATGCAAAGGAAGCGTTCCGGACGGGAAAGAGCAACCTCTGCATCATCTCGCTCAGATCCGCCACCGGTATTGACGGCTTGCAGGAGCGCGCGCGTGGTCGTTTTTGCAGAATTGGATTGGTCGCCGGCAGTGCATAGCCAGGCCGAGGACCGGGCGCACCGTGACGGATTACGCGATTCCGTTTTATGCTATTACTTGGTCTGCGACTATGGCACCGATCCTGAAATGCAAGAAGCCCTTGGCCTCAAGGTCTCCCAATTTCTAGGGCTAATGGGAGATGCTCCGGACGATGCGGAGGATCATGCGCTTGCCGCCCAGGCCGCTACACAGCACATGAAGCGAGTGTTAGAGAGGCTCAGACATCGAGAATAGGTTGCGTAGCGGCAGCCAAATGTGCAACCTGGTCAAAATTGTTAGGGTGATGGTGTGAAACGGAAATTCAAGCGAAACGTTCAAGTTCATTCCAGCTCCCGTAATGACGAGTCAGTCGAAGTGGTTTCCACTCTTATTGGCGCCTTTGGTGCCGACGCATCAACGGGGGTAACGGCGGAGGAGGTCTATTCGACCGGCTTGATTACGTTTGAGCAGTATAGAGCGCTAAGTCAACGGGTGAAGGACGATGACTTGCAGGCTAAATCCTTGCGATCAGAGTTCGAGCGAAGAAGAGCTTTGGCGCTGCATGCCGGCATGGCGTCCGTCTGCTTCCGGCAGGCCTAATGTAGCTTCCATCGCCATTTTCGCGATGCTGGCGATCGACCTCTTGCTTCCCGCCTGCAGTGGCTTTCAAGCCTCGGCCGCGATTTGACCAGGAGGGAATGCCTCATCGAAATTCATATTTCTTTCCGCCCAATCGTGCTGGAAAACGTTGCCTTCAATCGCGGCCACCAGGTCGTTTTAGTCGCGACATCAGCGGGAGGTGGAGTTTGGTCGTGGACCCGCCGGGCGCCGGCTACATAATGTTGACGAAGCGCTGTCCGGGGAAATCGATGGAATCTGCGACTGAGACGCCGTCCGTTATCCCTTCCAGTAGCGGATACGACCCCTGTCCAAATGCGTAAAGTGCTTGCCTGGGTAGAAGCCCACACCGCCGCCGGCAAGATATTTCCCAAATGCCGTGACGGACTCCGCACTGACACCCTCGATTCGGATATCGAGGGCTTGACCCAGCGTATGCAAACTGTTGCGAACACCTCCTTCGCTTGCGTTGGTTTTAGGGTGCCTATAGCCGGAATTAATAATGATCGGACGATCAATGCCGAAGCTGTTTATCCATCCATATACCCCTCGTACGATATCCAACGTCACTATATCCATCTGGACCGCGATATTCATATGGGTGTCCCGCAGCAATTGGCAGATTTTATAGTAGCCTTCTGGCACCATCTCACCATTCGCCCAATATACTTCTCGAACGGTCTCACGTGTCGCTGGTCGGTACAACCATAATTCTCGCGGTGCCAACCAGAAATCGCTAGTTTGCCCGAAACATGGAAGGGCCAGGCTTGCAACCGTACTCGCCATACTTTGAAGAAATCTGCGGCGGGATGGTAAGAGTATATCTGGGGTATTTAGCGGTGGAAGGATCATGGTTAAATCCACCGATCCAATACTCTGATCACCTTCCGAGAGGTTTTACCCTTCAGGGGGATGAGAGGACGAAGCCGAGTGCGAAGCGATTGTTGCGCTTCGAATAGCTTGAGGTAAGCTTGACGGATATGATTCTTGTCTACAGATACAGAGTGAAATCGCTGAATGGATTGCTGAACAGGCAAAGCCGTGCGGTCAATTTCGTGTGGAATTTTTGTAACGACAGGCAGAAGGACGCCTTGCGCTTTGGCCGTCGTTGGCACACTGGGTTCGATCTGAATAAACTCACCGCTGGCAGCAGTAAAGAACTTGGTCTGCACTCCGGCACAGTGAATGCAGTCTGTGAACAATACGCCAAATCTCGCTCTCAAAGGAAACGACCTTGCTTGCGCTACCGCGGCAAGAAGAATCTTGGCTGGGTTCCGCTCAAAGGACGCGAACTGAAACGCAAGGGCAATGCGTTTCGGTTTGCTGGCAATACGTTTCGCGTATTTAAAAGCCGTGAACTGCCAGAAGGAAAAATTAAGGATGGCACAAATTTTTCTCAAGACTCTCGCGGCAATTGGTTTCTTAACATCGTCGTCGATGTTGCTATAGACGCTGCAAATGCACGTGATCCCGTTCATGGTGTTGGCATTGATCTTGGATTGAAAGATTTCGCTACATTGTCGAACGGTGAAAAAATAGAAGCGCAACGCATCTATCGAGGCGCAGAGAAGGCGCTTGCTGTTGCGCAGCGAGCAGGCAAGAAACGACGCGTCAAGGCGATCAATGCCGAAATCAGAAATCGGAGAAATGATTTTCAACACAAACTGTCGCGTCGTATTGTGGGAGAATTTGACTACATTGCCGTCGGCAACGTGAATGCCGCTGGGCTCGCCAAGACCAATATGGCGAAGTCCGTACTGGATGCCGGCTGGTCGTCCTTTCGAGATAAGCTTGCGTACAAGGCTATTAAGCATGGCGCCTGGTTTGAAGAAGTGAGCGAAAGATTTACCTCCCAAGTCTGTTCGAATTGCGGTGCATTGCCCGATTCGAGGCCGAAAGGTATCGCAGACCTTGGAATAAGGAATTGGATTTGTTCTGAATGTGGTTGTGAGCATGATCGTGATGTGAATGCCGCTAAAAATATTCTGAAGAATTTCAGTTTCCCTGTCGGACATGACAGGCTAGCCGTAGGAATCTCCACTCTTTAGAGTGGGGAGAATGTCAATTGAACGTCGCGAAGTAGCTGACATATCTTAAAGTATCCTTTCGGCACCAGCTGGCCATTGGCCCAATAGACTTCACGAACTGTCTCACTGGCGTTAAAGCGAGTGGCCGGCCGGTAAAGCCATAGCTCACGCTGGGCGGACCAGAAATCCTGTGTTTGCCCGAAGCATGGCAGCGCCATGCTCGCAACTGTAGCGGCGGCGCCCTGCAAGAAGCGCCTTCGGGATGGGGACAATATGTCGATGGCATTTGGAGCGGGCAAGAGAGGCATTGTGGGCTCACCGAGAGATGGTTTTGACGACCTTTTCAGCGGCGGCCCGCTCCGCCAGCTTTCTTGTCGGGCCGCGGCCGCTCATGAGCAGGTTGTGAGCGGGAACCGAGCAAGTGACTTCATATCGGTCCTGCTCGTTCTCGAACACGCGAACTACGCTGTAGATGGGTAGCGGGTGACCTTTTCCTTGTAATAGCTCCTGAAGGGTTGTCTTCGGATCCTTTTGCAGATCTGCTTCCCGCAATAGGAGAATCTCGTCGAGATGAGCGACGATCATTTTCTTTGCGGCGGCGTAGCCGGCATCCTTGTAACCCGCTGCAAACAAGGCTTCAACCGCGTCGGCTAGCATGGTGTCCAGACCGCTTCCGTGAACCGGGCTATTTCGCTTGATGTGTAGCCCCAACTCCAGTCGCTTTGCGACCTTGACCAACGTCTTTTCGCAAATCAGTGCAGCGCGCACGCGCGACATCGACCCCTCTTCGAGTCTCGGAAAGCGTTCGTAGATGTAATCGGCGGCAACGAAATTGAGGATCGAGTCCCCAAGAAATTCCATCCGTTCGTTGTTGCGTGCACCGCAACTGCGATGGGTCAGAGCCAGGTTCAGTAAATTGAGATCCGAAAAATGATGGCCGAGCTTTACTTGCAATGCATTCATAAATACCCCTTTTGATCAAAAAGGATAGCGGAGTCCAGTTGAAATCAGGATTGAAGAATCGGCCAATTTTCCGGAGGAATCATTGTCAAAAATTGACATTATTCAGCGGGATCGCCAATGGCGAGGTTGTTAAAGTTGGTTGCAGATTGACCAATCGTCGCGTGGCCGGATGTCCGTAATATCCCGCAACCATTGGTCCACTAGCCTTCGACTTTCCACAGGAGAAAAATGAACATGAAGAATCTTCGGGTTGTTGTAAACGGGGTTACGGTTGGCACCATATCTTCTGATCAGTACGATTCAATCCAGGTAGAAGTAAAGAAGAGCCCCCGGCTTTATTTAGCTCAGTCGCTGGAATACCTATCTGTGGCGTTTCGGCTGTTATGGCGTGTGATGTATGTGACGCCGATTCTGTGGTTCTGGATGATGGCTGTGGCGCTCACTTCCGCGAATACTGGACTTGCAGAGATGCTGTCATCGGTGCAAACGAACCCGAAAATGGTAATGAGTGGTATTGCATCCTCAATGTTGGTCGCCATTCTGCTGACTGGCATTGCGATGCTCATGGGAGCGTGCCGAGTATCCGTCATTGACGTCTTTGACGTTGCGGTCAACAAGAAAATCTGCACCGCAGTGGGGGTGACTGGCAAGGTCGATCTGACAGTGATCGAGGATGCCGCTGCCCATGGCTAGATCCGATTGTGATCGAGCTCCGACCCTATGAAATTGGAGTTTTACCTCCGACCGTCGCAATGACTGTGCCCTTTCTGAATCGCGGGCCGTTCAATCATACGGGTTCTTCCGACTTCTATCTAATTGACCTGCATGTCTGATGTTTCTGAATCTCTGCCATTTATCGGGGGTGATAAGTTCGGAGAAACTGACCATAGGTTGAGTCAAGCATCTGAACTCGAAATGCTTTGGCCAAGACCAAATTGGCAGAACGAAATCCGAAAAGGAATGCGTGTCGACGTCGCGGCGATGATAGAAATGGTCCGTGCCGGCCTTAGACAAGAACCAAAATCAAATACTGCCTGGGATATTTCCGACGCCTCCTGGGGCGTAGCATATGCCCAAGCGATCCCCATCATCAGGGATTTGCTGATGACTTCGTTGACTGTTTTCGAAGTCTCAAGCTTAAACAGTCGGCTCGCGGCCGCACTGGGGACGTCGGTCAGCAAGATCGGACGTTCACCTCCCCTGGACAATATTACTTTCTGGGCCGCCGGCAGAGGAATTTTTCGCCTGATTTCGCCGGGCAGCATGTCGTTGCAGCAGCAAGTACTGGGAAAGTGGCTTCCAAAATTGGGGTGGCCCCGCAACGAATCTCCCCTACTTTCTTCTATTGTTCCATTGGCCCTTGCTGACGGCGGTTGGCGCGTTGTCAAAGTGGAGGGAAATCGCTACAGGCTTGCCATCGCCAATACCTTTGAGAATGAAGCGCAGGCGCTCTCTGTGGCGATCGGCATTTCAAATCGACATGTTTCATTCTTGGAGGGATCACGTAACCATACTGTGACGCAGGGCCTCCCGCGATATGGCCCAGCCTACCGACCAACACGGCTCATAACGATAGACGCGATCCACAGTGAATTCGGCTTCAGAGCCGCCGAATTCGCTCGGTCCGTCGGGGCGAATGAGCGGCAAGACTGGTTGAATGGCGTCTTCGATGCTTTCGCCGACTTGTCCGACGTTCTCGCTATGCCACGGCATTGGATTGGGCTAGGCGGTGTTCTTCTCGCTATTGGATCTCGGCCGGATTCTGGAAATGTCGATCCGTTTGATCTTCCAACCAATTCAATGCATTTGACGAAGAGCTATGGCGCCGGCACGCTAGCCTATAAATGGTGGCTTGCGGCAGACTCCCGTCTGAATGAAAACACCATTAAATGTGGGCGCTATCTCTCCGGCTCTGCTGTTTCCAGATCCTTGTTGGAAGACCTTTCCCCAAGATCCACCCAAATCGTGGAGCAGATCAGGGAAATTCATCAATACATCATTCCTGCTTCTGATTTCCACATGGCGGCGCGCAAGATCAACCGCATTGGGAGCTTTGGGTATGGATGGGATCGTCCAGAGAGATTGTTCGGGCGAGCGTTTGAGGCCTACGTCCAAGACAAGCTTCTGGAAAAGGGACGTATTAGCCCTTGGTTGGTACATGGAACGTTGGAGTCTGATTACGACATCTCCAGTGGCCTGAATGGCTTCTATCCCCAAGGATACGAGCGCACGAACCTCAATATCCTTTTTGATTTACTCATGAAAATTCTGACGACCTCTGATTGATCGGCGCAGGGGACCGAGTTGCGCGGGCAAATTCACGTTCTATGATTTACCCATCTTAACGACAAGTAACGAGGAACTCATGAAACGTGCAATTTGCATTGTGCTGGTTGCGGTGACGGTCGGGCTGGTTGGCTGCAGCAAGCACGAAGTAAAGCCAGTGACAAAGAGCGCCGCAGCTGCCGAAAAAGAAAAATCTTACGCTGAAAATCAAAAGGACATGCGCAGTGCTGCGGCCAAATACTAACCCTTGCTTAAGGCTTTCAAAGCGCTGAGACGCTCCCGATTTTGTCTTTAGTTCAGCCATTTCAAGCGGCTTGAAGTATGTACAGTTTGCACCTTTGAGCATTTTGAAGGTGCCATTTTTTCGGGAGCTTGCTACAAAAAATCACCAATAAAAATTCAGTCTGAACGCAATTCCGCATTCGGATACCACACATTAATAGGATATTTCAATGAAAAAAATATTTCACGGTTTCGGTGTTTTGGCTCTGGTCCTGGCTTCAGGTACTGCGAGTGCAACTGACGTTGGTGTGACCGGCGACGTAGGAACAACCGGCGTTGGCCTGCATTTTTCGGTTCCAGTGGTTCAATCTGTCAACGCTCGTTTGGGCGTCAACTATTTGGACTATTCGTATACCGGCAATACCCACAACGTCAACTACGAGTTCAAGATGAAGTTGAACACGTTCGACGCCTTGGTCGACTGGTTCCCGTTTGACAATGGCTTTCGTGTCTCCGGCGGCCTGGTCTACAACGACAATCAAGTGACGGCCACGGGCAAGCCCAATAGCAACGGCACCTACACGCTGAACGGAAATACTTATCAGGCTTCGTCGGTCGGCAGCTTGAACGGCAAGGTCGAGTTCCGGAAAATTGCCCCTTACCTTGGCATCGGCTACGGCAATGCGTTGGCCAAAGAGTCCGCCTGGCATTTTTCGACCGACGTCGGGGTTCTGTTCCAGGGCAGCGCTTCGACGTCGTTGGCTAGCTCCGGTTGTACGACAAATGCCATGGCATGCTCTCAGCTGGCGACCGACGTCGCGGCTGAGAATGCGCAGCTGAGCGATAAGGTCCATAACTTCAAGGCATATCCTGTGGTGCGCGTTGGCATTGGCTATCGCTTCTAGATTCCATGCCGCGGACACGTGACCGCACGAGCAAGACGTCAACACAGACCGAGTACTGCTCAGGCAGACCCTCGGTCTGTTTCGCCTTTTTTTCCGGCGAGTTGAGGTCGTGTTCGGTATCGGTCCATCGCTATTAGCGGCCATGAATTCATCCACTCACTTAGCCCGCTCACCTATAGAACACTGAAATTATGAAAATGATGATGTTTTTCCTCGCCTCTTTGGTCTCTTTCTCCGTGTGCGCGGCCCCTGCTTCGCCTTCGCCATATATGGTGTCAGGAATGCTCCAGACGCCCGGTACGACCGTTGTCAAGCTGGTCCAGGCCGTGGAGGTCGCGGAGTCGTACAAAGATGCTGTGCGAGACTTTCGCAAACGCTTATCCAAGACATTTCCGGGATGGGACTTGCTGGACGTGATCGCAGCCCCGGTGCCTACCGAAGCGAAGTCCTGTGGCATTTCCATTTAGTCGGTCTGTGCAGTGATGGATGGAATCTGGCGCATCACCTGCCCTTCGGCGCACCTTTCCGCCCCAGCAGGGCCGATCATTGTTGCTCCAGCTTCGTTCGTCGGGTTCGACATCCGATAAGCCAAAATTGGCGACTTTCAAATGAAAAAATTCGAACTGCTAGATGTTGGCAAGACCGCTGAATCGGAAGCTGCAGGTTTTTGGCGATCACAGTGCGAGGCCTGGTCATTGCCTTACGTTTTGATCGAGCTGGAAAATAATCACGGCTGCGTAACCTGGTCAGATCAAACGCTGTCAGCTGATGCACGTAGTCGCTTAAGCGGATGTTCCGTGGCTGTTCTCGGCGGTCTGATGAACATTTTTTTCAGGTACAGAAATTCCAAGGCGACGTGCAAAATCTCCGTCAAGGACTGTTCATTTTATGGGATCGACTGCCGCGACTGTGGGCAGTTGGCGGCTGATCTCTTTGATTTTCTCGCTGAGATATTAGTTATCCAGCTGAATTCAGTCCATTAATGCCCTTTCGCTTTTGTAAAGGTACGACGTTTTCCTTCGCCATGCGCAATCACAGTCCCATCCTTTGTTAGCACCTGAATAGCTGTTGCCAAGCGGTTGGCAAAGCGCTTTTTGGTGTCCTTAGTTGGAGTAAGGCCCAGACTTTGGATCGAGGCATCCAGGATCTGCGCGCTGGATTGCTGTACTGCGGTAAATTGCTTTACCCAAAAATCGCGTCCCGTCGATGGCAAGCGTTCATTTACTGCACCGTTCGCTTGCGCATCGTCGACCGAGGTGGCGATCGGCTCTCGCTCGATGTTATCGATTTTGGCAATCATTTCCCGTAAGTTGTTGGCTTTCGCGGACCAATATTCAATGCCAAGTACAGCATGGGCTAGTTCTGCCTGCAGTGCGGTTTTGGCTTGCTCCATATTCACGTTCATTACATTCCTCAGTGTTGATTGAAATTTTGCTGCGGCCGCACCGTTGGAACATAGTTCTAGAGGCGCCAGGCGACACCATTTTTGATGGGGACGGTATGGTGTGCACGTCGATTCTTCGACCGGCAGCACGTAGTGGAAATGTCGATCTAAATCAGGGTTCAGATCGATCTAACTTTTCGCGGTTTTTCCAGGTTGAGTCGGTTGAAATTTAACACGAAGCCCGGGAAAAATGCTCAAAAATGAAGATGCGGGAACGCGAAATTTCACATCCAACCGCCGATTGATAACAGTTGTTGGAATCCGGTCCTAATTTTGGCGATGCAGCTTTTCCGCATGTCTGTTCATGCGGAAAGCATGAAAGAAGTAGCTGCCGGCGGCAATTGGCTATCGGCATTTGTTGGCGACTATTTTGACGGTGTTGATTCGAGCGCGATCATGTTGAGGATGACAGGCGTGGATTTAATGACGCCTCGGATTGAGTCGATGATTTCTTTAAGCCCGTCCGTGGTGCCGTAGGTTGACGTTGGGCCGCAAAGATACACTGAGCCGAACCCGCTTTGGGTCATTTTGTCGTTCGTAAAAATGCCTTCTTTGATGGATTCTTTTTGCGATTGATAGGCGACATACAATTTTGTCTGACCAGGCTTGCACTTTGTATCCTCTACCTGTGGTGTTTGTGCACGCGCGAGCGGTATGCCCATAGTTGCCAAGAGAAGAGGCAATGCGAATAACGAATTCTTCATTGTATTGACGACGCGTTGAACGTCGGATAGTTGGTTTCTTCGAGTATATCTAGGAGGTTCGGCTTCGCAAATTGGTCGGCTATGTGCCCAGTTGCCCGGGCCAAAAAATCGGCAACAATAGGTCACGATCAGAACCCAAACCCACTTCTAGATAGGAACGCTAAGATGCCGAGTTTTGCAGTAATTCAGGCCGCACTTGAATATTGCATGTCTGAACAACCACCGAGGGATTTCGTGCTGTCGAACGATGCGAGTCAATTGGCCACTGTATTCGCTGACATGGCCTATCACAGGCAAACGGAGCGCCCCGTTGAAAATCTCACAGATAAACAGCGGCTGGCCTTCCTAAGATGGTCAGATTCCTCGGCGAGCAAATAGAATATTTTTATCTGAAGGCGACAGACAAAAAAAAATGGCCAGTCCAAAGGACTGGCCATATCAGTTTTGATCTGTACAAAATTATGCCGCTTCCTGCGGCAGGACATATCTCTTTAGCCAAAGCGGGCCACAGTCATTTCTGACCTGGCGCAATAACGCGGCATCAATTTCACGCTCATCGGCGCCGGTCGACCAGGCCATGATCAGTCGGGACTTCCAATATCTGCCGTTCTTTGCGGCGTAACGGTGGATCGCGGCCAACTGCTCCTGGTTGAGTGCGGACTTTTGGTGGTTCCATCTTGTGCTTTTGCTGAGAGCCAATGTCGCTGGATCCAAGGATGGGCTTTGTGGGTATTGCATATTTTCTCCGGATTGTTAGATGTGCTGCTTCGATACTAGGCGATGGCCATTTCTTCGTCGGCGATGAACTCGTGAAGGCATTTTCTGTTACAGCAGCAGTGGATTTGCCGGCGTTCACGGAGTAAATTGAAATGAGTGCGTGAGCCGCATTCGACGCAGGTTGTTGGGTCCGAATTGATGGGGTGAACCGGTATGCAGTCGGTCATCGCCTGAATTTCATCGGACAAGGTTAGTTTCAGCGATTTTCGGTGCCGATCTGGGATGTCGATGCGTTCGTGGTGGAAGTCTTCTGCAAATTCGTTGAGGGCAACAAATGGCCGGATATTGAAAGCGAGCTCTCGCTGCACAACCGTGTCCTGCACAAAGTGCGTTTCTGTGAGATTGATGCCGTAGTGCTTTTGCAGCATATGTGTTGCGATTTGTTTGAAAAGTAAAACGTTCATAGAAAGTGATAGCTCCAAATTTGAGTTTGAGGTGGAGCAGTCCCGGAGGGATGTGCTAACCCACCAGGTTGAGAATTGAAGTCGCTAAGTCCGCTATCTGAATGGCAAGCGACGACAGGTAAGAAAATTGCCGAGGATCGGCTAAGAGAAATCGGGCACAACTTTTCAATGCTTATGGCATTGAAGAATGGCGGTATGCGAGGGGAATTTTGTGGAGTGACTTGCCACGAGAGTGACGGAAATTATTGTACAACAATTTTTATTGCTGATAACAGTTGTGATCAAATTTGTTTGAATTGGGTCAATGCCGAGATCGGGAGATCACTACCCGAGCGACGACAATTATGTGGCTGCCGTCGCCGGCGCCGATCTATGGGCATGACGAACTGCTTTTTAAGCGTTGTGCGGCTATTGGTTTGGAGTTGCTAAATATAGGTTGTCCCGCGTAAAAAAAACCTTGATGTCGTATTTGTGTCGGCGGTATCATGTCTCCGTCACTTCGTGGCAATTTCTGATTTACATCCCACCCCGCCAAACTTAATCGATTTCCCCGTGCCTGCGCACCGGTAAGTTGTCGCCACGCTTTCTCCTGCCGTTACACGGCAATTCACCCAAGCCACACGAAAACCTACTGTCATGCTTTTTGACGGCGCGGTCTTTTGCGGCCCCAATATCAGGAACTGCGATGAAATCGAAATTCGAACCAAGTGAATCAATGAAAGCCGCGGCGCTAGCCGTTTTTAAGTCGATGGCTTACAAGGAAGCAATTAAGCCAGTTGTCATTGGCTATAAGACGAAGGTGCTATGTGAGCGTAAATGGATGGTCGAGGAAAGATTCAGAGAATTTCTTGGCCAGGACGTTGTCGACAATCCCCAATTCGACTACCTCATGTCGATTTCCGATTTTGCAAAATACTACGAATGCTGCGAACGAGAGCGAAAGGCTGCCGGCTTGACGCTGAGGAAGGAAGGAGGCTGCCCGCTATCTGAAGCTGAAACGGCGCTACTTGAGGCCAAGTCACTTTTAATCGTGGTGATGCAAGACGTAACCACCATTAGCCTTCAAAAGGCCTTGGAAATGCCCAGCGCGTTTAAGGAGCAGTTCATTGAGCTGACTTTGCGCCTTCTGGCGCCATTTGTGAAGCTTCAACTTCCACAATAGACGAGATCGACATTCACCCCTGCGGGCTTCCCGTAGGGGAAGCTCCATTCAATCCTGGAGTAGCAAGAATGAATTTGCCAGATAATCTAATCGACATTCAAAAATATTCACACCCCGAACATAGCCGATCAGCTACCCATAGTGCATGCCTTACTATGGAAAATGACTTTACGGTCTGGTCGGCGCTCAACGACCTGCGGCGGATTGATGGCACAGTCACTACTGAGAACGTACGAAAAGTCTTTTACAACTGCAAAGTGACCATTGATGAATGGGCTGTTGGTGAGACCGATTTTGCTGAGCTAGCTAGACTATTTAGTGACGGTGTCGAGCCTGAGGCATTGGAAGACGATGTCTTGCTTGCACTGAAGTCCGCTGTAATCGCTGGCAATGGCGTCAAACTTACCGAGCAGCTGGAGCGAGCAATGTACGCCAAAGTGAACAAGATTTTGGAAGGACTCGGTGGTAAATGGAACCGCAAGTTGGGTGCCCATGTGTTCGCAGATGCCGATCCGGAGGAAGCGATCGCCGGCTTTATCGAAACTGGTAAGCTCGACAAGATCGAGAAATTCGGGTTTTTTGAAACACAGCCACCACTCGCCGCCTTTGTAGTACGTCGCGCGAAAATTCAACCTGGTGAGAAAGTGATCGAGCCCAGTGCCGGGACGGGAAATCTGGCCATGATGGCCGCTGAAATTGTTGGTAAGGATAATGTCGTTTGCTACGAACTGCAGTCGAAGAATTGCGCGGCGCTGCGCGCCAAAGGATTCGACGCTGTTGAGGGAGATTTTCTGAAAATTATCCCTTATCCGGCGTTTGACGTTTGTGCCATGAATCCGCCTTTTGAAAAGCAGGCAGATATTGACCATGTGATGCACGCGTACCGGTTCTTGAAGCCTGGTGGGCGATTGGTTTCGATCATGTCGGCGAGTATCACGTTCCGTTCAAACAAAAAGACCGTCGAGTTCCGCGCGTTCTTGAGTTCAGTTGGCGCCGAGATTATCGAAAATGCTGCGGATGCTTTTAAGGCCAGTGGAACAATGGTTCGTACTGTCACGATTGTCTTTCAGAAATCGATAGCCGCGGACGCAATTTCGGACCGCGCAGAACCCGTGATCGTCGACAGTGCGCCGGCACCGGCAGAAATGGCCATTCCGCCTTCGAGAAGAGAAGTTGAAAAGCAAGTATGTTTTGAGTTTTAAATCGGCCAAGCGGCACTGCAGATTAGTTCAGTGCACGAGCAAAAGGAACGACCGTCAGTGATGACGGTCGTTCCTTTTGTGGCATGTCCGAAAATATTGTATTATTTCAACTGTCGCCGTCGCGGCATGCAGCAAGCCCATCCTATACATGTTCTTCACTGGTTCTCATTGAAGAGCACTGCTCAAGTCTATTCTTCACCGACTCTCGGTAATGAATGGCACCGGCGCCACGTCAATGACGTGTTGCCATCTAAACACAAAAAAATAGGAAAAATCCATGAACGAACAAACTTCATCTGAAAAAAGGCATTGGTGGACCCCGCTGTTGAATTTCTTGGTGCATGCTTTCGTTGGTACCGTGATTTTCATCATCATCGGCACTCCTGCCGTCGGATTGTCGCTATTGGTCCACGAGTTGGGGGCATACCATGTCCCTGCCTTCACGATCACAGTGTTGACATTTCTTGAGCAGGCCTTACTTTTGATCGACGCGATCGCAGTTGTGCTGTATGTTATAGTTTCTACATATAGAGAACTTCGGGACTTGATCCAGGAAGGGAATGAGAAATGAGTGAATTGATCCAACATATGAAACGAGTAGCGAAGGATGACGTACGTCTGTTCTTCGCGCCGTTCGTTGGGGCAGTCGATGCCATAAAGAAAGAAATTGATCGGACCAATAAGCAAGTCAAGACTGTCCATCAAAAACCACGCGTCAAACTGAAACGTTAGGCGTGTCAAGTCCTGGGCTGTGCTTAGGCATCGAAAGTTAATCACCAAATGCCCACTTTTGTGGGCATTTTCACTAGCGCTGCAGATCCTGTAGCAACCTGCCAAACCATACCTCTCAAGTTTTCTTGTGCGGCTCCGCATTGGAAAGCTGTCTGCATCCCCTATTTCATCGCCGGCAACCGGCATCGAATTAATCAAACGTCTCCCGTCACCGAAATTTACTTCGGAGACAAATTTCCTATGAGGACTTCCCTATGAGTGGCAACAATCATGGCCAAACCGAACGTCAAATGACGTTCTTCTTCGGGGCCGAATCTCCGTTATCAAATTGGCATCCATCCGCGTTTACGGTGAAAGGCGTTCATTTTCCCAACGTGGAGGCGATGTTCATGTACGCAAAAGCAATGCTATTTGGCGACAAAGACGTTGCCAGGCAAATTCTAGAGACGTCGGATCCAAGAGCACAAAAAGCTCTGGGAAGAAAGGTCCAAGGCTTCGACGAGGCCGTATGGGCCGAAAGACGCAACAATATCGTGTTCAGTGGATGCCATGCGAAATTCAGTCAGAACCCGTCTCTGAAACAGTTTTTATTGGATACCGGGGACACCGAGTTGGTTGAGGCAAGTCCCTATGATCAGATTTGGGGTGTGGGCTTGGCTGCAACGGATCCAAAAATTCACGACAAATCTTTATGGCGTGGACTCAACCTCCTCGGCGAAGTGCTAATGCAGGTTCGACATAAACTATCCCAACCCGAGCAGACCCGGGAGCAGCTAGTTGAGAGCCTTATTACTGAGCAAGCAGCGGTACTTGAGCAACTGAACAGTGCAGAGCTGCGACGTGACCAGGAACTGATCGAGAGGGTTCAAAAGCGGTATAGCGAATCGATCACGAAGAGCGAAAAAATACTCGGCGCCGCCGCATTTTGCCATGAGGTCGATATCGCTCTTTGGTGGAAATACATCTGCACGCTGCCAACGTCTGACTCGGCTGTAGATCCGCTGTCGCGCACGGCAGTATTGGCGCTGGTGGACAAGTCAAAATAAAGTTACAGAATCGGAATTGAACTGAACAGGTTCTTTTCACAAACCCTATGCGGGAACGCTTTCCCGCTGTGGGAAAGCTCCGCACCTTAAAAATGAGGAGCAGTAAATGTCAAACAATTTTTATAACGCTACCGGAGCATTGGTGCTGGACGCAGTAACGCCCGTCATTCGCGCCCTGTTCAACGGATTCAAACTGGACAGCCGCGCCGCAGCGACTGGGCAGGCGTATATCGCAAAGCAATGGGACGTCAGCAAGCCCCAATGGGAGGATGTTCAATCTGAACTGGTAGCTTTATGCGAAGAGTTGGGGCTTCCCATAGCCGGTGATTTCGAAACCCTCGAAGCCTGTCTTTCTGCACTGGGTAAGAAATTTGATGTAGATCGGGACGAAACGCTATTGCACTTCATTGAAAGCCATCCATTTGATGGCGATGCTGATCTTCAAACGCTGTTCGAACTTGCAATTCGATTCGATGACGGCCATGGCCTCAAGGCCCTGGTGTTCGAAGGCGGTTGGCATTCAGATTGTCCCGACCTATTTGAATTCGGAGGTGAGGGTCATTTCTTGTCGAACCAATTTGCCCAAACTAGCAATTCACACGACATCATTACTTTTGGTGAGAAGTTGCGAGAAAAATTGTCGTCCGGCGACTTAGACGGGTGTACCAAACTATTTGACGGGGAGCTTACGCGCCTTCTGGACGGCATCCGAAATGCGAGTCAGCGAATAGAAATCCGTGAGCGACTGGGCATGCTGCTGGCCGACGAATATGGCTACGTGCCGTTCTGAATTCAATGTTCTAAAGAGAATAAGCCAATGTCTAAATCAGGTTATCCACCAATTTCAAAAGCGGAGCTCGATCAATTACGGTTGGATTCCAAAAATGTACGGGCAGCAGCGGAGAGAAAAGGCACAACACTAGATCGCTGGGAGGAAGCAGAAGAGTCGGCCGTAGCCAAAAGTAATTTTATGCTTGGCAGCTGGCTGTACTACTACAGCAAACAAGTCGACCAACGAGGACAGCATGCATTGAAAAATCAGATTGATTGCCTATATCGGTTGTTCCGGGCTGGATTCGACAATCCTGGATATCAGTTCTTCACTGTGTTTAATTTTGGCGAGCGCCAGTTCGACGGGTTATTGGAGGACGGGAATGCAAGTCAGGTACTCCAAGGGTTGCGGGAAATTTACCAGAAACATGGGGATAAAGGCATTGCCGATGCATTCGCCTATTTCGGTTGGTCCTTGGCTGATGATCGGCAATTAGCAATGTTTTGACGATAGATATTAGTTACCTTTTCCCGTTGGCTTCGGCCGACGGGAAACTCTCATGACGGAGAGTCAGGATGCATTCAGGCGCATTGCGCGGGAGATTCCCGCTAATAGAATTAGCTTCGGATTCTTCATTTGAGAATTAATTCTTGGAGTGCAAAGCATGAGAGCCCTTTCAATCCAACACCCCTGGGCATGGCTGATCGTGAATGGCAACAACTATTCTAGCCCGAAAGATGTCGAAAATCGGACGTGGCCCACAAAGCGACGCGGGCGACATTTTGTGCACGCTGGCAAAAAATTTGACCGGCTTGGCTACGAAGGTGTCATCGCCAGGCGCCCCGAACTTCAAGCTATGATGCCGGCACCGGCAAAGTTCGAGCGTGGCGGCATCGTCGGCGTTATCGACATTCTTGACTGCGTTTCTGAATGTGGCAGCGAATGGTTTACGGGTCGATATGCATTTGTGCTGGCCAATCCTCTACCGTTGCCTTTCATCGCCTGCCGTGGCGCTCTCGGCTTCTTTGAAGCTGGACCAGAAGTGCCGATGAGCATTTTCAAGCTGCTTGAAGAATGATTACGATCCAGAGATGACCGTGTCTTACGTGCAAATACTTCGAGAAAAACACTGTAAATCATGCATTTGAGTTTGACAACCGGAGGCTATAGTTGCTCGACTGATTTCGGACGATCGGCTTCCTTGTCCCTTTCAACTCTCTCAGACCAAAGTCTCCCAAATGAGATATCTTTCTGCACTACACCATACAGCAACGGCACTTTTACCTGCGAAATCCGATCTTTATTGCCTGAAAAATCTAGGTAGCAATCTGGTCATACTGCTCTTTCGCATCCTTGCATTGATCGCATATCCAATCAGCGTTCCGCTATTGGCGTTTGCATTGATCAGGGATGAGACAACAGATCAAAAACAAGCTGCTGCGACGTTGGAACGGGCGTTGGCTCAGCAAAATTGGATTCAGGGGCATCAACAATGAGCAAACTGGTCGCGATTACGACTTACTTCAATCCTATGAGGTATGTAACTCGCCGGAAGAACTACGATCTTTTTATGGCGGGCATGCAACAGGCCGGCGTACGGCATTACAGTTGAGTGCGCTTTCGGCGATGAACCATTCGAGCTGCCGGCGCCGCTGCAATTGGCGCCGCGATCGCAACCGACGATAGTCTCGGCCTGTTCTCTTAGACTGGAGATCCCTCCAGGCTTTCAGGAACATCTCTGCCGTCGCTCAGAAATTTGAACCGGAAAACATGCATACAGATTACGGAAAGATCGTTCGCAAAGCGAGGGTAGACGCCGGTATTACCATGGCGCAGATGGCGATTTCGATGGGCGTAAGCCCGGCCTACCTTAGTGCTATGGAATGTGGGAAGCGGAATGTCTCGGAAGCGTGGTTAGATCGCACAAAATGCTTCTTTCGGGAACGTCACGGTTTGATTGTCGAGGGATTGGAGTGCGCAGCCGATATCTCAAACCAGACTGTCGACTTGTCCAATCTGTCGGGTAGTCATCGATTCTTAGTCGCGTCGCTTGCCAGGCTAAAATCCTTGAGTCCCGATTTGGAGCTCGAATTTCGCAAGTTACTGGGTACCGCCGAACCACATAACGAAGCAAATGCAAAGTAGTGCCTTTGCCTAAGCCCACCAGCATTTTTTCCCGATCTATTCGTGCCTTAGTTTGAGACGGCGCCTCAACTCAAGATTCACAAACCCCGACCAGCCTGGTGAGTTCAGATCAATCCCAGGATTCGCCGCTTGTAGCTCTGCCATTGCTTGTTTCCGCAGTTGCGCCATTTCTGCAGCGGACATATGCCGCGTGGCGCTGAAGCCAGGAAACGCGCGACCTGCTGAATGGTCGCGCGTGAGGGGCCCCACATTCTGGGTCGGTCGACTAGCGTCTGGATACTGCGTGCGTTCAGCTGCTCGTTCCGCGGCTGCAACGCGCTGCATTTCCGCTATTCTCACTGTCTCCATATGTTCGGCCTCTAACTGGGCGATCAGGCGCTGCGTGTTTTCCAACAGCGCCAATCGCTCTTCCGGCGTGAGTAGCCTTCCTTCGGGAGATCCGAATCGAGGATTTTGGGCCACCGGGTCCGGTCAGACCCATATATGCTTGAAGCATTCGGAGCCTACTACCTTGATCGTCTCTCCATCGCGTACCACATGAATGTGCTTATGGACGGAGGGACCGCATCCCTCAGCTTGGCAAAAAATTCGATCGTCCTTATCAACTTCGACCGTAGCTACCAGATAAATCTGTGGAGCGAAATTCATGGTTTGTATTCGGACTTAGGCAGAGTTACGGCCGACGGCCGCACCGTTGGCGTTAAAGTTCGACGTATTCCTTGGATGGGTCGCCACGTGGACGCCGGCGGCCAGTTGGCCGGATGTCGCTTCCAGCCTGTAGGTTCCTCAAAGTTAGGCTTAAATGCTTTCAATGCCGCAATCGCGACCTCCAAATCATCATAGCAGTAACAATCCGCATGTCCTTGCGCGTGGACATCCACGTACAACCTGCTATTGCCAAACAACATGGGCCCGACGGCCAACACGGTGCCGTCATCAAGGCAGCGCCACGCCACGTAGCCCCACTCCCGCATTTGAGAATCCGCAAACGGCATTGTTGATTGCTTATTAATGGATGTCGTCGAACAGTCCAATTGCCCAGCCATTTTGATTTTCTTATCCATGGACCACCTTCCTGGCGACGCGACGAACGCGGCCGGCGGCACGAGCGGGTGTATCTGCAACGTTACGCCAGTCATGGTGCCACCAGGCGATGATGGGCGCTGCCGCGGCAACCGTTGGGGCCGCGATAACGGCCTCCAGTTCAGCCTGAACCGACGCCCACCAGCAGGCCCCGGGGCCCTCACCGGCCGTAGGATCGATAGCTTCCTGATATACCCGCATCACCTGATCAAGTGACATGGCTTTTCGGTGGTTAATTGTGGAATTGGTATTCACGATAATTTTTTCAGAGCACGTTGTACTCATCACTGGTCGGCCATTCAATTTTATCGAGCGCATCAAGACCTTCTTGAATGTGAGCCCGCGCATCTTCCAGCTTGGAGCGCAAGGCGAAATGATCATGGTAAATGCCAAATCCATTTGTGCTGACGCTACCACTCAATGCCTGAGCCGCAGCAGACCACGCATTTTGAGCCTTTGCGCAACCGCTTTCCGCTGCCGCAATTTTTTCTTCTGCTTCTTGCTTCGTGATCATGACATTGAATTCCTATTGGTTGTCTGTTACCGACCGTCACTCCGTGACGTGAATAGCTAACGATGTGTGTCGTTGTATTGGAGAAGTCTTATAGAGATCGCGAATTTTTTGGTTGTTGCCCCTTTTCTAGATCAGTTGTCTAGTTGCGCGCACAAACCTCGCCTTTATTATTTATTGATAGCCACCATGAAGGTGGTTGCTGCCTGAGCAAGTGCTATTAAAACTTGCCCGGTCTTATCAGACTAAAACAATAGGGGAGTGAGCATGGCTGAATTGATTTTACCGGATTCAAAAGACGCAGAAACGATTGTTGAGGACTACTTTAATTGGCTAGTGCAGAGACCAATTTCCGCTACCGAACGCGCTCAAATTTTCGAGAATTGTGTGCCGCCGATTAAAATGGTTATTGGCGCCGCCGAAATTGCGAACAAGGGGCGCCTGCTCGAGCAGGAAATATTTGTGGTTTTCATCCGTGACATTGCTTCCCAATTTCCTAATTTTTCAAAGTTTACGGATCCATTACCGGGAGCGGCTGTCGGGAATTGATATCGCTGCTAGACCTCGGCGCGCTCTCTCTTCGTGAAACCGTCACGCCTGTCGAGCACCGCCTGTAACTGGAATTTCTTTTTCGCGACGGCGCCACTGGCCAGTCAGACAACAACCGCCGATGGTTCTTGCGGAAATAGTCCAGCAGGTGCGTCGTTTCCTCTATCTCACGAATGAGCGAAAGCCCGCCTGGTAATAGCCGGCCAACGCCAGCTTGAACGCTGTGGACTCCCACGTTGAACAAGCGGATGCCCAACAACTTAACCACGTACTGCTGGGTGCTGAAAAGTCCCGACCGAGAATGACCACCAGATCCATCGCCTCACCAACTAGTTCCAAATGTTGGGGCAGCATCGATTTGCCCTCACCGCAGCAAGCCCAAGCGCTCTTCCTCGCCTTGCAGGCCATTCAAATTTCCAACAGCGAGCGAACCGGTCATCGTTGGAAGCGCGACCTACACCCGCACCGGTACGGAGATCCGTGCCGCGATATCCTGGTTCAGCCAGTTTGTCGAGGCCAATAGCCGACGGCCTTCCTGGTAGACGTTTGGATTGTTAACGAGCGAACGGAGGGTGACTGCGATGACCACGCGCAGGGGCTGGGCGAGCGGTGGCTCGAACGCGCGACGCAGCAGCGTCGCCTGGAGTGCCCATATATTGCCCGCCGCACCTTTCGGGAAGCTGCGTCTGTAGGTCTTCACAGGCGACCATTTTCCGCCATGCTCCACCTGCGCTTCCTCGAAACCGGTTGTGCCGAGCTCGCCTTCGGCCGGCACGCAGCCTTGGAAAGCGAGATTGCCATTGGCATTGCTCGACAATCGTCCAAAGCCCACGTCCACGTTGAAGCGCACATATTCCGCGCCCTTCGATGGGTCAACTGGTGGCGCGTAGACGGCTGTGATGAGCACTTCGGCCTTGAGCTTTCCCTCGTGGATCAGCGATGGTGGAATCGGGAATGGTGCTTTCCGCCACTTCATCGAGTCCACGATATCGAGTTCGAACAGCATCGTGAAACTCGAATCCGAATCGTAAAGGACGGCGGTCGGATCGCCAGGCATTCCGGCGCCATAATAGCGACGTTCAAGGGCAGCGCGATCGGGCGCGCTAAGTTGCGCGCTGTGAATCATGAGTGCTTTCACCATGACGGGCGATGCCGTCAGCGGGTTCGTGCGGCCGGGCGCCGATAGCGCATGCCAGGTGCGTGCCGCAAGGCCCGCTGCAATCGGCGATGCATAGCTGGTCCCACAACCGGTGTTGACGGTACCGGCGCTGGTAAGCACGTTAACGCCGATGCCCGCAGTCTGAAGGAACGCATCGGCGTTGCCGCCCACATGTACGAGATCGGGTTTCGGCGTGAAGACGGGACCCGGGCCGCGCCGGGAATATGGCGCCGGCTCGGCAATGCGAACCAGGCTCGCCGGGCTCTCCAAATGGGTTATCGCGCCCACTGTCAAAGCTCGCACCGAGTCGGCCGGTGTAGAAATCCGGTCGGCCAGGGCGGTGACGGGCGCTGGCCAGCCGCGCCGTGGCTCGCCCTGGTAATTCCCAGCCGCGACGACGAACAGCACGCCGTGTGCGTCCGACAAGGCATCAAGCTCCCGTCCAAATTCGGAGAACTCGTCGTCGCCAATCTCTGCGCCGCCAAGCGATAGGTTCCAGATCTTCACGTAGGGATGCTTCGCGATCGCCTCTCTCAGGCGGATGATAAGGTCTCCCTGCTGCGCGCCGTACGGCCCCGATTCGAGCGCACAAACATCGTGGATCCTGCATGCGGCCGCCGACGGAAAGTAGGCATGTTGGCCATTGAGGCCACGACCGTCAACGACGAGCGAAGCGACGGCGGTTCCGTGCACAAAATCGGTGTCGGGTGGCAGGATATATGTGTCACGGCTTGCGATCCATGGTTGCAAGTGCGTGCTGGCCGGATTCACGCCAGAGTCAAACACGGCGACAACCGGCAGGCCTGGCGCGGGCGGCGCTCCAGCGAATGTCGGCATCGGGGCGACGGGCATGACGGCGGCTGCCGGCAGGATGCGCGGCTCGGGCCTGGCTTGGCGTATCCCCTGGAAGTGCACGATGGCCGAGAACGCGGCGATATTCATTGCTTCGTTCATCGTCAGCAGGAATAGTGGCGGTCCGGTGCGTTGCAGCAACCGGACGACCGCGATTTCGTGCGCGCGCAAGAGCTGCTCGAAACGCTCCACCACCAGACTGGTCGTCGCGGCCGAGTCGTGGGAAAAGAGGCGTACCATCAGGCGCGCGGCGAGCAGGCGGAACGACGCAAGAACTTGGTCCAAGGGCTGGTTGCGCGCGAACTTTGGCAGACGGCGGTTGATGTCCCATGCCTCGAAACTATCGACGGCCGACAGATTGACACGGATCGCCTTGGTCCTGCGTGCCTTGATCACATGCTCCAGTTGGCCAATGCTGACCGGATTGACCGCGACTAGCATTTCATTGATCTCGCCGTGACCTGCCTGTGGCATGTTCGCTTCGGCGATCAGAGTGAGTGGACGATGCGATTTGGCAACGGCCACGTCGCGCATACGCATAACCATCACGCCAGGCACGTCCGGATGGAAGCGCGCCTCGGCGGCGATCAGGTCGGCTGCGTCGACCATGGATCGCGCAAGCGCCTGGCGGAGCTCTTCTGTGACCGGGACCAGTTCCTTGCCGCCCCCACCGGCAGGCGGATCCACTCCGACCAGGTCGCGCCGCTCGTAGGAGACATGCGCGATCGGATTGGTGGTCTTAGGCACCCCTCTTTCGGGTCGGTTTGCTTGCGTTGCCATGCTCCCCCTGGATAAAGTGGTTTATTTGCCTTGTTGATACATTATATAAACGCGCCAGTTCTCGTAGGGAAAATATCTTCGCGTCCCATTGGCGCAACCAGCCAATTTCGTCGCTCAGGCTGGTTGGAGAATGTCCCTGGGCCAGCGCGAGGGATAAGGACAGGCGACGAAAGAGTTCTCCTTCGTCTACTAAGGTCCGACCATCGAGCACAGCGTGACGCTTCGCATCCAAACTGACCTGTTCGATCAAGGCGCCCGAGGCGCCCGCCGACTTCGCGGTCAATGCATTCCAGTCGAGCGTGTCAGGCGCGTAGTTGTCCAGCATGCCTTCCCACATCTCCAGTCGCAACGCCGTATCGGGCAGCGGAAGTGGCAACTGGAAGGGAAAACGGCGCCAAACAGCGGGGTCTAGCAGTTTCTCGTGGTTTGATGCCGCCAGCAGGACTGTATTGTCAGAGAGCGCGTCGATGTTCTGCAGCAGTGCGATGACCACGCGCTGCAACTCCCCGATGTCACGCTCGTTGCCACGCGCTGAGGCGAGCGCGTCGAATTCATCAAGAAAGAGCACGCACGGGCGCTGCTCGACATAGTCGAAGATACGGCGCAGATTCTTGCTTGTCTGGCCAAGCAGGCTGCTGACCAGGGTATCGCAGCGCGCGGTCAGGAGTGGCAAACCGAGTTCACTGGCGATCCAACGCGCCGATTGGGTTTTGCCGGTGCCAGGTGCGCCGTAGAGGAGCATGCGAAGCGGCATGGCCGCGCTCGCGGCGCGCAAACGGTCATAGTGCTTGACGCACTGAAGAAATTCATTGACCCGCTTGGCGGTGCCGCCCGGTAGACAGAGGTGCACGCTGCCCTTCGGCGGCGTGCTGATGTCGAGCGTGTCAAGCCGGCTCTCACTATCGACCGGTAGGCCACCAATCAACCCAGCCGCGTCCTGAGCGTATGCCACCGCCGTCGGGGCGCGTGCAAGGCGCTCGCGGATACGTACGGCGATTTCACGTTCACCATCCTGTTCGAGCTTGTCTGCCAGCAGGCCGGCGTAGTTGGTCGACATTGACGCATTGGATCGCAGCGCGCCGTCCAGAATCTTCAGTACTTCGGATAAGTGGGGAAAAGACATTTGAGACAACATTTCCTTTTGGCGAATCGCTAAATTCGATTATCGTAACGGAAATAGATGGTTTTGTACCGAAAATATATAAAATCGTTTCACTATTACATAGGCCGTTGGCATCTGCGCAAAATTGCCGATTCGACCGCCGGGAAGCCGGCTCACCTTCATCGTCGTTACCGATTGGGGCAATGTGCTATAGCTAGATCATGCTCGGGCTAAGAGTTATGCTAATGTTGTTGTGCGGCAACCCGCCGTTGGATTTCGACAATTGAGGAAAATATGACTAACGCCTATGTTGAATATCGACCAAAATCGAATGATCAAAGCCATGGAATTACGCATCACGTGGTCATTGTTAATGGAAAAGAAGAGCACAATGCCGTTAAACAACTTGATGCCGAGAGATGGGCCTGTAAACAGGGTTATATTGTTCACGTTGCGCGGGAGCGGCATCGTCAAGATCAGCCAACCCCGGCGCATTGGCGCGTGTCAGATTGCAAACCCTAATTGTTCTCGGAGTGTCATGAAGCTATAGCAATCTGAAATTCCAGCTATTGTGATATTTCAGGCTACCAAATCGCTCCCAAAACTCCCTCATCAGCCGACTGACGGGGGAGTCTATTTTGATGCTTTTTAATCAAATACTACAGTATCGACTACCGGCCATCCACGTTCACGCGCTTTCGATCTGAACGAGTTTCGTAAACACCGGCGCTGCCTAGATAGCCATGGGCGACACCCAAACGAAGTCCTTGCTGATCTGACGTTTCTCCCCTTTCGCGTGAGGCGTTGCTTCTGCCTCGGCTTCCTTTTGGACTTGATCTCGGGTCTTTCCTATGGTGTGCGGTAGCTGCGGAACCCATCGGCATCGAAAATGCTCATCATCAATCCGAACCAAGTGCGATCCGATGGCTTTCTGCGCACCAAGTTCAACTGTGAAGATGGAACAATCCTTGTTGGCCGAATTGGGGACATCGCATCCATCGCGATCCCAGCACCGGGCGTAAGCCTTGGCCCACCATCCGGGCTTCTTCACTCCTCTCCAGGACGTGCAGCTTCCGTTCACCTGAATACGATCTTTGAAATAGCCAATGGATTCCCCCCACAGTTGAATATATCGTCCTGTCGTCGGGTTCATATCCGAATAGGCGTGCTTGTGATGCGGAATTATCAATACGAACGGGTGAAATCTCATTTGTGCCAAAATAGACTATAGAATTGTCAAAATAATAAATCATTTCAATCGAAACGCCATTTTCAGCAAGTGCTGAAAATGGTATTTTTAGTGAAATTATCTTGACTATTTCACTAAAAGTGCTATTTTCAACAAATGATGAAATCAGACTATTTGATGAAAGATATAGTGAGCCAAGCTATACAGGCGCTTCATTTGTTGTTGGCGAAAGTGCCTGTAATCAAGATTTTGGCCATTGAACACGACACGACCGAGCCCAACAAAGGTATGGATATCGAGGCACATATCGACGTGTATGGCAGGCGTCACGCGTTGATCTGCGAGGTGAAGTCGACTGGTCAACCACGCCATGTCCGTATAGCTTTGCTTCAACTGCGCAATTACATGGCCCATCATGCGCAAGATGCCACACCTATTTTCATTGCGCCATATCTGTCCCCTGAAGCTCAAGCGTTGTGCTGTGAGCAAGATGTGGGTTTTATCGACCTCGAAGGGAATGCGCGCCTCATCTTCGGGAGTGTTTTTATCGAACGCCAAGTCGCGAGCAAACCCGCAGCGGATCGGCGTGAACTCAAGTCGCTGTTCAAGCCTAAATCCGCGCAGGTGTTGCGCGTGATGCTTCGCAATCCCAGTCAAGCATGGCGCGTCACAGACCTTGCACAGGCTGCAGCCGTCAGCCTTGGTCACGTTAGCAATGTCCGTGTCGGCTTGCTCGATCGGGAGTGGGCGCAGGTGTCCGAAGAAGGATTGTTTTTATCCGAACCTGAGGCCATGCTAGATGAATGGCGCGATGCTTACGAACCGCCAGTTGGGAAACGCCTAGCCTTCTATACAACTCTGTATGGTAGTGCGTTTGAGGAAGCCGCACGGCGAGCACTACGTCCGGATGGCGAGGCCTGCCAAGCTGCATTCTCATCTTTCTCAGCGGCACATTGGATTGCTCCGTTTGGCCGGACAGGCACACAGTATTTCTATGCGAACGAGGCAGGTCTTGAACGGCTGCAGTCGGCCTTGAAGCTGTCCGCGAGTGCCAAAGGGGAAAACGTAGTGATAACCCTCCTCAAGGATTCTGGCCTGTTACTAGACACGGAGGAAACGGCACCAGGAGCGATTTGTACAAGTCCAGTCCAAACCTATCTTGATCTTGCCAGCGCTGGCGAACGCGGGCGCGAGGCTGCAGATCATCTACGACGAGAAAGGCTGATATGGCCGAAATAACTCCGGGCGAGCCACAGTCCGCAGCTGACTACGACGACCGTACGACAATTGCTGTTAAAACGGTATTGATCGAAATTGGCCAAATTCTCGGTAGTTTCAAGGGTAAATTCGCCGTCGTTGGCGGCGCCGTACCGTGGCTCCTGCTTGGTAACGAAGATATGCCACACGTAGGTACGCTCGACGTGGACCTTGGCTTGGACGCGGAGGCTTTGGGTGACGGCGAATACGCTACGTTGATCGAAGCGCTTCAGGGGCATGGCTATCAGCAACGTCGAGAGCTCCGCCGCTTTCAACTCGTACGCCATGTTTCCACCGAAGATGGTGGTGCGCCGATTGATATCATTGTTGATTTTTTGATGCCCCGCGATGCAGAGATCGTCAAGAACGTGCCGCCGCTAATCAGTGACTTTGCGGTACAAAGAGCGGACGGTGCTGATCTGGCCCTTCGCTATTACCAGTTAGTGGCAATCAGCGGTCCGATGCCCGCTGGGGGTATGAACTGCGTCGAGATCGCAGTCTGTTCGATCCCTGCCCTTTTAGCTATGAAGGGGCACGCAATTGAGGGACGCTACAAACAGAAGGACGCCTATGATATCTACTACTGTATCCGTAACTATCCCGGAGGTCCCGAGATACTCGCCGAGGAATGTCGGCCGCTTCTCGATCATGCTAGCGGCGTAGCTGGTTACGGGTTCATTGCCGGCAAGTTCGATATCGTTGATGGTTTCGGACCGACATGCGTACGCCGTTTCGTCGAAGAAACGAATGTGCTTGGGGGGCGCAGTCCAGAACAATGGCAACAAGACGCATTCGGGCAGGTTGATGCTTGGCTGCGAGCACTTGGCTTGAGGGGATGAGTGCAATGACGACAACGGCAGTAATTCGCAAACTGACAATCCAGCGCTTTCGCGGATTGGAGAAGTTCGACTGGTACCCTCAGCCCGGAATTAACGTCGTTCTCGGAGGCGGGGATGTTGGGAAAACCACGGTGTTGGAAGCAATCGCACTGTTGCTCAGTCCATCCAATGCGACCGTGGTATCTGAATCTGATTATTGGCAGCGTGACAGCACACAGGAATTCGTGATTGAGGCAGTCATGACATTGCCGGAGGCTACGGATATCGGTTCGCAGCACCACTTTTCTTGGCCATGGGCCTGGAACGGACAAGACGCGGTGGTGCCATCGGCAACTGAAGAGGATGACTTGGCCACCCCCAACGATCCTGTGTATCGCGTTCGAGTCCGAGGGACCACCGAACTAGAACTTGTTTGGGAGATTGCTCAACCGCACGATGATGCTGATCATTTCTCGGTTGCGGTACGGCGCAAGATAGGTTTGGTACGCTTGAGCGCCGACGAGCGGAACGATCGTGACTTGCGCCTCGTCTATGGTTCGGCGCTTGATCGCTTGCTTGCGGACAGCGCCTTGCGAGCGCGCATCGGCAAGCGGGTGTCCGATCTAGATCTGAATGATTCGTTGAATCAGCAGGGCAAGGAGACAATCAAAAAACTTGACGAACGCATGATTGAGGCGGCGCTTCCGCGTGATCTCAAGCTCGGGCTAACGACTAGCCAGGGGCTTTCGATAGGAGCATTAATCGGATTGCTTGCTACAAAAAATGGGGTCAGCCTGCCCCTGGCCAGTTGGGGCGCAGGTACTCGTCGGATGACTGCATTGGAAATCGCCTCATCCACAGAGAAGGAAGCTAGTGTCACAATCATCGATGAAATCGAGCGCGGACTGGAGCCGTATCGGCTGCGCAAACTTATCAACGTCTTGCTAGAGCGGCATAGTCAGACGTTCTTGACGACTCATAGTCCGGTGGCTATCGCCTGTGCTGGTCAGGCCCATTTGTGGTACTTAGACAGCAAGGGCGACATCGGTGCATTGCCGCACGAGAAGATCGGGGCGCAACAGCGGCGTGATCCCGAGACATTTCTGGCGCGGGTGGCGGTTATTGCTGAAGGACCGACTGAGGTTGGATTTCTTCGATTTCTGCTTGAAAAAGCCTTCGGTACAGAGCCCCTCGATTACGGTGTCCGTGTTTGCGATGGCCAGGGCAACCCTGCGACTTTGGATCTGCTGGAGACACTCGCATCCGCCGGCCTACTCTTCGCCGGCTTTGCCGATGACGAAGGAACTGCATCTGGGCGCTGGAAAGTGTTAAAGGACAAGCTGGGGGAGCGATTGCATCAATGGCCGGAGGGCTGCACCGAGCAGCACGTAATAGGTGCCATACCGGAGGACAAGCTGCAGGAGTTGCTCAAGTTTGGCACTGGTGAGATGGACGGCGACCGCCTTCGTACATTGGCGGCTCGGCTCGGCATCCAAGACAAGCAACCTGCAGCCATAGGAGAGTCGCTGACGGCCGCAGGAAAAACTTGGCGTCAACTCATCATTGATGCGGCGACTGGCAGCAAGACGGGAGCGCCAGACGGCGCAGAGAAAAGCTGGAAGAGTCATTCCCGACACTGGTTCAAGTCGGAAATCGGAGGTCGCGAGCTGGCCGAAAAAATGGTCGCGCTCGGCGCCTGGGAAACGATCCACCCCCAACTGCTGCCGATAATCAACGCAATTCTGACTGCGGCGGGCCGACCCGTGCTTATCACGCTAGATCTATGAGTGACGAAGCGGTCGCCAAACTCCTGCGGTCGAACGAGCCTCTCGTCATCATCGAGGCGTCCGCTGGTTGCGGAAAGACGTATCAGGGAGCCACTTACGCAAGGGATGTTGTCAACCACCATTGGTTCCGGCCGTCTGTTGATCTTGACCCATACGCACGCTGCCTGCGCGGTGTTTGCGGAACGTACGCGGGGTGCCGGTTCAAGAGTCGAGATCAAGACCATCGACGCGTTGATCGCACAGATCGCCACCGCCTATCACAAGCCCCTCGGTTTACCGCGTGATCTTTCGTCCTGGGCCTGGCATGACAATGGCAAAGGTTTTGACATCATGGCAACGAAGGTGGCAGCGTTCCTTGAGATGCGACCGATGGTTGCCCATGCGCTGGCACAACGGTACCCCGTCATCATCTGCGATGAACATCAAGATTCAAGTGTTGACCAGCATAGCGTTGTGATGTCCCTGCGCCACGGCGGTGCCGTGTTGCGTATATTCGGTGATCCGCTGCAACGCATCTACGGTGTCAAGACGGACAAAGCCGCTCGAATTGATCGCGAGTGCTGGGAAGCGCTCAAGGGCGCCGCAGCCTGCGACAAGCTGGAGATCCCTCACCGTTGGACGGATGGGTGTCCAGCGTTAGGCGAATGGATTCTTTCGGCGAGAGCATGCTTGGAGAACGGGCGGCCGATCGACCTCACCGGAATATTGCCGGCGTCACTCCGAATACTGATTGGCAACAACACGGCACAGACTCGCACGAGCTATCAGTTGTCGGAATTGCATCGATCTCCGATCGACAAACTGGTTCGTAATGCGGACCAACTTATGATTTTAGCTTCGCAGAATGACTTGGTTGCCGCACTGCGAGCTTTCTGGGGCCGCGCGATCCCAATTTGGGAAGGACATACGCGCGAAGCGCTGGCAACTTTGGTTGGTGTGCTCGGTGTAGAGACGGGGAATGCGGAGGCACTTACCGAAGGACTCATTGCCTTTGTCGGCAGCGTAGCCGTCGGCTTCAGCAAGAGCAGCCACGGCGACCGCCTTCTTGAAGAGGTACGAAACGGAGCGACGCGTCCAACGAAAGGTAAGCCGGCTAACATTCAAGCTATCGCGCAGTGCTTGCTTTCTGACCCCTCACATAGTGGCGTGGCAGCTGCACTGGATCTGATTCGTGTGCTCATCGACGGTAAGGCCGCTGGCTTCGATGTTGTGAAAATCGATCTTCGTACCGAATTTAAGGATGCGATCCGTATCGGCCAGTTTGTCGGTGCGGGCGAGGCCTTCACAGAAATCGCTCGCAAGCGCTCATATGCGCACCCCACCCCGCCGAAGCGCGTTCTCAGCAGCATTCATAAGGCTAAAGGCCTTGAATGCGATAACGTGTTGCTTATGGCGTGCGATAAAACTCAGTTCACAACGACCTCCTATGCCAAATGCAAGATGTACGTAGCACTGAGCCGGGCAAAAAAATCCTTAACCCTTGTCATACCAGATAACGGCGCCAGCCCCCTTTTGAAAATTAAATGAGTGCCTAAGCATGGGGAAGAATCTTGAAAGACAGTTTGCTGCTGTGCAGCCGTGGCAGTAAATCACGACGAAAAAATAGAGAACGAGAAGAAATCCTCAACACGTAGCACTTACGATATCCTCAATTGAAAGAAATAACTGCTATCTTACTTGTCTAGTCGATATCCGGTAGCGGAATTTGCTGCTGCTTGAAGATCCTCAGGGCCGCGGCCTCGATTGCCTCGGCATTTCCGTCTACCGGTTTAGTCCATGCTAAGGCATGGCGCTGGCTATGGATCTCCCACAACATCTGCACTTCGCGCACGTTGATGACGATTTCTAGCGCGGCTAACTCGGTAATAATCTTCGTGCAGTCCGGTAGGCGGTCTACCGGCACTGGCTTGAGATTTTCCGGAGGACATTGCTGAAGCGCCTTCTCAATGTTCTTTTTGCAACGGTTTACTTCATCCTGTGTCGTCTCACGGCCGAACGATCCGTAATAGGCCGCGGTGATCGAAATACGACTGTGGCCGAGCAGTTCGCTAACCTGAGCGCGTTTAACATTCAAGTCGCCGCGGTCCATCTGGCCGGCGGTACCGCCCAGGGTCGGCGGGATCATTTGAGCGATCAGGGCCGCGTTCTCGGCAAACTGTGCACGCAAGCCGTGGCCACTGACGTCGACCTCGCTCTTGGTGATACCGATTTTTGCCATACTGCGGTTGTAGCGTCCAACCGAGTATTCAAGCGTAGCTGGAATACCGCGTTCTGTCGTTTCCCATCCCAAATAGCCTGCTTTGCGAACAATCTTTGATTTCACGTAGTCCAGCACCACGCGTTGTTCAAGTGTGTCGATATAAACATCACGCGGGCGGCCGTTTTTGGCTTCGTAGACCGCGAGCTTATCGTCCTTGTCCGATTTCCACGGCTTCAGCTGCACGACTTCTTTCCGTCGCAGGCCAAATGCGAGTGACATCCGCAACATGAGGCCGAAACGCCAGTCCAGCTCGTCCGCTTCCGCTATCTTGGCTGCGACATCAATGCCGTTCTCGGACCAGCTTTTGCTCCTTTTGGCTACACGACTTACCTTCAGCTTGGCGGCGTCTACGTCCGGAAGGATTTCCTCCAGGCTTCTGACCATGCCATTTTTGCCGATCCAGCCGCAGAAAATGCGTAGGCGCGACAATTCACTTTTCATTGTCCCCGGCGCTATACCTGCTGCGTACCACTTTCGGCACAAAGCCTCGATGTGCTTCTCGCCGATGTTTCGGGGATCCTGGAGTTTGAAGCCGAGTTCGAGCAGCTGCCGGAAACATTTCGTCAAGACATCCGTATACCCGCTTGAGGTCGAGTCGCTTGCGACCTTACCGTTTACGCGTTTGGTGCCGTGCTCTGCAAGGATGCTGTTGAGGATCTGCATGCACTTGTGCTCTTGACTCATATTCTGTGTGCCCATTTAAGAATCGTGCTTCAAACGGTATAGGTGTGCCGCCAGCGGCGCCGCGCAGTACATCTATACCGTCTGCCTATCTAACCTGCGGGGTGAAGGACCCAATCTTAAGAATACTGGTTTCGTGCTGCCGCCTTCATTGCTGCTGGCACCACGCCGGGGCATTTCTGCTTCCGGTCGCTCAACTTGCTGCCGCTGAGCCCTGATCTCTTACGCGGCTTCTCGCGGAGCGTACCCCGTCCTCAGACAGGTCATGGTGACGCTCGCACCATTTTTGTGTTGCCCACACCCGAAGGTGTCGCTACTTTCCCCACTGATAAGTGCTTTATCGCACCCACTCAATAAGCCCAGGAAGCTATCCGGTTCGTAATCCAAATTGCCAACGCAGAGGCCAGTGTTGAGCCGTCTCGCATCCGCCGGGCGATATCGGCGACTATTTTGTCGGAACTGACTTTTTTTCGACGTTGCAAGCGAGCCCGAAATGTATCCAACGCTACTTCTACAGCCACGCCGTTGCCAACCTGCGCCGACATATGTCGAAATAATGCCTCTCGGACAGGCCAGGAAAATGCTAATCGGTCGCCGACGAGAGTAATTCGTGCGAGCATTCCTTTCTTAGAGCGACCGGCTTTTGTAATTAGTTTCGAGCCGGATGCCTTTCCTGAATTCCGGCCAAATTGAAGAGTTTGTTTTAATGGCGAAATCATTGCTTACGCTCCTGTGATTTGATCTCGATCAAATCGACCTTTTTTTCAACCGCGCGCGGATCGACGAGTCCCGACATGACGTAAGAAATTGCCGATTCCAGCATAGAAGGGTCGGCTTCTGGCCTGGCACGATAGTTAGCGCGAGCGGTCTCTGAGCCGTGCTCAATGAAGTCTTTCATGAGCTTCGCGTCGGTGACGACAACTTCCGCAATAGTGAACCTTCCCGAAGTGCCGTCATGGCTACAGTGACTACAACCAGGCCCTTTAACGCGTACCTTTGTCAGATTCCCCCATGTTTGTAGAGCCGAAACAATGCGTTCCGAAATTGCGGAAGCGGCATTACTCAAAGGGATGGAGCAATGCTGGCAAAGTTTCGGTAATAGGCGTTGTGCTATTACGCCGCGGACGATTTTATGATCAGAGAATACTTTTCGGTCAAGCCTGATTCGATCCATCAGTTCCAGTCGTTCGACGAACACAAATGGATCTGGGATGTGCAATGTGGTCCAGACCATGTGCCCGGTTATTGACGCCTCCAACGCAGCGACGGCCACATCGGGGCCACGTATTTCTCCGACAAGGATATCTGCGAGAGCGGCGCCAATGGTAGATTTGCCGCTGCCATGTCGTCCGACCAGAAATAGCATAGATGTAGGTCAATCTGATGATTGAAATGATTCGCTGTGAAAGGCAAGTAACCCGTGCCGGGCGCTTTCCAAGGTTGCTTGAAAGGGCTGTAGCTTTTCAACGAATTTCGGATACGACTTCTGAACTCGCTTCAGGTTCTTTATCGCCTCTGAAATACAGTCCGCGCCATCCTTGACATGCTCACCTGCGACCTTGACGTCCATTCTTTTCCCTTCAATTTATACATCACCTGATCATTTACGCGGGACGGCCATGTCCGCATTTGCGCCATGCGACAACTCCTTTTCATGCTGCAAACCAATTTCCGCAACGATAGTCTTCAGCGACGCCGCAATGTCTTGAACCGCGGTCAGAAATAGGGCTGGGCCACCAACCATAACAAGTACTACGAGCACTGAGATCCAGCGGACCACATATAGCCAAATGGGTGCTCGTGAGAAAAACAGTTTAATCATGTGCGCCAAGCAATTTGAAATCTGATTTTTGAGTATCACCTTGTGCTGCAGCGGACATTAGAACGAATTTTCCATTGTCCTGGTCCTTGTCCCCATCCTCCGTGTCGTCCTTTGCCATGCCGCGCGCGGCCGTTAATGCCGGACGTGGCTTACGCGTCGACGTTTGCGGAGCATAGTCAGACGGAGAGGGGAGGGGAGGAACATTAAATCCAACGGGAGCAATGGTAGACGGTTTCTGTTCTAATTTTGCGACCCGGTCCTGGAGCACATGTAA
>Ga0210409_10000868_pt1 | contig 43397 bp, 42 predicted proteins | sample IncBWH17MmetaG_FD_161649 | JGI IMG/M metagenome (GOLD analysis project Ga0210409, IMG submission 161649) | Forest soil microbial communities from Barre Woods Harvard Forest LTER site, Petersham, Massachusetts, United States - Inc-BW-H-17-M | ecosystem: Environmental > Terrestrial > Soil >... | reverse complement strand
CAGACGCAACGTTCCCTGCTGCACTTCAACATCGGCCGCGACACGATGCCGCCAGAGCTCATCCGAGCGTTCGCAATCCTGAAGAAGGCCTGCGCGCTGGTGAATCAGGACCTCGGAAAGCTGTCGCCGGAAAAGACCAAGTTGATTATTCACGCTGCAGATGAAGTCATCGCGGGTAAGCTCAACGACCAATTTCCTCTGCGCATCTGGCAGACCGGCAGTGGCACGCAGACCAACATGAATGTCAACGAAGTGATCTCGAATCGTGCCATCGAGATCGCCGGTGGCCAGTTGGGTTCCAAGAAGCCGATCCATCCCAACGATGATGTGAACATGTCACAGTCTTCTAACGACACGTTTCCGGCGGCGATGCATATCGCGGCCGCAGAGCGCGTCAAGAACGCGTTGATCCCGGCGATTCGGACCGTCCACAAAGCAATCGATGCCAAGGCCAAAGAGTTTTCCGAGATCGTCAAGATCGGCCGGACCCACCTTCAGGACGCAGTTCCTCTCACCGTCGGGCAGGAATTCAGTGGGTGGGCGAGTCTGCTCGAACGTGATATTCAGCGCCTGGAGATGGCTCTCGACGGGCTCTACGATCTGGCCATTGGCGGGACAGCAGTTGGAACTGGTTTAAACGCGCATCCTGAGTTTGCGGAACGCGCGGCAGCAAAGATTGCAGAACTCACCGGGCTTCCCTTCCGCTCGCATCCCAACAAGTTCGCAGCACTCTCGGCGCACGACGAAATCGTGTTTGCTCAGGGCGCTCTGGAGACGCTCGCTGCTTCGATGATGAAGATCTCCAACGACATCCGATGGCTGGCATCAGGCCCCCGCTCTGGCTTGGGAGAACTGATCATCCCCGAAAACGAGCCGGGCTCTTCGATTATGCCGGGCAAGGTGAACCCAACCCAATGCGAAGCCATGACCATGGTCTGCGTTCAGGTTCACGGAGCCACGGCCGCGGTCGGATTCGCGGGATCTCAGGGAAATTTCGAGCTGAATGTCTACAAGCCGGTCCTGATCTACAACTTTCTGCATTCCGTGACGCTGATCTCCGATGCCTGCCATGGCTACGTCGAGTACATGATCAAGGGGATCGAAGTGGATCGCGCCAAGGTCGGCCATCACGTGCACAACTCGCTCATGCTGGTGACCGCCCTGCAACCAAAGATTGGGTATGACAACGCCGCCAAGGTCGCTAAGACCGCGCACCACGAGCACACCAGCCTGCGCGAGGCTGCGTTAAAACTTGGCTTCCTGACGGGTGAGGAATTCGACCAACTGGTACGGCCGGAGAAGATGACGAAACCCTAGGACCAAACCGCGTAGCAGTTTCGGATCCAATCAGACGACAATCACGCGGGGACGGACGCTACTTCCTAATTGCGAACGGCGAAAGCCTAGCGGATATTAAAACGCCCAGCGCAAAAGCGTCGCCCCGACGGTAAACCCAGCTCCCACCGACGCGAGAAGAACAAGGCTTCCCTTCTTCAACTTGCCTTCCTGGCGGGCGGTATCCATGGCGAGTGGAATGGTTCCGGCCGTTGTGTTTCCATAGCGATCGATATTCACAATGATGCTTTCCGGCTTGAGCCCGAGACGATCGGCAGTAGCCATAATGATCCGCCGATTCGCTTGATGCGGAATGAAAGCATCAATGTCGCTGCCTTTCAGGCCATTACGCTCGAGCAACTTCTCGCACAGTTCGGTCTGTTTCCGCACAGCAAATTTGAACACTGCCTGTCCATCCTGATGGACGTAATGCATCTTCTTGTCGACGGTCTCACGCGTCGAGGGGTTCAGGCTTCCGCCTCCGGGCATATACAGAGAACACGCTCCGGAGCCATCGACTTCGTGGACATAATCGATCAGACCGACCGAATCCTCCTCAGCGGGCTCGAGTAGGACTGCACCCGCTCCATCCCCGAAAATCACGCAGGTTGCGCGGTCGGTGTAATCAATAATCGACGACATCACGTCAGCACCGATCACCAGCACTCGCTTGTGCATGCCCGTCGAGACGTACTGAGCGCCGGTCTGCAGCGCGTAAAGGAACGCCGAGCATGCAGCCGACAAATCAAATCCCCAGGCGCCTTTGGCTCCCAATTTGTGCTGCACAAGGCAAGCAGTCGATGGGAATAACATGTCGGGTGTCACGGTCGCGACCAGGATCGCTTCAATATCGGTAGCTTGGAAGCCCCGCTCAGCGAGCGCCCTTTTCGCAGCCTCCACAGCCAGGTCGCTGGTAGCAACTCCCTTGTCCACGAGATGACGCTCACGAATGCCGGTTCGCTCCAATATCCATTCATTGGAGGTCTCCACCATCTTTTCTAAGTCGTCGTTACTAAGAATTCGGGGCGGGACATACGTACCGAGGGCGCTGATTTTGGCGCGCACAGGCTTGCTCACGCTCACATTTTCTCCGGGTCTAGGGGATGAGGACTGATCATTTTGCGGCACCAGCGCCGCAATGTCCACTCCATGTCGCGCCTTCGACCGGGCCCTGTAGCAACTCTCGTTTGGCACGTCGCCAAAAAGCAAAAGCCAGGCACCGGGAACCCACTGCACACGTAAGAGCCCGTTACCGTTGCTTCCTTCCGGACCTGGCGGGGTTGGCGGGAGTACGTCGCGTGGGACCGATACCTGACCCCGATTAGTTTACCATCCGATTTCCAAACCAACGTACCCTTCCTTTCCTCATCGAGATGGCGAACAATAGAGATTTTCCATGTCCCAAGACCAATTCCAACCAGGTGCAACGATTGCGCTGCCTGCGGCGATCGAGCGTTACTTCGAAGTGTCGCTCTACCTTCTGGTTCTTACAGGTTTCGGGACACTCGCCAGCGCCGGAACGCTAGACGTACCGACCGTCCTGCTGGTTGGCATGGCTTTGCTAGTTCGCGGGTATCTGCTCGCCAAAAAAAATGACATCCAGATTCCTGCCCGCTGGGTAAATCTGCTGACACTTGGGTATGTCGCCTTCTACGTAGCAGATTACTCGATGTTGTCGGGAAGTTTTCTCACCGCGACCGTCCACCTCGTTCTCTTCGGCATGGTGGTTCGTCTTTTCTCCGTCCAGAAGGATCGCGATCGTTACATGCTCGCAATCCTGGCCTTCCTGATGGTGCTGGCCGCTGCCGTGCTGACCGTCGATAGCGTTTTCTTCTTTGCTTTTGCCGGGTTCATGCTCATGGCGGCGAGCACGTTCGTACTGCTCGAGATGCGGCGTTCGTGTCACACCGCCACGATTCCGGCGCGAGAATCGACCGATCGAGCGGCATATCGGCGGATGGCCATCTTTCTGGCAGGACTTACCCCTGCCTTGGTCGCTCTCATCTTGGTCGGTGCCTTCGCGCTTTTCTTTGTCTTGCCCCGCAAGTCTGCCGGTTATTTCGGTTCGTTCGCCACCACTGGCGATCTCGCCGTTGGATTCAGCGACCGCGTGCAACTTGGACAGATCGGGCAGATCCAGCAGTCCAGTACGGTTGTGATGCACGTACAAGTTGATGGCGATAATCGTGGCGCCTACGATCTGAAATGGCGCGGCGTGGCCCTCGGCATCTTCGACGGAAAAGCCTGGTCGAACCGCTCCGAGCAGTCGCCTGTTCCCAAGCTGGAGGATGGACGATTCGTCCTATGGCGTCCTTCGCCTACTACCCGCACCCATGTGATTCGGCTGATTCACTATCGCGTTCTGATGGAGCCCATCGGCACCAACGTGTTCTTCCTGGCGGGGCGTCCACATTCCCTGAGCGGAAACTATCGTTCGATCGCAGAGGACCGCGCCCACTCGATCTACGACCTGGACGCTGAGCATCCGGTGACACTTTACGAGGCCGACTCCGACCTTGGAGTTGCTGGTCCTGAACAATTGCGGCAGGCCTCCGCCACTACACCTCCGGAGATCAAGCTCGAATATCTTCAGCTTCCACAACTCGATCAACGGATCCCCCAGCTGGCGCGCGTCGTGACAGCAGGCGCAGAAAGCGACTACGACAAGGCGATGGCCCTGCAGCGCTATCTGATGTCGCAATTCGGCTACACCCTCCAGCTTCCGCGAATTACTCCGCAAGATCCTCTTGCCGACTTCCTGTTCGTCCGAAAGCAGGGACACTGCGAGTACTTCGCCTCGTCCATGGCAGTCATGTTGCGCACTCTACAGATCCCCTCTCGTGTGGTGAACGGTTTTCGTACTAGCGAATTCAATGACCTGACATCGAACTATGTAATTCGCGCCAGCAGCGCACATTCCTGGGTGGAAGCTTATTTCCCCGGATACGGGTGGGTAACGTTCGATCCCACGCCCGCAGGCGGAGGTCTCACCGCAGCCACGGGCTGGGACCGCATGCTTTTGTACGTCGATGCGATGGCTTCGTTCTGGCGTGAATGGGTTGTGAACTATGATGCCAGCCACCAGAGATCGCTCGGCGAGGATGCGCTTCGCGGCAGTCGGTCGATTCTCGATCAAATGAGAATGTGGTCCCTGCGTCATTATGAAAACTGGCTAGCTCAGGCAAGGCGCTCGCAACAAAAAATCAGCAAGTCGCCGCGTCGATGGATAGCGATCGGGGTTTTTCTGAGTGTGCTTCTGGTTCTAGGGCTGAATGCGCGCGCACTGGCTCGATGGTTCCGTGATATGCAGCTGAAAGCCCATCCAGAAGAAGCGCCCACTCTCGCGGCTGCACTCTGGTATCAGCGCACAATTCGCTGGCTGGGGAAACGGGGCTGGAGAAAGACTCCCACCCAGACTCCCGAAGAGTTTTTGGCGCGGATCGAAGATCCCGCAGTCCGCAGGCGAGTTGAAAGGCTTACCCGAGCGTATGAGGCCGCACGCTTCGGCGCGTCACCGGAAGACGCTCGTCGGCTGCCCGAGCTCTACGAAGAGATCACGACCGCAGATCGACGCTGATCGCACATCTAAATCTTTCCGAAATGCCAAATGATGCCGCCACCCACAAAAACATTGTGCTGACGGCTCTTTTCGGTCACGACATTCAGGTTCGGAGTGCCCGACCAGAAATCGCGAACTTCTCCGCGCACTGAGAAGCTCTTCAATACTCGAACGTCGAGGCCGGCGCCGAACTGCATCACACCCGTGGTATTGCTTTTGGCCGGGCTGGACCCGCCAAATACCAAACTAGAACTCGGGCTGAAGTGACCGAATCCGCCCCCGACACTAGCCCACGGGGAAACGGCTGTATTGGCAAAAACGTTCGCCCGCACCGCAGGCGTTACGATATAGGAGCGAAAACTCTCCGGAACCAAATTCTGATGGAACTGAATATCCTCATCGAGGTTGAAGACCACCGGCACTTCGAAGGCGACGCGCGTGAAACCCTCGCCCCAGAAATGCCGGCCGTAGTTCACCTCGAACGTGAGCCCCTTGCCAAAATGTATGTCGCTGTTCGCAAGCCCTGTGTTCGGGACAAGCTGTTCGCTGATGAATGTGCGTCCAATAATGCCCGTAAGTTCGTTCTTCTGAGCGAGCGCGCTTGTCGCGAGCATGGCAACTGCAACCAAGGCCGCTATCAAAAGCCGTTTCGCGGACATCTTCCCTCCCAGCAAAGGCTCAAGGTTTGGTTTAGAGCAGCAATAGGGTAGCACGTTGGTCGCCGTTTCTCGACCTAACTCTACAACCAGGCCCCAATCTCACTCCCGACCGGCACTCGCCGGCCAAGTACCCTTCGCGGCAGTGCTAAAATAAGAGGATCGCATGAGTGATTCGAACACACCTGTGGCCCTTCTGGAGCCCGAAAATCCCAGCTCAGAACAAGGTTCGCGTGCTAAAAGAGTGGGCTTCGTCAGCCTGGGCTGTCCCAAGAACTTGGTCGACAGCGAAGTAATGATGGGTATGTTGTCCCAGGCTGGGGCACAACTCACCCCGCGCGCGGAAGACGCGGACGTGATCGTCGTGAATACCTGCTCGTTCATCGACAGCGCTCAGCAGGAGTCCGTCAACACCATCCTCGAGATGGCTAAGCTCAAACGCGAAGGCCGCCGATTGATTGTTGCCGGCTGCCTGGTCGAGCGTTTTCGCGATGAAATTCGGAAAAACATCCCGGAAGTCGACGCCGTCGTGGGGACCGGAGAACTGGAAAAGATCTTATCCGCATCCGGAGTCGCACCGGCGCAGGATCCGGCTTCGCCCTTCAGGATTCTCACCTCTCGTCCCGAGGGCGATCTAAGGGCGACCCAGGGTCGGTTCTCCCGCGAAGGATGGGACGGTGCCATCGCCGACCTGCCCAATTACCTCTACGACGAGAACACTCCTCGAGTCTTGGCGACGCCGTCTCACACGGCCTATATCAAGATCGCAGAAGGCTGCGATCATCCTTGCACCTTTTGCATCATCCCTCAACTGCGTGGGAAATTTCGCTCGCGGCGATTTGAGTCGGTCGTGGCGGAAGCCGAACGACTCGCCCGCTCCGGAGTTCGCGAAATCACCCTGATCGGGCAAGACACTACCTGCTACGGCGAAGACTTCGGCCTGAAAGATGGGCTGGCTCTGTTGCTGGAAAAGCTGGCGCAAATTCAGGATCTGCGCTGGATTCGGTTTCTCTACGCCTATCCCAACAAGATCACTGGCAAGTTGCTCGAAACCATCGCGGCGCACGAAAAGATTTGTTCCTACATCGACGTCCCTTTGCAGCACGCCTCTCCGACTGCGCTCAAGAGAATGAAGCGTGGAGGCGGCGCCGACGTTTTTCTCCGCACGATCGAAACGGCCCGCCGAGTCATTCCCAGTCTCATAATTCGTACATCTTTTATCGTGGGATTCCCCGGCGAAACCGAGAAAGAATTCGCGGAACTCTGCGATTTTGTACGGGAGGCGAAATTCGACTGGATGGGAACGTTCGGCTACTCCGACCAGGATGGCGCGGCCGCTTTTTCGCTTGAAAACAAGGTACCACCCCGAGAGATCGAGCGCCGCCGTAAACGACTCATGCAGCTTCAGCGCCAGATCAGCAAGAAACAAAAGAAGAAGCTCATCGGCACAAGTTGCGACCTGCTGCTCGAAGGCACATCGGAAGAGTCCGATCTGCTACTTGAAGGCCGTACCGCAATGCATGCTCCGGAAATCGATGGCAAGGTATTCGTTACCGAGTTTCCCGAAGATCAAGATCCTCAGCCCGGCCGGTTTTACCGTTGCGAAATTGTGGAAGCACACGACTACGATCTGGTCGCGCGCATCCTCTAACATCTCCACGCATTGCATTCGCTCATGGTCAAACGTAAGATCAAGTTGCGTTGCCCGATCTGCAAAAAGCCCGTCACTGCCTCGGACCCGGAATTCCCTTTCTGCAGCGAGCGCTGTCGAACCATCGATCTTGGCAAATGGGCGAGCGGGCAGTATGTGATTTCGTCTCCCATTCGCGATACTGAAGACGAGTTCTTGCCGGATTCACCGCCAAAGGACTCCGATGGCGAATGATGCCGCAACGCCCTTGAGCGCGACCACCCCTGATTCCTCCGCGGTGAAGCGAGTCGCACCTCTATGGGCCACCCTCGTGGCCACCTTCTTCGGCGCCGGCAAGCTCAAGCCTGGACCCGGGACCTGGGGATCGCTGGCGACCCTTCTTCTGTGGGCTCTGGTTTCAGGTTTTCTTCCGGCCGCGTGGGTTTTGCCAGCAAACCTGTTCTTCGCCGTATTGGCGGTAGCAATAGGCATCCCCGCCGCCACCCAAGTGGCACGTGCTGCTGGACTGAAAGACCCCAAATTCGTCGTTATCGACGAGACCGCCGGGCAACTGATCACGCTCCTTGGTGCCCCGCTTACTTGGAAATCTTTTTTGGCGGGCTTTATACTTTTTCGAGCCTTCGATATCGTAAAACCATATCCTGTGCGGCAGCTTGAACGACTGCCGGAAGGAATCGGGATTGTGGTTGACGATGTCGCGGCCGGGCTCTATGGCCTGGCTGTCATGCAGCTTCTTCTGCATTTCGGCCTCATCGGTCATTAGCCTGCGATCGGTCACCGGCAAGAAAGACGTAGCGCATGGGGATTTCCAATCGGCTGTTGGGGAAAAAGAACGTCAACGGCAAACCGCACATCGAGAGCCTCTCGCCGGCGGCTGCACTCCCGGGCGGCGAAATCCGCATTATTGGCAACAGCTTGCGCCCCGCCGAGTTGAAGCGCCCCCGCGTCCAGTTCAACGAAGTCGAAGGCGCCATCGTCATCAGCTCCGACGATTTCGTCGTCGCCCGCGTTCCCGAGGGCGCGACCTCCGGACCCGTCAGCGTGACCGCCAACGGACAGGTCAGCAATCCGCAGGTCGTTAAGGTCGCTGTTCCGATAGCTGACAATCTGCATCCTGTTACCAATCCCGCAATTGACCCGGAAGGCAACATTTACGTCACCTTCTCCGGCTCCCGGGGTCAACAGGTTCCCGTTTCGCTGTTCAAGATTGACACCAACTACGCGGTGAAGCCCTTCCTATCGAACATGATGAATGCGACCTCCATTGCATTCGATCGAGATGGACAACTTTACGTTTCCTCCCGGCACGATGGCACGGTTTACCGGGTTGCGCAAAATGGGACCATGTCCTCGTATGCGGAAGGCATGGGAATCGCCACCGGGATTGCCTTCGATCGCGAGCAGAATCTTTACGTCGGCGACCGCAGCGGCACGATCTTCAAGATCAATCGCGAGCGCCAGACGTTCGTGTTTGCCACTCTTGAGCCGAGCGTCTCCGCATACCATCTCGCGTTTAGTCCTGGTGGAGATTTGTTCGTAACCGGCCCCACCACTTCCAGTTTCGACGCGGTCTACCGGATCGACGGACACGGTACGGTCACCAATTTCTTCCGTGGCCTCGGCCGTCCACAGGGCCTCGCGTTCGATGTTGACGGCAATCTCTACGTTGCCGCCTCGCAAAACGGCAAGCGCGGCATTGTGAGAATCACGCCGGACGCCAAGGCGCGTATTGAAGTCGCGGGGCACAACCTGGTCGGGCTCGCATTCGCTCCCGGAAGGTCCGTCGTTCTGGCCACCACTGGCGCGGTCTACCATCTGTCTTGGAATATTCAGGGATTGCCCTTGCTGCCTGAGTAACACAATGACGAGTTGTAGGCCGGTGCCGGCATGAGCCCGATTGAGATCCCTTTCGCCACTCAGCCCATACGCCTCCTCATGGGGTTCCTGTGCGCATTTTTTGCGGTCGGAATCCTTTGGTTTGTCGTCCGCGGGTTCGTGATTTACCTGCGCCGCCTCAGTACCCTGAAATGGTCCACTGCTCTGGCGGGAGCGATCATCTATGTGTTGATGTTTGGCTTCGCCCTGATTCCCGCAGCAATCTTTGTCGAATTGGTACAGAATCCGAAGACGATCATCTCGGACGCCGGAATTTCTCTCGATGCAACCTTGCTTCACGGCTCTACCCGCATCGGGTGGAATGAAATCCAGCGGGTCACGTGCCTGTGGTCACGCTCCAGACAAATTACCAGTCTAACCATCCACGGCGTTGATGGAAGGAAAATCACTGTGGGAAATTCCGGGATCGCCGCGCTCGGGCCGGTTCACGATTTGGCGGTGGCGCGCCTTGGCAATGATGTCGTCGAGCGCTGCTGGATTCCCTTCCGACAATAGCTAGACGTCGTATTGTTTCAATTCGAGCAAACACTCATCATTTAAACTCCTAGCGTGAATGCTGAGATCATCGCAATCGGCTCGGAACTTCTGACGCCGTTTCGGCAAGACACCAACTCTCTTTACATCACCGAGAAACTGAATCAACTGGGAGTGGAAGTTGTTCTCAAGAGCATCGTGGGAGACAGTCGCGAGCGGCTCGTCTCCGTGGCCCAACATGCTCTTTTTCGATCGGACATCGTGATCTTCATGGGCGGTCTCGGCCCTACGGAAGACGATCTCACGCGTGAAGCCGTGGCTGAAGCCCTGGGACTCGAATTGCACCGCGATCAAGAGCTCTTAGCGAAACTTCAGCAGCGCTTCGCTTCCCGCGGCTACACGATGACCGCCAACAACCACAAGCAGGCCGACGTCATCTCCGGGGCCATCGTCCTTCCCAATCCGAATGGCACCGCTCCTGGCCAGTGGATCAGCGGCAAGTATGAAGGCCGCGAACGCTTGATCATCCTGTTGCCGGGTCCTCCCTTTGAACTCAAAGCCCTGTTCGAAGCGGAGTGCATCGAGCGGCTTCGCGCAAAATTGCCTGAAGCTCACATTGCCACTCGCGTTCTCAAGGTTGCCATGCTGGGTGAATCTGCCGTCGACGCTCGTGTGGCGCCGATTTATCAGAAATACACGGATATTCAGACCACGATTCTCGCAGGTGCCGGAGACATTCAATTCAACCTGTTCACTCGTGCAGATTCCATGGACGTGGCAGAGGCGCGCGTTGACGAACTGGCCGGAGCGATCGAAGACGAACTCGAAGACGCCGTCTACTCCAGCAAGGGGGAATCTCTGGAACAGATCGTGGGCTATTACCTGCAGATGCGAGGTGCGACGCTCGCCGCGGCCGAGTCCTGCACCGGCGGCCTCCTTGCCGAGCGAATCACCTCGATCAGCGGCAGCTCAAGATATTTTCTGGGCGGCGCGGTCGTCTATTCCAATCAACTGAAGACTGCCTTCGCCAATGTTCCTGCCGAGCTGATCGCTAAACACGGAGCCGTAAGTGTGGAAGTTGCCATCGCTATGGCAGAGGGAATCCGCACTCGTTGCAAGGCAACGTTCGGCGTCGGCATCACCGGAGTGGCCGGCCCTACGGGAGGAACCCCCGAAAAACCGGTCGGTTTGGTCTACCATGCCCTGGAGTGGGATGGCGGCCATGAGGTAATTGAAAAGAAATTTCCCGGAGACCGTAAACGCATTCGCTGGTTCGCGTCGCAGCAAGCGCTGGACATGATCCGCCGGAAGCTCATGTAACGCTCTGCCGACTACCGACGATCCACCGCCGATCACAGTCACATGAGACTCTTCATAGCGCTCGATATTGATGAAGCAATCCGCGGGAAAATTCGTACATTCCTCGACGGCGTACGCGGCTTTGCGCCCGACGCCCGATGGGTTCGGCCCGAATCGTTGCATGTAACACTCAAGTTCATCGGAGAAAGACCACCGGAAACAGTGGATGCTATCAAGAGTGCACTGTCACACGCCAAAGCTGCGCCGATCGAACTGGCTTTTCGCGGATATGGTTTCTTCCCGACCGCGAAGGCGGCTCGCGTTTTTTGGATTGCCATCCAGTCCGGCCCACAACTATCCGCAATCGCCGCCGCGATCGACGACGCCACCGCAAAACTAGGTGTTAACAGGGAAGACCGCTCTTTCAGCCCGCATCTCACCCTTGCTCGCCGCGGCGAAGGATCCGGATCACCGCGATGGAACAAAGGCGATAGCCCGAATAGAACCTTCCAGAGGCTGTCTGAGAAATTGGCCGCCCTGCCCTCGCCGGACTTTGGTACGATGACCGCCCGCGAGTTCTTCCTTTATCAGAGTCAATTATCGCGGGAAGGCTCGCGCTACACGAAATTAGAAGCGTTTCCTCTTCGGAAAGGGGACGCCGGCCACGGTCACTGATCCGCATAAATCGTGAATCCATTCCTCGTCACCGGCGCCCTCAGTTATCTTTCCGGCTCGATTCCATTCGGCTTCATCCTCGTCAGACTGGTGCGCGGAGAAGATATTCGCCGAAGTGGCAGCGGCAATATCGGCGCCACCAATGTCTCGCGGAAATCTCCGGCTCTCGGAATCCTCACTCTCGTCCTCGACGCCCTTAAAGGGCTGATCCCCGTCCTGATCGCGCTCTCCTGGGGAAGCCACCACTGGCCGGTTACGATGACCGTCACTGGCCTGCCGGATCAAGTCAGCCTCGCCAAAATAATGGCCCACTCCATGATGCAGCGAACGTATATGCTCGCCTCGATGGCTGCATTCATGGCGATGGTCGGCCACGTATTCCCCGTCTGGCTCAAGTTTCGCGGTGGCAAGGGTGTCGCGACTGGCCTCGGTTCGTGGATCGCGCTTGCCCCGCATGGCGTCCTCACGATGGTGATCGTGTTTACAGTCACGGTCGCACTATTCCGCTACATTTCGTTGGGATCGATAACCGCTGCCGCAATCTTTCCGCTAGCCACGTGGTTCTTGCGCGACTATCACGAAACGCCTGCCATGCTGTGGTTCATTGCGGCGTCGTCGGCGCTCATCATTTTGAAACATCAGAAGAACATCCGCCGACTATTGGCGGGAACTGAGAGCAAATTTCGGGAGAAGCGCAGTTGAGCCAGATCGCGATCATCGGTGCGGGCGCTTGGGGTACGGCCCTGTCGATCGTCTGTGGACGCAAAGATACCCACGAGATTCGTCTCTGGGCCTACGAAAAAGAGGTTCGTGACTCGATCAAAGCTCGGCGAGTCAACGATCTTTTTCTCCCCGACCAATCCATCCCCGAAGCCGTATTCGTTACGAACAACCTTGAGGAAGCGTTGCGCGACGCCGAGATCGTCATCAGTGTAATGCCGTCCCATCACTGCCGCCGCCTGTTCGAACAGATGCGCGCCTTCCTCACGAAGGAAATGCTCTTCGTCAGTGCGACCAAGGGCATCGAAGATCGCACACATCTGCGGATGACCGAAATCATCGCCCAGGTGCTCTCCTCTGGCGCAGGATTCCGTCCCAAGATCGGAGCACTGAGCGGTCCAACCTTCGCCAAGGAAGTTGCGCGCGGTGATCCGACTGCGATCGCGATCGCCTCGAGCGATCCAGAGTGCGCGCAGACGGTGCAGCAAGCCTTGAATGATCCGCGCTTTCGTCTCTATACCAACGATGATGTGGTCGGCGTCGAACTCGGCGGCTCGCTCAAGAACGTGATCGCCATCGCAGCCGGAGTGTGCGACGGCCTCGGCTTCGGCCACAACTCGGTCGCTGCGCTGATTACGCGCGGCCTCGCTGAAATCACGCGACTCGTCGTCGCCTGCGGAGGCCGCCGCGAAACCATGGCTGGCTTGGCAGGATTAGGCGATCTGGTACTCACCTGTACCGGGAGCCTCTCCCGCAACCGAACCGTTGGACTGGAACTCGGACGCGGACGTCAACTGGCAGAAATCATCGCCGGCATGCACGGAATGGTTGCCGAGGGAGTTTTGACCACTCATGCCGCCATGGGACTAGCAAAAGCTCATGGCGTCGAGATGCCGATCGCCGAGCAGATGCACGCTATCCTGAACAACGGAAAACCTCCGCGCGATGCAATGCATGAACTGATGACTCGCTCTGCAAAGAGCGAAACGGCTTTATGAATTGTCATTCCAATCTTTCGAATTGGCCGATTTCGCGTTCTGACTCGGTCAGGTTTTCGCACTCTGCATCGATCTTTCCGTACTCTGAGCTATGTTGAGCGCGAAATGTCTCGTAAGCCTGCTTCGACTCCCAAAAGTCTAGCGTCAGATAACGTTTCGCATCTTTCCCGTCCCGGCTCAACTCTGTGGCAACGAAACCCTGCCCGATCCGGAACAATCTGGCCCACACTCCTTCCGGCCCATAGGCTTCCTCGAAGCGTCTCTCGGCTCCCGGCCAGGGTCGAAATTCCCAGGCGATCACGTACCCCCAACGCCTCTCCACCCTCGTCATCACGTTGTCAGTACTCATGTTTTCCTGTTTATCTGCCTTTCCCTGCCAAACTCGCGGGGTATCTTCGGGATTCTCTCGTACTTTGGTAACCAGTTCTAACCAGCGGTTTGGCTGTCCGCCACCGGAACCAAAGTAGAATTTCAACGGCATACTCTGAAGCCGTCCCCGCGGCTATAGGACCATTTTGTCGCTCAAGCTGCCCATTCCCGCGCGCATCCCAGTCCTGTACGTCATCCTGGGCGTACTGGTGGCGATCAGCGTTGTGCCCATGTATTTCTACTCGGCGCAGGTGGAGTCGATCAACCGCGACCGCTTGAAAACCAACGAGATGTTGCTGCAGAACACGGTTACGCGCTCGCTGGCGGATGACATCTCCGAACGCGAAGCTTCGCTGCGCATGATGCTCGGCAACCTTGCCTCAGCCATTCAGGTTGCGAGCGGTGGAGATATCGCCGCGGGCCACGTGGAGACTCCTGAATTACGCGCTTTGCTCGAGAACTTTGTGTCTTCATCCGACGACATCGCCTACGCGACCCTGCTGAATGCTGAAGCCAAAGGCATCTCCGCTGGTCGGATCGCTCCCGACGCCTTTCTGCGTCGAGAGCTGGAACGGGGATTTACTGCGGCGCGCGAAGGCCGCGCTTACAACGGGCAAGCTTTGGTTGTCGACAGTGGAAAGTCCGCGCGCACCGTTGTGCTCGTCAGCAAGCCGGTTCTTTCCAGCGGCCGTTTCCTGGGGATGATCGCGTCCGTGGTTGATCTCCAATTCCTGATTCGACGTCTGCAGGAAGTAAGCCACACCGGTCTCACTCCTTATGTCGTGGATGCTCAAGGCCGCCTTGTCGCAGCCGATCGTCACGATTTCGCGACTGGGCAGGACATGAAGAACCTGGAAATCGTCCGCAACTTTGTGGACGAGGGCAGCAAGGCCCAGCTCGCAGCCACCAAAGAATTCACAATGATGGAAGGGCGGCAACCGGTCGAAATGCTTGGCACATACAGCCCTGTCACCGCGCTGGACTGGGCCGTCGTCGTCCAGAAGCCGCGCCGTCAGGCTTACAGCGGTGTCTACGAAATGCAGCGCAGCGCGCGTCTGCTGGCTCTGCTGGCCGTGTTTGCCAGCATGATCGTCAGTATTTACGCAGCGCGCCGCATCACCAACCCGCTTCAAGTGCTTACGGAATCGAGCCGTGCCATCGCCCGAGGAGACTTCTCCAAGCGGGTAGAGCTGAAGAGCCGCACCGAAATTGGCGAACTCGCCGCCACCTTCAACACGATGTCCGAGGAACTCGAGCATTTCGTCGAAGACCTTAAGCGCGCCGCCGAAGAAAATCGCGCATTGTTCATGGGCTCGATCCAGATGCTCTCGGGCGCCGTCGACGAGAAGGATCCCTACACCCGAGGCCACTCGGATCGCGTCACCCGCTATTCCCTCCTCATCGCGCGCGAGATGAAACTGGATGATGAGTTCCTCGAAATACTGCGCATTTCCGCCCAACTGCACGATGTCGGTAAGATTGGAATTGAGGATCACATCCTAAAGAAACCTGGCGCGCTCACGCCCGAAGAGTTCGAGATCATGAAGACCCACACCACTAAGGGCGCGAACATTTTGCGGCCGGTAAAGCAGCTGAAACAGATGCTGCCTGGCATCGAGCTCCATCACGAAGCCCTCGATGGACGCGGGTATCCATATGGGCTCAAGGACGATCAGATTCCGCTTCTCGCCCGGGTCATCGCGGTTGCCGACACCTTCGATGCTCTGACCACGAACCGCCCCTATCAGCGCGCCCACGATCCACAGGAAGCACTGGGGATCATCCACAATCTCGCTGGCAAGCGCTTAGATCCCATTGCCGTAGCGGCGCTCGATGCGGTCTATCAGCGGGGGGAAATCCGGATTCAGCGTTTTGTTCGGTCAGCGATCACTCCGCCGCCATCTGCGGCTCCCACGCCTAACAATTCCGCACTCGCTACCAGCGCCGCTGCAGCTGCGACCAGCGCACCCTCCCTCTCCGCGGCTCCGGTGCCTGAATCCGCCCCCGCAATCGACCCCTTGGAAACATCCCGTTTCTAAGAACCCTAACTCTCTGAAACAGAAGTCACTGTGTCCCTAAAAAGCAGCCGAACCCGCGCGTCGCTATAATCAAACATTGCGTTCCCCAGGTCCTGATGGCCGATGATCCAGACTTTATTTGGCAGCCTCGAAGAGGAGCAGAAGAAGCCGAGTTTCCTCGACCGCATGAAAGAAGCGGTCACGCGTACCCGCGAAAATCTCGCTGAGCGCATCGAGGAAGCCGTCTCCTTCAGCAAGGAAATCGACCGCAAGACGCTGGACGATCTGGAGTCCACCCTGATCGGCGCCGATCTAGGCTCAACCACCACCCATGAAGTGCTCGAGAAGCTTCGCGAGAAAGCGGACCGTAAGCAGATCAAAGATGTCGATGAGCTGAAGCGTCTGCTGAAAGAAGAGCTTCTCTCGATCCTGACCGCTGCCCACTCGCGTCCGGTTCAAAAAGTCGACGGAACTCCCGAAGTCATTCTGGTGGTTGGTGTGAACGGCACCGGCAAAACCACCACCATCGGTAAGCTTTCGCAGGTATTCCGATCGCAGGGCAAAAGCGTGCTGATGTGCGCTGCGGACACGTTTCGCGCCGCTGCCATCGAACAACTGGAAATATGGGGACAGCGCACCGGCACCGAAGTGATCAAGACGAAAGCGGGAGGCGATCCGGCGGCGGTTCTTTTCGATGCTCTACAGGCCGCCACCGCGCGGAAGACCGACTTCGTCATCGTCGACACCGCCGGGCGACTGCACACAAAAAGTAATCTGATGGCGGAACTTGAAAAAATGCGCCGCACCGCCCAGCGTATCATTCCCGGCGCTCCCCACGAGACGCTGCTCGTGATGGATGCCACCACCGGACAAAACGGCTTGCAGCAGGCCCGTCAATTTACCGAATCCGCGGGTGTCACCGGAATCGTCTTGACCAAGCTGGATGGCACCGCGAAGGGTGGCGTTGTCGTGGCCATCTCTCGTGAACTCGGCGTGCCGGTTCGCTATGTCGGAGTGGGAGAGAAAGCCGGAGATCTGTTGCCATTCGATCCCAAGGAATTCGTGGATTCCCTCTTCGCTTGAAGTTGTCCGCCGAGATTTACACTGATGGAGGATTACATGACCAAGGCCTCCCAAGCGCGTTTTCGTCGACTTCTCGAAAAAGTGCGCCGCTGGTCGAGACGTGAGCCCGAGATCCCCGCCGATCCTTTCGCCGATCACATGGCTCCAATCCGACGAGGACCGAAAGAAAAAAGCGGCGCCGCCGCGGTCGCCGCACCCGACGAATAGCGGGCTTCTTCTCTGCGCAGGTAGGTGCTTGATGTTCGGTCTCCCGACAAAACTCCGGTACCGTGATCAAGTTCTAGAGGACTCTAAGGGTGGTAAACGTGATCTCTCATGAAGAGCGTCACTGTTGCGCGAAGGATCCAGCGTGCCGCAGGATTCGTATCAGGGCGCGCCTTCAGGCGCGCCATACGAAATGCTAAATAGAGCGGCTTCAGCCGCGAGAGATAACGCAGATCTTAGCGTTAGATTCTTCGCTCTCTAATTCATGTTGGCGAGCGCTTTTTCATCAACCCATGCCTAATCATCACACCGACGAGAGTTTTCTCCGCCAGGCGTTGGACCTGGCGCGGCGTTCCATCGGTCTCACTTCACCGAACCCGAATGTCGGAGCCGTCATCGTCGGCGAGAACGGCGACATCCTCGGCACGGGCACCCACACCTACGACGGAGTCAAACACGCGGAAGTACTGGCGCTCGAACACGCGGGCAGCAAGGCGCGCGGCGCGACACTCTACCTCAACCTCGAACCTTGCTCTCATCAGGGCCGCACCGGCCCTTGTGCCGACGCGCTCATCAAGGCAGGTATACGACGGGTCGTGGGTGGCATCGCTGATCCGAACCCGCTCGTTAGTGGCCAAGGATTCGCACGCTTGCGCGCTGCCGGCGTCGTGATCGCATCCGGGTTGCTGGCCGAAGACTGCATGCGTCTCAACGAATCCTTTGCGAATTACATTCGCCGCCACATGCCCCTGGTCACGCTCAAGACCGCCATGACCCTCGACGGAAAGATTGCCCCGCCTCCGGGTGAGTCGGAGAATCCGACCGCATTAGGGGCAGCTTCTGTGAGCGGCGGCTGGATCACCAGTGAAGTGGCCCGAGCCCATGTTCAAGAGCTTCGCCACCAGAATGACGCGATTATGGTCGGCGTGGGAACGATCATCGCCGACGATCCCTTACTGACCGATCGCAGCGGGCTGCCTCGCCGGCGTCCACTCTTGCGCGTGATCGTCGATTCCCGGCTGCGTCTTCCCCTGGAATCGCGTCTGGTACAGAGTTCTCATGATGATGTTCTGGTCGTCTGCTCCCTCGCCGAAGAGAAACGCAAGCAGACCATGCGGGAGCACGGTATCCGCGTGGAACAGATACCTGCTGCCACACCCGACGGACGTCCCAATATGACCAGCCTGCTTCGGTTGCTCGCAGAACTCGAGATTACCAGCGTTCTGATTGAAGGCGGCGCCATGATCAATTGGGCCGCCTTGCACTCAGACATCGTGGACAAAGTGTTCTTCTACTATGCGCCCAAGATACTCGCGGGTAGCGGATCGGTTCCCTTTGCGACTGCAAGCGGCTTCAAGCGCATGAGTGAAGCAGCCTACGTGAAATCCATCAGTCTGCACCGCTTCGGTGAAGACTTTGCCGTTGAAGGCTACCTTCGCGATCCGTACCGCGACTAGGGTTCCGGACCCATCGTAGTAACTCAATGCGCGTAGCAAACTTTGCCGCTGTACCGGAATACCGTTCCCGCCACCAGATCCGCCTCGCCAATCGAGGTTAGGTCTCCGGTCGCCCCGGCGAATTTGCCAGTTCCACCCGAGATATGAACCGGATAGCTGATTATCGCGAAGAGAGTCTGGCTCAGCGGCATGGTCACCGCTGTGGCCGGATCAATGTTGATTGTGTCCCCTGCCTCCGTAACCCAGTGATGCTGAACGTGGAAGGAAACAGTCCCGTCCGGATTGGGTGTTACGCTCAGCACGGTTGCTGCAACGGCGCCTTTCAAATCCCCAGTCGCGGTTCCGAGCGTGGTGTTCGCGTCAACGACTCCAAAATTCGTAATGATCGAGCCACTTGTCGATTGGCAATGTTTCGGTTCCGCAAATGCGACCGTCCCGGATGTAACCAACCCCAGCACCAACATGAAAACACACAGTAACTTCGTCATACAGCCCTCCGTGGCGCGCCACAGTACTGCTATCCGCAAACTATTCCAAGTGAGGCTGAGGTAAGTTTGTGGTGAGGGAGTTACGCCATGTAAGGTTCTTCATATCAATGTCTTAGCATCTGCGCGAAACACGGCTATAATCTTCGAACCTTGGGACGCGCCTTCGGGCAGTTTATGGATTCTGCCTCACTTCGAGCCAAGATCGTCCGTTTCGGACCATTTGAGTTCGAAATTCGCAGTGGCACCTTGCGCAAGGCTGGAAAGCCACTCCAGTTACAACCCCAGCCCGCCAAGATCCTTGCCCTGCTCGTCGCACGCTGCGGGGACGTCGTTACCCGCGAGGAGCTTCAACATGAAATCTGGGGCCACGGTACCTTCGTCGATTTTGAGCACAATCTGAACTTCAGCGTTCGCCAGATTCGCGCCGTCCTTCGTGATAACGCAAAGAACCCCCGCTTCATCGAGACTCTGCCTCGTCGTGGCTACCGCTTCATTTCAAACGTCTCCGAGGTTGCTGCCGACCAGACCATCGAGTCTTTGGCCGTACTTCCCCTTGAGAATCTCTCCAATGACCCGGAACAGGACTACTTCGCCGATGGAATGACCGACGAACTGATTACCGAACTCGCGAAGATCAGCAATCTGCGCGTCATCTCGCGCACATCCATTCAGTGCTACAAAAAAGTACGCAAATCATTGCGGCAAATAGCGCGGCGGTTGAATGTGGATGCGGTGGTGGAAGGCACCGTCTTGCGCTCTGGCAATCGCGTACGGATCACTGCGCAGTTGATTGACGCCCGGCGAGAGGCGCACTTGTGGGCGGAGGGATATGAGCGAGATATCGGCGATGTCCTGCGGCTGCAGGCTGAACTCGCACAGGCCATCGCTCATCAGATCCACGTCAAACTGACCAACGACGAACGGTCCCGCCTGCAGCCGGGCCGGCAAGTCGATCCAGTCGCGTACGAGTGCTACCTTCGTGGGCGATATTTTTGGAACAAGCGCACCGAGGAGAACCTTATCCGCGCCCATGATTACTTCAACCAGGCCATCGGGCACGATCCGAATTATGCACTGGCACATGCCGGACTCGCAGACACTTACTTTTACCGCGGCTACGTCTTCGGACGTATGGAGCCCCGCGATGCGATGCCGCATGCCAAGGTTGCAGTATCGAGAGCTCTGGAGCTTGACCCTTCCCTGGGAGAAGCCCACGTTTCCCTGGCGATCTTGCAGTTTCTGTACGACTGGGACTGGAACGCGGCGCACTCGACGTTTCAGAACGCTCTTCACCTAAGCCCCAACTATGCAACCGGCTACCATGCTTACTCCGCCTTTCTGGCCTGTACTGGACACCTGGAACAGAGCATTTGCGAAGCGCAGCGAGCGCTGCTGCTTGATCCCTTGTCGATCCCGATTCACAACATCCTGGGAGAGATGTACATGTTCAATCAGGATTGGGACCGCGCGATCGCTCAATTCGAAAAGGCGATCGAAATGGACCCTAATGTCTGGATTCCGCACGAGAATCTTGGAATCATTTTTGAACAGCTCGGGGATTACAAGAAATCGGTGGATCAATACCTTATCGCACGCTGCGCTGCCGGAGCCGACACCGATTCAATGACGCAACTGCGCGCCGCGTACGCCGCATCGGGCCTGCCAGGATTCTTACAGAAACAGGTTGAGATCGATCTCTCCAACTGGAACGGGTGGCATGTCGGCGCATTCCGCATCGCTTCTCTCTACGCCCGACTCGGCCAGGGCGAACGCGCCATTGATTGGATTCGCCGTATCTTCGACGCCCGCTCCGGGTGCATGGTTTGGACCAAGCTGTACCCGTGGTTCACGAATCTCCAGGATCACCCTGCGTTCCGCGAAATGACCCGCCAGGTCGGCTTGCCAGACTAGGAATTCGAGCGCAATTTCCCAATTCAAATGGATACTCTTGGCGCGCCTCCGATTTACCATGGAAGCGGAGATCATTCATGTTTACCGGCATCGTCGAAGAAGTAGGCAGAGTTACCAGCATCAAAGAAGAGCGAGGAACGCGTCGCCTCACCGTCTCCGCTTCTGTCCTCACGAAAGAATTGAAGAAGGGCGATTCGATCGCAGTTAGTGGCGTTTGCCTTACTGCGGCCCATATCACGCCGAACTCAGTATCCTTCGATCTCGCGGAAGAGACCTGGAATCGCACTTCGTTTTCGCGCATGCATGAGGGAGCGCTGGTCAACCTCGAATTGCCCATGCGTGCTGACGGCCGTTTTGGTGGACACATCGTGCAAGGCCATGTCGACGGCACCGGCGAGTTTCTCGCGCTGGATCGGATTCCCGGAGCCGAAGACTACTGGCTGCACGTCCGCATCCCCGCTGATCTCGCCCGCTATGTTATTTTTAAAGGCTCGCTCTGCATTGAAGGCATTAGCCTGACGGTGGCTCAGGTCGAAGGACAGGAAGTCAAGGTGGCGATTATTCCCCACACCTGGGAAATGACCAATCTCAAATCTCTCGAGCGCGGCGACCCGGTCAACCTGGAAGTCGACATGATCGCCAAATACGTCGAAAAGATGATGAAAGGCGAGTCGTCGGCAAATAGCCCGCTCACGATCGAGAGGCTGGTCCAGCAGGGATTTTAGAATCCGGCTTAGGGCTTTCGGCTTTCGGCTTTCGGCTTTCGGCTTTCGGCTTTCGGCTTTCGGCTCTCAGCTTTGAGCTGATCTTGTAGCGCGGGCATCCTGCCGACTGTCCTGACGGTGTCTCGCCCTCGTAGCAGGAACTTAACGCAAGCTTGCGCAGCATGTCTCTCAGGCCTCAATCTTCAACTCATCCAACTCCAAAAACTCCTGCACGATCGGCTCTTGCGACTTCTCCATCTCATGATAGGTGCCAACGAAAATCGCTCTCGCCTCGTGCAGAAACACAATGCGGTCCGCCAGCTTCTTCGCCAGCCGCATGTCATGCGTCACCACGACGCTGGTCAGGTGCAATTGAATCTTCAATCGCTTGATCAAATCTCCGAGCAGCTGCGCCATCAATGGATCGACCATCGTCGTGGGCTCGTCATAGAGCACGCACTCCGGCTGGGCCGCCAGCGCACGTGCAATCGCGACGGAGCGCTTCATTCCGGTCGACAGATCCGACGGCAGCAAGTCGCGCATATGCCCGACCCCGACCATCTGCAGCAGGCCATCGACGATCTGATAGATCTGATCCTCGGTCAGGTCGCGCCTCTCCCGCAACGGAAACGCAATATTCTCCCCAACGGTGAGCGAATCGAACAGAGCGCCGTTCTGAAAAACCATCGTGACTTTCTTGCGGATAGGCTCCAGTTGTTCTTCCGTGTAGTCGGTGATGTCTTCGTAAGCGACGATCACCCGACCTTCGTCCGGCTTCAAGAATCCCATGATGTGGTGCAGCGACACGGATTTACCCACGCCGCTTCGGCCCAATATGCAAATCGTCTCCCCCGCCCACACTGCAAAGCTCACGTCGTGCAGCACACGCTTCTCTCCGAAAGACTTGCTCACGTGCTCGAAGCGGATATACGGGCTGTTCTTTGGATCGTCAGGCATGTCGGGCGAAGCTCTCAGTCATTTTCCGCGATTTCGTTACATTGGTTGGATATTTTGGTCGAAGCTCGAGATCGGCCAGCTCGCAATCAACTCAGTACACGTTCTCAAATTCTTCGCACCGCCTCAAGTTCCTCCGGAGTATTCAAGTTCCGGAACATTTCCGAAGGGAAGCCTTTCTGAGTCAGTTCCGCTTCCTCCAGTACCCGCAATTCAACTTGCGAGAAGAGCGGATCGATCTTGTTCTTGTCTGCGCGCAACGCCTCTTCCGCAATTTTTGCGAAGTCCCTGCGATAGATGGCGCACAAGGGTTGCCATCGTCCTTCTGCGCGCGGCGTCGTCACCAGCGCTGTACCGTGTTCAGCGCTTTCTGTCAGGTATTCAAGAAATCGCTTATCCACAAACGGCATGTCGACCGCGAGAATCAAATTCAGATCTGTGCCGGAAACTCGCAATGCCGCGTGGATTCCGCCCAGTGGACCGTGGTCTGGAAACTCATCTTCAACGACCGCCCCGTACGATCCAAACTTCTCGCAACTTCCCAGGATCTGCACTCGTGAGGCCACTGCTCCGGTAAGCTCCAATGCCCGATCGAGCAGGGTGCGGCCGCCCAGTTGTATGAACGCCTTGTCCACGCCCATCCGGCTGCTCTTGCCTCCGGCAAGAACGAAGGCGGTTACCCTGTCCATTTCGCGATCATACACAACTCCCTTTCCGGGAAAACATTCACAGGCCAACTGCTTGTATCCGTGTGCTTTGCGCGGTCGCCTAGGAAATCCTTACCCCAAAGTAACCTAGCGTTGTTACGCGGACCGTTAGATCATGAGGGTGTCCGGTCATTGTGTGTGGAAGTCAATATGCCTCAGAAACTTATGGATGTGTTGATGCTAGGCCGATGTTCCCACGAGTTCTCTTGGCCCCGGCGTGCGGCGGATGGTCACTATTACCAGGTCTGCCTGCTGTGTGCCGTCGAATACAAATACGACTGGGCGACTATGCGCCGCACTGAGCGCGTACCGGTTGCCGCAGAACCCGGGACCGCCCGCCGTCGCCCTCGCGAGAAGAAGCCAACCTGGGTGCCACGAGCGCGTCGCCTCAAGCTTGATCTGGCCTTGCGCTACCGGGTCAAGAATCTGAGCGTTTGGTCGGAGGGCACCATCGAGAACATCAGCCAGTCGGGAGTGCTTTTTCAAGGCTCGACCGCTTTGCCGGTGAATGCCCTGGTTGAGATGGTTTTCGAGATGCCCGAGGAGATTTCCGGTCAGAAAAACAGCAATGTATTGTGCCAGGGCAAGATTATCCGATCCAAGGAGACCCGGGAAACGGAAGACGGCACGGGACTCGCCGCCTCTATTCTCGATTACAAATTCCTGCACCAGAGTTAGTTGCAGCATTCGCGAAACACCCATTCCGAGATGACGCACCCCGCCGGATAGCTTGCTATCTGGCGGTTTTGCCTGCGCCACGAATTTGCTTTTCCAGCAACGATTGCATGCGTTTTGCCCTGGAGAAGACAACCTGGCAGCATCTAAACTACTATTAACAGGACCACCATCATTCCAGGAGCGACCTTATGAAGTTAAGGGCTTCTCTCGTTCTGCCCATGATCCTGCTGCTCGCGATGGGAATGACCATTGCCTGCAGCAAGGCGCCCAATGACTCTCAAATCAGTACCCAAATTCAAGACAAACTGAACAGCGATTCTGGACTGCAGGGCAAACAGCTCAGCGTTCAGTCGGCAGACGGCGTTGTAACCCTGTCGGGATACGTCGACAATGAGACCCAGCGCGGTGCCGCCTCGCGATATGCATCGACCATCCCGGGCGTCAGACAGGTAGTCAATAATCTCCAGGTCGGACAAAGCCCGGCGTCCGCGGATAAGCCCGCGGCCGCCGAGCCCACGCCTGCTCCCGAACCGGTGCAGGCGCCGAAGCCCGTTCCGGTAGCGAAAGCCGTCAAGAAGAAGCGGTCGATGTCGCAGGACGCCGCGATGGCCGCCGGAGGCGCCGCTGCCAGCGGTGGCGCGATGGCGGCGGCCCATCAGGATTCGATGAGCCAGGCTCCGCCGCCCCCGGCAACCCCGGCCCCGCCTCCTCCGCCACCGAAAGTCACGATTCCGGCGGGAACGACGCTCGCAGTGCGTCTGGTCGATGCGCTTGACTCAGAGAAGAATCAGCCTGGCGAAACCTTCCATGCGACGTTAAATTCTCCGTTATCGGTGGAAGGGGATATCGCCATCCCTGCCGGTTACGATGTGGAAGGTCACGTCGTCGACGTCAAGAGTGCCGGCAAATTCGCAGGTCAATCATTGCTCGTGCTGCAACTGGACCGGATCGCCGTGAATGGCAAGTCCTACGCTGTCCAGACTGATCAGTACAAGCGTCAGGGCAGTTCGCGCGGCAAAAACACCGCCGAGAAGGTCGGCGCCGGTGCTGCCATCGGCGCGATCATCGGTGGCATTGCGGGTGGCGGCAAAGGCGCTGGAATCGGCGCCGCCGCTGGCGGCGGTCTCGGTGGCGGCGTTCAGGCGGCTACCAAAGGCCAGCAGATCAAGCTGCCCTCAGAAACTGTCCTGAACTTCACGCTGCAGAACCCGGTCACCGTCATTGTGGCGCAAGGTCCCGATTCGCACCGCCACAGGATGGATGCCCCAAACGGTGATATCAGCAATCAGCAGTAGGTCGCGGACTTCTTTGTTTCCGGGCACGGCTTCTCGCCGTGCCCTTTTTCACGAATTGCCAACTTCGCGCGAGTTGTGGTCCCATGCTCTGCGCGCATGCCACTCATCTCGGCCATCCTTCAGACGCACAACGACGAGCTTCGTTTGGGACGAGCTCTGGAAACCCTGCATCCCTGCGATGAGATCCTGATTATCGACCACGGCTCGGTCGACCAGACACTGCGCATCGCTCGCGATTACGGAGTCCGCATCTGCGCCTCTCCGACGCGCATCACGGATGCGGCCGCATCTGCGCGACACGACTGGCTGCTCTTGCTGAAGCCCTCGGAATCGATCACAGAATCGCTTGAAGCCACACTCTTCGAATGGCGCCTTCGTCCACTCGAAGACGTCCGGGCGATAGCGGCATGCTCCATTGCAGTGCGCCAGGAATCGGGTGGCGGATGGTCCGATGCTCAACCGGAAACCCGCTTGATCCCGAAAACCTGGACCCGCTGGCAAGGCGCCATGCCGGCACCTGATCCGCAAGCGCTTCTCCTGCAAGGCGATCTCTTGCAGTTTCTGATGCCGTGAATCCCCGCTTCCATCACAGGCGATTGTGATGGATCGCACAGTAGTCAGTGCCATTCCCTCCTAAACTTTACGGTTGGTTTGCAGTATTTGTGATGCCGCAGTCATAGACAGGAGGAGATTATGTCCGCTCGCAAGTTTGTTTTGATGGTTGCCGTCCTCGTGGCCTCTGCCGCGCTTGCCATGGCGCAGGGTCAAACACCTGTAGTCAAGCACATACCTATTCGTCCCACCAATGCGTCCTCTGGCCAGGAAATGTTCAAGAGTTATTGCGCCGTCTGTCATGCAGAAGATGGCAAGGGAAACGGTCCGGCCGCCACTGCTCTGAAGGTTCCGCCCGCCGACCTCACCGCCCTCGCGCAGAAAAACGGCGGCAAATACCCGGCGCTTCACGTGTCGAGCGTAGTCCGCGGAGAAGCCGAGCTGCCCGCGCATGGCAGCAAGGATATGCCGGTTTGGGGACCACTTTTCCTGCGCTTGAGCCAGGGTCACGAAGCGGAAGTCCAACAGCGCATCGCAAACTTGAACCAGTACATCGAATCGATCCAGGCAAAGTAATCCTTCAACCGATAACTCGATTCTCCCCCTGAGTCGATTCTCCACAAACCCCGAGAGAGTGCGTCGCAATGACGCACTCTTCTCCCTCTTCACTCCTCAATTCCCCGGCACGTCCGTGTAATTGCGATGCACGAAAGTGCCTGCTAGATTGAAGCCCGATAACCCGGATCGATTCCGATACATCTAAATGTTTAAGCCAGTCATCCTCTTCTTCTTGCGCGAGCACTGAGACCTCGTTTCATGGGCCGAGAAAATTTCGATCCAACAACCGTCCTACGCTCCGATCGCATGTCGTGGCCTGCTCGCTACGGTGGGGCTCTGGCAAGTGTCGCCGCCGCCGTGGGTCTGTGGGGGTTGTCGCCGTTCATGCATCACGAGCCGTTCGCGATCTTCGTTCTGGCGGTCGTGTTCACCGCGCGTTTTCTCGGCTTTGGCCCTGCGGTCTTTGCGACGGCCGCGTCGGTAATCGCCATTGACTACTTCGCGTTTGAGCCTCATTTTTCGTTATCGTTGCACGTATCCGACGTCGCTCGCCTCGCAATCTTCGTGGTGATATCCCTGCTCGCTGCCAGTCTGGCCCAGCAGCGATCGAGAGCTGAAGTACGCGCGGATCAGACCATGGAGCGGATGGCCGCCATCGTCGAGTCCTCCGAAGATGCTATTTACAGCGCAACCCCCGATGGGATCATCACCAGCTGGAATCATGGCGCCGAACAGCTGTATGGATATAGCGCGGATGAGGCTCTTGGAAAATCTGTTCTGATCACGGTGCCGCCTGAGCTTGTCCATGAAACCCGCGCTCACCTGGAAATGCTGACCGCCGGTCAATCGATCGATAGTTTTCAAACCGAACGCCGCCACAAGGACGGCTCGCTGGTTCCGATCCTGCTTTCCATTTCGCCACTACGCAATCGCAAGGGCGCAGTGGTCGGAGGCTCTGCGATCGCACGCGATATCACCTCGAAACTTCGCACCGAAGAAGCGTTGCGGCGTAACGAGAAGCTCGTCACCGCCGGCCGTCTAACCGCAGCGATCGCACACGAAATCAATAATCCCCTCGAGGCACTCACTAACCTGATTTATCTGGCTCGCCATGACCCGGCGCGAACCGGTCAACATCTTCAAATGGCAGAGGGGGAAATCCATCGCATTGCCGACCTCGCCCAGCAAACTCTGGGGTTCGTTCGCGAGGTCTCAGACGCGCGACCTTTGAACGTGACCTCTACTCTGGAAGAAGTCCTGCGGCTTTACGCTCCGAAACTTTCCGCCAAAAAAATTCAGACCACTCGCCAGTTTGATCAGCGTTGCGAGATTTGGGGTTTTTCCGGCGAACTGCGGCAGCTGTTTTCCAATCTGATCGTGAATGCTTCCGAGGCCGTCACCGAAGGCGGTCATCTTTGGCTTCGCGTCTGTTGTGCGCGCGAGTGGTCCCAGGATCAGCGTGAAGGAGTTCGCGTCGTGGTTGCCGACAACGGCAGCGGAATCGCGCCCCGCGACCTGCCTCGTGTTTTCGAGCCGTTCTACACGACCAAAGGTGAGAGGGGAACCGGACTCGGATTATGGCTCTCGGAGGGAATCGTCCGGAAACATCAAGGCCTTATCCGTGTCCGCAGTTGCACGCGCCCCGGACAAAGCGGCACCGTCTTCTCCGTATTCCTGCCAACAAAGCTCGCCAGCTAGGCAACTCCTGCAGCGCCAATCGTCCCTGTTGCGCCTCCTGTATCAGTGGCCGAAATGACTCCTATCATTATGTAAACAAGCAACTTACAAAACTTAGCGGCGCAAAAGGACAGTGACTTCGGTCATCCGCCAGCCGGCTGTCACGACCGTATAATCAAGGCAACCAACGCAATCGATCGCGTTCTATTAACAGGACACGAGTGGACCCATTTCTGGCATCGGCGAGCGTCGGCTTCGGGCTGATCTTCGGCAGCTTTCTGAACGTGTGTATCTATCGCTTGCCCAGAGACTTGTCGGTCTCGCAGCCGAAACGATCCGCGTGTCCGCATTGCCACTCGCAGATTGCCTTCTACGACAACATTCCGGTTTTGAGCTGGCTCATCCTGCGTGGGCGTTGCCGGCACTGCAAGGAGCCAATCTCTCCGCGGTATGTTGCGGTCGAAATTCTAACGGCCTTGCTGTTTCTCATCTGCTACTGGCGTTTCGGCACGACGCTCACCACCATTAAATGTAACGCGCTTTCATTTCTTCTCCTCGGACTCATTTTCACGGACGCGGAGACCAAGCTCCTCCCCGATAAGCTGACCCTTAGTGGACTGGCACTCGGAATCACCTTCAGCCTATTCGTCCCGGTGAATGACCTGGCCTCGCAGTTTCTGCCAGGTGTTGTGAGCCTGCCAGTCAGTTCCGACATCTCGTCGCATTTTCTTTCGCTGATCGACTCTCTGCTTGGCGCGGTCGTGGGCGCCTCGTTCATCTATGGCGCGGGCGCGATTTACCTGCGCGCTCGCGGCATTGCAGGCATGGGTTTCGGCGATGTGAAGCTGATGGCGATGATTGGCGCATTTCTCGGCGTCAAGCTTACGGTATTCACCATCTTCACCGCGTCTATTGCCGGTTCCATTTTCGGCGTTGCAACAATTTTTTGGGTCTGGATGAAGCGGACCCGTCGTTTTCTGCACCGGCAGAACGCAACCTTGCAGCAAGCCCGTCGCCGGGCCTGGCAGTCTGCGCAGACCGTCTATCGTCACTACGAGATGCCGTTTGGCGTTTTCCTGGGCGGCATGGCCCTGATCGCGCTATTTTTCGGCAACAGTTTTCTTGACTGGTATTGGAGGCTGCTGTGAAGCTGCTAACCAATCCCATCCTCGTAAAAATGGCGATCGTAATGTTCGCGTCCTGCTTCGCATTCTTCCTGGCCGCCACCCTGATGCGTCGCCTGCGGGCAAGCCTGAATGAAAACGCAACCATTTCCCCGCCCAACGCCACGCCCGACCAGTTGCCGCTGCACACCTATCACGCTGTCATTCAGCAATTGAAGCAGCAGAAGCACGAACTGCTCGCCTTGCAACAGTCCGAACATCGGCGAGCGAAAACTTCTGAGAATGTTAGCGCCGCGGTCCTCTCAAACCTGACCAGCGGAGTCCTCTTCTTCAACTCCAACGGATTGGTTCGTCAGGCCAATCAGGCGGCGAAAACGATCCTCGGAATTGCCTCGCCCAGCGGCATGGACGCGGATTCCATCTTTCGCGAATGTGACGCGGTGCACGGAATTCACCTCACGCTGCAAAATGGCACTCCCTTGACGCGAATGGAAGCGGAGTACCAGACGCCCTCCGGTGAATTGAAGGTGATCGAGGTCACCGCCTCGCCAATTCCCGGAGAGAATAGTGCCACGCTCGGGGTCGCTTGCCTGATTAGCGACCGCACGGAAATCGCACAGATTCGCCGCCAGATCGAGCTGCGCGGAGAACTCTCCGCTGAAATGGCCCTCTCCCTGCGTAATTCACTCGTGACAATTTCCGGTTATGCCCAGCAGCTGGCGAGGAACCAGGATCCCGATCTGGCTCGGCAACTGGCAGCCGATATTGCGGCGGAAGCTCAACATCTGGATCAAACGATCGGCGGATTTTTGACGGAAAGCAAGCAGGCGAAAGCTGCCTCGACAAGTTCGTAAAACAGTTTCCGGCTGCGCTCAATCGCCCGGCCGCAGTGATGACATAGGACGGTGAATATGAAACGCATCGCACTCACTTTCACGACTGCAATCTTCGTTGGCACTCTCGCAGTCACGCTTGCCGGAGCGCAGAACGCGCCACTTGGCGATCTCGCCCGCCAGGTTCGGAAGCAGAAGGCTCCTCCTTCCGCCAAGACCTTTGATAACGACAACCTGCCGACCGACACCAAGCTCTCCGTGGTCGGCCAGGCCCCTGACCCCGCGGATACGAACTCCGCGACTGCCAACACGGGCGCCGAGCCTAACTCCGACTCGAATGCCAACACTGCCGGCGCTTCTTCCAGCAATGCTTCCTCCAATTCGAATAGCGAATCGAAATCGCCCGCCGATGAAGAGGAGGCCAAGAAACAGGCGATGTGGAAGGAGTGGCAGAACAAGATCCACAACCAGCGCGATGCGGTCGATCTCGCCAACCGCGAAATTGACGTCGCGAACCGCGAATATCGCCTCCGAGCTGCCGCATTCTATGCGGACGCCGGCAATCGTCTGCGCAATTCGGACGCGTGGGACAAAGAAGACAGTCAGTACAAGGAACAGATCGCGGCCAAACAAAAGGCGCTCGATGACGCTAAGAAGTTGCTCGAAGATCTGCAGGAGCAAGCCCGTAAAGCGGGCGTTCCGTCGGGAATGCGCGACTGAACCTTATCTCCGAATCTTGAGCCTCCACGCTTCAGCGCGGAGGCTTTTCTTTTTTTCTGCCCTCCTTTCGGCCTTCTCCGATCGCCTGTTCTTCCCACAAGTCGCGTGTAATGAATGTGCTGCATGAGTTTTTTCAATTGGACAAACAGGTGCGCAGTGCTGCAAACTAGGTGCATCTTGCCCGCGTTGAAGCGTGCAGATTGTGTGAACTCTGTTTTGGAATTCTTGCAACAGCGCTGCTAAGTACCTGCGCTATTGCCATGTCCTTCCTGACCTCGTCGTCTCACTGACAACCTGCGCGATGCCTCGAGTTAGCCGCTCGTTTGTGTCGTGTCTCGACCTACTCGGGAGGATTCACCATGAGATTCAAGAAACATTCTCTGTTGGCCAAGGCGGTGTTCACTATTCTTGCATCGATCAGTTTCCTTACCGTCTCCGCGGCTGCGGAAGACGCGTCCGGAAGATTCGTTCTTGCCCATGAAGTTCGCTGGGGCATGGCTGTGCTGCCTGCGGGCGAATACACCTACAAGCTCGAGCACCATTCCTCCGAGTGCCTCATTGTGCGAGCCGCGTCTGGCACGCCGGGCTTCATGATGATGGCGAACTCAATCAGTTCGACAGCTCCAGGGAAACCAGATTCGCTTGAGTTGCAGAAACTCGGGGACGAATGGTTCGTGCAGTCCATGAAAATTTCTGGCCTCGAAGAGGAACTGCATTTCCGAGTGCTGGCACCTCGAACCAAAGTTGCAAGTACAGCCGGGTCAACCAAGTTGGCTTCGCTTTCTAAGCCCTAGGTCACGCCGGCCTTGCGCGGGAACAGTCAAACCAGGCTGTTCCCGCGCGACATATCGTCATTTCTCAGCATTTCATAGGTAGCCGCCCTTGGAGGCATACGATGTTTAGAAAATCCAGAAATCTTGCAGCACAGAAGACACCCACCCTGCGCACGGTTGCAGAGCATGTCGGACTTGCTCCCTGCTCGGTCTCGGCCATCCTGAATAATTCCGCCGCGGCCATTGCGATTCCCGAGCACACCAAGGAGCGCGTTTTCGATGCAGTCAAGCAATTGAACTATCGCCCCAATCTGGCGGCCCGATCCTTGCGCACACGTCGCTCCTATATGGTGGCGTTGGTAGCATCGGATCTAGGTAACGCCCGGACAGCGCGTATCGTCGCCGGCATCGAGGGGTTTCTCCAGGCAAAGGGCTACCTTCTGGTGACCAGCAGCTGGGACCGCAATGCGCAGGGCGTCCAGGCTTCTCAGTTGCTGCAGCGTGGAATTGAGGGCGTGATCAGCATCGATGCGACTCTGCCGAAATCTATGGCGCTGCCGCTGGTATTTATCGATCTGCCCGCCACCGATCTTCCCGAGCCAATCACTCCTCTCAAGCGCGAGCGCTTACTCGCCATGGGAGAAGCCGCCGCACAGTCACTCCTCGCGCAAATCGAGCAGAAGACCGGATATCTGACCCGCGTCTCTCTCGCTCCTGAACCCACCGTGGGGCTGGTTCCTGCCGGAGTGGGAATTGCCGTGGAAAGAGTGCAGTCGGCGGAACGTTTCGCCGACTAGATAGTTCTCGAGTTCCGGTAAAGAACGAAATCGTGATTGTCGATACGAATCGCTATCGTCGAGACGAACCGTGATTGCAGAGTACGAACCGTGATTTGGGAAGGGCACGACTTCAGTCGTGCCGCAATGCCACGAAGAGCGTTGCGCCTTTAGCCGCTGAGGGCAAACGCACGAATCATCACAAGAACTGCCCGATCAACCACAAAGGGATAAAAGAAAGCAGCGGGCCGCTAAGCTCGCCGCTTTCCTCTTGGTAGCGTTGCTGACTCAGAGTCAGAGAGCCGTCCGCATTAATTTGCCTGCGAGCCGCGTCGAATTTCCTCGCCCAGTACGACAGCTTCCGCAATCTCTTTCAGGGACCGTCTCTTCTGCCGGCTCTGCCGTTGCAGTGCCAGATAGGCCTGTTCCTCGTCGATCTTGAGATCGCGCTGCAGAATGCCCTTCGCACGCTCCAGCAACTTGCGCGTCTCGAGTTGTTGGATGAGTTGGGAATTCGCGCTTTCCAGGCGTGCCACTTCAATCTCGGCGCCCACCAGAAATCCAATCGTCGAAATCATTCGGATCTGTCGCCGGGTATACGTGTGCGGTTGACGATGCTGCACATTGATCACGCCCACCGCGCGTCCCCGGGAAAGGATGGGCACAGACAGAAACGCTTCGTATCGATCTTCGGGAAGTTCATTAAAGAGTTTGAAGCGCACATCCTGATACGCATTGTTCGAAACCGCAACAGGTTCTCGATGCTCGGCGACCCAGCCGGTGATGCCTTGTCCGATTTTCAGTTTCAGTCGATCCAGGACTTCGGCGTGAGGATTCTTCGAGGCGCGTAGAACGAGTTCCTCCTCTTCAATGACGTAAACAAAGCATGAATCACATTTCACTAAGGCGGAAGCAAATTCAACAATCTGGGCGAGAACTTCGTGTAGTGGATCGGCAGCAGCCATCCGGCTGCTGATGTCATGTAGAAAATCAATATCTATATCGGTGTGTAATGACTGATTAGCACTCATGCTTTACCGTAGCCAGCATGAGCCCCCATGTCAAATTGCTCTTTTAGATATGAACGATCAGTAACAACGTGCGTTCGGCACTCGCGGCGATGCCCTTGTGTGCGTCAGAAAACCGCGAGAACAACAACTACAAAGACCAGACCCATCCCATTCGCCAGTCTCACGCAGCTGTTCCGCAAAGGCGCCTGATCTGCTTCAGGTGATGGTTCCCGTGCACCCAATGGAACCTGCGCCACTCCTGACCCCGCAGCGGGCCCAGGATCGGGTGATCCAAGAGACGCGTTTCGCGTCCGTACTTCTTTTCCGCTTCTCCGATGATGGTGTCCATCGCCTCGATCGCCGCTGGAACGGCTGCCCGAATCTGCTCAACAGACATTCCCTTCGGAAGTGTGTTCTTGGGCGCTTTTCTTCCTTCCGGCAGATAGTTGAGCTGGATAACGATAATTTTCCGCATGTGATCCATCAGTTGCGGCGGCCGCGCCATCGGCTGGCCGGCTTGAATGCAACGTTCAAATCCCTTGATGGTCCCCGTATAGGTCAGGTAAAGATGCTCCAGAATTTCCGCGGTGCACCACTTCCCTTCCGGATGACCCACGAGTTCGTCCGCACTCAATCCTTCGGTTACCGAGTTGATGGCGTCCTGGAGTCGCTGAAGATAGAAATCCATGGCAGCGCGTTACCCTTCGTTTAAAATGTGGGCCGAGCCATCGACATAAAACTTACCGTAGGACGGGAGCCCATGCAGAAACTGCTGATGCCGTTGTTGGCGCTGGCCCTCATGACAGCGTGCTCTTCAGAACCGGCAAAGCCCACCGAGAGCGCGAAGCCTCAACCCAAGCCGCCGGAGCTCCTTACCGGCCGCAGCGCTTTTCAGAAGCTCTACGTTTCCGCTCACGGTTGGGGACCCGACGCCCGCCCCTATCGGCTCGAATCGATGCCCAATGCCGACTCCAAGGGTGCGGACGGAAAATCTGCTGTTTGGCGCGCCAGCTTTGCTTCCGCTGTACAACGGGGAACAAAACCCTACACATGGTCTGGGTCGCCAGGTCCGGATCGCGGTGTGAACCCTGGCACCGAAGACAGCTACAACCCCAGCAACTCCTCAACCCAGGTATTCGATATCGCTTTTCTCAAGACCGACTCCGACAAGGCGTTCGAAGTTGCGCAGCAACATGGCGGGGACAAGATCCTGGCGAAGTCACCCGATACTCCGGTGCTTTACATCCTCGAGTGGAATCACGTCACCAACGAGTTGATCTGGCACGTGATCTACGGTGACAGCCGTGACAATGCCAAATTGAAAGTTGCAGTCAACGCGACCTCCGGGGATTTTCTCCGCATCGAGAAATCCTAACGGTCGCCTTCGGTGGTGGACAACCTTACTTGCTCTGGTTTGCTTCCGGACTTTTGCTGAAGGGACTGGGAGTATTCTGCGCTTTTAGCCGTTCGATGCCTCGGTGAGCCTCTTCGGCAAACGGTCCTTGGGGCAGAATCTTCAGATAGTTTTCGTAGCCTTGGCGCGCGTCTTCGATCTCACCCAGCTTCTCCTGGCAGATCGCAAGCTTGAACGTCGCCGCCGCGTCGTTGTTTTTGTAATACAGCGCCTCGCGGTATCGATCCACCGCCGCTCGATAGTTCTTTCGCTTGAAATAATAATCTCCTACCTCTAGATCTTTTTCAGCCTTGTGCGGATTCCACGGCTTGAACTCCTGGACCCCGCCGATCTCGTCGCCCTCATAGAGCCCGGCCGCGTCTTCCGCATCGCGCACCGCCTCTGCACTTGTCGGATGATTCTTGTCATCGCCTTCGGGAGGCCTCAAATCCACTTGGTCGTCCTTGCTCGAACTGCTGGCGCCGGAGGTCGTAATCACGGGCTCGGCAGTTTGCGGCTGCTTAACGTCCGGAGTGGACCGGGGCGGAGTCTGGCTAGGCGGTAACGCGGGCTGCTTCTTATTCTGAGCGAGAGCGCCCGCCGACAGGAGTACAAGGCAAACTACGAGGCTGCGAAACATCCCCCCTATTTTAACGCTGTCGACGACCTCATTGCATCGCCAGGAGCACGTCCGCCCGCACCTTGTCGGTGATCTCCTTCGCGATCTCGGTCTCGACCGCCAGGAACTCGCCCCCATCCGCGCTGTCGAATTCGTCACCCCAAAGGCGCTGTTCATCGCGCGTGCGGATCAGTTCCGCCGTCACCCGGACATGAGACCCGTTGCGGCGGAGATTGCCCTCCATCAGATAGTCGGCTCCCAGTTCCGTTCCGATTTGTGCCACGGTCTTTGACGCATTCCGGTAGAACAAGACCCGGCTTCGTGCCACCACTCCCAGTCGCGAGGGATCGATTCGTCCTAACCGCGTGATCAGCTCCTGGGTGAGCCCATCGCACAACGGCTCCTGCGTGGCGTCACCGCTCAAATTTTCAAATGGCAGTACCGCCAAAATGATGTGCTTCGTTCCATGAGCATTCGTGCTTCCCGATCCGCGCACAATCATCAAAGCCATACTCGCAACCACGATCATTGCGCCAGCCGCACCCGCGAGCGTCCACTTCGAAACCATTCGCCGAGGTAACACAACATCCTCAACACGATTCGCCACACCAGCCGCTTGTCTCTGTAGTGGTGCGATGAACCGGTAGCCGCGCTTCGGAATTGTTTCGATGTATTGAGGGGTGGCGGCTTCGTCGCCAATCGCGATCCGGATTTTCTTGATCGCCGTATTCAGCGCGTGATCGAACTCTACAAAAGTGCGTTCTCCCCAAACCTGCTGTCGAAGATCTTCGCGGCTCACCAACTCGCCGGCCTGCTGCAACAAGACAGCCAACACCTGAAAAGGCTGCTCTTGCATGCGGATCCTCACGCCATCTTTATGCAACTCACCGGCGTCGAGATCCGCCTCGAACACTCCGAAGCGCAACACGCCTCGCGATGAAGTGGAATCGCCCATCGGCACGCCCTGTGACTATGGACGTAATGCACAGCGATTTGGTTCGAACTATTTCACCAGAGCGTCCAACGAAGAGACAGATTCGTTACCGAAGAACACGCGTCTGGAACAGTTGCAATTCAGAAAAAGTTCAGACGCGAATGACTCTCTTTTCGTCCGCCCGCCCGTCCTTCTCGCGCACGTGGGGTTCGGGAGGTTGGCCATGGGGCGGTCTACACTTCTGTCTTGCTTGTCTTTCGTGTTGTTGTTCAGAGCACTCTCAGTTGGGCAAGCGAACGCGTCGTCCGAGCACATATTGCCCGCCAAAATCTACAACGGCTACCTCGTTGTTGTGCGCGGCTCAATTGGCAATTTGGAGAATCGCAACTTGGCGATCGACACGGGCGCCTATCCAAGCATCATTGACGAGAGTTTGGCGAGGAAACTTCACCTCGCGGGTCAGAAGGGAGAGTTGCGCGTCGTTGAACGCAATCTCAAAAGTCGAGCGGCATCTCTTCCGAGCCTGCAGGTCGGACCCATGCGTGCGACCAACTTGCGAGTCATGGTCCAGGACCTCACTCCCATTTCGGAAGTATTCCGCGTTCGCATCGACGCAGTTATTGGTCTCGATCTTCTTGTACATACCAGCTTCCGCATTGACTACGCAGCCAAACAAGTGGTGTTTGGGCCCGTCGACCCGCTGCCCTTTACCGCTCCCATCAGGTGGACCGACTCCATGATTTGCGTCGACCTTAACGTGAATTCGAGGCCAGCTCACCTGCTCGTCGACACCGGTGCCGCGAGCCTTCTTTTATTTGCGGACCGGGTACCTTGGGCAAGGGAAATCTCAGACGATGCGGTCGGCTACAGCAACATCGGGGGCCAATTCCGTCTCCGCCGAATCGCAGCGAAGAGCATCGAGCTCGCCGGCACCGACCTAGGCCCCAGTTCTGTCTTGGTTTCGGAAGCTCACAACATGTCACCGTTCCATTTCGACGGACTACTCGCGACTGGCGTTCTTCCCGTGCGCCAGATCAGCTTTGATATGGATCGGCAACAATTCGGATGGGAGCCTGCCGCCACGAAAGCAGACACGAAGCGAGCTCGCGCATCGAACAACCGTGCTTCTGCTGTCGCGCTCTCGTCGGAAGCCCCCGACTTTGGGGGAACCCCTTGCGGAGTATTTGGACCAGGCGCACTGTGCGCTATGCCTGCCACCACGAGAGGAGGTCCCTTGCGTTAAGCGTCGATCTCGGGTGGGGTGGATCGGTAAGCGCCAAATTCCAAACAAAAAAATCAGGCCACTCATGGGGGTGAGTGGCCTGTGTTGGCGAAGTCCTCCGGGGAGGAGGGAAAACTTGTTCTTAAAGGCTCGGCGGATTCTGCGATGCCGTAGGGCTCGCGGGCTGCGCCGGCGTAGCAGTATCGCCCTGCGTGTTCGTCATCAAATGAACGTCCACGCGACGATTCTTTGCACGTCCGTCCGACGTTTTATTCGAATCGACCGGCTTGTCCTTGCCCAGACCGATCAAATAAATCTTGTGCGCCGGAATGTTGTGCTCAGACGCCAAATACTGAATTACCGAATTTGCACGGCGCTGGCTCAGATCATAGTTGTAGTCCGCCGGACCAACCGAATCCGTTCCGCCTTCCACCGTCACGATGTACCCCTTCGTGTTGGGAACATCGGTGGCGAGCTGGTCCAGGGCCTCTTTCGCTTTCTTGGTCAAATTGTCTTTATTGAAGCCGAAATGCACCGACGTCTCAGCAACCGGTCGATAGTTGTCGAGATTCGCCACGGTGTTGGTCAGCACGTCGACGCGCTTTGTAGCCGTGTTGGCGACGGTCTGCGCCTGATCGGCTGTCTGCCCAGCCGTAAGCGCCTTCTGGTCGACTTCAGCAGCCTTTGCCTGCACAGCCTGAATCCCAGCCTGTGCGCGAGCATCAACGTCCTTGATGTCTTTGGTGTTTTTCGCGGTCAGGTCGTCCAGCTCATTCGTCTTGTTGATGAGCGGCGTGGTTTCCTGGCGAACATAGTTCTTGCTTGCACATCCCACAGAGGCGAGCATGCTGGTCGCTAAGAGAATCACTAACGAAGTGCGGTTCATATCTTGGAGGGCTCCTTCCTCTCTAACCTTCCGTTTCAGTTCTTTAAGTCCTGGGGGCCATGAACTTCCGCGTCCCGCCCTCGACTAATGCACGGGGTATGCCAAGTTGCATCGCCCAGCCAGCGGCAGGTAAACTATTATACAACAATAACTTACGGGCGACTGCAATTTGTTGTCATTGCCTTGGATGACGCAAAGGGGACACGGGGCCATAGAAATTTTATACGGTGGGACCTTAGGACCCGGACGTTCATCGACGCCGTCGCCTTTGGACTCTGCTACCTTGGCCCCGCTCCGGATGATCTGAAAACCCAGCGAGAGACGAATCGGACGCACCACGAAGTATGCGGAAGAGGGGATCGCTGCTCTTGCGCTTTCGATCTAGCCTCCGTCAGTATCTCGCCGACTAGGTGGCCGACGGGCGGATGTTTTTACGCGAAACTGCTCACAGTCTCACGCGGGGCTATTCGTCGGTAAGGCGAACTGTGATTCTTGCGCTCACATCAACCTTGCGACACGCTTCAGCGAGCGGGACCCCGACGTGCTCATCTAAAATAAAGCACTAAAGCCACCCTGGATGGACCTCCTTCAGAAAATTCGCACTCTCCCCACCGAGGCTGGCGTGTATCTGTACAAAAACGCCGAGGGGGAGGTTATCTATGTCGGCAAAGCCAAAAACTTGCGCAGCCGCGTGGCTTCCTACTTTCACGAAGGCCGCTCGATCGGCGACGCGAAGACCGGCACACTGGTTCGCGAAGCGGTTGACGTCGACTACATCGTCGTCGCCAACAACAAGGAAGCGCTGGCCCTCGAAAACAACCTCATCAAGCAGAAGAAGCCCCGCTTCAACATCCTGCTGCGCGACGACAAGACCTACCCCTACGTAAAACTGACTTTGGGTGAGCGCTATCCGCGCGTTTACGTCACCCGTCGCCTGCGCAAAGACGGCAGCGAATACTACGGGCCTTACTTCCCCACCAGCCTCGCTTACCGCATCGTGGACCTCATTCACCGTCACTTCCTGGTGCCCTCGTGCAAAGTCGACCTCACGCGCTATCACCCGCGCCCCTGCCTGCAGTACTACATCCGTCGGTGCCTAGGCCCTTGCGTCCAGAACCTCACCACGCCCGACGCGTATCGCGAAGCCGTCCGCGACGTAAAGCTTTTCCTCGAAGGCCGCCAGACAGACCTAGTCCGCTCCTTGCGCGAGCGTATGAATCAGGCTGCGATCGCGGAAGAATTCGAACGCGCCGCCAAGTACCGCGACCTGATTTCGACCGTTGAGCAATTGCAGGAAAAACAACGCATCGCCACCGTCGAAGGCGACGATGCCGACGTCTTTGGCTATCACTACGAAGGCGGAATGCTGGCCGTGAACCTGTTTCACATGCGCGGCGGACGCGTCCTCGATCGCCGCGAGTTCTTTTGGGAAGAGCTACTCGAATTCGCCACGGACCGCGTAGGGACTGCCGCACCCGGGTCTCCGGCCGAGCAAAGCTCGGCAGCAGTTGAATCCGACACACCATGGGGTATTTCGGCCGCCGAAACCGCCCCTGCCAACGTGGGGACGGACGCCTCGTCCGTCGAGGCCGAGCGAAGCTCGGCAGCGCATTTCGGCCTCGAAGAACCAGGATCCATCCCTGAGGTCATGGATCTCTCGTCCCTGCAGGCGGAACTGTCCGTCCAGGACGCAGCCCGACGCACCTCCTCCTCAGAGAAATCGCCTTCGCCGACTCAGCCGAATCCCCCGAAGCCATCGCTCGATTTCGATCCCGGCGAATTTTTCTCCGCTTTCCTCAGCCAGCTCTATCTCGGACAGCCCTATCTTCCGCGCCACATCTACGTTCCCACCGACTTCGAAGACCGAGAGATGCTCGAAGAACTTCTCTCCGAGCAGCTTGCCGCAATCGGCTCCCGCGCAACCCGCGTTCACATCGAGGTACCAAGCCGGGGCGAGAAGCGCTCGCTCATCGACCTCGCGGGCAACAATGCCAAGCAGTCCTACGATCAGCGCTTCCGCGTGATGAAGCCCAATACCCGCGCGATCCAGGAAGCTCTGCAAGATGCGCTCACGCTCGCCGACCGGCCCGAGCGCATCGAGTGCTTCGACATCTCACACATCCAGGGCGCCGAAACCGTCGCCTCGATGGTCGTCTGGGAAGACGGCCGCATGAAAAAATCCGACTATCGCAAGTTCATCATCAAGACCGTCCAGGGTGTCGACGACTTCGCCTCCATGCGCGAGGTGGTCACGCGTCGCTACAAGCGACTGCAGGAAGAAAACAAGAAAATGCCCAGCTTGATCCTCATCGACGGCGGCCTCGGCCAATTGCACGCTGCCGCTCAGGCCCTCGAGGCGCTGGAGATCATCAACCAGCCGCTGGCCTCGATCGCCAAGCGCGAAGAAATCATTTACGTCTACGGACAGGAAGACGAACCGGTCGTCCTCGACCACCATTCCCCCGTCCTGCACCTGGTGCAGTTGATCCGTGACGAAGCCCATCGTTTTGCGGTGACCTTCCATCGCAAGCGCCGCCAGATGCGCGACCGCTCCACCGAGCTGCTGGAAATCCCAGGCGTCGGCGCCAGCACCACCCGAAGATTGTTAGAACATTTTGGAAGCGTTCAGGCCGTGAAGCAGGCCGATGCCGCTGCGTTATCAGCGGTGGTAACGCGGACTCAGGCGGACGCGATTCTGGGACATTTTCGGAAGTGATGAGCTACCAGCCGCGCGCTTTTCTGCGCCATCTCTGCGGACGCTCTCCGCATCCTCAGCGGGAAAGAGCTTTCTTGGCACAGGATCCGTGCCCGAGATCCCCTGCTAAACTAGCCAAACAATCCATGAAAACTTCCCTGCTCCCGCTCTCTGTTCTAGGTCTCTGCGCTTTCGCGCTGCTCGCCGCTGCCCATCCGCAAAATGCGCCCGCCACACCTGTGTCGTCTCCACCGACGCAACCCGAGAAACATCTCCGCAATATCCGCCAGCTCACCTTCGGCGGACAAAATGCCGAGGCCTACTTCTCCGCCAACGGCAAGAAGCTCATCTTCCAATCCAATCGCGATCCCTTGAAGTGCGACCAGATCTTCGTCATGAACACCGACGGCTCCGATCAGCACATGATCTCCACCGGCAAGGGTCGCACTACCTGTTCGTTCTTCTTTCCGGATGGTAAAAAGATTCTCTACGCTTCCACCCACCTCGGCAGTCCTGACTGTCCGCCGCGCCCCGACTACTCCAAGGGCTACGTGTGGGGAGTCTATCCCAGTTACGACATCTTCATTGCCAACCCCGACGGCTCCGATCTCAAACAGCTCACCAACACTCCCGGGTACGACGCCGAAGCCGTCATCTCCACCGACGGCAAGAAGATCGTCTTCACTTCGATCCGTAACGGCGATCTCGACATCTACACCATGGACGCCGACGGCTCGAACGTGAAGCAACTCACGCACGAACTCGGTTACGACGGCGGCCCCACCTTCTCTCCCGACGGCAAGCTGATCGTCTACCGCGCGCACCATCCCAAGACCGAGCAGGAAATCACCGACTACAAAGATCTGCTCAAGCAGAGCCTGATCCGACCCACCTACCTCGAAATCTGGCTGATGAGAGCCGACGGCAGCGACAAACGCCAGATCACCGACCTGGGCGCTGCCAGCTTCGCCCCCGCCTTCTACCCCGACGGCAAGCGCATCATCTTTTCCTCGAATGTGGGATCAACCGGCGGGATGGGCAACTTCGAACTCTACGGTGTCGACCTCGACGGCAAGAATCTCGAACGTCTGACCTACACCGACGGTTTCGACGGCTTCCCCATGTTCAGCCCCGATGGCAGCAAGCTCGTCTGGATCTCCGGCCGCAACGCCAAAGTCCCGCACGAGACCAACGTCTTCGTCGCGGACTGGGTGCCGTAGCCTCGTGGCGCATGTGCAATCGAATAAAATCACTGAGGCGAGTTGGTTGAAAAGGTCACCGATGAGCCGCCCTGCTCTATTTCCTCCTTCTTCGTTTGCTCTTCCGCTACTTTCTTGACCGCCAAGGTCACATCCACCCACTTGTCCGCCGTCTTTAAGTCTTCAGCATTAGCCTTCGCATCGCCGCATTGAATATCCGCTCGCTCGCGGTACATCAGGTTCATGTAAGCCATGGCGTCGTCGTACTCGCGTCTCAGCTCGATGGCCTTGTTGAGCATCTGGATCCCCGACTCGACACGCTCTTTGTTTGCATCTCGCACCGACCAGCATTCCGCATATCTGATCAGAGGCTTATCCGGCTTCAAATTCAGCTTCGCCTTCAATTCCATTCTCGGCTGATAGGTACGCGTCCAGTCGAGTACACCGATTGAGTAATAGTTTTCCGGATCTTTCGGATCAATCTCGATTGCCTTGCGGTATTGCTCTTCTGCATCATCGAACTTTTTCATCTGCGTGAACAAATAGGCCATTCCTTTAACCGCGTTCGCGTTCGCAGCGTCCAGTTCGAGGACGATTTTGTATTGTTCGATCGCTCGCTGGCCCAGCATATTGTTCTCAGGAGAGTCCGCACCCGGAATGTATTCCTGAGCATACGCCGTCCCGAGATACATATGTGCCTTCACGTTGGCGGGATCGTGAGCGACGGCTCGCGCAAAGTGTTGCTTCGCATCTTCGTAGCAAGCCTCCTTGTAAGCCTTGATACCCGCGTTGAGGTCCGGATCGTTCTCCGCCGATTGTTGTCGCGCGAATAGGACCACGACAGACAAAACCAGCGTTCCCGCAAACACCAGGAAACGGTGAGCTCTCATGGAGCCTTCACTTTTTCGAAAGAGATTTAAGACATTACCTGACTCGTTCGGACACCGGAATTTGCCTGAAGGCCTAACTCAATTAGACACCAAACGGCGCGGATTTGTTCAAGTAGATTAGACAGGAGGGCTTGTTCTCTTACTTTTTTGCTCTTGGAGGGTTGTTTCTCGATAGGGTTGTCTGTTCCGTGGACTTGCGTGTTCTTCTTTGCGTTCTTTGCGGTTAAAAGCTTTTCAGCTTTTCTCCGCGAACTCCGCGGATCTTCTCCGCGCCCTCTGCGGTTCAAGGTCTCTTTCCTGCGAACGAAAAGGATCACCGCCTCTCTCCCAGAACGCCGCAAGCCTTCTCCCCTCAGCGTCCAGCGCCGAAGAATCAACAGCCTTTTTCCCTCCACCCACTCCACA
>Ga0210409_10000867_pt1 | contig 43435 bp, 39 predicted proteins | sample IncBWH17MmetaG_FD_161649 | JGI IMG/M metagenome (GOLD analysis project Ga0210409, IMG submission 161649) | Forest soil microbial communities from Barre Woods Harvard Forest LTER site, Petersham, Massachusetts, United States - Inc-BW-H-17-M | ecosystem: Environmental > Terrestrial > Soil >... | reverse complement strand
CGGCTACATCGACTGGTGGATGGACATGGGCCCGCAAGGCTATCAGGAGGCGCTCGTTTATCTGCGCACCGCGGTCTCGGTCGATCCGAAAGGCTGGGCGAAGTTCGACTACGTGAAGATGCCCGAGTACCGCTGGGGCATCCTGCTCGCGCCGCAGGAGGAAGGCCGCAAGATCCCGTTCGGCCGCCACTACGGCGAGCCGGCCTGGCAGGACGTGCCCGGCGAATATCGCGCCATGCTGCGGCGCCTCGTCGTCATCCAGGGCGACACCGAGCCGGCTTCGGTCGAGCAGCAGCGCCATCTCGGCACGACCGCGCCCTCGCTCTACGACATGCGCAACGTCTTCCAGGTCAATGTCGAGGAAGGGCGGCACCTGTGGGCGATGGTCTACATCCTGCAAAAATATTTCGGCCGCGACGGCCGCGAGGAAGCGGGCGAATTGCTGCAGCGCCGCTCCGGCAGCGCCGACAAGCCGCGCATGCTCGGCGCCTTCAACGAGGCGACGCCGGACTGGCTGTCGTTCTTCATGTTCACGTTCTTCACCGACCGCGACGGCAAGATGCAGCTCGAGAGCCTGGCGCAGTCGGGGTTCGATCCGCTCTCGCGCACCTGCCGGTTCATGCTGACCGAGGAGGCGCATCACATGTTCGTCGGCGAGACCGGCATCGGCCGCACTGTGCAGCGCACCTGCGAGGCGATGCAGGCGGCCGGCATCGAGGACCCGAACGACATCGGCAAGGTGCGCGGCCTCGGTGTCATCGACCTGCCGACCCTGCAGAAGAAGCTCAACCTGCACTATACGCTGTCGCTCGACCTGTTCGGCTCGGAAGTGTCGACCAACGCCGCCAACGCGTTCAACGCCGGCCTCAAGGGCCGCTTCCAGGAGACCAAGATCGACGACGATCACCGGCTCGAGCACTCGACCTATCCGGTGCTCAAGTTCGTCGACGGCGAGATCAAGCGCGTCGACGAGCCGGCGCTGACCGCGGTGAACATGCGGCTGCGCGACGACTACACCGCCGACTGCCAGCGTGGCCTCGAGCGCTGGAACAAGGTCATTGCCAAGACCGGAGTGGCCTACAAGTTCGAGCTGCCGCATGTCGGTTTCCATCGCCAGATTGGCGAGTTCAAGGACGTGAAGATCTCGCCGGCCGGCGAGATCGTCGACGCCGGCGCCTGGAGCCGCGAGGTCGGCAAATGGCTCCCGTCGCGCGACGACGGCGATTTCATCGCCAGCCTGATGCGCCCGGTAAGCACGCCCGGCGAATTCGCCGGCTGGATCGCGCCGCCGCGCATCGGCATCGACAACAAGCCCGGCGACTTCGAGTACGTGAAAATCGCGGCGTAGGGCGCGACCCAAAAAGTCGAGCCCAGTTTTCCGTCACTGCGCCAGCATCAGCAGCGCGACGCCGGCGACGACCAGCACCATGCCGAGCGCTTCGCGCGCGCTGGTGCGCTGGCCGAACGCGAACCGGGCGATCACCTGCGCGAACAACACCTCGATCAGAGCGAGCGTGCGTACATTCGCGGCGCTTGCCAGCGCGAAGGCGAGAAACCAGAACTGCGAAGCCACGGCGCCGGCAAAGCCGGCAAACAATGAGCGCTTCCAGGCGCGCACGATGGCGAACAACACCGAGCGCTGGCGGAGCGCCAGATAGAGCGAGAGCAGCATCGCCTGCATGACGATGCCGACCGCGAGAGTGAAGCTCGCGGCGACCGCGTAATTCGACATTCCGAGGCTGAGGATGGCGCCGCGGAAGCCGACCGCCGAGAGCGCGAACATGGCGCCCGAGGCGAGGCCGAGCAGCGTCGGCCTGATGCCGCTGGTCCCGCGCTCGCCGCTTCCCCGCTTGCCGGGCAGGAAGGCGAGGGGATTGGTCGACATGATCACCACGCCGGCGGTGGCGATGACGATCGCGACCATCATCGGCCAGGTCACCACGTCGCCGAGGAAGATCAATCCGAAGATCGCGACCTGGATCGGTTCGGTCTTGATGTAGGCGATGGTGACGACGAAGGAGCGTTCGCCCATGGCCGCGAGCATCAGCGCCGTGGCGGCGACCTGCGCAAAGGCGCCGACGATCACCCAGGGCCCAAACGTGAGCCCGGGCCGCGGCAGCGACGCGCCGGTCGCGATGAGCAGGCCCACCAGGAAGACGAGCGCGAACGGAAAGCCGAACAGAAAGCGCACATGCGTCGCGCCGACCGTGCCGAGGGTCCCGGTCAGCTCGCGTTGCGCCGCGTTGCGCACGGTTTGCGTGAACGCCGCGATGACGGTGAAGACGGCCCACAGCCAGGATGCAGCCATCGCCTGTTCAGCAGTCCGTCATCGCAGGCCGATGCGCAGTCACGCCGCCTTCTCCGCGGCCATCATGTAGTTCACGTCCACGCCCGCCGACAACTGCCAGCGGTCGGCGAGGAGGTCATAGACCACGCCGGTCTCGCCGATTACGCGCAGCCGGCTCTGCTCGAGCGCGATCTCGAGTTCGTTCGGGGTCACGAACTTTTCCCATTGATGGGTGCCGCGCGGCAGCCAGCGCAGGATGTATTCGGCGCCGACGATCGCCAGCGCAAAGCTCTTCACCGTGCGATTGAGCGTGGCGACGACCATGAGCCCGCCCGGCTTCACCATCGCCGCCGCGAGACGGACGAACAGGCCGACATCGGCAACGTGTTCGACCACCTCCATGGCGAGCACGATGTCGAAGATTTCCCCGGCTTCCGCCAGCGCCTCGGCGCTGGCGTTGCGGTAGTCGACGCTGACGCCCGATTGCGCCGCGTGATGCCGCGCCGCCGAAATATTCTCCGCCGATGGATCGGCGCCGGTGACCGCGGCGCCGAGCCGCGCCAGCGGCTCGCAGAGAATACCGGCGCCGCAGCCGATGTCGAGGACGCGCAGCCCGGCGAGGCTGTCGAGGCGCTTCGGGTCGCGGCCGAAATGCGCCGCCGCGCGGTCGCGGATATAGGCGAGGCGTACCGGATTGAGCGCGTGCAGCGCCGCCATCGGCCCGCGCGCGTCCCACCATTCCCCGGCGAGGCGCGAGAATCGCGCGACCTCGTCGTCATCGACCGTGCCGGTTGCTGTTGTCCGCCGTTCCATCGGTCCGCTTCCGCGTTGCTTTTCTCTTTTGTACACCAAACCGCTGTGGGCAGGGATGCGCGATGGCGTGTCCGCGGAGCGCCGCGGCGAAGTGTTTGCGCCGTGACCGCCCAGCGGTGCCGTAGCTCTAATGATGAGTGTCGGGCTGGGCGTAATATTGTCCACGCCAGGCATTCGCGCCCTTCGCCATATCTTGCTCCAACCTGCGCACCTCGGACACCGCCGCGCGTTCCAGCATCCGCGTGGAAAACGCCGCGTACGCAGCCAGCTCGTGCATCGGCAGTTTTATTCGCGTGGCCAAGTCATAGAAGAACAGCGCGTACGGATCGCATACCGTGTACTGCGTTCCCATCATCCATCGCCTGCCGTCAAGCTGGCTGTTGATCTCCTTGCAATTGTCCCAGAACACGCCGCGGGCGGTCTCCTTGAGATTGCCGTGCGCGGCGCTATCGCTGGCGAAACGCTCAGGCCGGATGATATGCGCAAAGGTAGTGTGAACCGCGCTCGCGAACCACGCCATCATCGATAGACAGCGTGCTTGTTCGATCATGCCGTCAGGCAGCAGATGTGCTTCCGGGAATCGCTTCGCCAGATACGTCAAGATGGCCACGTTTTCCGTGAGCACCGCGTCATCGACGGCAAGAGCCGGCACTTTTCCATGAGGATTGATCTTCAAATAGGCGTCGCTCTTGTGCTCGGCCCGCGCCAGGTCGACGAGTTGTCGTTGATAGGGCGTCCCGATTTCCTCGAGGACGATATGCGGGACCATCGACGATGCGCCTGGCCAATAGTAGAGGATCACGTGGATACCTCCGCAGCGCGGCCGCCCAGCGATCGACCGTACTCTCGCCGAAATGCACCGGCAAACGCCGGCGCCAGTCTCGCTCTACCGCCGGTCCTTGCTGGCGCTGTCGTCGCGCTTGCCAACATAGGAAATACGCCAGATCGTCCCGCCGGTGTCATCCGCGACCAAGAGCGAGCCGTCCTTTGTTACCGCCAGCGCGGCCGGTCGTCCCCAGACTTCCGCGCGCTGCTCGCCTGAAGCCCAAAAGCCGGTGGCGAAATTCTCGTAATAACCTTCCGGCCGGCCATCCTTGAACGGTACGCGCACGACCTTGTAGCCGGTGGGCTGCGAGCTGTTCCACGAGCCTTTGAGCGCCACGAAGGCGCTCCCCTTGTATTCCGGCGGGAACTGTTCGCCGTCGTAGAACACGAGATCAAGCGCCGACGAATGCGCCTCGAACAGCAGGTCGGGCGTGATCGTCGCGTTGACCTTCTCCGGCGCGCGATCGGCGAAGCCGGCCTGCGGATGCTTGCCGAGATAGGCGTAGGGCCAACCGTAGAACCCGCCCTCCTGCACGCGGGTCAAGAAGTCCGCTGGCAGTCCATCGCCGAGGCCGTCGCGCTCCTGCACCAGCGCATAGAGCTCGCCGGTCTCCGGCTGAAATGCCAGCGCCGTCGGATTGCGCATGCCGGACGCGAACGTCTTTTGCGCGCCGCCGTTCGCATCGAACGACTGGATCGTCGCCTTCGGTTCGGGTTCGATGCCCAGGTTGCCGGAGGAACCAACGCCGACAAAAAGCGCGCCGCTTTTCGGATCGATTGCCAGCGGCCGGTTCTGATGACCCTGAACGAGGCCGAATACGCCTTTTTGCGTGATCATCTTGGCGCCATAGGCGCCGGCCACCGGCCTTCGTTCCTGCGGCGGCACCTGATCAATGCGCAGCGTTTCGCTCCGCCCGGCGCGGAGCGCGCCGAGAACCTGCGGCACGCTCCAGATACCGTTCTGGTCGGCTACCAGGACGTTGCCGTCCCGCCAAGCGAGTCCGTAGGGTCGGTCCAGATCCTCGACGTGGCGTTCGATCCACTGCGCACGTCCGCTGCCGTCATCGCGCAACAACGTCAGATAGCCGGCTTTCTGTTCGGCGACCAGGATGTCGCCGTTGGGAAAAACAAGCAGCCGCCGGGGATGGGCGAGGCCGGTGACCAGCGGCGTCGCGGTGAAACCGGGCGGCACCTGCGGCACCTGTCCATCGTAGGGAACGATCAAGGACCGATTGGTAACGATCGCCCCGGCCTTCGGCGCCGGCAGATCGTTCGGGTCGATTTGGAAGCGGTGCCCGATTTCGTGCTGAGCCCGAAAGTTCTGGCTCAACTTTTCCTGCGAGACTCCCGTTGCTGCAGGCGTCTCGCTCTGCTGAGCTTCAGCGGATGAAGATACCAAGTATCCAAACAGCAGCGTAACAATCGCGATAAGGACTCTGTCGTTCTTGCCAGCCATGAGGCGCTCCTGGATCGCTCACCCTGTTATCCAGCTAAGCACTGTTGGCAGGGTTCCAACATCCTAGCAGCGCAGGCTATCGCTTTGCCCTTCCCCGAAACAGCGCCGGAGCCAACGGGTCCGGCCCGAAGTGGCCGGCCCGATGACAGGCTCCGCGACGAAGCAATCCAGCCCGCGTGTAGAGCCGGATTGCTTCGCTGGCGCTCGCAATGACCAAGCATTCTCGCGGCGCGTCCGCACCCGAGTTTTGCTCCACGAAAAACGAAAGCTCCGGACCCGATCCCGTCGGATGGCGCCGGCGGTGGGACCGGCTCCATCTCGATCGCGCCCGGCTCACAAAAAAATCAGGAAGGCGGAACGCCGGCAGACGCGTATGTCCAACCTCCGCGCCCGCAACCTGCATCCTTCCCCGCGTGCGGGAGAGGACAGAGGAGGGGGCGCGGCGCGCGTCCAGCGGGACGCGCTCGCCTGTCGGCGTTCCACCGCGGCGCTTGCGGCAGCGAACCAACGCCGCCGCTCAGCTCCAGCACGCGCTTCCTGGGACGCGGCCCACATCAGGCGTTACCTGAAGCGGGCCTGTCCCAGTCCAGCGAGCTTCTCGCAGACCGGTCATGGTGCCGGCCGGGCGTTTTCCCGGAGCCGCCCGGGGACGGCAGTGACGAGCCACCGTCCGCGGGAACCGCACTCGCCCCAGCCGCCGGCGTCACCCGGCGGCCGTCCTATAAGTTGAGCGAGATTCGTGACGTTCGTATCCGAAATAGGGACAAATGTCAAGCGATCGTCGCGATATCGGCGACTGCCGGCAGTTGCCGGAAGGCTGGAGCGCCGCAGCACCGAGCGTGTTATCGCTTCTCGCGTGGGGAAAAACGGGGTGTAAACGACCGCCGCCAAGGCAATCGACATTTTGCGCGACGACACAGGCAAGACCGTGATGGTGAAGACCGCGCTATTTTGAGGAACAAGTGTTGCGCAAGCGTCCAGACATTCAGCGCGGGTGGTGCGAAAAGGTGCTCGCGGCCCCGCTGCAGCGCAAGGTCCAGAGCGACGGTCGCATTCGCTTCTGGGGCCCAATCGTGGAAGCGGGCAAGGAACGACCGCGGTTCCTGCGGGTCGTTCCGCTGGAAGACGGCGAAACCGTCCACAACGCGTTTTTTGATCGCAATTTCCGTGAGGAATGATTCATGAAGCTGCACTACTACCCGGAAACGGACAGCCTCTACATCGAACTCAAAAGCGCGCCCGGCGCCGAGACAAGGAAAATCGCCGAGGGCCTGCTGGTGGACTTCGATGCCAAGGGCGAAGTCGTCGGCCTCGACATCGACCGAGCGTCGAAAAAGCTCGACCTCTCCAAGGTCGAGACCGTTGCACTTCCCGCAGCGACCGCCGCGGAATGACAGTGCCATAGGGCGGGTTGGCAAGTAGCCCGGACGAGCGCAGCGAAATCGGGGACAACGTTCAAGCCCGCAGGCCGCTCCGGATTTCACTCCGTTCATCCGGGCTACGCGTGCTAGCGCGTCAACAACTCAAATTCGCCGCCGCCAACAATCCGCTGACCCCGCTAAGCTCGCGACCAGCAGCAAGTAGCCCGGATGAGCGCAGCGAAATCCGGGATAAACGTTCAAGCCCGCAGACCGCTCCCGAATTTCACTTCGTTCATCCGGGTTACGCCTGCTGATGTCGCCCAAGTCGGTTGAAGAAGGCGGCATGTAGCCAGTCGTTACCTTTGAGGTAATCGCTACCGGCAATCCGGTGGTTCACGATGGCAGCCATCCCGGCGGCCAATGGCCAATGACCGCCGTGCATGCTGAAAAAGGAGAGCAGGATGAACAGGAGAGAGGTTCTGTCGTCGGCTACGTTGATGGCTGCCGGGATCGCTGGGTCTCAAGTCATCGCCGCCGCCGCCAATGCCGGTACCGATGACGAGCAGAAAGCTCCCTCACGCAACGTCAATGAGGCTGTCGTGCGATACCTCGCGGCGTGGAACGAGCGCGACGCACATCGGCGCCTGGAGCTCGTGGCGAAAGCCTGGACTGAAGATGGCTCCTACGTCGATCGCGTGCGACAGGGCCACGGGCATAACGAGATCGACGCCATGATAGCGACTGCCCAGGCGCATTTCCCCGGATATCAACTCCACCTTGCCAGCGGGATCGAGACACATCACGAATATGTCCGCTTCAGCTGGATTGCTGGTGGCACGAACGAGGCGCCCCTGTACATCAAAGGGACGGACGTCGCGGTCCTCGCCGAAGATGGGCGGATGCGATCTGTCGTCGGCTTCGTCGATGCGGCGCCAGTGCCGATGAGCACCTAGTGAGTGAGCGCGCCGGGGTGCAGGGGATCACAGGGAGCTAATTAGCAAGTAGCCCGGATGAGCGCAGCGAAATCCGGGACAGGCGTTCAAGCCAATAGACCGTTCCCGGATTTCACTTCGTTCATCCGGGCTACGCCTGCTGACTTCGTCAGCTCGCGACGAACAAAATCGCGGTGTCGCAGCGTTCGAGCAGGGCGGCGGCCATGTTGCCGAAGAACAGCGTGTCGCCGGGGCGGCGGGTGACGCCAAGGACGACGAGGTCGTAGCTCCCGCGCTTGGCCTCGCGCAGGATCGCCTCCTCGACGGCGGCATCGACGCGCAGCGCCGTGCGCACCCTGGCGTCGTAGCGGTCGGCGAGCTCGGCGATGTCCTTGAGCACCGCCTCTTCGCTGCGCCGCGTGTCGACGCCGCGGCGGATGCGGCCGCGGCCGGCGCCATTGGAGCCGCCGGTCGCCACGTAGAGTGCGCTCACGCGCGACCCGGTCGACCTTGCCAGCGCGAAGCCGGTCTCGGCGGCGCGCCGCGAAACGTCGGTGCCGTTGACCGGGATGAGGATCCTGCCGATCGGCTCGATCCCGGTGGCAACCGGTCCGCCGGCGATCGCGACCGCAAGCGGGCCGTTGAAGCCGCCGACGACGCGGGTAATCTCCCGGCTGAATCCGCCGCGCACCGTGCGCGTCTTCTCCATCCCGACGATGAGCAGGTCGTAGCCTTTCTGCGCCTCGTCGGCGACCGCTTCGGGACTCGCCGCCCGGCGGGTGCGCATGGTCACGTCGACGCTGCCGCGGGTCTCTTCGTCCGGGTCGGCCGCCAGCGTGACCGTGCCGGCGGCGGCGCTGCGCACCTGCTCCTTGGCCTGCTCCTCGTTGCGGCGAACGGTCTCCGCCGGCCAGCGCTGCGGCGCGAGCTCGATGATCGTGGTCGGCTTGTCGCCCGAGCCGGCGATCACCCCGGCGAGCCGCGAGGCAAACTTGCCGTGGGCGCTGCCGTCGACGACGAGCAGCAGGCGTTCGAGGTTCGGCACGAAGCCGCGGGCGTCGAGCTCCTCGCGCTCGAGCCGCAGCCGTTCGGCATGGCGCAGCGGCAGCCGGCGCAGCGCCCAGCGCAGCATCGGCGGCATCGCCATGGTGGTGATCATCGCCATCGCCACGATCAGGGTGAACAGGTTTTTGCTGAACACGCCCGCCGACAGCGCGATCGACGCGACGATCACCTCGGTCGAGCCGCGCGCGTTCATGGCGCTGGCGAGCGCCAGCGATTCGCGGCCGGTGAGGCGGCCGAGCTTGCCGCCGACGAAGGCGCCGGCGAACTTTCCGGCGCTGGCGATGACGATCAGCCCGATCGCCAGCAGCAGCAGTTCGGGGTCCTTGAGGATGGTGAGATCGGCGCTCAGCCCGGACAGCCCGAAGAACACCGGCATGAACAGCGCAGCGATGAGACCGCGGAGCTGCTCCTCGATGTGCCGGGTCAGGATCGGCGATTCGCCGATCAGCACGCCGGCGACGAAGGCGCCGAGCACGGTGTGCACGCCGATCAGATAGGTCGTCAGCGCCATCGCGATCGTGATCAGGAGGATCATGGTGATGACCGGAAAGTCGCTGGCGAAGTGGTCGTTGGCCCAGCGGATCAGGTCCGACACGACGCGCCGGCCGACGGTGAGGCTTACCGCCAGGAACGCCAACGTGCCGAGGACGGCAAAGCTGACCGAACGCAGGTCCATCGTGCCGGACGAGGCCAGTCCGAACGAGATCGCGATGATGACCCAGCCGGCGGTGTCCTCGAGGATCGCGGAAGCAACGATGATCTGGCCGATGTCGCGGCGCATGAAATTCATCTCGCGCACCACCACCGCCACGATCTTGATCGAGGAGATCGACAACGCGGTCGCCAGGAACAGGGCGGTGACGAAGCGCGACTGCGCATGCGGCAGCAGCGAATCCGGCAGCAGCGCGCCGAGCGCGAAGCCGCACATGAAGGGCAGCGCCACCCCGGCGGCGGCGACCGCCATCGCCGAGCGGCCGACCCGGCGCACCAGCCGGAGGTCGGTTTCCATGCCGGTGAGCAGCAGCAGGAGGAGCATGCCGAGCTGCGAAACCGCATCGAGCATGCCCTTCTGCTCGGCCGTCGGCGGAAACAGCGTGTGCTGCAGATGCGGGGAAACGAGGCCGAGCAGGGAGGGGCCGAGCAGCAGCCCACCGAGAAGCTGCCCCATCACCTCCGGCTGGCCGAACCGCTGCATCAGCTCGCCGAGCGCGCGGCCGACGAGCAGCAGGACCCCGACCTGGGCGAAGAAGATTGCCGCGGAGGCGCCCGAAACCTGGCCTTCCGCGGCCAAAGCGACCGAGGCGGCGCCGCAGCCGCAGAGCAGGGCGGATCCGAGGAGGACGGGCGCCAGCGCCGGGCCTGCGCAAATCCGCCACGCCCGCTCGCGCCCAGCGCGCAATCGTTTCAAGTTGAATCGATTGCGCTCCAGTTTTCGTAAATGGCGCATGATCTTGCTGGAAAACCGGTTTCCACTTTTCCGGATCATGCTCCAGGACGGGGGTACGGCCGTTGCCTCACGCGTCGCCGGGGTTTTGCGCAACCGGGCCTTGCGCCTGCGGCCTATCAACGCGCGGCCGGTTCCAGCGTTCCCGCCGGCGGCAGCTGCGTCGGCCAGCGCTCGTGCGTCAGCGGGACGGTCATGTGCACTGACAAGCCTTGCCGCGAATAGGTGCGCTGCACGTCCCCGTTCATCTGCCGCTCGATGACAAGGCCGATCAGGCGCGAGCCAAATCCGGTCCGCCGCGGCCGCCGCGTCGGCGGGCCGTTCCGCTCGACCCAGTCCAGCGTCAAGGTCATGCCGCTCTCGGTGCGCTTTGCCGACCAGCTCACTTCGAGCCGGCCCTTGGACCGCGACAGGCTGCCGTGCTTGATGGCATTGGCGGCCAGCTCGTGCAGTGCCGCGCTGAGGGTGAAGGTCGGGTCCGGCGCCACGTCCACGTTCGGCCCGTTTAAGGTGGTGCGGTCGAGATAGGGTCCGAGCACCACGCGCAGCAGCTCGTCGAGCGGCGTCGACTTCCAGCCCGCCTCGGTGATCAGCCGATGGGCATTCGCCAAGGCAAGCACGCGCGCCTGGTACTTGCTCGTAAGCTCGGCCATGGTCTTCGAGTTCTTCGCCGTCTGCGAGAACAAGGCCAGAAGCTGAGAAAACAGATTCCCGGAGCGATGGCGCAGCTCGCGGATCATCAGCTCATGACGCTCGTCGAGCTGGCGGCGCTGAATGGCGCCGGCGATGAGGTTGCCGATGGCGGCGAGGAAAGAGCTGTCCTGCGCGCTGAACGTGCGCGCCCTGTCGGTGCAGACGCCGAGAATGCCGTAGGCGCGGCCGTCGCGCCCGGCGATCATCGTGCTCATGCCGCTGACGCAGCAATGGTCCTGAAGATACCGGGGAACGGCAAAGCGGGACTCGCTGGCGAAGTCGGCAACGACGATGGGCGCGGCAGAATCGAGGATGTGCCGCGCATAGTTGCTGTTTTCCCGTGAGGTCACGATCGAGCCGATGCAGCCCTCCTTCCAGCCAAAACCGGCGCGCAGCAGCAGGTCGGTGTTGCCGGGCAGGAGCTCGAGGACTTCAACGAAATCGACCGACAATGTGCGTGCGATCGTGTTCGCCACGTCCTGGAGCAGCCGTTCGATGTCGGTTTCAATGAGTGCCCGCTCGCCGAGCTGGGCCAGCGCTGCCTGCTGCCTGGCGCGGCTGCGGATCTCGTCCTGCAGCCGCACCGGTTCGGTGACGTCGTGGCACAGCCCGATCACGCGGGCGGGCGCGCCGTCCTTGAACGTTACCGTGCCGGTCGCTTCGATCCAGATATCGTCGCCGCCCTCGCGTGAAGCGACACGATAGCGCAGCCGGAAGGGACTGCCGGTCCGGCGCGTTTCGTCGAACGCCTGCAGAACTCTGGCCTTGTCCTCCTCGTGGATGTGGTGCTCGAAAGACGCGAAGGTGCCGTCGAAGCCCGCTTGTGAGAAACCGCAAATCGATTCAACGTTGCTCGACCACGTTACGGCGTTGGCGGCGAGGTCCCAGGACCAGATGGCGATCTGCGCGGCTTCGAGCGCAGCCCGAACCGTGGCGAAATCGGGAAAGAAGGCCGTCGTGGGCTCCTCGCCGGGAATGCGTTCCGGTTCCTTGGTCGACGAATTTCCTGTAGGCCGGTCCATGCGTTTAAGACTTCGACCTCCTCCCCGCGCGGTCAAGGTCGCCTTTCGAACTATCTACGCGAAACAGCGCTATCTAGGCGAAACAGCGCGCGAGCGCGTTCGGTTTCGTCTGAACGATGAAAAATAGGGAGGAACGACGCCGGCCTGAGACCAAATGTCCTATCAATAGATACCGAACAGCGCCGGATTGCTGCTCCAATCGCCGCGCGGACGGGGTTGATCCGCCGCGGCCGGCTGCACCGAAATCCTGGTCACGGGGACGCCGGCCGTTCCTTCGGCGGGCGCGTTCTTCCGATCGCCGGCGGCGACGGCGCGCGGATCGTTGGGCAGCACCACGACCTTGGTGCCGACGCCGACGCGATCGTAGAGGTCGATCACGTCCTCGTCGCGCAGGCGGATGCAGCCGCTGGACACGTGCCTGCCGATCGATTTCGGATCATTGGTGCCGTGGATGCGGTAGGCGGTGTTGCCGAGATAGAGCGCGCGTGCGCCGAGCGGATTTCCCGGACCGCCGCCGACCCAGCGCGGCAGATAGGGCTGGCGGGCGATCATCTCGGCCGGCGGAATCCAGTCGGGCCATTCGGTTTTGCGCGAGATGGTCTCGATCCCGGACCAGGTGAAGCCGGCGCGCCCCACGCCGACGCCGTAGCGGATTGCCTTGCCGCTGCCGAGGGTCAGATAGAGGAAGGCGTGGGTGGTATCGATGATAATCGCGCCGGGCGGCTCGTCGCTGGCATAGGACACCGCCTGGCGGCGGAGCGCGGGAGATTCCTGTCCGCCGTAGGGTGGCTCGCTCTGCTGTCCGGGCGGCTGCATCACCTCGGGCAGGAGCGTGCCGAAGCGATCGACCGGCATGTAGGAGAGGGATTGAGCAAAGGCGGGAACGTTGAGGAAGGACGCAAAGGCTGCACAGAAAACCGCGGTGCAGGCGCGCCGTGACAGCGTGCTCGCTGACATGACACACTCTCCGCTGCTGGAAGTCTCCGCTGATGGAGTGCCCGCTCGTCAATCGCTGCGCCGCTAAAAGGTTCCACGCTGCATGCCGGGCGCAGGCAGACAAGCGCTACTGATTTGTTGTTTGAAGACCGACGCGCTGTCTTGCGGCGCGGAAACCCGGCCGAGGCGCCGGCGTTGCGAAGCGTTCCGCTCAGACCACGCAGCGCCGGAAAATGTGCCCGAGCTGCGGCGCGGAGATCGGGCTGAAAGCGGGATCACACCCGGTCGGAATTCTACCCTGGGACTGCGGGCGCGCGGGCGACAGCGGCGCCAGCTCCTCCGCCCCCTTCGCCGGTTTCACCAACAGCAGCCGGTCGCCTTTGTGGGTACGATCGACGGTGATGCGGTCTTGCCCGGCCGACAAGCCGGCCCCGGTCGTCGGCAACGACGGGAACACGATCAGGGCCGCGGTGAACAAGAAAAGCGAGAGCGCGCCCACAGCGCTGGCAAGACGAGCGGTCGTTCCGCACATCGGATCGTCTCCGAAGCGTTAGCCCCCGTCCCCCATGTCCCGAATGCGCGATGGACCCTGCGGACCAAGCGCGCTGAGGCAACGTGTCCGAGGCCACGAGGTTCCGCAGCCGCAGCGACCGATAGGGGCCGGTGCATGCTCACAGCTGCGTGATCACCGCGCGCGGCGCCTCACACCGCGATCAGAAGAGGAGGAACAAACACCGCGCTCGCGGCTTGTTGTCAGGACCGGCCATCCTTTCCCCCTCCCCCCGTGCTTGGCCGGCCATTATGGGCGCAACCGATCGATCGATCGGTTGCGCCCTAACGCTTTTGGGGGGCGCGCATATCGCGCCGATGATGCAGGCGTGGCGCCGAAGTTTTGTCACGGCCGGACTTGTCCAGACTTGTTCCGGCCATCGCCGCCTCTGTTTCAGCACCCAAGACGTGGAGGCCCGCGACAACTATGGGCGTGGCGTTCAATCAAAATCTCATAGGGCCATGAGTCTCATGGGGCCATGAGAAAGAACGCGGAGCCAAAAACAGGCATGGCCGGGGAAGGCCCGGCCACGACGCGGTGAAGCAAAAATTTTTTGGGTGAAACTACGCCGTCGGCTGCCGCTCGCGCTGGCGCGCCTTGCGGCCAAAGAACAGCGCCTGACTCGCTACCGCCGACACGACCGCGAGCTGGAACGGCTTGGCGATGAGGAACGCCGGCTCCGGCCGCAGGCCGGTCAGGAAGCGTTCGGGATAGGCGGTGATGAAGATCACCGGCACCTCGAACGTGCCGAGAAGTTCGTTGACCGCGTCGAGGCCCGAACTGCCGTCGGCGAGCTGAATGTCTGCCAGGATCAAGCCCGGCCGCTTCTGGCGCGCGAGCGCCACCGCTTCGGCGTGGGTTCGTGCGACGCCTATGACCTTATGGCCGAGGCTCTCCACCAGCGCCTCGATGTCCATGGCGATGAAGGTCTCGTCCTCGATGATGAGGACGTCGGTGGCGATCTCGGCCGCGAGCTCGCGGCCGGACTCCTCAACCAGATTGCGAAGCGCAGGAAGGTCACAATCCAGGATAGCGGCCGCGTCCTCCTCGGAAAAGCCCTCCAGGGCGACCAGGAGGAAGGCCTGCCGGGGACGGGGGGTGATCTGTGTCAGGTGGCGTTCGGGAGCGAGATTCGACTCCTCCGCATCGGCCTTTTCGTTTACCGGGACGGAATTCCAAATCTTCGTGAACAGCCGATAGAGAGCCACCCGCTTATTGCCGCTCGAATCGAGGATTTTGGGGCTGGCAATCAGCGATTCCACCGTCGCGGCCACATAGGCGTCGCCAGAGGCCTGGCTGCCGGTCAGGGCCCGGGCATAACGGCGCAGGAACGGCAGATGCTGAAGTACGGCCTGTGACGTGGTGGACACTGACAAACCCTCCCCTGGAAAAGAGTACCCAAAAGCTAATGGCTAGAACGTTCCGAGGCAAACATGGTTCCCGAAAACAGTTCCTGGGGCCGGAACCAACGGTAAAACCGTGCGTTGGTGCCGGATGGAGCGGGCGAAACCACGCGATTTTGCGGAGCCAAAGGTGGAATGGGGGACGTAACGGAAATGAAGAGCCGCAAGACAGTAAACATTGAATCAGCGGCACCGGACAGGGAAATGCCGGACACTCGGGACGCCATGGGCAGGCCTGTTGGATCACGCAAGACCGAAGTGCGGCTGGGACGGGAAGTCCAGGCCCGCATCGGCCAGCAACTGCGCTCCATGTACGACCAGGTCGTCAAGGAAGGCGTCCCGCCACACATCGCCGACCTGGTCCGCCGTCTCAGTGAACAAGATGATGGCTTGGCATGAAGCTCGATCCCGTCATACGCGACCAAGTGCTGGCCACGGTGCCGAGCCTGCGCGCTTTCGCCATCTCGCTGAGCGGTAATATCGACCGCGCCGACGATTTGGTGCAGGAGACCCTGCTGCGCGCGCTCGCCCACATCGATTCATTCGAGCCGGGCACCAACATGCCGGCTTGGCTGTTCACCATCCTGCGCAACCTGTTCCGCTCTGAATACCGCAAGCGGCGGCGGGAGGTGGAGGACGCCGAAGGCCGCTACGCCGACACGCTCAAATCCAATCCGGAGCAGACCGGCCGCGTGGAGTTCCAGGAGTTTCGTACCGCGCTTGAGAAGTTGCCGCCAGACCAGCGCGAGGCCCTTATCCTCGTCGGCGCGTCCGGCTTCTCCTACGAGGACGCCGCGGCGATCTGCGGCTGCGCGGTCGGCACGATCAAGAGCCGGGTCAACCGCGCGCGCACGCGGCTTGCCGATCTGTTGTCGATCGACAGCGTCGACGATTTCGGCCCGGACCGCGCCACGCGCGCCGTCCTCGCCGGCGGCGGCCGGAATTAAAAATCCCAAATAGCCACACTGAAGCTGTTTGACTTGGGCACCGCGACAATTGCGGGGCCGAGAGCACGTATTCACGAATCCAGTTCTGTGAACGCAGCGCACTGACGTCCGCTACGCTCCGAAAGCGAGCGAATTGCTGAGCCGTACTGGATGACGCGATGTGCCAATTGCCGACATTGTTACGCTCGCGGATGTGTTCAGCGGCGGCTGGGCGTTTTGCGACGTTTCGGTGACCAGCGTGCCGCCATGGCCGTCGGCCGCGGTGCCGCACGACCAACGCCGCTTGCCACGACCTCATGATCCGCGCCGGGCGTGTACTCTTAGCTGGCCTAGCCTGTCATTTCCCCTTGAAAGGCGCCCGACCGACATCCATATGCCATCTCATTGGATGGTATATGGATGGCATCACCGTGGCTGAGAATGTGCATCAACTCCGGCTAAAGCCCGGCGATAGCGAGAAAATCACGATCAATCTCGGCTACGTCGACCTGGGCCACATCGATTTGATGGTTCAGGAGGGCTTCTACTCGAACAGGACCGATTTCATTCGAACCGCAATCCGCAACCAACTCGAACGGCACGCCGACGTCGTGAAGCAGTCAACAGCGCGGAAGCACCTAGACCTTGGTCTGCGGCACTATAGTCGCGAAGATCTCGAAACGGCGCGTAGCGAAGGAGAAATGCTTCATATTCGCGTGCTGGGCCTCGCCAGTATCGGCCCGGACGTCACACCCGAGCTTGCTCGCGCCACAGTCGCCTCGGTCGTTGTGCTGGGAGCGTTGCACGCTAGCCCGGCGGTCAAGGCCGCTCTAGCCGACAGGATGCGGTGACGAGCGATCCGGAATTGAATCCCGACGAAATCCAAACGGACACAGAGCGTGCGCAGCTCACGGACGCTTGATTAGCTCCGAGCAAAAAGGAAGCTTTGGACATGAGTGACGTGCTGAATCCGAACAGTATGCTTGAAGCCGTGCGCCTTACGCGCGCCGCCCGTCTCGCCGAAGCCACAACCCTGCTTCAGCGCATGCTTCGAGTTGAGACCGCGCCGGATATGGCATTAGGCGCCGCCAATGAATTTGCTCCGACCGGACGCGAGCCGCCGATCATTGACGCGAAGGCCGAGACCATCGACGAGACGGGTGGTCCGCTCTTAAACGCAGCCAAATCCGCGCAGCCGCAGTTTCGCGCGCTGCGCGGTTCGCTCGATCGTTCCAAGCGCCGCTTCAGGCTCGGATTACAGGACTTGATGCCGCCCGCCGCGGTGTGCACGCCGGACATCGTGCCGGAAGGCGGAAAGTTCATTGAAGCTGCCTACAGCAACCCAGCGGGGAGCCGTGCTTACAAGCTCTACATCCCGAGCCGCTATCACGGGCAGGCGCTCCCTTTGATCGTCATGCTGCACGGCTGCACTCAGTCGCCTGACGATTTCGCCGCCGGCACGCGCATGAACGTGATCGCCGAAGAACAGGCCTGCCTCGTGGTCTATCCCGCACAGCCCAGCGACGCGAACCCGGCAAAGTGCTGGAACTGGTTTCGTCCGACCGACCAGCGGCGCGGCCAGGGTGAACCTTCGCTGATCGCGGGCATCACCCGTCAGGTCATGCGCGACTATTGGGTCGACCCGCAGCGCGTCTACATTGGTGGACTGTCAGCGGGCGCGGCCGCGGCCGCTGTCATGGGGGCAACCTACGATCTGTACGCGGCAATCGGCGTGCATTCTGGCCTCGCCTGTGGGGCCGCCAACGACCTTCCCTCTGCGTTCGTCGCCATGCGGCAAGGTGACTTGGCAGTGGGCAACACCTCGGCGGTTCTGGGAGATGGGCCAGTTGTTCCAACCATCGTTTTTCACGGCGATCGGGACACCACGGTGCATCCCCGCAACAGCGATCGCGTCATCGCGCTGTCTATGGGGACCACGAACACGCAAAAGATGGTGCATCGCGGTCGGGCACCTGGAGGACATGCCTATACCCGCACAATCCATGCCAACGCGAGCGGGCAGGCCATTTTTGAGCATTGGGAAATCCACGGAGCCGGACACGCATGGTCGGGCGGCAGCCCCAGTGGCTCCTACACCGATCCACGAGGGCCGGACGCCGCGAAGGAGATGGTGCGCTTCTTCCTCGAGCACTCACTACCCACAGCGCCGCAGTGAGAATCGGGCCCGACGCCTGAGCGAGGCCATCACCAAGAGCTAGACGGCCGAGGTGACCTCATCGGTGATCACCTTGAAGCCCGCGAGTGTGCACGGGCCGAATGAGGTCACGATCGCGACGTCGGTGGCATCGCGCCCGCGCGCCATCAAGATGCGGCCGATGCGCGGCGTGTTATGGCGAGCATCAAACGCGTACCAGCGACCGCCGAGATAGACTTCGAACCAAGCGCTGAAGTCCATCGGTGAGTTGTCAGGGGAGACGCCGATGTCGCCGAGATAGCCGGTGCAATACCGCGCGGGTACGTTCATGCAGCGACACAGCGTCACCGCGAGATGAGCGAAGTCGCGGCACACGCCTCGCCCCTCTACGTAGGCCTCGTACGCGGTCTTGGTAGGGCTGGCGTGGGCATAGCTAAAGGTGACGCGATCGTGGACATATTCGCAGATCGCCTGCACAAGCGGCCAACCCTTCCGAACCTGCCCGAAAAGAGACCACGCCACACTCGATAAGCGATCGGTCTCGCAATAGCGGCTACCGAGCAGATAAATCAGGGCCTCCACCGGCAGGTCTTCTAGCGCATACTGCTCCGCTTGCCGGGCCGCTGCATCGGGTTCGCCGTTGTCATGTACCAGAAAGTCCGTGGACAACGTCAGCCGGCCCGCAGGAGCACTGATCACATGACAGAAATTGCCGAAGCTGTCGTGATACGTGTTGCTGGGGATCGGCGGATCAAGCCTCATGCGATCCTCGGTTAGCAGGTCGGGAAAGCGCGACGGGTGCACGCTCAGCATCAGGATCATGGGCGTCGGCTGCGGGCACTCATAGGAGATCTCGTAACCCGCGTGAATCTTCATCGAAAACCCTTTCGCCCCCGCGGCGCCAACTCGCGAACGCTGGACCGGCCAGAACGCGTGGACAGATACGTCCCTTAGTTCATAGGCGTCGACGAAGGCAAGCCGCCGGGAGGCCACCACCATGGGTGTTGCCGCTCGACAACGAGAACCGATGGCGATCCACCGGCGGAGACGATCGCGGTACTGATAGTGCCACGTTTCTACTTTGACCGAGTCCAAGCGTAGCCAAAGGACCCATCCCTTTGTTCTCACTGAACAGCAAAACAACAATTCGACGGGCGGGGATACCAGCTTAGATATAGCGAGTTGTGATAGCCGATCTTGAAAACGCAACCTACTCCGGCGCCCGAGACACTGTGACGTGTTCCAAACGTTGTAGCTGGATTACACGTGCCAGGCGGCGCTTGTTCATGCTGATGTTCCGCAATTCAGTGCGCAGTAGACCTATCTAATCATCCTCCAAAAGCTTAAGTGGAGGTCGGGCGGCAGATCGAGGTTTAACTAACGTCGAGTCCCGCAACCAGGACTAAGCCACCCGCGAGACGACGCGATGGCCAATCGCGTCACTTCGCACCGCAGAAAACGGCGAGCCTTTTAACAGTCTGAACACCCGTGAATTCGTTCACAGGCGTGAAGATTGTGGTAGCCATGAGCCGCGGAGGGTTGACGATACAGGCGGGCCGTGAGAGGTCCGCGGCGTGAACTCGTTGCCGGGCAGTTCCCTAGATTTGCGCGATCGCCAATTCAGCGAGGTCGACTCGCCGGCGGCATGGCGCCGGCTTGGATTTGCGGTTGCAATCGGCACTATCGGCAGCGTCGGCATGTGGTTGATACCGGTCGCTCTGCCGGTCGTTCAGGCTGATTTCGGCATCGCCCGGGCCGACGCCTCCTTGCCCTATACGCTTGCAATGACGGGCTACGCCCTGGGCGGTGTCGCAATGGGGCCGCTGTGCGACCGCTTCGGCGTCGTGGTCGCGATCATGCTGGGCACCTTGGCGGTCGGCATCGGCTATGCCGGTGCCGCGCTTGTTCCGGGCCCGCTGACGTTCGCGCTGATGCACTTGTTCATTGGCGTCGGCGCCTCGGCGACGTTCGGGCCGCTGATGGCCGACATGGCGCAATGGTTCGTGCGCCATCGCGGGATCGCGGTCGGGCTGGCGGCAACAAATGGGCCTCGGCTAGACCAGGGTTCGGGGCAAGACGGCCTGGCGACCTCGCCATCGTCCAGACAACGGTAGTTCATCCGACGCGGGAGCATTCCCGTGGCATCCCAGGAAATGGCATCCCAGGAAATGGCAACCCAGGAAACAGCAATCGAGCCGGTCCGCCGCCTGCCCTATTGCGACGTCATTCTCGAGGGCCTGCAGAACAACGACCGCGATTTCCTGCATGCGTTCGGCCGCCATCTGCACTGGGGCTTTTGGGAGGATCCCGAGACGGCGGATGGCACCGTTGAGGATTTTGCGTGCGCTGCGGACCGGCTTTGCGACCGTCTGCTCGCTGCCGCTTCGATCACTGCGGGGCATGCGGTCCTGGACGCCGGCTGCGGCATCGGCGGCACGCTGGCGAATTTGAATGAGACGCTTGCCGCCGTCAGCCTGCACGGGATCAACATCGATGAGCGCCAAGCCGCGCGCGGCCGCGGTCGTGTTGCCGCGCCCGGGGAATGCCGTGCATTTCGTGCATGGCGACGCCTGCCGGCTCCCTTTTGCGAGCGCGGTGTTCGACCGTGTCCTGGCGGTGGAATGCATTTTCCACTTCCCCAGCCGCCGGCAGTTCTTTCCGCGAAGCCCGCCGTGTCCTGCGGCGCGGCGGTAAGCTCGCTTTGTCGGATTTCATTCCTGCGGCCGATGCCACGCCGGTGACCCCCGATCCGCAGCGGGCCGAGCTCGCCCGCCGGGTGGCGGACAAGTTCGGGCCGATGACCGCGTTCCCGACTCTCGACGAATATCGGCAGCTCGCCCGCGAAACGGGATTCGAGGTTACGGTCGTCGACGATGTGACCCCCGGGCTGGTACCGAGCTTCAAGGTCGTGCGGAAGCTGCTGCAGCGCGCCGGTCGCGAGGAGATGGCCTGGGCCACGGATATGATCGAGGCGCAGCTGCGCCAGCAGGTCAGCCGCTATGTGATCCTCGCCTTCGACGCCACAACGCCGGCATCCGCTCCTCCGGCCTGGTAGATCGCGCCGCGGCGATCTGCGGCTGCGCGGTCGGGCGGGGGCTGCGGCGTGTGCGACGCCTGGCGTTTGTCCAGCCGTTTCCGTTTGCCCAATCAACAGTGCGTTGGCCGGGAAGAACGCGTCCGCTAAAACGGCGACTCGCGTTAGCTTGGGCACTGCCTCGCACAGGCCTTGAAGGCGCAATCCAGTGTCGGACGGCACAGATCAGGCCATTACTCATAGTTATTGTGCAATCGGTTTCGCTGCCTGCCGCCGAAGATCCTGGATGAGCCCGGTTAGGCCCGGCGTGTCGGGCACAAACAGCGCCAACCTTTCTGCATATTCAAGTGCAGACCTGATGTCTCCGGATTCGCGGCTAAAGCTGATCAGCGCTGCCAAGGTGTCGCGATCATTTGGATGCCGAACGAGATTTCCCTTAAGAATTGCTGTGGCCTCATCAGTACGGCCGGCAGAGTGCAGAGCGACCGCGTAGACATAGGCATATCTGGCCTGACCAGAATCAAGATCGGCCGCTTTGCCCAGCTCGCCGAGTGCCTCATCGGACCGCTTCAACCGCACGAGTGCTAGTCCCAGCGAATAATGAAGTCCGGCATCCTGCGGAACGGCAGTTATCGCCATGCGCAGCACGCTTTCGCCATCGCTGTCGCGACCAAGGCTGCGGTAGAGGTCGGCCAGGTTGACCGCGGCGGGCGCATATTGCCGGTTCAACCGCAGCGCAGCCTGGTATTCGGCCTCCGCTTCGATTGGGCGGCCGCGCTTCGCAAGAAAACTTCCGAGCGCCGAACGGGATTCTGGCCGATCGTCATTGAAACGCTGCGCAGCTATAAACTCCGCCGCGGCGCGCTCAAACCGTTCGCGGTCGACCGGTGGCTGGTTCGCCGTCGGAACCACCGCGAGCAGCGACACCGCTCTGACGCGCACGCCGCGGCTACGATCAGAGAGCAGCGGCGAAGCAAGCGGCCAAATCTGATTGGCCGGAACGCTTTCGAGCATGTCGAGGGCACCGATTCGGACCATCGGATCTGCATCCGAGAGGCCCGCTCGCGCCGAAGCGATGTTTGTCGACGACAGGCTTCGGGCAAGATCCGTCAAAGCGCTCGCGCGGGCGAAAGCAGGCGCAGTCGGATCGGCTGCGACGGCTGCAAGAAGCTTCGCAGCGTCGGGCTGCTCGGTCCACGACGTATGGAACGCTTCAGCAAAGTTTTGAAAACCCTCCCGGTTCGGCCCAAACCAGTTCTCGACCGCTGCGGTGGCCCAAAGAGCCGATTTATCACTGTGGCAATCGTTGCAAGCGTTGGGAGTGCCGAGTTTCGCCGACAAGTCCGGGCGCGGAACGCGCAAACTGTGATCGTGCCGCGGATCGACGACCATGTATATGCGCGCCGGCATGTGACACGATGCGCAGGCGACTGCGGGATTCGCCGCGTCATGGTGGCTGTGCCTTGCGGCGGCGTATTTGTCGGGCGCGTGGCACCGCAAACAGACGCCGTCACCGGATACTTTCAGCTTGTCGCTGTGCGGGTCGTGGCAATCGCTGCAGGTGACGCCTGCTGCAAACATTTTGCTCTGCTTGAACGAGCCGTAATTGTAGACTTCATCCTGCATCTGCCCATCGGCGTAAAAGAGCCCGCGACTGAGCCCCGAAACGAGGTGGGTATCCGACAGCCAGTGACCAGGACGCCAATCCTCGGAGAATTCAGCGCGGCGCGCGTGGCATAGCCCGCAGGTCTCGACTTCCTTGCGCAGAACGGGCGGGTCGAAATTACGCTGCGGGTTGCCTGTTTGCGGATCGTGCCGCCAGGTGACGTCGCGGCGCTCGTCGAAGCGCACGGCGAGCCCCTCGGACTTGTCCCGTTGCTTTCCGAACGACCACCAGCGTTGCTGATCGCGCGCCCAGGCAACATGATGCGAGCCTTGGCCATGGCAGGTCTCGCAGCCTACGCTGATCTCCGCAAAGGTGGTGCTGAAGCGGTCGTTGGCCGCATCGTAGTTCTTGCGCACGCCGGTCGAATGGCACTCCGCGCACATGAAGTTCCAATTCTGATTTAGCTTGGTCCAATGCAGGATGTCGCCGTGTTTGATCTCCTCGTCCGGGTAGAGATGGAACCAGCGTTGGCCCCCCTGTTGCTTAGGTCTGTCGTCCCAGGCGATCGACAGCGCCTGAATACGTCCATCGGAAAACTCGATCAGGTATTGCTGCAATGGATAGACCCCGAAGGTGTATTTTACTTCGAACGTAGCCAGCTTGCCGTCAGGGCCGTCGGTTTCGACTAGGAACTTTCCGTCTTTGCGGAAGAAGCGCGAGCGCACGCCGTAATAATCGAGGCTGGCATCGCTGAAATCGCCGCGCACCAATTTTTTGGTGGCATGGTCCATCGCCTGCTCGTGATGCGAGCCGCGCCATAGCTTCGCCTCCGTCTGGTGGCACCCGGCGCAGGCCTCGCTGCCCACAAATGTGGCGACGGACGCCTCGCGCGCATTCCAGGCCGAGTCGCTGCTGTTGAAGAAATAGATGCAGAGCCCGACCGCGGCGACGATCACTGCAGCGACCGGTGCCGCAATCCAGATCGTGCGCCCCGACGTCCTCCGCGAACTATCGCCTCGGTTTGCTTCCGCGCGATCGATTCCCGGCTGACCGGCCGTTGATTTTGGTAATCCGCGCTTGTTGCCCGAATGTTGTTTAAAGCGAGCCACAATCTTCACCCGCCACCCGCCGATCGTTTATTGCAGATTGTACATGTCCCGGGCAGCAGAGAGTGCCCGTGTGCATCCGGCACGATCGCCTTGCGCATCGAGTCGCTTGGCGCGTGCCAAGGTCGCTGCGAAAATCGCTTGTGCCCGTTTCTCGGCCCGTTTGACGGAGGCTGGTGTCGGTTGGCGATCGATTTGCGCGCCGATTGATTGCGGCGCGAACGGTCCGGCGTCCGGCTTGCCTGCGGACTGCCGCACCGCCAGCTCGAACTGTGCGATTTTGTCGCTGCAGGGGCCGGCGTGCGCCGGCGCGACGCTCAGCGCAAACGAGGACATGAGGAAAGCCGCGGCAATTCGTCGATTCATTGCTTTGCTCACCGGCGCTGCAAGAACAAGAAACGTGCGGCAGCTAATTGCTGCCTTTCTGAGTCATCATCTTTTGCAGGGCTTGATCGACGGAGAAACTGCCCGGCTTCTGCCGCGGCGGAAACTCCTGGAATGTGGCCAAGAATTGGCCGACGATCGCTTGGGCCGGGACCAAGACGAAGACGTGTTCAATGAACCATCTGTCGTAACCACCCGCCTCATGTTCTGCACGCTCGAATGGGTCGGAGCGCAGGTTGAAGAGCTTGGGTGCCCGCAACGGAACAAACGGCTGCATCCAGACCTCAAGGCCGTGCGCCGGCTGTTCCATAAACACGGCCTTGTACTGGTCGTAACGCAGGCCGGCGAAGTTGCCGTCGTCAGTCCAGTAGAAGAACTCCCGGCGCGGATCGGGCCCCTTGCCCGCGAGCATGTCGCGTTGGTCGTAACCGTCGAGATGCACCTTGAAGTTCTTGCCGGCTGCGTCATAGCCCTTCAAAAGCTTGTTCTTGATGTCCGGCTCTCCTGCCGCGGCGGTTAGCGTCTGCACCCAATCTTCAGCCGAGAAGACGCCATTAATCTCGGTATGCGGGGCCACCAGGCCGGGCCAGCGCACAATCGCCGGCACGCGATAGCTGCCCTCCCAGTTGGTGTTCTTCTCACCGCGGAACGGCGTAGTGCCGCCGTCCGGCCAAGTAAACGTCTCGGCGCCGTTGTCGGTCGTGTAGATCACGATCGTGTTGCCGGCGATGCCGAGATCGTCAAGCTTTTTCAGAAGCTGGCCAACCTGCCCGTCATGCTCCACCATGCCATCCGGATAAAGGCCAAGACCGGTCTTTTCCTGCGACTCGGGCTTAAGTCTGGTCCAGATATGCATTCGCGTTGAATTGAACCAGGCGAAGAACGGCTTCTTGTCGCGGCTTGCGCGATCGATGAAGTCGAGCGTAGCGCCGAGAAACTCCTCGTCCGCCGTCTCCATGCGCTTTTTGGTGAGCGGGCCGGTATCCGTGCAGCTCTGGTTGCCCCACTTGCCGAAACGCGGATCCTCGCCCGGCGTGTCGGCGATGGTTGCCGTGCAGCGCAGAACGCCGCGCGGCCCGAAGCGCAGCTTGAACTCCATATTCTTCGGATAGTCGGGGTGCTCGGGCTCGTCCTCGGCGTTCAAGTGGTAGAGATTGCCGAAAAACTCATCGAAGCCGTGGACCGTCGGCAGAAACTCGTTGCGGTCGCCGAGATGGTTTTTGCCGAATTGTCCGGTCACGTAACCCTGCGGCTTGAGCAGCTCGGCGAGGGTCGGGTCTTTCTCTGACAGCCCCTCCTTGGCTCCTGGCAGGCCCACTTTCAGAAGGCCGGTGCGTAGCGGGCTCTGACCAGTGATGAACGCCGCGCGGCCAGCCGTGCATGACTGTTGGCCGTAGTAATCGGTGAAGATCGCGCCTTCATTGGCAATGCGGTCGATGTTGGGCGTGCGGTAGCCCATCATGCCGCGGTTATAGGCGCTGATGTTCCAGTAGCCGATGTCATCGCCCATGATAACCAGGATATTTGGCTTCTGCTGCTGCGCGGAAGCCGGCGCGGCGGTTACCATCACGGTGACAGACGACGCCAACAAACCGAGCCAGATCGTCCGGATCAAACTCATTATTGGTTCCTCATGGCTGCCCCAGCGAGCTGGCGGTCGGTGCTCTCTCGAAAATTACGCTGTGCGTTGGGTTTCACGATTGAAGCCCGCGAGGCTTGGCATCGCGTGCTCCCGCCCGTTCATGTCGACCAACTATCGGCGGTAGCGGGCTACGGGACGCTCGGCGCTCGATCGGATGTTGCGTGTCGAGCAGGCGCCCCACTGCGGGGCGCCCGTTGGCTCACATTCAGTTTTTCACGTGCTTAGTCGCTCGCGTGACTGGAGGTAGCTTTCTTGACTTGCTCCAAAATGCCGCTGAGATTGTACGTTTCGGGGGCCTGCAGCGGCGGGTACTTTTCGTACGACAGCAAGTGCCCCAACCACAGCTGCTGACCGATGGGCAGCATGTTCCAGTCGTATTGGAAGGCGGTCGCTGGCGCGCCGAGTGCACCACCCATGCTCATGGCCGATTTCTGATCGATGCCCACCGCCTGCTCGAATGGATCGCGCTTGATGTTCTGGACCAAGGTGAAGTGGAAGGGGATAAGCGGCAAGATCCAACCGGCCGGCCCAGGCTGTGACATGGTGTAGTACATCTTCCAGTTCTTGTAGCGCACCGCCGATGGCGTCGACCCGGAGAAATAGAAGAAGTGGTCACGTGCCGACTTGTCGGACGTGCCTTCGAGATAGGCGCGTTGATCGAAGCCATCGAGTGTCGTTTTGACGATGCCGGCGTACTGGCCGTTCTCGATCTGCGTTCTCAACCCGTTATCCTTGGGACCGCCACCGATGTCGACCAGCGTCGGCAGCCAGTCCAGTGCGGCGAACAGTTGATTCTTGACCGTGCCCGGCTTGATGTGGCCCGGCCAGCGCACGACCATCGGGGCACGATAGCCGCCTTCCCAGGCCTCGCCTTTCTGGCCCTTGAACGGCGTGACACCGCCGTCCGGAAAGCTGATCGCTTCGGCGCCGTTGTCGGTAGTGAATATGACGATCGTGTTATCGAGCTGGCCCATGTCTTCGAGCTTCTTGAGGACGATGCCGATATTGTCGTCCATCTGCTTCATGCCGGCCTCGTTGACGCCCCAGTCCTTCCCGCCCCGCTCGCCCAGCATCGCCTCGTACTTCGGCGACAGCACGGTCACGACGTGCATGCGCGCCGGGTTGTACCAGACGAAGAAGGGCTTGCTGGTCTTCTTGGGATCGTTGCGGTCAAGGAAGTCGACGACCTTGGCGGAGATCTCCTCGTCCACCGTCTTCGAGCGATCAAGAGTGAGAGGACCTTCGTCGCTGCAGGTCTGATTCTTCTCCGTGCCGTCGGCAGAATGGCACCAGAGCACTGGCCGCGGCGGCGTCAGGCAAACTGTGGTCTTGGGATCCACGGCGCCGGGGACCTCAGCGACGCCGGGGATCGGCGTGTTGCGGCACGGGGGCGCGACGCTCTGCACCGTGGGGCTCGCGTTGATGTCGGAGAAGCTCACCTGCTGCATCGCGTCGAGGTGATAGAGATAGCCCCAGTATTCCTGGAAGCCATGCGCCGTCGGCAGGGCGGCGGTATGATCGCCTAAATGGTTCTTGCCGAACTCGCCGGTCGTGTAGCCGAGATCGAGCAGGAACTTGGCCACCGCGGGAGTTCCGGGCTGTAAATAGGACGGGCTGCCGGGCAGTTGCGGCGGGATCATGCCCGTGCGCAACGGGTACATGCCGGTGAAGAAGGCATTGCGCCCAGAGGTGCAACTCTGCATGGCGACATAGTCCATGAAGATTGCGCCTTCCTGTCCGATGCGGTCGATGTTGGGCGTTTCGCCGACCATCAGGCCGCGGTGATAGATGCTGGGCTGCATCCAGCCGATATCGTCACCCATGATGAAGAGGATATTGGGCTTCTGTTGTTGTGCTAACACCGGCGTGCTCGCGACCGTCACAGCGGCAAACAGTGCCAACAGGCCTAGCCCGAGACTTCTAGCTATTCTCATCGATGTTCTCCGTCCGTGACTGCCAAGGCGGAATGGCTCCCATGGTACAACCAGCGGTAGTGAGACGAGTCGAAACGGAACCTCTTAGAAAGCGGCCCTCCTCTTAAGCAGCGCGCGCTCGCGGTTCATTGATGCAGATCAATGACCCGTCGCGGCGGTCCTCCAGTTTGAGCCGTGGCAGTGCTCCTGGAGCCCATCGGCAAGCGCAAATATTCCGCAGAAGACGGCCGTTACAGTCAAGCCGCTGAAGCGTCGATCAAATTCGCTTTCGCGGTGGACCGCCCGCTGTTTCTGTTCGGTTCGATTTTATGGGCCTCGCACCAATTGTCCGATTTGAATAACCTTTGAATAAACCCTGGCAAAGTCACGGCGCGGCCGAACGATGGGTACAGGGCAACGAGAATTTGGTCTCGCCATGCTGCAACGCATACCCCACTCCCGGTCTGAGTCATTTTTCAACCGATTCAACCAGGTTTGCCGGCCAGCCCCATTTCCGTTTCGCCTCCGATACGGACTTGAGCCTGGAGCTCAACCAACACCTATTACTGGCTGCGGTAGGTGAGGCCGCCGTCGATGGTGACGATCGTGCCGCTCGTATACGCGGAAAGGTCGGATGCCAGGAAGACCACCATCGCGGCGATCTCGTCGGTGGTCGCGGGCCGGCCGAAGGGCATCTTGGCGAAGGTTTCCCGCCAGCGGTTTTCATCGCCGTAGAGCGTGGCGGCGCGCTTGCGGCTGAGCGTCTCGATGCGATCGGTCTGCACCGGTCCGGGGTTGACGCCGACCACGCGCACGCCGAATTCCGGGCTGGTGCCGCCGATGGCGCGGGTGAACGCCATGAGGCCGGCGTTGCCGGCGGCGCCGGCGATATAGCCGAAGTCGAGCCGCTCGCCGCCGGCGCCGATGATGTTGACGATCACGCCACGGCGCCGCGCCTTCATTTTCTGCAGATAGAGCCGGGTGAGGCCGATATAGCCGAAGACCTTGAGGTCCCAGCCGACCCGCCAGGCCGGCTCGTCGACGTCGTCGATCGAGCCGCCGGGAATGGCGCCGGCATTGTTGATCAGAATGTCGACGTCCGGGAACGCCGCGGCAACACGCTCGCGCGCCGCCGCATCGGAGAGATCCGCGGCCAGCGTGCGCACATTGACGCCGGTCGCCTTGCCGAGCGCCGCGCCCTCTTTTTCCAGGCGGTCGCCCGAGCGGGCCACGAGGTTCACATGCACGCCTTCGCGCGCCAACCATTGCGCGGCCGCAAGGCCGATCCCCTTCGAGCTGCCGGTGACGAGCGCGGTGCGTCCGGAAAGTTTCAGGTCCACTTTTCTTCCCTCTCTTTGTCGGCGGCGAAATGCCGACGGCGCTAGAACATATTTCGCCTGAAGTGGCTCGACTACTCCTTCCGCTCGACCGGCGAAGGCGGGGACCCAGCGGATTTACCGATGTCTCGGCGCTCTCATCTGAATTCCGCTTACGCGGGGATGAGCGGAAAGTGCGCCATTCGATCGGAACGCGCTAGAACATCGTGTTGGAATTGGCCGACTGTTCCGGAATGTCCTGGCGCACGTCCCAGTGCTCGACGACCTTGCCGTCTTCGAGCTTGAAGATGTCGATGATGGCGGTGCCGCGGCTTCCAGGGGTCGGCACGTTGTGGACGTGCACGATGACATAGTCGCCGTCGGCGAAGACGCGCTTGATGTCGCTGTGATAGTCGGGAAATTTCTCGCGCAGGAAGGCGAGGAAGGCCTTCAGCCCTTCCGGCCCGTCGGCGGCGCGCGGGTTGTGCTGGACGTAGCGCGAGCCGATGAACTTCGAGGCGGCATCGAAATCCTTCTTGTTGATGGCCAGGTCGTAGAATTCCAGCACGGCCTTCTTGTTCGCTTCCATCTGCTGGGCGTCGGCGGCGTGAGCGGCAGGCGCGAGCGTGGCGAGCGCGGCGGCGAGCAGCAGGCGATACATGGCAGACTCCTTCTTGCCTTCCGGCGGGCATTCGCGGAGCGAAGCGGTGCGGCCGGACTAGTTTGCTTCGCTGTGTGCGGCAATGGCGCCGGACGGCGGTTGCGATCCGTCCCTTGGTATCACATGTGCGACGGCAGGTAGAGCGCGAGAATCGGGAACGCGATCAGAATGACCAGCCGGATGAGATCGGTGACGATGAACGGCAGTACGCCGAGAAATATCGTCGAGAAGCTCACGTCCTGCACCACGCTCTTGATGACGAAGACATTCATGCCCACCGGCGGGTGAATGAGCCCGAGCTCCACGGTCATCACGATGATGACCCCGAACCAGATCGGGTCGAAGCCGAGCTGCGTGATCACCGGGAAGATGATCGGGATGGTCAGGATGATCATGGCCAGCGCGTCCATGAGGCAGCCGAGGACGAGATACATCAGCATGATCAGTGCCAGCACCCCGTAGCGGCCGAGGCCGAGCCCGGTGAGAAAGGCGGTCACCTTCTGCGGCGTCTGCGTCACGGTGAGGAAATAGCCGAAGATCAGCGCGCCGATGAGCACGGTGAGGACCGCCGCCGCGGTGCGCACCGCCTGCAGGAGCGAGCGGCGGATTTCCGGCCGCGAGAGCCTGCCGCGGGCGAGCCCGATGAGCAGCGCGCCGCCGGCGCCCATGCCGCCGGCTTCGGTCGGCGTGAACAGGCCGCCATAGAGGCCGCCGATGACGAACACGAAAAGGAGCAGCGTCGCCCAGATGTCGCGCAGCCCGGCAAGGCGCTCCGACCAGGAATGGCGCGGGGCGGAGGGAAGAAACTTCGGCCGCACGCGGCCGATGATCACCACCGTGATCATGTCCATCGCCGCCGCCAGCAATCCGGGAATGATTCCGGCGATGAACAGCTTGCCGATGTCCTGCTCGGTGATGATGCCGTAGACCGCGAGCACGGTCGAAGGCGGCAGCATGGCGCCGAGCGTGCCGCCGGCGGCGATCACGCCGGTGGCGAAGGATTGCGGATAGTCGTAGCGGCGCATCTCCGGATAGGCGACGGTCGCGAACGTGGCGGCGGTCGCCACCGACGAGCCGGAAATCGCGGCAAAGCCCGCGCAGGCGGCGATGGTGGCAATGCCGAGGCCGCCCTTGAAGTGTCCGACGAAGGCGTTGGCGGCGCGGAACAGCTCGCGGCTCATGCCCGAATTGGACACGAACGCGCCCATGAGCAGAAACATCGGGATGACGCCGAAGGTGTAGTCGGTCACCGTGCGCATCGAGGTGTGGCCGACGATCTTCAACGCCGGGGCGCCGCCGACCAGATAACCAAAGCCGGTCACGCCGACGAGCCCCATTGCCATGCCCACCGGAACGCGCAAGAGCATCAGCACGAACAGCGCAACGAAACCGAGGATGGCGACGGCGTCGGTGCTCACGCGCGCCTCATTCGACCGGCTTGATCTGATATTGGCCGCCAAGCAGTTCGGGATGGAAGATGAGCCGGTAGGTGCGCACGGCGATCAGCAGCACCGCGGAGGCATCGCCGATCCAGGCCACCAAAAAGAACGGCCAGACCGGCAGCCGCAGGTCGAAAGTCAGAACGTGATCGGCGCGGGTCGCCCAGACCTTGTCGTAAAGCGTGTAGGTCTGGACCGTGACCACAAACAGCAGCACCAGCGTGGCGAACACATCGATCCACCGTTGCAGCCGCGGGCCGACGCTGGCGTAGAGCAAGTCGACGGTGATGTGGGTGCCGCGGTAGCTCGTTGCGGCGATACCCCAGAAAATCAGGATGCCGAGCAGCAGCCGGCCGAAATCGTAGGCATCCGGTATCTGAACGCTGAAGAAATAGCGCAGCAGCACCGAGATGAAAATGTCAGCAGCGACAATGCCGACGAAGAAAGCGGCGATAAGCTCGATGCCGTCGATGAACCAGTTCATCGGTCCGCGCGGCCGCGGCAGCGCGGCGGCAGCCGGGTCCGGCGATCCGGAGACGGTCGGCTCGGCCATGCGCTCTCCCCACGCTGGCGACGGATCCGCCGCCACCCCTCAGATCGAACCGCCCGCAGCCACCCGCGTGCGCTCTATCGCGCCGCGCCGCATCAATAGGCCGCCTGGTACTGCTCGAGCGACGCCTTCAACTCCTTCATGATGGTGTCGGGATCGCCGCCGGCGGCGCGCACCGCGTCGGCCCATTTCTTATGCAGGGGTTCGGCTGATTTTTTCCATTCGGCGAGCTGCTCGTCGCTGATCTTGTAGACCTCATGGCCGGGCATGGCACGGAACTTCTCCAGCCCGGCGTGCTCGAAATCCGCCCATGGATCGGCGAACTTCGCGGCCCATTCGGTCGTGCAGTGATCGTCGATCACCTTCTTCTGCGAGTCCGACATCGCCGCATAGGTGTTCCGATTCATGAGCCACTGGAACGTCACGGTGTGGAGCGGCGCGTCCATATGGTACTTCGTCACCTTGTCGATGCCGAACAGCAATAGCGAGCCCCACGGGAACGTCACCGCCTCGGCCACCCCTTTTTCAAGCACATCGCGGACTTCCGGCGCGCTGGCTTGCACATTGGTGCCGCCCAGCAGCGTCACCCAGGCGGCGACGGTCGCTTGCGAGGGACGGATTTTCATTCCCTTGATGTCGCCCGGTACGACGATCTTCTTGGTTTTCGAATGGAAGGTCAGCGGATCGAGGATGAAGGAGAAGCAGTATTTCACGTCCTTCATCTCGTTCGCCGCGTATTTGCGGTACCAGCTGTCGATCGCGCGGTTGCCGCCGTGGGCATTGCCGACCAGGAATGGCAGCTCGCCCGCGGCGATGATCGGGAAGCGGCCGGGCTGGTACCCGGGGTTGACGTAGGTGAAGTCGGCGATGCCGTCGCGCGCCATGTCGTAGTGATCGAAGGCCTTGCCGAGCTGCTGCGCCGGATAGATCTTGTATTTGATGGTGCCGCCGGAATCTTTTTCGACCGAGGCGGCCCAGTCCTCGATCGCCTTCTGCAGCGGATGCGACGGCGGCACCCAGTGCGACAGTTTCAGCTCGAAGGTCTTGTCCTGCGCCGCGGCGGTGCCGATCCCGAGCGCCAGGCCGAACAACGCAAAGCCGCAGAGCTGCATCCGGCGCATCCGGTTCTTCATCGCATCCTCCCGCTGATCATCAGAGCACGATCCGGAAAGCGGAGAGATCCGCTTCCGTGGCGAACATGCCCTCTGCAAAAAGCAGTTGCATTCCCAACTTTTGCATCTATCGCAAAAGCCGCTTTATGTATAGCGGCGCGGTCACGGCGTTTTAGTTTAGGGCGTGTACCCATAAACGGGCAATGCCTGCTTTCAGGGGGTAAAGCGGACATTGCAACTTAAAGAACGGCACTTCCGTCTATGAGACCAAAGCGGACATCCACACGCACATGCCCTTCCAGTGCGCTGGTTTAAACCGGTACAATCCCCCGAGAAGTTGAACGGAGACCAGCTACATGAGCATTGCCGATCCCAACAAAACGATCCTTACGGGCGAGAACCCGTTTATCCGCCTGAGCCTGAAGGATGGTGATCCGAACTCAACAGATGCGAGCTATTGGCGGATTGTCTTTTCGCCAGCTGGGCCCGGCCACGTCCTCTACCTGAAGAGCGAGCTGACAGAAGGGCGCTGGCGCATATATTCCGACAACATCGCGATGGCGCGCTGGCTGCAGACGACTGTACAAGGCATGCTCAATGCCGAACTTTCCGACACAACGATCTCCTGTGCGGAGGCGACATTTTCCAAGACTGGAGATCCCCGCTACTTCTGGACTGAGTACATCAAGTCGCACAGCGAAGACATCTCGCTCACTTGGTTCGATATCGGCGAGCCGCTGCTCATCCACTCGCAGCCGAACCAGATCCCCAACCGGCGCTACGGCGTATGCACTGTATTGATACCAGCGCTCGGCACGCGCCTCGTCCGCAACGGCATTGAGGCCAAGGGGCAATCCTGGCCGCGCGAGCGCGAGGGGCGGCCGTTCTCGACATCGGCGTTGGCATTCTCGGAAAGCTGGACGGACGCGCTCTGAGGCGGAACGGCAAGGAGTGGCAGACGTCTGCTATTGGGGGGGGAAAGCCGACATTGCAACTCAAGAACGGCATTTCCGTTTATGACCCCATCTCGACCGTTTGAGCATCAACTTTGCCAAGCCAGAGGAACGGCGCGCCGAGTTGGTCAGGCTGTTTGCTTCGAACGTCGGAAAACGCGACTCGACTACAAATTCCTCCGAGTCTCGCCGGCCCAGTAGCCGCGCCCGGAATGCTCGCGAAGGGTCACGCTGGGACCTGCTTTCCAGGTGTCCCGGTGAATGGTCATATGCCAGCAGACATTGCCTGCGCAAACGATTGCTATCCGGCCATTTGTTCACCGGCCCCTCGGCACTTCCGTACCTGACATTATCTCGGGAGATGGCTCCGTTGCCGGAGGTAGAGGCCGCTTGTTTGTGGGGAGCATCGTCGGATTTGCGGGGGTAAAAGATGCCTCCCCTTGGGCAGCCATTGCACGCTGCACCGGAGGCCGATCACCAGCGGGTCCTGCTCGGGCGATCTATCGGGCTGGTAGTTGCGGACGCAGCGGTCGCGCACCGGCCAGGGTTAAGGTTAAAAGGCAAAGTAGGCGTCTGTGACTTCAGCATGAGAAGACCTCAGCATGGTATGTGGCGTAGCCAGAGCGCAGGGCTTTCCACAGGGTCGTGTTCATGACGACGACATTGACCGCCTCGACGACGGCGCAACTTAACCAGGATATCGCCACGGCCAATGCCGCCACCTCCGGCGGCTTCATCATCGACCTGCAAGGGAACATCACAGAGACGACCCAGCTCACTGCAATCGATCTGCAATCGGGCGTGCCGCTGAGCATCGACGGCAGCAACGGCAGTGGCGGCATCCATACGCTGGACGGTGCTGGTAGCCATGGCTTTGTCGTCGATGCGGGTTCCGTGACAATCGAGAATCTGGGTCTGCGCAACGCAGTGTTGAGTGGCGGTTCGTCTTCAGCGACCGTGACGCTTGCGAACGATAGTTTCTCCCGGAACGTGACAATCGCGCACGGCCTGACGGTCGATCAGATCGCGCAGGTCACGTTCGACAGCAGCACCGTCACCAACCAAGCGGGCAGTACTTACGACATCGGCGTCATTGGCAGCGCCTTCGCGGCGGGCTCCGGTGGGGTATCGCACTTCATCAACAAGGGTACGCTGGCCCAGACCAGCCTCGCTGACGCCGGGTCCCTCGGCGTCAGCAATATCTACGTCGACGTAACCGACACCGGCACGCTTTCGGTCGATGGCGGCAGCAATCTTCGTTTCTTCGGCGCGCACAACAGCTTCTCCGGCACCTATGTGGGCGCAGGCATGATTGACTACTGGACCGGCAGTATCGATGCCCTCGGCACCATCAACATGACCAACGGTGCCTGCACCACTGTTGACGGCGCCATTGTCAACCAAAACGGCGTGGTGACACTCTCTGTTAACAGCACGATCACCAACTGCGGCACGTGGAACTTCACGTCAAACAACGGCTTGGCGCTGGCTGATCCGAGCCAACCCAGCTCCAGCACTGCAGCTTTCACCCTTTATGATGCGTTGGCCAAGACCGGCGGCAGCGGAACGACGGTGATCGGATGCAATTTCAACCCCGATGGGGGCGCTGGGACCATCAGCGTGGCAACCGGCACGCTTGCCTTCAATGGTCTCGTTAGCAATTTCTACGGTCCGATCTCCGGCGCCGGCACGTTCAGCATCGGCGGCGGTGGCGCCGACACGATCAACGCCGGCACCACCATCAGTACCAAAGGCTGGACCATTGCCCAGGCAGGCACTGATGTGACCTTGAACGTGGCGTTGAGCTATTCCGGCTTTTTCAAAGCACAGTCGGGCGCCACTCTGACGCTGACGCCCTCGAACGATCTGACGCTGAACAATTCGGCGAGCTTTGTAGACGCGACCGTCAACGGTTCAGGCATCCTGGTGCTCGCCAGCGGCCACAGGGTGACAATGAGCGGCGGCACGGTCGGCGCGGGAGTCACCGTTGACGTCTTGAGCAGGGGCACGCTCAAGCTGAGCGGCACCGTCACCAATTCCGGCATGCTGATCGCGGACGGCGCCGGCAGTACGATCGTCATTTCCGGCGTCGTCAACGGCGGCACCACCGAGATCAACAACGGTATCGTCAATATCACCAAGTCCAGCAGCGAAGATGTCATCTTCACCGCAACTGGAAGCGGCGGGCTCGAACTCGCCGCTGCAAGCTCCTACACGGGCACGGTGTCCGGCTTCGGCGGCGGCAGCCACACCAACGGCAGCCAGTTCATCCATCTCACCGCTGTCAAATTCACTTCAAACGTACACAGCAGCTTCTCGGGCGGCGTCCTGACCATTACCAGCGGCACCAAGACGGTGGCGACGATCGACATGAGTGGAAGTTACGTGACGTCGAACTTCCACCTGCGTGCCGGCAGCGGCGGGAGCGGCACCATCATCACTGATCCGTCGGTCACCGGGCAGCAGTCCAGCCATGCGGCGGCGGTAATCGGCGGCGGCACGGTGCTCGAAGTGAATACGCTCGATTCCGGTAAAGTGACCTTAGGCGGAGACGGCGGCGCCCTGCAGGTCGACCAACCCGGACCCTTCACGGGGACGGTCAAGCGCCTCGGCGCAAAGGATGGCATCGACCTACCGAACATCGCCTTCGGCGCCCAGACGACGCTCGCCCATTCGCGAAACGGCGCCGATACCGGCGGCACGCTCATGGTGACCGACGGCCGTCACGCCGCCGCCATCGCGCTCCTCGGCAACTGCATGGCCGGGAGCTTCGTTGCCGCCGCTGGCGGACATGGCGGCACACTGGTCACGGAAACGCTACAAGCGCACCAGCCGCCGCCATTGAGCCATCCGCGCGCGTGATACTCGGCCAGTCCGCCGAACGTCAGCCAGCTCGGAGAAGGCCGGAGCCAGCGGCGCGGACTTCTTGTTGGCGATGACGGGTCGCCGGCAGCGGGCGTTGGTGGCGACCTGTCGCGCGCTCAGATTTCCACGCCGTAGGGCCCGTGCGGATCGGCCAGCGCCTGCAGGCGCAGCGCCGCCGCGTGCGCGAAGCGCAGCATCACGTTCCTGCGCCGTGCCGCCCCGAGCCGATGCTCGGGCGCCTCGCTCAGGATCGAGGCGCCGAAGGCGTCGGCGACGATCAGGCCGGCGTTCGCGGGAAATATCGCGCGCGGAACCTCGAGGCTCGTGGCGAAGAACAGCCGGTCGCAGTGCAGTCGGTAGTCGATCCATTTCTGGTCGGCGCGGAAATCGGCGACCGACGATTTGATCTCGACGATGAGGATTTCTCCGCCGCTGCCGAGGGCGACGAGATCGGCGCGGCGGCCGGACGGCAGCGGCAGCTCGCTCACCACGCCATAGCCTAGGGCGTGCAGGTAGCGCGCGGTGCCCCGCGCGATGGCGAGCGCGGCCGGCGATTGGCGGCCATCAAGCGGAACCGGCGCTGGCAGCAGGTTGACTTTCATCGTCAGGATTCCCGGAAGGGGCAGGTCCGTCGAACGCCGCACTTCGAGCTTACGCACGCCACACACTCCGACTGCACAACTGACGAGGGCGTCGTCCCCCGCACGCGGGGACCCATATCCACGGATCGAGAGAAGACGGCTCCAATCGTGGCTATGGATTCCCGCTTGCGCGGGAATGACCGGCTGATGGGCTATTCTGCCGCGCCGGCGCGTTCCGGAAAAGCCCCGGCGAGAGCCGGCCGCGATGCGGCGAGCACCCCGCGCTCGGTGATGAGGCCGGTGATGAGCCGCGCCGGGGTCACGTCGAAGGCGTAGTTCGCCACCGGCGAGCCGTCGGGCGCAATGCGCACGGTCTCGATGCGGCCGTCGGCGGTGCGCCCGGTCATGGTCGCCACTTCCTCGGCGCCGCGCTGCTCGATCGGAATTTCGGCGATGCCGTCGCCGATGCTGAAGTCGATGGTCGGCGAGGGGAGGGCGACGTAGAACGGCACCTTGTTGTCGTGCGCGGCCAGCGCCTTGAGGTAGGTCCCGATCTTGTTGCAGACGTCGCCGTTGGCGGTGACGCGGTCGGTGCCGACAATGACCAGATCGACAAGCCCGTGCTGCATCAGGTGGCCGCCGGTATTGTCGGCAATCAGCGTGTGCGGCACGCCGTGATGGCCGAGCTCCCAGGCGGTGAGCGAAGCGCCCTGGTTGCGCGGCCGCGTCTCGTCGGCGAAGACGTGAACGGCGATGCCCTTGTCGTGCGCCAGATAGATCGGCGCCGTGGCGGTGCCCACGTCGACCGTGGCGAGCCAGCCGGCGTTGCAATGGGTGAGCACGTTCACCGGCTCGCCCGGCTTCTTGCGCGCGGCGACCGCCTCGATCAGCGGCAGCCCGTTGCGGCCGATCGCCCCGTTGATGGCGACGTCCTCGTCGCAGATTTCCGCCGCGCGCCGATAGGCCGCGGCCGTCCGCTCGGCGCGCGGCCGGTTGCGCACCGCAGCCATCATTTCCTCGAGCGCCCATTTGAGATTGATCGCGGTCGGCCGCGCGGCCAGCAAGGTCGCGTAGGCGCGCTCGAGCGCTTCGTCGGAGGCGTCCTCGCGCAGCGCCAGGCACATGCCGTACGCCGCGGCCGCGCCGATCAGCGGCGCGCCGCGGATCACCATGGCGCGGATCGCATGCGCCGCCTCGGCAAGGTTGGTGAGGCGCGCGGTCACGTAGCGATGCGGCAGCGCGGTCTGGTCGATGACGCCGACCGACCAACCGTCGGGCTCGAGCCAGATGGTGCGCGTGGGTTTGCCGTCGACCTTCATGGGGATTCCCTAGCAAGATTGCGGCCCGGTGGGGAGCCCGTCCCGATGCGCGGCTTGCCGGGGCAGCGCGCTTGCCGCAATGTCGCGCGGAAAATAATCCGGAGACGCCGATGGCCGCCGTCGATTACGAAGCCGAGTACAACCTGCGCGCCCGCGTGCCGGAGCATCCGGAGTTTTTTGCCCGGTGGGCGCGGGACGCCGAGGACCATCGCGCCGAGATGCTCAAGGGAGGGCGCGCCGAGCTCGGCCTCTCCTACGGCGACACGCCGCGGCAGACCATCGACCTGTTCCTGCCGGCCGCGGGGAACGACGCCCCGCTCGCTCTCTTCATCCACGGCGGGTACTGGCGCTCCTTGGACCCTTCCTTGTTCAGCCACATGGCGCGCGGGCTTAACGGGCGCGGTCTCGCCGTCGCGGTCATGGGCTACGATCTGTGCCCGAACGTCACCATCGCCGACATCATCGAGCAGGCCCGGCGCGCGTGCGTCTTCCTGTGGCAGCGCTTCGGCCGAAAATTGCTGGTCTACGGGCACTCGGCCGGCGGCCACCTGACCGCCGCCATGGTCGCCACGGACTGGAACGCCCTCTATCCGAAGGCGCCGGCCGATCTCGCGCCGGTCGGGTACGCCATTTCCGGCGTGTTCGATCTCACCCCGCTCGTCGGCGTGAGCATGAACCAGGACCTGCAGCTCGACGCCGAGGAGGCGCGCCGGGTGTCGCCGCTGTTCTGGCCGGTCGCGCCCGGGCGGGTGTTCGACGCGGTGGTCGGCAGCGAGGAATCGAGCGAATTCAAGCGTCAGAGCCGGGCGCTCGAGCAGACCTGGTACGAGCGCAAAGTTGAGACCTGCTACGAAGAGTTCGCCGGCAACCATTTCGCCGTGATCGATCCGCTCGCCGATCCTGCAAGCGCCATGGTCGCGCGCCTCGCGCAGTTGGTGGAACGCGTCAGCGGCTAGCGCGGGTTCCGATCGAACTGAAACAGTGCCGTCATCGCGACGGCGATTGTCTGCCAGTTGACAAAACCTCTAATGCCGAGCCGTTCGAGACGGCGATAGCAGGCTGCCGAGGCGTGGTCACTGGCATCCGTCTCAGCTAACTGAGAACGACGCCAGCGAACCCAACGGCTGGCCAAATGTTCGTTTTGCCCACACGATAGCCGACATTTGGCGGGCAGCCTTCGATATCCGCCGAGGGCGGACATTGGCCAAGAGGGAGCTGCTGCTTCGTAGGGTGCTTCCCCGGCGACTCGATGAGCGGTTAGCCGCTGGTCGCAGTGAATCTGCCGTGACGTGAAAGACGGCGCGAGGTGTCAGCGAGAGACAGTCGGCAGAGATGCACGAATGCGTTGGGAGAAATCGGGCGCGCCATCGGCCGCTTGCGCCGCCGCGTTGATGAGGGAACGTCGCCGCAATTCGTCAAACGGCAGGGTCGTGTCAACCCAACCCGAGTGGTAGAGATAGCCATCGACCAGGCCGTTTAGGAGATGGCGAATGTCGAACCGGCCCTCCCGGCCCGCGGCGTTCGCGTAACGCACGATGTTGATCGTGCAGCTGTTAGTCAGCAGGTGATAGAACTCCGGCCGATCGGCGAGTTCGTTGATCCGTGCCAGGTAAACCAGGAGCAGGCGGCGCGCATCATCGCCCGAGGTGTTGAGGCGATAGAGATAGGTCGGCTCCCCTCGATGATTGGTGCGCACGCCGACAAGGTCGCGCTCGCTGCCCACCACGTAGATCAACTCAAATTGCTTGAACATGGACGCGATGGGCGCGAAGCCTTCGCCGACTTCCGGCCGCGTCTCGATGGAGATGGTCAGCGGCGGCGCGTTGTCGAAAATGAAACTCAGAAACGTGTGACCGACTGGTCCCTCCATGAAGTAGGACACGTAGAAATCGAGGCCGATCAAGTGCGACAACAGCACCTCGCGCTCCTCATAGCGCACCGTAAAATCGTTCCGGGTCCGGTACTCGAAGTCGCGGACACCGGTGAGCCGCACGCGATCGCCGTCAATAAATGCCCGCGGCATCACCGCCACTTCCGTTCGCCACTCGCGATCATGCGAGGGAGGAATAGCTATCCACCACGCGACAACACCGAGAAAAAGCACGGTGAATGCGACCGTCCGCCTCGGACGCGACAGCCACAGCGCCCAGATTGCAAACGCCGCGAAGATTATGGCCAGCGCGAAGCGCAGCCACGCCCACGGCATATTGGAATAGTGGATGGCCAGCGCAGCCCAACCGATGAGCAACGCCCGGCAAAGAAACCAGAGTCCCGCGATGACCCAGCCAAGCGTCCGGGACAGCAATCCGAAAAGGTGGCGCAGCCGGTCCCTCACCTGTTCAGCGTGTTCTTGTAGATATTGCCGTCTTTCATGATGATTTTGAAGTTGTTGGCGGGATCGGCGATCAGGTTGATGTTCTCCAGCGGATTTCCATCGACAAGGAGCAGGTCCGCGAGCGCACCCTGTTCCACAACACCGAGCTTTCCTGGATAGGGATTGCGCTTGCCGGACAGCGCCAGCAGGTCGGCGTTGGTCGACGTCGCCATGACCAGCGCTTCGGCGGGGGTGTACCAACGGACGAGCGAGGCCAGAATCGCTCCTTGTTGTTGCGCCAGCGTGCGGGAGAACAGCACATCGGTGCCCCACGCCGTCTTGATCTTGTACTTCTTCGCTAACTGGTAGGCCCTGGCGATGCCAGGCCAGACCTCATCCGCTTTCGCACGCTGGACCGAACCCACCGGAAAGCCTTGCCTCAGCTCTTCGGGAAGCGGCTGCAAGCTCAGCCAAACGCCCTTGTCGGCGATCAGCTGGGCGGTCGCATCGTCCATCAGGAAGCCGTGTTCGATGGACTTCACGCCAGCGGCAATCGCCTGCTGGATAGCAGCCGGCGTAAAGGCATGCGCGACGACGTACGTGCCCCAATTCTCGGTTGCTTCGACCGCGGCGCGCAGCTCGGCCCCAGTAAAGGTGGTCACATCGATCGGACTGAAAGGCGACGACACTCCGCCGCCCGCCGTCAGCTTGACTTGGGAGGCGCCCTGCATGAGCTGCTCGCGGACGCGCACGCGCACCTCGTCGGGGCTGTCCGCGACCATGGCGCCGCCTATCTGCTCCATGCGGGCGAGCATGCCGCCGATCGTCCGCGGCAAATCGGTCAACTGGCGGAAATCCACATGCCCGCTCGTAACAGTGATCATGGCTCCGGACGGATAGATGCGCGGGCCCTTGACGATGCCGTCGTCGATGGCGCGCTTGAGTCCGAACGAAGGCCCGCCCACGTCGCGAACGGTGGTGAAGCCGCGCGTCAGCGTGTCCGTCGCTTCGGCGCCGGCCAGGAGGTTGTTATAGCCGACGTCACCGAACGCCTCCGCGGGAGTCACCCGTATCAGCATCGCGTGCCAGTGATTGTCGATAAGGCCGGGCATCAGCGTGCGTCCGCCGCCGTCGATGATGCTGGTGTCAGCCCGGCGATCGACCGCGATCGGCGCAGTCGAAATGCGCTCGATAACATTACCCCGGATCAGCACATTGGAGGGCGTCGAGAGCGCCGCGCCCTTGCCGTCGAAGATGCGCACGTTCTCGAACAACGTGACAGCGCCGCTCGCCGAGGCGGAAGCCGAGGCCTGGGCCCAAACGTTGCGTTGTGGTTCCAGTGCCGCGGCGCAGACGAGAGCCGCTGCGCCCGCCAGGATGGCGCGGCTGCCGATGCCTGAGCGCTGCGTCCTCTGCAGGACGATGTCGAGCAACGGTGCGAGTGGATTCGTCTGCATAGCGATCGTCCCTTCCGGCTGATCGATCAGACAAAGAATGTATCTCATTCTGGATAAGACGGAAGGCGCTCGCCGTTCGGGCTAGTGGCAGGTCCTGCTCATGACCGCGGTGGGCCATAAGCGGCAAGGCTTACCGATATCCGAGATCGGGGTCTTGCAAGAGCAAGGAAGCAAGCTCCTTGTGCGCGCTCATCATCTCCCTAACGTCATCCTCGATTTCGAGGCCGGGATGCACCATGGTCCAATAATGAGCAGCTCTGATAAACGTGAGAAGCGCGAGCAGATACTCAAGGCGTTTGCCGCCCAGTGCTTGCCGCAATGTCTGCTGAGCGCGCTCGGACTTTGACGGGTCGACAAAGATCAGAGCGGAAGCGGCAAATATGCAGTCTTCGACATCGCTGCCTGGCTCGGGCCAATCAATGGGCATCTTGAAGGCCGCCAGGCGTTGGTAAATCGGATCAAGCTGTCGCCGCCAAGGCGGGGGTACCTTGAGAAGCTTGAGCGCCTGCTCAATCGTCTGCGGCGCGGCCAATGCATCGCCTGATGAATGGCCGTAGCCGACCAGAAATCCGCAGTGACGAACAATGCAGTAGCGGACCTTGCAGAAGCGCGACAGAAAAACAAATAACCGCTCCTTAAAAAGTAAGGGGATCGGATTGTCGAGATAAGCCGATGTAGCGAAGTCCCAAAGCTTCTCGACAATCTCCGGCGCGTCCGGGGCCGACATGAAGAAATTCGGTGCGAGCCCGAAGCGCCGGGCTACGTTGCGATGAAACGGGCCCAGGGCACCCAGAGCGAGCGCTGCGAGCCGGTCGGGATCACGCTCACCGCGCTGTGCGGCCTCAACAATATTCTTGGCAAGGGCTTCTTGCAGGACGGGCGGTCGGCCTTTGGGGTGAAGGGAATGGCAGGCAATGTCATAGGCCTTGCCCAAATTCTGGGTGGCCTCGGCGTCGAATCCGTCACTCCTAAAAATCGGTACGATGACGTTCGGTAGGGGCGTAATCGTGGCTGGCATGCGCCGCCCTCCTGTTGCAGGCGGGAGCGTTACAGAACTCTCAACCACCGACGCTGCCGGTGATAGTCTTATATGGGATCGTTGGGGTCGAAACCCTAGTGTCAAAGACGCGGGTTCCCGATTTGCCTGAAAGCAGGCATTGCCCGTTTATGAATACATGCCCTACCGGGATTTCGCGCGCAGCCACGGCGCGAACACGACGCACGCCGAGGCGGTGAAGATCAGGGCGAAGCCGACGATGTCGGCGGTGCTCGGCCGCTCGCCGAGGACGAGGACGGTGGCGACGACGCCGATCAC
>Ga0210409_10000865_pt1 | contig 43482 bp, 38 predicted proteins | sample IncBWH17MmetaG_FD_161649 | JGI IMG/M metagenome (GOLD analysis project Ga0210409, IMG submission 161649) | Forest soil microbial communities from Barre Woods Harvard Forest LTER site, Petersham, Massachusetts, United States - Inc-BW-H-17-M | ecosystem: Environmental > Terrestrial > Soil >... | reverse complement strand
ACAAACCGAGCTAGCGGATCTGGTTACCGAGATGCGCGAGGTGAAACACCCGTATACGAAGGGTATACTGGCTCAGCGGGGTATCGACTATTAGCCTGCAGTTCCTTGACTATCTATGACTTGGTTTAAGCGCGACAAAAAAGCCATTGAGCAGACTACCCCGCCTGAAGAGCGCCGGGTGCGCACGGAAGGTCTGTGGGTCAAGTGCGACTCCTGCCGCACCATCGTTTTCCGCAAAGATTTGGAAGAAAATCTTTTCGTCTGCCCCAAGTGCCAATTCCATTTCAAAATGGATGCCAAGAAGCGTCTGGAAATGTTGCTGGACGGGCGTTACACCGAGCACGACTCGGGCATGACTTCTTCCGATCCGCTGAATTTTACGGACACCAAGCCATACGCTACGCGCCTGAAAGAAGCTTGCAAGAAATTAGGAATGAACGACGCGATCATAACCGCGGAAGGCCAACTGAATGGCCGCCCGGTGGTTTGCTGCGCGATGGAGTTTGGGTTCATCGGCGGCTCCATGGGCGCTGTCGTGGGAGAAAAGGTGACCCGCGGGATCGAGTTGGCCATCGAATCGCGGCAGCCGTTTATTGCCGTGTCCTGCTCCGGCGGCGCACGCATGATGGAAGGAACGATCAGCTTGATGCAGCTCGCGAAAGTTTCCGCGGCGCTAGCTAAACTTGACGATGCCAGGCTGCCTTACATTTCTTTGCTCACGGATCCCACTACTGGTGGAGTTACCGCCAGCTTCGCGATGCTCGGTGACTTGAACATCGCCGAACCCGGCGCCTTGATCGGCTTTGCCGGCCCGCGCGTTATTGAGCAAACCATAGGCCAGAAATTGCCGGAAGGCTTCCAACGCTCAGAATTTTTGCTGGAACACGGGTTTCTGGATGCCATCGTGCCGCGCAAAGATCTGAAGTCCTTCATCGGCACTTCGCTCGATCTCTTGCTGAACTGACTTCCGCAGAAATGGATTACGCCGCCGCGGTAACCTACCTGCTTTCTCTCGGCCGGGAATTAGCCGCACCCACGCAAGCCGCTGCGGCCAAATTCAATCTGGAAAATATAACGATCCTCGATGAACGGCTGGGTCATCCTAGTCAGGCATATCCCAGTGCGCATATTGCAGGCACGAATGGGAAGGGATCGTCGGCCGCTTTTCTCGAATCGATCCTGCGGCATGCCGGGTTGCGGACTGGACTCAATACCTCTCCTCATTTGGAAAAAATTAACGAACGCATCCGAATCGAGGGGGGAGAAATCAGCGACGAAGATTTTGCCGCGGTGTTCACAAGGATCCACGAGACCATCGAGGAGCTCCTGGCCGATGGCAAACTACGCGCTCACCCCACCTATTTCGAGTGCGTCACGGCGATGGCCATGGAATTCTTCGCCAAGCAACGAGTGGAATTTGCAGTTTTTGAAGTGGGACTAGGCGGCCGACTGGACGCCACAAACATTCTTGCGCCAGCGGTAACTATCATTACCCCCATCGATTTTGACCACGAAAATTTCCTGGGTCACTCCTTGCGTGAAATTGCTACTGAGAAGGCTGGAATTCTGAAACTGAATACCCCAGTTGTAGTAGCTCCACAACTTCCTGAAGCCCGCGAAGTAATCCTCAAACGCGCCAGGGAGCTAGGCTGCCCGGTGGTCGAAACCAATGCTGCCTATCGCATTCAGGAAAAATCGGCCAACGCAACACAGGCGAGGTCACAAAGCGTTCCCGCAGGAGCCGTGACAGCCACCATTGTAGAAGTCACATCCGGTTGGTCCCTTGATATCGCCCCATCTTTACCGGGCCATTTCCAGGTTCAAAACGCGCTTAACGCCGTTGCAGCTGCGCGCGTCCTCGCCAGTGGCGGTTTACAGGTAACCGACGAGGCGATCGCCAACGGCATCTCGAACACCGTGTGGCCTGGACGCCTGGAGAAACTGCAAGCGCATCCGGATGTTTATCTCGATGGCGCGCACAATCCAGCCGCAGCGCGTGAGTTGGCGGCATTTTTCGCCGAAAATTTCGTGTCACGCAAAATCTGGCTTATCTACGGAGCGCTGCGAGACAAATCCGTGGACGAAGTTGCGGGGTGGCTGTTTCCTCTGGCCGCCGAAGTAGTTTTAACCGAACCGCGCACGCCACGGGCTATATCCGCTTTACAATTGGCCGAGATCGTCGGGTATCATGCGCGCCAATTCGAAACTATCCCCGACGCAGAAAAAGCCTTCGACCATGTCTTGGCCAAAGCTCAACCCGAGGACGCCATCTTCATCTGCGGCTCGCTTTATCTGGTCGGCCAGCTTCGCGCTTATTGGAAAAATCGCGCGCGAGTCGCCGCAAACACCAAAACACCGTAGAATATTCGCCTCATCATCTGCATTGTCTTTAAGCGGAACGCATAATCAAGATGCCTTACAAGAAATCACCGTCGCGCGGTAGTACCAATTCTCCTATACACGGCGATCCGCTCGTCGGCGTGATCATGGGCTCTTCGTCCGACTGGGACACACTGGAACCCGCCGCCAAAATTCTGTCGGAACTCGGCATTCCCCACGAAACAAAAGTCGTCTCGGCGCACCGCACTCCGGATTTGCTGTTCGAATACGCTTCCGGCGCCGAAGCGCGCGGCATCGAAGTGATCATCGCGGGAGCAGGGGGGGCCGCGCATCTTCCGGGCATGACTGCGTCGAAAACAATGCTGCCCGTTTTAGGCGTGCCCGTGGAGTCCAAAGCTCTCAAAGGACTCGATTCGTTGCTCTCCATCGCACAGATGCCTGGCGGAATTCCGGTAGGGACCTTAGCCGTCGGAAAGTCGGGGGCCATCAACTCCGCGCTGCTCGCTGCGGCGATTCTGGGCATCAAATATCCGGCAATTCGAAAATCGTTGCGCAAATTTCGCGAGACCCAAACCAATCGCGTCCTCGAAGCGCCAGATCCCTCATCGTCGCAATTCGAAAAAGACGGCCTCCAGCCACGCCGAAACAAGTCGAGGAAGTCGTCGTGACCATCGGCATCCTCGGTGGGGGTCAACTGGGTTACATGCTGGCGCTGGCGGGCTATCCGCTGGGTTTGCGGTTCCGTTTTCTTGACCCTTCACCAGAAGCGCCCGTGGGCCGCATAGCGCAACGCGTCACCGCCGATTTTGACGACGAAGTCGCGCTCGAAAAATTTGCCAGCGGACTTGAACTTGTAACCTACGAATTCGAAAATGTTCCCGTTGCTGCTACCAGATTTCTAGCTGAACGCGTTCCGGTCTTTCCTCCTCCGGCGGCCTTGGAGGTCGCGCAAGACCGCCTAAAGGAAAAAGCGTTGTTTCGCAAACTGGGAATTGCAACTACGGAGTTTGCCCCAGTCCACAATCTCAAATCGTTGGAAGCCGCCGTAGCCTCAATCGGTTTGCCCGCGGTGCTGAAAACCTGTCGCCTGGGTTACGACGGCAAGGGTCAGTGGACGCTGCGAACGTCCGAGGATTTGGAGAGGCTAAAAGCTGAAATCACAGACGCTTTCGCAAAAGGTCCGAGTATGAACGGAACTCGAGCCTCTCAGGACTTGGTCCCGTTCATCCTGGAGCGCTTCATTTCCTTTACGCGGGAGCTTTCCATTCTGGGCGTTCGTGGGCGTAGCGGGGACATCGTTTTCTACCCGCTGATACAGAATCGCCATCATGGTGGCATTTTGCGGCTTTCCATCGCGCCAGCGCCGTCGCTTGCGCCCAGTCTTCAGCGCGAAGCCGAAGATATCGCTCGCAGTATTCTTATCGAGCTCGACTATGCCGGCGTTTTGGCCATCGAGTTTTTCGAATATCAGGGTCGTCTGGTGGCTAACGAAATGGCGCCTCGCGTCCACAATTCCGGCCATTGGACGATTGAGGGCGCGGTAACCAGCCAGTTCGAAAATCACCTGCGGGCAGTTCTGGATTTGCCCCTTGGCTCCACGAATGTCTATGGCTTCGCGGCCATGTTGAATCTCATTGGCGAAACGCCAGATAGCGCCGAGGTTCTTGCCATTCCGGGCGCGCACCTGCACCTCTATGGGAAATCGCCTCGCCCAGGCCGCAAATTAGGGCACATCACTCTTTGGACCAGTTCCTTCGAGCAACTTTCCGAAAGTCTTCGCGCGCTACCGCCATTCTTTCACCAACCCTCGTTTTGCTTGGATGAGCCGTATGCTCCAGTAGTTCACCATGAGCGCTCCCGTCCCGCTTGAGGCTTAAAGCATCGCGCAGGCTTGGCCGTCAATAGCCGGTCCCACCAGGTTGCTGCCCTTCGAGCTGGGATGCTAGGATTCATGGGTTCCATGCCCCCCCAAAAATCACAGCCCCCGAGAGTCGGGATACCCTGGCGGACCTCTGCGGAAGAGACCGAAGTCAATCTTGCCAAGACCAAGAATTATCAGGACGCCGTGCGTGCCGCCGGTGGTGAGCCTGTGCTGCTGTCGCTGCAGCGCCCTCAAGAGCTCCAGGAGCTATTACCCAGCCTCGATGCCTTCGTCCTACCTGGGAGCCCTGCCGACGTAGCACCAGCCGAATACGGGGAGGTAAATCGCGGCAAGTCCGAGCCTCCCGACCGCGCGCGGGAAAACACCGATCGCGCTATTTTGAAGCACGCGTTCAGCGAAAAAAAACCGGTCTTAGCTATTTGTTACGGTTGCCAGCTTTTAAATGTTTTTCTGGGGGGCACCCTGATTCAGGATCTTCGTGAGGAGACGGACACGCCAATAGCGCATACCAAGCGCGACATGGTTCCTGAGCCGAAGGATGACCCGATTCATGCTGCGAGCTTTGAGGAAGCTAGCCGCCTGGCCAAAATTGCCGGGACCGTTGAGGTGCCGGTGAACAGCTCACACCATCAGGCTGTGGAACGCGTCGGGAAAGGCTTGCAGGTCACCGCGCATGCCCCCGACGGCACCATCGAGGCCGTTGAGTGGACCGGCGATTCGAACTGGATTGTCGGGGTGCAATGGCATCCCGAACGCATGTTCGGAGATACCTTTTCTGAAAGGTTGTTTCGGGATTTCATTGCGGCGGCCAGTCAAGCCGGCAGCCCGGTCGCGCAAAGAGTTTAACTGCGGCGATCCTGCACCCTAAACGGCGTTGATAAGGCGCAGGTCCGCTGAAAAAGTTTATTCGCTTCAAGAACAGTTGGGGGACAGATGATTTCATTGGCGGGCAAGGCGGCGCTGATTACCGGAGGTTCCAGAGGAATTGGCGCAGCGGCAGTCAAACTCTTCGCTCAAGCTGGAGCGGACGTGGTTTTCAATTATTACAAATCCAAGGAGCCTGCCACGCAGGTGCAGCAGGACGCGGCAAAACACGGCACCCGCGTAGAAGCTTTCAAAGCCGACGTTGGCCGCCACGCGGATAACAAAAAGTTGGTGGACTTCGCCATATCCCGCCTGGGGCGCCTCGACATCGTGGTTCCCAATGCCGGTGTCTGGAATAGCGACGATCTGCCTATCGACAAAATGACCGAGAAGCAATGGGACGACATGATTCGCGTGAATCTTACCAGCGTGTACTCCATCATTCATTTTTCCGTGCCGCACATGATCAAACAAAAGTCCGGCAAAATCATTCCCATAAGTTCCACGGCAGGGCAGCGCGGTGAATCGCTGCATACCCATTACGGGGCATCCAAAGGCGGCATCATCAGTCTCACCAAAGGGCTAGCCGCCGAACTCGCTCGTCATAATATTCTCGTTAATTCCGTTGCGCCCGGGTGGGTTGCCACGGATATGTCCAATGATGTCCTCAATTCGAAAGCAGGCCAAAAAATGGTGGCCGCAGCGATTCCGCTCGGTCGTGCCGCTACTGCGGAAGAAATTGCCGGCCCCATTCTGTTTCTGGCTTCCGATCTGGCCAACTTCATGACCGGCGAGGTCATCAATGTAAATGGAGGATCGGTCTTGTGTGGCTGAAGTTTCCGAATACTTGGACGCGGCTGTCGTGCGCGCTCGTTCTCGCAAGCGCCGCGTTCATTATTAGCGATGCAGCTATGGCTGCGACGTTACCAGAGCAAAATCCGGATGCCATGATGCCCGAACAACGGGTCGCCAAGGCACGGGAGATTCTCAACCAATTGACGGAGGCTCTAGGCGGCCCCGCCTATCTCGAAGTTCGTGAGCGCGAATGCGATGGCCGCCGGGCGCAATTCGGGCATAGCGGCGAACTGATAGGTTTCATCGACTTCAAGGATTACTGGCGTTACCCCGACAAGCACCGCATTGACTACTCAAAAAAAGGCAACATTATCGACGCTTTTGACGGCAACCAGGGCTGGACCATGGATCGCGCCGGTGTCAGTGAAGAACCCGCTCAAGCGGTCTCTGATTTCGCCGCGACGGTGAAATACAACGTGGATAATGTGCTGCGCTTCGGGCTTAAAGATCAAAATTTAAATCTGAATTATGCGGGGCAAGGCATCGTTGATATGCGGCCAGTCGATTGGGTCGAAATTTCCGATGATCAGCGTACCCTGCGACTAGGCGTTGACCGCACCTCGCATTTATTGCTGCACAGCGTGATGACCTCGGTCGACGAAAACACTCAGGAACGTACGCAAGAAACAACTATCTATACGAACTACCAGCGTAAGGGCGGCGTGATGATTGCGTTGCAAGTCTCCCGTGAGCGCAACGGCCAACGTTACTACCAGGCGTTCTACGACACCTGCACTCTTGACCCACATCTTCCCGAGGACATGTTCAGCAAGGCCGCGCTCGAAAAACGCTACGCGCAGGTCGGAAACAAAAAAGACAAAGATAGATACCGGAACGCCCGAGACTGATTCTGAAACGGTTTTCAGTTTTCGAACTTGCTTCATTCCGAAGTAGCCGGCCCGCCCCTTTCCTTCCGCCGTCAACTATCTTTTGTTAGTCTTGCCCTGCTGATGAAATTAACTCCCCGGCAACAGAGTTCCCTCCAATTAATTTGCGACACTTTCGCGCCCCAGGCGGATGGCTGGCCATCGGCTTCTGAGCTTGGCGTCCCACAAGCGATCGCGGATGCCATGGATTTCAATCCGCGCCGCGGTGATCATAAGCAATTTCTGCAGCTTCTGAACTTCTGGGATTCGCAATTGCACAGCATGATTTCGGTCAAGCGCTCATCGCGTTTTTCGGCACTGCCCGAAGAAGCCCGCGTTCGCGTGTTGCTCTCGTGGGCCGAAAGTTCGCTTGGCCGCCGCCGTGCCGCATTTCAGGCGTTGCGCAAAGCAGTCTCTTACCTGTACGTGATGTTGCCGAAGTTTAAAGGCATGCGCACACCAGTGTGGGACAAAATCGGTTACCCCGGTCCTCCTAACCTCGTCGATCGCTCTCTTGCGTCGCGTAAGTTGACCACCCTCGTTCCTCAACAAGACACTCAATTATCTTGCGAGATTTGCATCATCGGTTCTGGGGCCGGTGGTGGAACCGCAGTGGCAGTGCTAGCGGCCGCGGGAAAGGACATAATCATCCTCGAAGCGGGCGGATATTACGACGACGGCGACTTCGACGGTGCAGAGCTGGCCGGCTACCAGCGCTTGTATACCGAGGGCGGCTCTGCTGCGACGGCCGATCACAGCGTCGGATTATTGGCGGGGCAATGTTTGGGCGGCGGCACGGTCGTGAATTACACCACGTCGTTTCGAACGCCAGATGACGTCCGCGCGGAATGGTCGGCCAGTGGCGTGCCATGGTTCACGAGTAATGAATATTCCCGCAGTCTTGATGCCGTGTGCGGTCGGCTTTCGGTAAACAAGAATCACAATCGCCTTTCCGCTCGCGAGCAGATTCTTGATCGTGGTTTACGCGCTCTGGGCTGGCACGTTGACGCTATGCCACGCAACGTGGTGGGGTGCGACCAGGGAGAAATTTGTGGCTACTGCGGAGTAGGGTGCGCCTTAGGCGCCAAACAATCCGTAACAAAAACGTGGATTGCCGATGCACAAAAAAATCATGCGCGGATCGTAACGGAAACGCATGCTCAAAAAATTCGTATTGACGCTGGGCACGCGACTGGCGTCGAGGCCATCTCAAGAAGTGGACACCGCATCGCCATCGCCTGCAAAACCGTTGTAGTAGCCTGCGGAGCCATTCACACTCCCGCACTCCTGCGCCGTTCTGGCCTTCGCAACGAACATATCGGCAAGCATCTGCATTTACACCCGGTCTCCAATATTAACGGTGTGTTCGACGAAGAAATCCGTCCCTGGGAAGGAACCATGCAGGCCATCTACTCTGACGAGCATCGCTCCATGACCGGAAATTTTGGCGTGAAATATGAAACCACCGCGATGCAACCGGTGATCGCCATGGCCGCTCTACCGTGGCGCAATCCAGCACAGCAACGTTTTTTTCTCGAGCGGCTTGCAAACACCGTAGGCATTGGCGTTCTTCTCCGCGATAAGGATGGTGGCCGCGTAACTGTGGATTCCCAAGGCCATCCGGTTGCGCACTACGCTATTTCGCCTTTCGACCGTGCGCACTTGCGCCGGGGATTTATCTCCGCGGCGCGCATCCTTGAAGCGGCGGGCGCCCATCATATTTTTTCGCCGCACGCAAAATGGTGCGCTTACGAGCCAGGCCGCAATGGCTCGATCGAATCTTTCACCCAGGCTATGGATTCCGCGGGCTGGGACTCTGGACGACTTGCGCTTTTTTCCTTCCACATCATGGGGACGGCCCGGCTTGGCAGCTCTCCCAAAACTTCCGCGACCAAGCCCGATGGCGAAACGTGGGAAGTGCGCAATCTTTTCGTGATGGATGGTTCCAGTTTTCCAAGTGCTTCTGGAGTGAATCCGATGATTACCATCGAGGCTATCGCTCATCGCAACGCGTTGGCGCTAGCGGCGCGAACATAAAACGTTAGAGCGACGCTCTGGTACAGAGTGAAAAACTGGCGCACTCAGACGAATTTAGGGACCGGAAGGTGGTCGGCGGTATAATATTCCGATGCCTCATACTCAGGGAGACGCACTGATGCACGGAACTACGGTTCTGTGCGTGCGTAAGGACAGCAAAGTCGTGCTCATCGCCGATGGCCAAGTAACTATGGGCGACCACGTGATGAAACATACTGCACGCAAAACACGCCGGCTCTACAACGATAAAGTTATTGCCGGTTTTGCCGGATCGACCGCCGATGCCATTACTTTGTTCGAACGGTTCGAAAGCAAGCTCCAGGAACATTCCGGCAACTTGCAGAAATCCGCGGTCGAGCTGGCCAAAGAATGGCGCAAGGACCGCGCGCTCCGCCATCTGGAAGCGTTACTGATCGTCGCCGACAGCAAAGCCACTTTCATTTTGTCAGGCAACGGTGATGTCATTGAACCCGACGACGGAATTGTATCGATCGGTTCCGGCGGCTCCTATGCCTTAGCCGCAGCGCGCGCGTTGACAAAGCACTCCAAGTTAAACGCCAAGGATCTGGCGATGGAAGCCATGCGCATCGCCAGCGAGATTTGTATCTATACCAACGCGAATTTTACTGTTGAGGAGATCTAGCAGGGCTTTTCAACCGCAACGGTTCAACCATGCATCCTATAGGTGGGCTTTCTTCCTGGATCAGATGGCGACGAGTAAGAGTCGGACTGTACTTGAGATGGGAACTAATTTAGAAGGATTCGATGCCGTCCAAAACTGATAAAGAAATCGTACTCACTCCCGGGGCGAATGGAACTGCGCCCACCGAAGAGGGAGAACTGCTACCTGCCCTCGACGACATGACGCCGCGAGAAATTGTCGTCGAACTCGATAAGTACATCGTCGGCCAGAACGCTGCAAAGCGCGCCGTGGCCGTGGCGTTGCGCAACCGTGTTCGCAGGCAAAAACTCGCGCCTGAAATCGCTGAAGATATCCTGCCAAAAAATATTTTGATGATCGGTCCCACCGGCGTGGGCAAAACCGAAATTGCCCGCCGCCTTGCGCGACTGGCAGGTTGCCCGTTCGTCAAGGTCGAAGCCTCCAAGTACACCGAGGTTGGTTACGTTGGACGCGATGTGGAATCCATGGTTCGCGACCTGGTAGAAACCTCCATCGACATGATCCGCGAGGAAAAACTAGACGAAGTGGCCGACCGCGCCGAACAAGCCGCCGAGGAGCGAGTCCTCGACCTGCTGCTTCCGCCATCGCCCTCACCCGCAACGGGCGCCAGCGAATCGGACGTCACCGCGCAACGCGAACAAACTGACCGGACCCGCGAAAAATTGCGCATACAGCTTCGCGAAGGCAAGCTCGATCAGCGGATGGTCGATATTGAAGTTCGCGAACGGTCTATGCCGTCCTTCGAAATTATTTCCAATCAGGGTGTTGAAGAAATGGACGTCAATATTAAAGACGTCCTCTCCGGAATGTTTGGCCAGCAGAAAAAGAAACGCAAAATGTCCGTGGCAGATGCGTTCGAGTATCTGATCCAGGAAGAAGAAAACAAGCTTCTCGATATGGATCAGGTGACTCGCACCGCGGTGGAACGCGCCGAACAGATGGGCATCATCTTCATCGACGAGATCGATAAAGTTGCAGGCCGCGAATCGGGACATGGCCCGGATGTTTCGCGCGAAGGGGTGCAGCGCGACATCCTGCCGATCATCGAAGGCACGACTGTCAATACTCGGTACGGAATGATTCGCACCGACCATATTCTTTTCATCGCCGCCGGGGCATTTCACGTCAGCAAGCCATCGGATTTAATCCCAGAGCTGCAGGGACGTTTGCCTATTCGTGTCGAACTGCAATCCCTGAAGGAAGAAGATTTCATCCGCATCCTTACTGAACCTAAAAACGCATTGCTCAAGCAATCTGTCGCGTTGCTCGAAACCGAAGGCGTGAAATTGGTCTTCACCGACGATGCGGTAGCCGCGATAGCGCGTTTTGCCACCAGCGTCAACGAGGCAACTGAAAATATCGGCGCGCGCCGGCTGCACACCATTTTAGAAAAAGTTCTCGATGAACTTTCCTTCGAAGCCCCGGATCTAAAGAAAAAGAACGTCAAGATCGATGCCGCCTACGTCACCAAACAACTCGCCGACATCGTCAAAAATCAGGACTTGAGCCGCTACATCCTGTAATCTCCATCACTCCAAAAACGGAGAGCCAATCGAGTGAGCACCCCGCCCGCGAAACTCCGACGGCCAGCCCACAGGAATTTCGCGTCAAGCATAACGTCGGACATTGTCCCGGGCGGCGTGTTTTTCAACATCTGGATTTGTTTTGTTTTGCTGGTCATTATGGGTTGTGGCGCTCCAGGGGAACCGGTCCCACCTACACCCCCGGTGGCGGTCGCGATCACCGACCTAACCGCGCATCAGGCCGGCGATGGCGTGCAACTCACATTTACGATGCCAGGCAGATCGATCGCTGGCGATCGTTTGCTGTCAACCCCGGCAGTCGAAGTCCTTCGCGGCACTGCGAAACCCGATGGCTCGCCGGATTTGAAATCACTGCGCGTGGTCGACACCATTCCCGGCGCCCTGGCCGAGAAATATTTTGTCGGCGATAAGCTCCTATTTACTGACCCCCTGAAGCCCGAAGAAACGAAAGCCCAAGAGGGTAAGATCGCGATCTATGCAGCGCGCACCCGTCTTTCGCAAAAACGCGCCTCCGCTAATTCCAATATTGTTTCCTTGCGCATCTTTCCGGTACCTGCACCGGTCGCATCGGTAGAAACTCGTGTCACCGAGCCTGCCATCGAACTCAGCTGGGCTGCAGTGAATCGCACGTCGGCTGGCGATTCGCTGACCGCTCCCGTCCAGTACAATATTTATCGTGCTGAGCTGGACACTGATTTGATGGACCTTGCGAACCGTGATGTTTCGCAACTGAATTTAAACGGCAAGCTTCAATTGCTGGCCTCGCAACCGGAACAAAACTACAGCGATAAGTCGTTCGAATTCGCCAAGACCTATGCGTACATTGTCCGCTGCGTGATAAACCGAGATGGCGTGGCTTTGGAATCGCCCGACTCTAAGCCTGCCGTCCTGACACCTCGCGATACTTTCCCGCCTGCAGCCCCACAGGCCATTTCCGCTGCGGTGATAGCCGGCGAAACCGACAATTCTCTGGTCGTTGATCTTTCGTGGTCCATCAACGTTGAACCTGATTTTACTGGCTATCGTATTTATAGGAGCGAGCAGCCGGACACAAAAGGTCAACTTCTAACAACGGAGTTGTTGCCCACACCCGCTTATCGTGATACCTCTGTACAGCCCGCGCGCCGCTACTGGTATGTAGTCACCGCAGTGGACCGTGCGGGCAATGAAAGTGCACCAAGTCCCCCGGCCCTCGTAGAAACAGCGCAACCATTACCATAATTCTGGGTTATATCTAAGTCGGAGTCGTTACCTATGTTGGCTCGCCCACAAACTCATGTTCCCCAACAGTTCCACTTGCTGAGGAACCCTGCCGTGCGCATCGGCCTGCTCGCAGGTGGCGGACTGTCATTGGCTTTTTCTGGTTGGATCTATCTTGCCAACCGTATTCCCGTTTTTGACCGCGTCTCCATTGAGCGCAATCTAGCGGCAGCCGCGATCATGGGAGTGCTCGCCTTTATCCCGGTGTTAAGCTTCTTCCGCGAACCCGCAAACTTACTCATTTCTAGTCTCATTTCCTGGAGCATTCTGACGGTTACCTACGGGACGCTCAGCATGTTTTTTTCCGCTTTGCGCGAATGGTACAGCACCTTTGAAGTTTTCATGCTCGGCGCGGTTTTGTATTTGATCGCCGCGACGGTTTCCTGGATTGGAAGGTGCATCTGGAAAGCTCGCTCCGCGCACTTTGAACATCCTCACCGTCGCGCCAGCTAATCCCCACCATTTTACGGACGCGATACGGCCAGACGGTCTAATCACCAAAAATTCGGCTTGAAATCATCTTGAGCCGCGTGTTGTGTAATCCAGCGCATGCTCCTCAGGAGCACCTTCACGCGCATGTTGATTCCGGTAAACTACGCTGCGTGGGGTCCGATGGGCAGTAACACTTTTTTACTGCATCAAGTTGCTACCGCCGCAAGGCTCCCATTCGGTATCCGCGAACATTCTAGACCGGAGTCTTGACGTTGAATTTTGTATTTCTTGATCTGAATATTATCCTGGCCATGGCTGCTGCCGCGATAGTCGCCATAGCGATGATCGGGTACGCGTTTTCTCGTCCCGCGGAAAGCTCCGAGGCCATGGAGCGTAAGCGTCGGCTGCATCTAAACCAGATCGGACGAATCGCTGAGGGCCAGATTGTGGAATTCGCCGAGCACCCTCCCGAGGCTTCAGCGAAGCCAAAAACTTTGTTTGGATTCGGGGCGCGGCCGCTGACTGACAATCAATTGCGTCAGCTGGTTTCCTACAGTTATGCAATTTCTGGCGTGACCTATCACACCGCGCAGGATATTACCGGTCTCGAAGGCCAGATCAGTTTCGAACGCCTAGTGGCCGGGCAACCGGCCAGCGTTAAGTACGATCCCTCAAATCCGAGCGATTCGATTCTGGTAGCGGACGACTGGTCCGGCCTGCGCTGACAGCGGCCAACTAGCATTGTTGCAACTTTGCCGTCCGGCTTGGTCTCCCCAGAGCCTCAAACCAGGCACTTGAGTTATTCTTGTTGGCGTGATTCCTGACGCCTATCCTTCTTTATGAAGATGATTTTTGCTTCCATTTTCACCACTATCCTGATCGTAGCGATGAGTCTCGGCGCGATGTTCATCTTGGTGCAAACCACCATTTACGTCACCGCCATTCAATCCAGCGCGCAGCGTGCTGCGGCCATCGGGGTGGAACTTCTCCTCGGCGTGGTACTCCTGCTTGGCACGGTCTGGCTCGCCACCCATCTCGCTGTTCGCATTTTTGGCAAAAAAGATTCCGCACCCGCTGGAGCGCCGCTTGGCTGATAAGAAAAAGACCCTTTCCGCTTCCGCCTTGAATCATCACGATCGCATGGAAGAGTTGCGTAAATTATCCGCGGAGGCCGAAGCCGGCGGCGGCGTTGAGCGCCGAGAAAAGGAACACAAAGCCGGCAAGCTTACTGCTCGCGAACGCATCCACTTGTTGCTCGATGAAAGCAGTTTTGAGGAACTGGATAAATTCGTCCGGCACAATTGCGTCGATTTCGGAATGGAAACTCAACGCCCGCCTGGTGATGGCTTTGTCACTGGATTTGGGCGCATTGATGGGCGCTTGGTTTACGTTTTCGCGCAGGATTTCACCGTTTTCGGCGGCTCACTCTCCGAAGCCAACGCGCGGAAGATTTGCAAAATAATGGATTTGGCCATGCGCGCAGGCGCTCCACTTATCGGACTGAATGATTCCGGCGGCGCGCGCATTCAGGAAGGTGTAGCTTCGCTCGCGGGTTACGCTGATATTTTTCTGCGCAACACCCTCGCCAGCGGAGTGATTCCGCAGATAAGCGCCGTTATGGGCCCATGCGCAGGGGGCGCCGTATATTCTCCAGCGATCACTGACTTTATTTTTATGACTCGCGAAACTTCTTACATGTTCGTTACCGGTCCTGACGTAATCAAGACGGTCACCCACGAAGAAGTCACCAAGCAGGAGCTTGGTGGCGCGATGACTCACAACGAGAAGAGCGGGGTGGCCCACTTCATCGCACGAGATGACGCGGATTGCCTGGCCATGATTCGCGAGTTGATGAGCTTCTTGCCCTCCAATAATCTCGAGGATCCGCCGCGCCGCGCTACTTTCGATAGCCCCACCCGCCGCGACGAATCCCTGAACACGCTGGTGCCGGAAGATGCTCAGCAACCTTACGACATTAAAGACGCGATTCACGCAATCGTGGACGACGGCTATTTTTTTGAGGTGCACGAACACTTCGCCAAGAATCTCGTCGTAGGTTTCGCCAGGCTGGATGGCCGGCCCGCCGGCTTCATCGCCAACCAGCCATCATTTCTCGCCGGGGTGCTGGATATCAGCGCTTCCGTCAAAGGCGCGCGCTTCGTGCGCTTCTGCGACGCCTTCAACATCCCGCTGATTACTTTTGAAGACGTGCCCGGTTTTCTTCCCGGCACGCAGCAGGAATTTGGCGGCATCATTCGCCACGGCGCAAAGCTCTTATTCGCATTCGCAGAAGCCACTGTTCCCAAAATTACGGTAATTACGCGCAAAGCTTACGGCGGAGCGTACTGCGTGATGGCCAGCAAGCATCTGCGCACCGACGCGAACTTCGCGTGGCCTACCGCTGAAATCGCGGTGATGGGGCCCGAAAGCGCCGTGAACATCGTTTATAAACGCGAATTGGATAAGGCTTCTGAATCAAACCGTGAAGTATTGCGCCAGGAGAAAATCGAGGAATTCCGGGAGCGCTTTGCCAACCCGTTTGTAGCCGCCGAGCGAGGCTACATTGATGCAGTCATCGAGCCCGCCGACACCAGGACGCGCATCATCACTGCCTTGAGAGCGCTGGAAAACAAGCGCGATATAAATCCGCGCAAGAAACACGGCAACATCCCGCTGTAATTAAGTGCTTGTCATCGCCGCCGGCCAAGCCCAGGTTGAAAGACAGTCGCTATTTAAGAAGGTATTCCTCTAAGAATTCCACGGTCGTATAAAACTGAAAATCCTGATTCTGTTTTTTGCGGAAGCCGTGCCCTTCATCCTTGGCCATCAAATACCACACCGGCGTCCCCTGCTTCTTCAACGCGCCAACGATTTGTTCTGATTCGGTCACCGGCACGCGCGGATCGTTCCTTCCCGCAACGACCAGCATGGGCTTCTTGATTTTATCGATGTTATTCATCGGCGCAATTTTTTCCAGAAAATCGTGCATTTTAGAATCCCGCTCGTCCCCGTATTCGACACGGCGTAGATCCCGGCGATAAGCTTCGGTGTGCTCCAAAAACGTGACCAAGTTGGACATTCCCACGACGTCAACAGAGCACCGTATGCGGTCGCTATAAAAAGTGGAAACCGCCAGGGTCATGTGGCCGCCGTAGCTGCCGCCGGTCACCGCAATTCTGTCGGCGTCCAGATCCGGCCTGGTGCCCACCCAGTCAAACAACGCATTTATATCCTTGTAGGTGTCCTCGCGCTTGAATCCGTTGTCCATCAACGAAAAAGTCTTGCCGTAGCCCGTCGACCCTCTCACGTTCGGATAAATCAAGGCGATTCCAAGTTCGTTCAAATAATAATTTGCACGTCCCAGAAAAACCGGCTGTGATTGCCCTTCTGGCCCGCCATGGATCACTACCAGTACGGGTCTTTTCCCGGTAAACTTCGCGGCTGGCTTGTACAGGAATCCGGAAATCATTTTTCTATCGAAGCTCTTCCAGTGAACCAGCTCGGCCCCGGGAAACGCATCGGTCTTCACCGCCGTTTCGCTCACCGTCCAGCGTTCCAGCTTGCCGTTTGCCACATCCAGCGAATAGCAATCTCCCGCTCCCTGCGCATTGGTAAGTGAAAAAGCCAAATCATGTCCATCGCGATGCCAACGTACCTCCTGCATGACTCCCGCGGGCAATTTTGGCAGTTTCATTTCTTTTTGGGTCGCTGTATCCATAACGTGCAAAACACTCAGACCTTCTTCATTGGTGACAAAAGCCAAACGCTTCCCGTCATGTGAAAGATCAAAGGACTCCACATCCCAGGGAATGTCGCTGGTCAAAAATTTCGGGTTCTTTCCGGACATATCCAGAAAGGCCAGCCGCTGAAACTCCGAGTCCAGATCGGTGGTCACATAAATTCCTTTGGCATCTTTGCTGAATCGCGCCGACCCGTAGGACACTTTTTCCTTGGTGTCGCGAGGCGTTATGGCTGTCTTCTCTCCGGTCACCGTATTCACCAGCCATAGGTAACTCTCGTTAATGGAAATCTCTTCTTGCAGCAAGATATTTTTGTCGTCAGGAGACCAGTCGATGGGTTGCCAGCCGCCACCTTTCAGCTGTGTCAACAAATGATCGGTCTTGGGATCGGCCGGATTCATCACCCACAAATCGGTATCCTGTCCGGTGCGCCTGGTGGAGACATAGGCAATCTGGTCTCCGCCAGAAGACCACGCGCCGAGCAGATTCCGCGATTTGCCATCGGTCAGCAGCGTCACATTCCCAGTTTCCATGTCGTAGCGGTACAGTTGGTACCATTCCCCGCCGCCAATATCTTTCATAAAAACGAAATAGTCGCCGCCATTGGGGTGAAACTCCGCATTGGCGATCGAATCGGGATAAAACGTTAATTGCTGTCGTTCGCCTCCGGGCATCTTCACCAAATGAACTTGTGGCGTATCCGCAAAACGGGTGCGGATGAGCATCTCGCGTCGCGTAGGATGCCAATCCGAAACCACCGCAAAACGGTAGGATCCGTAGCGGCCCGCCGTCTCCGCCAGCGGGGCGGGGATTTTGGGCACGCCATCGACCACCAGATTCTCCGGGGGTGTGATCGCCGCTTCCTGTGCGTATCCCGCCGCAACGCCTACAAATAAAACGGCGGCCAACATGGTCAAAATTCGCTTGCGCACTCCAACCTCCTTGAAAACACCCTGTCTAGAAACGATTGGACACCTTACTCCAACGCGGGCCTTTGGCCAAGCGCACTGCGTGTTAAAATTTCGCCGAACCATTCTTCGGGTATGTTCAGAAAAATTCTAATCGCCAATCGCGGAGAGATTGCCGTGCGCATCCTGCGCGCTTGCCGGGAACTGAGCATCCGCTCTGCCGCGGTATTCAGCGAAGTCGATCGCAAATCTCTACATGTCCGGCTGGCCGATGAAGCTTACCCGATAGGCCCCGCGGCATCAGGCGAAAGTTATCTGCGCATCGATAAATTGATGGACGTCGCACGACGTGCCGGTTGTGACGCTTTGCATCCCGGTTACGGCTTCCTGGCTGAAAATCCCGCGCTGCCCCGCGCGTGCGCGGATGCCGGGGTAACCTTTATAGGGCCGTCCGCGGAAGCCATGGAAGCGCTAGGCTCCAAAACCGCCGGCCGCCAACTCGCTCGCCGCTCCGATGTGCCCAGCGTTCCCGGTACAAACGATCCCATAGAAACCTTGCAGCAAGCCCAGGCCTTGATCGAAAACATTGGATTGCCCGTCCTCCTTAAAGCGGTTGCCGGCGGCGGTGGAAAAGGTATGCGCGTTGTAAACCGCCTCAGCGATCTAGCGGCCGCCTTTCGCGATGCGTCCTCCGAAGCCCAGAACAGTTTTGGCGATGGGCGGGTTTATCTTGAAAAGTATTTGTTGAAGCCGCGCCACGTGGAAATTCAAATTCTCGCCGATTGTCATGGCCGTGTTGTTTCGCTCGGGGAACGGGAATGCTCCGTGCAACGTCGCCATCAAAAAGTCATTGAAGAAGCCCCTTCGCCGATCATGACTCCCGACCTGCGCAAAAAAATGGGCGACGCCGCGGTTCGCCTGGCGCGCGCTGGAGGTTATACCAACGCAGGCACGGTGGAATTTCTCGTCGATGCTAACCTCGATTTTTATTTTCTGGAAGTAAACACCCGCCTACAGGTCGAGCACCCCGTTACCGAACAGGTCACCGGGCTCGATCTCGTCAAATTGCAAATCGCCATCGCCGCCGGCCATCGCTTGCCATTCGCATGGGAAACCATAACGCCGCGTGGCCACGCCATGGAAGTTCGGCTATATGCTGAGGATCCGGACAATAATTTCTTTCCTTCACCGGGAAAAATTCTTTCTCAACACGCGCCCAGCGGCCCGGGCATTCGCCTCGATGAAGGGGTGTATGAAAGCTGGACGGTCCCGAACGATTACGATCCATTGCTTAGCAAACTGATCGCCTGGGGCAATAGCCGCGAAGAAACCATTGCGCGACTACGCCGCTCTCTAGAGGAGTACACCGTCTCCGGCATCAAGACCAACGCTGCTTTGTTCCGCCGAATTCTTGGCGAGCCTGAATTCGTTCGCGGTGAAATTCACACTACGTGGCTTGATGAATTGCTTCTGCGCAAACATCGTGCGGCTCCGATCGAGCCAGGCAGTGAAGATGCTGCCGCTATTGGCGCCGCGGTTTGGCAGTCCACGCAGAATGCGGCCGCATCAACTACGTTATCCTCAGCCGGTGGCGAAGAATCCCAGTCGCGATGGAAGATTGAGGGCCGCAAACAGCAAGTGGACCGCACTCCATGAAATTCGAAGTGCAATTTACATCTCCGCCCGGGACCAGAACTCACACTGTTGAACTTGAACGCGTGGGCGACCAGTGGCGCATCATCCTCAATGGTGAGCAACTTGATGCCGACGTGGCAGAGATTGCTCCGAACACTCTGTCAATTCTCATTCGTGGCGAATCGCACGAAATTCGCGTGGCGCGCTCTTCTGACGGACTGCTAAAAATTCAGACTGGTCTTCGCGAATTTACCGCCGAGGTAACCGACCAACGTTCCTGGCGTGGGCGCCGTCTAGCTCACGTGGAAGCCGAAGGACGCCAACAGATCACCGCTCCGATGGCGGGCAAGGTAGTCCGGGTGCTAGTGAAATCCGGAGAAAAAGTGGAAGTTGGCCAGGGCCTTCTGGTCGTCGAAGCCATGAAAATGCAAAACGAGATTCGTTCCACAAAGTCCGGCACCGTGGAGCGCCTGCTTGTGCAGGAAGGTCAAACCGTAAACGCCAGTGAAACTCTAGTCTGGATTAGTTAACGTCCCCTGAGCCGCTTGCCCGACAGCCTCTGCGGTTACGCGGTGACGCCACGCAAACATCCGAGTCAACCGTCGTTTCGTGTAAGCTCCGCCAACCAATTTCCCAAACCTTCCTAACGGGAACTCATATTCCACGCGATCTTCCAGCCAACTTTTATTATTCCCGTCCGGAATAAAAAGATGGGTATGTTCCCAGCGGCGAAACGGCCCAGCGACCATGACGTCGCGAAACATGCGCCCGGGTTCGCACGCGGTGTGCTCGGCTGTCCAGGTTTGAAAGAAAGGTCCGGCGCGAAGGCGAATCTTTACGCGTGAGCCTGGCCGGTCTATAGAGCCACTGCGTTCAACGACGTGCGCATTCTCCCACGGAGGAGTGAGCCGCGTGAGCGCGTCGGGTCTGGCGTGCCAGCCGTACACCACATCCGCGGAGGCGGGCATCTGGCTGCGATAAACGAACAGTTCGCTCACAAGCAATGATAACTGTTTCGGGATTGACAACTGAGGTGCCGGAATTAGCGGCGTGACAGTTTTGCTGCACCGTGGCTGGAACGTTCCAGCGCATCAGACTGCAGGAATCTTCTTGCTGAAGGATCCTCTTTTAAGTACGCGTCCCAGAAAGCCAGAGAAGCGGAGTTGGTATATCCGAGAATTGCGGCGGCTTGCGGAGACCGAGCGGAGTTTACGGTTTTCGCGGTGATAAAAGACATGTGGTTCGCGCCATGGATAAAGACTTCATATTTATCGTCTGGATGGCTGCGTTCGAATGGAATTTTGTGCCGCGTTGCGTTTGCCTGCGGCCCCAGGTTATCTAGCGAGCCAGTTATGCCCATAAAGGGCAGGGATATGTTATCGAACGAGTGCGCTGTTAAGCCGAACTGTCCCGGGCCCTGAGGTGAAAGGCAGAGAATGGCCTGCGCGCGAGGATCGGAAAAATTTTGACCGGGATGGCCCGGAAGGTCTACTAGTGCTCCGCCGATAGCCTCCGCAGTGTATGCGCCCATGGAGTGACCGGCTACACCTACGCGGCTGATATCGATTTTACCGTTGAGGCCCGCGACACGTTTCTGCAAACCAGGCAGCGAATCAAGAAGAAAGGAAATATCCCGCGGACGGCTTTCCCAGAGCGCAGGATTTTTCAGCGCTTCGCGGACTGCTTGCGGAAACTGTGCGTTCTCATCGCCGCTGCTACGCCGCTGCACGACTGAATCGTCATGGATGGGCTGAAGCGTAATGTAGCCATAAGTTGCCCAATGGTGTGTCAGAGATTCGCAGCAAGTGTCGGATCCCCCGGCACCATGGGAAAAAATGATGACTGGATATTTGCGGGCAATCACCGGGTAGAAGATTCGAACGCGCACATCCTTGTTGCGCTTGTCGTCATGGAGCACCAGACCTGCTACTTCGAGTACTGCCAAAGGCCCAGTTTCGAGTTTATAGCCGTCTTGTTCTTCCTCGGATAATGATGGCAGCGCCGGGGGTGACGATTCTTTAACGGCAGGAGGCGGTGTCGTCGCAATGTTCGATTGGCCACCGGAATTCGGGAGGGAGAATCCTGTGCCGCCGGACTGCCAGGTGATCACCAGAGCAGCGACAATACTCAACACGGAAATAATTAGAATATTGACGAGCAACGTTTTGCGGCGTCGCCCTCGCAGAAGATCGCTCTGGCTTGATCCGGGATTTTTTTTCAACGCTTTGAATATCGACATGACTGCTGACGCACCTACGTATTTCTCAAAACCCATATCGCCATCAAAGTTGCGCCAGGCTTCCGGCGCCAAGGATGTCTCGCTACGTTTGGACTGGCAATGAAGGGCCGGAGCCTTACGGGCCAGTGAAAAGCACGCAAGAACTCAATTTTTCGCTGGGGGACAGGGTGGACGGGATTTCCTGTAGCTACGGTGAGTATAGCAGGGCTGGGCGCAAGGGACGTGCCGTTGGTTGAATAGCCGAATCTAAAAGGTTAGTGCCGTCCGTCTACTTGTGAATATTGTTCTTTACCGAAAGCCGCCCACGTAACCACATGACCAAATCTGTTATCTGAGCTTGCGTCTTACCGTGGCACCTCGCCTAGAATAGGAATACCCAGCAAAATCGATTTACGGAGTGCAAAATGTCCGAAGCCTGGAAGACTTGGGAAGGTCAGGCGGTGGATGGCTTCCCGCTGCGCCAATATTTGGGCGGCTCTGACCACAGCGCAGTTTATCTAACACAACTGAATAGTTCCGGCGAGCAGAAAGCCGCGATCAAATTTATTGCTGCGGACGCGTCAGCGTACGCGCAACTCGCAAAATGGCGTGTCGCTGGCGAACTAACCCATCCTCATTTATTGCAGCTCATTCGCGTAGGACGCTGCGAGCTTGCGAACACCAACTTTCTCTACGTGGTGATGGAATATGCGGAAGAAAATTTGGCGGAGATCCTGCCGCAACGCTCACTGCAACCAGACGAAGTTCGGCAGGTGTTGGAATCAGCTCTGGATGCGCTGACTTATCTGCACGCGGAAGGGCTGGCACATACACGGATTAAACCAGGGAATATCCTGGCGGCAGGCGATCAACTGAAGTTATCGAGCGACACGCTTAGCGAAATCAGCAGTTCGCCAGTGACTGTGGCGCAAACTGGCATTTACGCTTCACCGGAGTCCGCGACAACGCCAGTCTCGGCGGCCGCCGACCTGTGGTCGCTGGGCGTGACGCTCGTGGAAGCTTTAACGCAACGGACGCCGGTACTCCGCGGCCAAACGGATGTTGAACTGCCGCTACCCGAGACCATACCGGCGCCGTATCTGGAAATAGCGCGGCGCTGCTTGCAGGTGGACCCTTCGCGGCGGGCGACCTTAAAGGAGACTTCGGCGCTGTTGAATCCAACTTCGGCCGCTCCCTATCGTGACGAAGTGCAACACGCCGAGGTTCACAGGCCCACAACACAGTCTCCCGAAACTCTTGTTGCAGCACTGGAGCATCCTGACTCGCCCAAAACCTTGTCGGCCGCCGAGACGGCTGCTGGCGTCGCCGCAGTCGAGCCTACGAAGAAAAGTTTAGCGTCGCAGCAAGTTTCGTTGCTTCCGCACACATTGCTTCCCGCTTCGCCGGTTCGTGACACAACGACCAAGCCAACGCCACGCAAGTCTCGCGTAGCTATTCCTCTGGTCGCGGCGATGATATTGCTTGGCGCGATATTGCTGGCACCGCGCGTGCTTAACCGCTTTTCTCAGTTGCAACCGCAGGCAGCGACCGTAGAGCCGTCAATCGCTCCGGCACCATCGTCTTTGACGCCTCCCAGCACCGGAACAGCGCCAGTTTTACCTCCGCCCACGCAAACCAAGGCCGAAAAACGCGCGGCAGAAAAACAAGCGGCACGGGAGAAGAATCCCGCTGCAGCGAAGGAAACAGTTTCCTCAAGTGACGCTGTAAACCCGGTTTCAAGTCGCTCGGTTGACGCTGCGGAAGCCCGACCAGCGGCCAAATCCCCCAAGCTAGTGGAAACAAATCCAGCTCGCGGGGCGGTGCTCTACCAAGTGGTGCCCGATATCTCACAGCGCGCTCGCGACACCATACAAGGGACCGTTCGCGTGGGTGTAAAAGTTCACGTAGACGACGCCGGCAAAGTGACCGGCGCGGACTTGGACAATTTTTCCAGCAAGTTTTTTGGGGACCAGGCTGTGCAGGTAGCCCGCCGGTGGACTTTCACGCCACCGCAAGTTGACGGACGCAACGCGCCAAGCGAATGGTTGCTGCGATTCGAGTTCACACAGAAAGCGACCAAAGTTTTCCCGACTCAAACCAACCCGTAACGACACCGAGCAGGCCAACTCGCCTCGCTAACATATTTGTGAACGATTAATTTACGCCGGATGACGTCGTGCAAGGCGCCCGACTTTTGGATTAAGATACATGTCCCAGCGCTTGTGACGCTACCGGCCGTTTTTCGTCGGCCAGTCAGATCGGCGCGCGCGTTTCGCACTCGGGTTGAGGAGCTAATTTGCGCACGACGCTGAAGATTGTCCTGCCATTAATCATCAGCGTAGCTGTCATTTCGCTGCTATTTGCCGGTTACCAGGTGCGCACCGAACGGCGCATCCTGCGCAACGATCTTTCCCGCCGCGCGGAAATTCTTGGCGAAAGCTTGCAAGAAGGCGTGGAGCCCCTCCTCGACCACGGGCGAGAGAAAAATCTGCAAAGGTTGGTCGATCGTTTCGGTCAACGCGAACACTTAAAGGGCGTAGCAGCGTATGACACGGGGGGTAACGCGCTGGCCCTCACACCGGGATTGGCGCCGGTTTTTAAATCGCGGCCGGCGACCGCAACACTAGCGGCAGAAAAAGATTCTGGCTATGGACAGTTCCTCAAGGTTGAGGGACAGCCCATGCATATTTACGCCCTGCCTTTACACAGCAATGGCAAAGCGGCGGGTGTTCTGGCGCTTTATCACGATACCACCTACATCGACACCCAGCTTTCACACACGCTGCGTGATTCACTGCTCACGGCGCTAATTCAAACGCTGCTGATTACCGCGCTAGCGATGGTTCTGGTGCGCTGGACGTTCACCAATCCGTTGACACGCACGGCCAAATGGCTTCGTACGCTGCGCACTGGGCAATCACACGCGCCGCCGACGCTTCCCGAGGGTGAAATATTCGATCAGCTCCACCACGAAGTAACCCATTTGGCGCGTGATTTAAACGCAGCGCGTGCTTCCGCTGAAAAGGAAGCGCGTTTGCGCGACACCAATGCTTCGCAATGGACTTCTGAGCGCCTGCGCGTCAGCCTGCGAAACAAGTTGAAGGGCCAGCCACTTTTCGTGGTTTCCAATCGCGAACCGTACATGCATGTGCTGAACGAAAATCGCTCGGTAAGCGTCATAGTTCCTGCCAGTGGATTGGTTACCGCCTTGGAACCGGTGCTGCTGGCCTGCGACGGAACATGGATCGCGCACGGCGCAGGTAGCGCAGATCGCGAGACCGTGGATTCGCACGATCGCTTACGCGTCCCGCCGGACCGGCCCAGCTATAACCTGCGGCGCGTGTGGCTGACGGCAGAAGAAGAGAAAGGCTACTACCAGGGATTCGCCAACGAAGGATTGTGGCCCCTTTGCCATATCGCGCATACACGCCCGGTCTTTCGTCCCGACGACTGGCTGTGTTACCAGCAGGCCAACCGACACTTTGCCAATGCAGTGCTGGATGAAATGGAAGGTACGGAATCGCCCATCCTGCTGGCGCAGGATTATCACTTCGCGCTCCTACCGCGAATGGTGAAGGAAGCCCGTCCCGATGCGCGCGTAGCCATTTTCTGGCATATTCCGTGGCCGAATGCGGAAGTGTTCGGAATTTGCCCCTGGCAGCGTGAGCTGATTGACGGCTTGCTCGGGGCGGACCTGATCGGCTTTCACACGCAGACGCATTGCAACAACTTTCTTTCAACCGTAGATCGGGCGGTGGAGGCATTGACTGAATGGGATCGCTTTGCGGTGAACCGTCAGGGCCGTGTTACGCGCGTGCGGCCGTATCCGATCAGCGTTGCGTTTCCGGAGCAGACGCGCACTATCAACGACTCGCGTAACGCCGGTGAAGAGCGTGCCGCACTGTGCGCGGAGCTGGGCATTGAAGCCAGCTTGCTGGGCGTAGGCGTAGACCGTGTGGATTACACCAAAGGAATTATCGAGCGCTTTCGCGGCATCGAGCGTTTTCTGGAATTGAATCCAGCATATCAACGACGTTTTACATTTGTGCAGATTGGCGCACCCAGCCGCACGGATATCGAGCGCTATCGACAATTTCTCGATGAAGTGAGTGCGGAAGCGGACCGTATCAACGCGAGATTCCAAAATGGCCAAACAGGTCGATGGCGACCGATTGTCTTTTTGAGAAAACATCACTCTCATGAAGAAATCGATCGGTATTACCGCGCGGCCTCAGTGTGCCTGGTTACTTCTCTACACGACGGAATGAATCTGGTAGCCAAGGAATTTATAGCTGCGCGCGATGACGAACGCGGCGTACTCATTCTAAGCACCTTTGCGGGTGCGGCGCTGGAGCTTGGCGATGCGCTATTGATTAATCCTTACGATGTTCAGCAAATGGCAGAGGCCATTCACCGCGCCGTGGACATGCCCGAGGAACAGCAGGCGTCTCGCATGCACCACATGCGTCTGCATGTCCGCGAACACAATATTTACCGCTGGGCGGCAAATTTGCTTTCAGACTTAACGGAAATCCGCATCGACACGCCGGAGCGCGCCGAAGTTCCGTAAGATATCCATCACTGACCGCATCAGGGCGTACCTTCTGGCCATCTGTCTAACGTTAATGTTCTAACATGTGTGCTAGCAGAGTATGTAAATAGAGCGTTGTTCCTACAGCATCTTCGGTATCTCCGCGCAAAAAGGCCTGTAAAAATCATATTTATTTGACTCCAGTGCGGCACATCTGCGGTTCTTCCAGCAACCTGCGTTGAAGCGACTTCATCCAACCACTGAGCAAAATCAGTGGTGCAACTTTCCTTGGGTGTCGGGGTTGATTCCATTTAGCCGTTAGGAGAACTGCTATGAAACGTGTCGCGTTTTTGCTTTTGTTTGTCGCAGGCTGGGCTGTGCCAGGTGCGTTCGCCCAGGAGAACGAGCATGTACAAGTTGGCGTTTTCGCCGATTATTTTCGGCTGTCCCAGACCGACACGGACTTGTTAGGCGTGGGCGGTCGCGCATCGTTCGTGGCTTACAAGCGTCTGAAGTTTGAAGCCGAAATGTCCTACGACTTTAGCAGAGCATTTACTGAAGGTTTCACCGACAATTCGACCGGCACGGTAATAGTGCAGCGTACGAATATGCGGGTGATTCATGGACTTTTTGGGCCTCGTATTAACCTGGGCCGACACGCCATTCAGCCATTTGTTACCGCGAAAGGCGGTCTAATTAATTTCCGCTTAGATAATTCTCCAGCGACATTCGGAACCTTCACCAGCTCGGTCTCCGGTCTGCGCGAGAATAACGTGACGGGGACCTTCTATGCCGGCGGCGGTCTTGAAGGGCATCTCGGGCCGATTGGATTGCGATTGGATGTTGGCGACGAAATGTATTTCAACGACAACACTCACCACAATTTGAAAGCGACCTTTGGACCGATTATCCGGTTCTAAGCAACGCAGGCGTTCATAACAGTGCTTTAGAAAAGGTGGAGATAAAATCTCCACCTTTTTTTGCAACAGAATTATCAAATCCTTTCGCATGCTATTATTCTCTGGCCCGGTAGAAGGAGATCTTTCATGAAGTGGACTCCTGGCGGCGAAAGCCCGGACATCGAAGATCGCCGCGACGATACTGGCGACGGCGGTGGCGGCGGGTTTCAATTCGGCGGAATGCATATCGGCATTGGCGGCGCGATCATCCTGCTGATCCTCAGTTTCGTTTTCAAAACAAATTTTTTTGCTCTTCTGAGTGGTGGCGGCTCACCGGCACCCTCATCGGTCAGCGAGCCGAACCGGCCGCGTGGCACGTCCCCACGCGATGAAGCGGAAAAGCCGCTGGTGCAGTTTGTGTCTTTCGTTCTGGATGACACGCAGAAGACCTGGTCTACTATCCTGCCGCAGCAAGAAAACAAACCGTACCGACACGCCAAGCTGGTGCTATTTCGCGACGCCATTCAATCTGGTTGCGGGGGCGCCGAGGCGGCCACCGGCCCATTTTATTGCCCGCAGGATGAAAAGGTTTACATCGACCTGGATTTTTACGACGAGTTGAAGCGCCGTTTCGGTGCCCCTGGTCAGTTCGCGCAAGCGTATGTTCTCGCGCACGAGATCGGGCATCACGTACAGAAGATTCTGGGCATTGAGGGTCAAGAACAACGGATGGTGCAGCAGAATCCGCGAGCGAAAAATCAATTGTCGGTGAAACTGGAATTGCAGGCGGACTGCTTCGCGGGCATCTGGGCGCAAACCACTCAACAGCGTGGTTTATTGGATCCAGGTGACATCGATTCCGCGCTGGGCGCGGCTGCGGCGGTTGGAGATGATCGCTTGCAGAAAGAGACGACCGGGCACGTGAGCCCGGATTCGTTTACACATGGCACGTCGGAGCAGAGAGTATCTTGGTTCCGCAGAGGCTTCGATAGCGGTCAAATCTCCGCTTGTAATACGTTTGGACAGTAAAATAACTTTTTCGCAAAACTTCACGCTGGCGCGCTGGTCTTACTTCAAATTCTTTTTATAGCTCCCCCAGGCCGAATTGTTCCTGATGCTGACGCAGCAGGAATTGATCAGTCATGCCGGCAATGTAATCGCAGACCACAATTGTTCGAGGTGACTGCGTAGCCGCGTCTTCGTAGGGGGCAGGCATCGATCCTAGCGACGAATAGTAATGGTTAAATAGCTGCTCCAGACAGCGTACCGAGCGGTCGCGATCTTCCGTAATTGCCGGATGACTATATACGTGGGCGAAGAGAAAACTCTTGAGCTCGCGGCTAAGTTTTAAGCCTTCGTTGCTGAATTCCGCGAGACGTTGTGGGGCGTGACGAATATCTTCAGCAACAGCAACGCTCGCATCGCGAACGCGCGCTTGCGTGGATTCGATTAAATCGGTGACCAGAAAATTGAGGACCTGCTTTAAAACTTCATTAAATTTTAGTTTATCACGCGCAGACGGATGCTCTTTTTCGACCGCGGCATAAGTAGCTCCAAAAAATGAAACGCCCTGGCACAGAGCCCTGACATCGAGGAGACCGGCTTCGAGTGCGTCATCCAGGTCGGCAGTGTCGTAAGCGATTTCGTCCACGCAGTCTATAAGCTGTGCCTCAAGTGTGGGACGCAAATCGAGAAGATATTCGTTAAGTTCCGGGAAGTCCCCGGGGCGATAATCGCGCGAATGCTTTACGATGCCTTCTCGAACTTCGAAGGTTAGATTCAGGCCGGGGAAATCGAGGTAGCGTTGTTCGAAATGTTCGACGATGCGCAGGGCGTGAAGGTTGTGATTGAAGGCGCCGCCATGAGCGCGCATCAATTCATCGAGTTTGTGTTCGCCCGCATGGCCAAATGGCGGATGGCCAATGTCATGAACAAGTGCGAGTGCCTCCACAAGTGCGGCGTTCAATCCCAGGGCATCCGCAACGGTACGGGCGATTTGCGCAACTTCGATGGTGTGCGTCAAGCGATTGCGAAAATGATCGGAGAAACGCATGGTAAAAACCTGCGTCTTGGCCTCCAGGCGGCGAAATGCGCGCGCGTGAACAATACGATCGCGGTCGCGAACATAGTCATTGCGGTACGAATGCGCCGGCTCGGCATAGCGACGGCCCCGCGAATTCTGCACATTCATTGCCCAGGGCGCGCTGCGCGGCAGGCTATGAATGAAAAGCTCCGCTGGGTGAGAAGTAGAGATTGCTTCCTTCATCTTACGATTTTAGAAAGGTCGCCTGAAAATTCGCAATGAGCAAACAAGCCTGGAAATTAGACCTCAGGACTTTGGCGCAAGAGTGCCGAGTCCTCGATCAGCTTCCTCTGAAATCGTGGAATCAGGAAATTCCTGTTTGATTTGTTGATATACGCTGGCGGCTTCCTGAGGCTTGGTTTGCCGCAAAACGCCGGCAAGTTCCAGCAATACCAGCGGCCGGGGAACGAAGACCAGCTTCTTGTCCGCCAGGGCGCGGTAGACTTTTATGGCTTCATCCGGTTTGCCGGTGCGCTCATTGATTATTCCGATCTGGTATTGCGCCATGCCGGAGAGTTCCTTGTCACTACTCTCGCTGACCTTTCTCAGTTCCTCCAGAGCCTGGTTATGTTGCTCCAGATCTTCAAGGCACAACGCATCGTAGTAGCGCGCCAGCTTACCCGGATTGGTGCTGGAATATTTGTTGGCCACATCCGTGAACCGCCGGGAAGCCTCCCGCGCGCGCGTCGCTTCGTCGGGGAAAGAGGGCTCGTTAGGGTCGACCGGCTCGCCAGGTGCTGGCGGACCAACCCGCGCGCTGTAAACTTTCTGCGCCGCGTCGAATGCCGCGTTAGCTTCCGCGGTCTTGCGATCGTGATAAATTCGCCAGCCGCCATAGACGCAAGCGGCGACCAGTACTACCAGTAAAACCGCCAGCGTGAGCTGGCTATGGGAATAGACGGCTTCCGCCCCATGCTCCAGGGTCTCTTTGATTTTGTCCTGTTTCAATTCTTTGCGTGAAATATGATCCGGCACGAACGTTTCCTCACTTGTTTGGGAATAGTAATCGTAGCACAGTAGGGGCTGCCCGCTCATGACCCGCATCTCTGCTTGCCTGATTACTTATAATGAAGAGCATAATCTGCCTCGCGCGCTGGCATCGCTGGCGGGGGTCGTCGACGAAATTGTGATCGTCGATTCCGGCAGCACGGACCGCACGGAGGAACTGGCTCAAGAACACGGCGCCAATCTTTACTTCCGCGAGTGGTCGAGTTATGGCGAGCAAAAGAACTTTGCCGCGGAGTGCGCGCAAAACGAGTGGATCTTTTCCATGGATGCCGATGAAGAATTAAGTAGCGCACTGCAAACGTCTTTGCTGGCTTGGAAAAAAGCCGAGCCGAAGTTTCCGGTTTATGAGGTGGCCAGAAAAACGTGGTATCTGGGCGCCTGGATCAACCATTCCGGTTGGTACCCGGACTTCCAACGGCGGCTTTACAATCGCGATGACGCGCGATTTTCGGGAATCATTCACGAATCAGTGCGTTTTGTGGGACCTCCGGGAAGGCTCAATGGCGATTTGTTGCATTACACGGTGCGCACTTTCGAGGAGCACGAAGCAAAGGTAGAAAAGTACGCGGACCTCGCCGCTCAGCAAATGCACTGGGAAGGCAAGCGGCAGTGGCGATTCGCTATGCTGCTGGCGACGCCGTGGCGTTGGTTTTACACTTTTATCCTGCGCGGTGGTTTTCTGGATGGATATCGTGGAGCGCTCATCGCCAAAATGGCGGCGCGTTCGGTGCGTTTGAAATACGCGAAGCTGGGGAAATTAATCCGAACAAAAAAACTTGAACGCGAACGCAGGCCCACTTCGTGAATATTCTGCTTGTGGATCTCGAATCGGAATGGCGCGGGGGTCAAAATCAAGCGCTGCTTTTGCTGAAAGCCCTTAATGCGCGGGGCGACTGCGCGGAATTGGTGACGGTTAGAGGTTCGGTTTTAGGCAGGCGGGCTGCCCGCAGGCGCCTGAAAGTGCACTTCGTTATGCCCCGAGGGGCACGGATTTCCGCAGCCCTGAAAATTCGTAGCCTTACGAAGCGTGGCTCGTTTGATGTGGTGCATGCGAATGAAGCGCATGCCGTAACAGCTGCGTGGCTGGCCGGAGTGCACTGTCGAACAGCTTTTGTAATTTCGAGACGCGTCGGATATCCGTTGGCGAAAAGCTCGCTGTCCCGCGCGCGGTATAGAGCTGCGGCCCGAATTGTGGCGATCTCACAATGGGTTGCCGAGCGGCTGGTGGAGTCGGGTGCGCCGAAAGAAAAAATCTCCGTGGTTTATGAAGGCGTGGAAATGCCCGCAAACCCGCGACTGCAGTCGCCCCATCTGGCTCGCATGCGATGGGGTGTTGCCGGGGTTTCCGATGACGCAAAGGTGGCCCGAGAATCGCCGCTGTTGGGTTCTGTGGGAGTTTTGTCTCCCGACAAAGGACACGACTTATTGATTCGGGCTCTCGTCGAATTACGCAGGGAATATAGCGGTTGCCGGCTGTTACTCGCGGGTGATGGGCCGTCTAGGTCAATGCTGGAAGCCTTGGCAAGAGAGCTTGGAGTTCAGCAGGCGGTGATTTTTGCGGGATTTGTCACTGACATCGAATCGGTGTATCCCGCGTTGGATGTGTTTCTGTTTCCGTCGTCTTTTGAAGGGCTGGGGACTTCCCTGTTGGCGGCGATGAGCTATGAAGTTCCTTCGATCGCGTTTCGATGTTGCGCATTCGGAGAAATTATTGAGAACGAAAAAAGCGGATTACTAGTGGAACCAGGCAATATCGAGGGCGTGGTCAGCGCCGTCAGGCGGCTATTGCAAGACAGGAAGTTCGCACGAGGCATCGGAGCAGCTGGCCGCGAACGCATCGGGAAGGTATTCTCCAGCGATCATATGGTGGAAGAGACAATGAGAGTTTATCGCGAAGTTGTTCGGGATAAACTGGATTCGCGCCTAACCAAATCCCGTGCGAGCAAAACGGCGTGAAGGCCATCCGAGAGCTGGCATTTTGAACCAGAAATCAGCAGCACATAAGAAGCAAAAAGCGCCGGACGTTTGGTGCTCGTCGCGACGCTTAAAGCTCAGTAAAAATTTGCGCTAGTTTACTGTTTTTCCCTTTTTCCAGCGGTCCCCTCCTATCCGCCTGCCGAATACGTCAAGCGTTTTTAGGATTAAACAACCCATCGTCCTTTGGCTTCCAGGAACTCCACCCCAACTGCAAAGCCGTCGCCTTGCAGCGGTTGGCAGTAGGCCACTCGAGCCATGGAACGAAACTCTCCAGTGCGCGAGGCGAAAGTTAGTTTTTCGCCTTGTTCCCAGCGGCGCATACTCACCACACGCGCGCCCCGCGCACTTACATTTTCTGTAAAAGTCGATTCGGTACCGGGCAGTCGGCGATGTCCATCGAGGAACACCGGAACTTCCATGAGGATGCGCTGCTCTCCGCGGTGATAGGTGAACGGTCGTGTGCGCGGGGCCATAATGTTCACAAGCACGCCGCGATGCGCGTGAAATTTTGTACATTACTGTTGCCGCGATTTTTCATGCGATACAAAGCGCGGTCTGCGGCACCCAGTAATTTTTCAGCGGAGTCGCCATCTTCCGGGTAGCAAGCCACGCCGGCACTGGCGGAAAGCGATGGCGCCTCATCTTCCGAGGAAAGGCGTTCGCGAATGCGGGTGAACACGCGAGTGGCAATGTCGCGGCCGGCTTCGGGCAAGATCAACGCAAACTCGTCTCCGCCGTAACGGGCAGCGGTATCGATGGCCCGCGAATGATTGCGCAGAATTTTTCCGAGGCGAACGAGAGCGCGGCTGCCAGTTAAATGTCCGAAGCGATCGTTAATTGTTTTCAGGCCGTCCATATCCAGCAGCACAATGCTGAAAGGGTGATGAGTGCGGCGAGAGCGATCGAGTTCCGCTTCGATAACGCTGATGAGCCGGCGATAGTTGGCTAGTCCGGTGAGTGGATCGGTGACGGCCATGGAACGCACTTGATCAAACAAGCGCGCCTGATCCAGCAAAGCGCCCCCTAACATCACCACATAGCTGGTGGTCTTGCTCAGTTCAGCAAGGAAGAAGGGTCCATCGAAAAGCTGGCGAGAGAAGGCAGCCGAAACGTGGCAGACAACATTGAGCGAGGCCACCAGAAACAACGAATAGTCATACAGGGATGGAGCGGTTTGAGATTTCTTGTCGCTCTTGAGCCGATACCAGAAGCACACCGCAGCCAAAAGGAATAAGCAGCCAGGGAACAGATCCCATGGGCGAGACAAAGCGCTGCCGTGCTGCGCAAGCGGCTCTGAAGGAGCAGCCAGGAAGGCCGCACTGGTGACGTAGGCGGCGATGGCAACGACAAGCAGTGCCCCGGCCGTTTCGCGGCTAGGCTGCCGCGCGGTGGGCATATATCGCTCCACGGCGATGGCGGCAAGGAGCAGAATGGCTAAAAGAGTGCGGCTGACCATCCAACCGGTGGGAACCCTAGAAAGAACCACGTGGCCGGAAGCGAGGGACTCATTCAGCCCAAAATAACCCACAGTCTCGATAATGCCGGAAAGGACAAATCCGAAAGCCAGGATAAGAGCGGTGCGATCATGAGTGCCGCGGAAACGTACCAGCGCGTTTGCGGCGTAACAGAAGCTGAGTAATGTGCCGCCGACTTCCAGATACAAATAGGTTTGGGGGGAACCAACAAGACTGGCCTGTCGCAATTCCATCATCAAGGCAGGAAAAATTGCCAAGGTAACAAGGGCAACGCTGAAAATTATCAGCGAACGACGATAGTCGGCCGGCTGTTCAGCCCGCAAATACCCGACGATTTTGCCCCAACCGCCCACTATTACCCCCAAATGCCTAAGAAAACGTGACAACTACCTAAGGAATGCAAGTGGGTGCCCGTTCAGGCGGGGATTTTGAGTATTGTAAATAGTTGAAAATATGATGGTTACAGACGAGGCGAGGAATTATGGAAAAGTCCTAATTGGGGCGAGACGCGGAAAACAGGGGCATTACGGGACCTTAGCTACAGATATTTCTAATGTTTCGTTGTGGTTAACCCGGTCACATGGGCAGTATCAAGACGGACTCACGTTTGTCTCAAGCTGAGACTGTCTCACAGGCTAGGCTACGAGAGACGCGGCTAAATTTTCGGCTTTGGAGGGGGCAGGTCGCGTGCGGTTACGGTGTCTACGAACCCACAGGCGTTATGGGTGCCATCACAAAATGGTTTATTCATGGAACGTCCACAGCGGCAGAGGCCGATCGTTGTGCGACCGGCTAAGCCGAAAGGTTTGCCTTGAGGATCGACCAGTTCGAAATCGCCTTCGATGCGCAGGTTTCCATTATTGTTTACAGTGATTTTTGTTCCCGGCATTTACGCTCCTGAGATTTTGTCGAAAAGCTAGCATCAAACTCCGAAACTCCGACCAACTGCATTGACTAATATTTCGGGACTGAAGGATCCACTTCGTCGGACCAGGCGAGAATGCCACCCTTGAGATTAAGTATCTTACGGAAGCCGGCCTTGCGCAAAAAATCGACCGCTTCGGCGGAGCGCTTCCCGCTGCGGCAGTGAGCCACGATTTCTCTGGAAGAATCGAGCTCATGGACGCGCCGCGGCAATTCGCCCAGCGGAATCAAATGCCCGTTGAGATTGCAAATCTGGAATTCGTGCGGTTCGCGCACATCCAGAATAAACAGGTCATCACCGCGGTCCAGCCGCGACTTTAAATCCCGCGGACTTATTTCTGGGACTTGCACGTCCGGCCCAGGCGCTTCCTCTCCACGCACGCCGCAAAATTCGTAGTAGTCGATCAGCTTGGTGATGGTGGGGTGATCGCCGCATATCGGGCAGTTGTGATTCTTGCGCAGCTTCAATTCACGAAACTTCATGGCCAGTGCATCGAAAAGCAACAAGCGGCCTTTCAGACTTTCGCCGGTGCCCAAGATGAGCTTGATGGTTTCCATTGCCTGGATGGAGCCGACAATTCCCGGCAGCACGCCAAGCACGCCCCCTTCCGCGCATGATGGCACCAGCCCGGGAGGCGGTGGCTCAGGATACAAGCAGCGGTAGCACGGACCATCAGGCATGCCGAACACGGTCACTTGGCCCTCAAATCTAAAAATCGAGCCGTACACATTAGGCTTGCCAAGCAGGATGCAGGCGTCGTTTACCAGATAGCGCGTGGGGAAATTATCGGTGCCATCAACGATAATGTCGAAATCCTTGAAGAGCTCGAGAGCGTTCTCGCTAGTCAGCTTCGTTTCAAAAGTTTCGATCTCAATATCGGGATTAAGATTCGAGAGACGAGCTTGCGCGGCCAGAGCCTTGGGCTTACCGACATCGTCGGAACCAAAAGTTACCTGGCGCTGAAGATTGGTGAAATCCACCACGTCGAAATCGACCAGGCCCAGATGACCTACCCCAGCTGCCGCGAGATATAAGCCCAGCGGCGCGCCGAGCCCGCCCGTGCCAATCAACAGCACTTTGGCATTTTTCAGCTTCAGCTGACCCTCCATGCCGACTTCCGGCATGATCAGATGGCGGCTGTAGCGCAGGATTTCTTCATTGGTTAAGGTCGTCGCCTTGCCTGTGGGGTTCGGCTGAGATGTTATGGGCTGAACTTTTGTAGACATTGTAATTTCCTCTTCTGGAATTGTTGCTCATTCCTAATTTGGATATTTTTTCGTTTCTGGGCTTGCCAGATCGCCGCTTCACGTCCGCGTCGCTAAACGAATCCGCCGGCGATAGAAGGGACGATGCTGATCGTGTCCCCATCTTTGGTTGGCGTATTTTCCTTGGACAAGTAACGAATGTCTTCGTCGTTTACATACACATTCACGAAGCTCCGCAGCTTGCCATCTTCCGTGAAGAGATGTTTGCGCAAATCACCAAACTTCACGGTCAATTGCCCGAGAGCTTCGCCAACTGTTTTGGCGGAAACTTCAGTCGAATCGGCCTTACCCGCATACACGCGCAGCGGCGTGGGAATAATCACTTTTATAGACATCTAAGCTCCTCTTTCGACGATAAAAAACTGACGCAGTCGAGCGCCTTCAGGAAGCTACCCGCTGTAAGCAGATTTCTTCGAGTTCGAATTCGGCGCGATCGTCAGTCAACCGCCACGAAGTCATTTCTTCGGGAATCCGGTTCGCTACACTCACAATAATGTAGCTGTACCACGGCCAGGCATGATCGCGGTCGTACTGGCTGGGACGCGCCGGATGATCCGGATGCGAATGATACCACCCGACGACTTCCAGGCCTTGCTGGCGGGCGGCTTTTTCGGCATCAAGAACGTCCTGGCCGGTCACCGAGAAACGGTTGTTGGGAGAATCATCGCGGCGATTTACAAGGGGATGTAGTCCATCAATCTGGCGATAGACTCGCCGATCCGCAACTTCTGTGTCTCGACCAAGAAGCGCGCCGCAACACTCGTGCGGATACGTCTGCGCTCCATGGGCGCGAATCTTGTCGGCAAGCTCGGAACTAATTTTTAGCTGCGCCGTGTTGGCCATGAGAACTACTCCTCATCCCAGAAACGTTCGCTTAAATACTTTGCCGCGGAATCGGCGAACACTGTGACGATCAATCCGTGTTCACCGGCGGGAATTGACTTGGCCACCTGCAAACAACCCAGAAGTGCGGCCGCTGCACTAGGGCTCAGCAACAAGCCCTCCTCCCGCGCCACGACTTTTACCATGCGGTACGCGGCTTCCGTGCCTACCTCAATATTTTCATCCGCCAGTGTTTCGTCGTAGATGGCCGGCACCAGAGCTGTGGCCATGTGCTTCCATCCTTCCAGACCATGAAATGGGGCGTCAGGCTGCAGACTGATACAGCGAATAGCGGGATTCAATTCTTTGAGTCGGCGCGTCACGCCCATAAAAGTGCCGCTAGTGCCGAGGCCCGTCACGAAATGAGTAACCCGCCCAGCGGTCTGTTCCCAAATCTCATTGGCGGTGCCGTAATAGTGCGACTGCCAATTGGCAGGGTTGCTGTACTGGTCGGGATAGAAATATTTTTCAGGATCGGCTGCGACCATTTGGTGCACGCGTCGAATTGCGCCATCGGTGGCTTCATCGCCCGGGGTGATCTCCAGTGTTGCTCCGTAGGCGGTGAGGATGCGTTTTCGCTCTTCTGAAGCGCTGTTCGGAAGGCACAGCGTCACCGGGTATCCGAGGGCGGCGCCGATCATGGCGTACGCAATTCCGGTGTTCCCGCTGGTGGCATCAATGATGGTTTTACTTGGCACTAAAGCCCCGCTTTTGAGGCCGGCATCGATCATCCCCAAAGCCGGGCGGTCCTTCACCGAACCTCCGGGATTGAACCATTCGGCCTTGCCGCAAATTTCCACGTGCGCAAATTCACGGCCAATACTTGCTAGCCGCAACAGAGGAGTATTGCCGATGCGCGCGAGAATGGACTCCCCTGCGCGAGCAGATGAGTACTGCGGTGTGCCGGTGGGGGAAGCCATTTGTTTCGTCGCGAACATACCCGATTTCAGCCGGTGGTGCGGGCAACTATTAGATGCCTGGCACTACAGCGCAGATATAACGGTCTTCGCAGACTTCAATGATAATACGGATAGATAGCGAACGGCCAAATGGGCTTCCGCCTTCGTCTTTGTATTGCCACAAGTGAACGAATTTCCCTTCGCCGACGCCCTCTTTGGCCTCATTTCCGGGGTGATGAAAGCGATGAACGCCCATTTCGACTGCGCCGTATCCTTTCATGTAATAAACCTGTAGGGTTCCTGGAACAAGCTCGCGAGTGACTTTGCCGCAGATATTCTTTTTCACGCTCTCGGTTAAATTTGCTTTACCCAGGGTCACACCCCCCTGGTCATGGTAAAACTCCACATCATCGGCAAAGAATGACGCGAACTTACCCAAATCACATTTGTTGTAAGCGTCAAACAGAGCAGCATCCAGCGTAGTTATAGCCTTGTCCAGTTCCGCTTGGGAGTTGATTTTGTCCAGGGCCGGGACTGTTTGAGCATTGACTCGGCCAGTTCCTAAACAACACAACGTGAACAACAACAGCATTCTTGTAATCGCAAGAACAACGCTCATGTGTCCTCATTTGCCCGAAAGTTGATTACGGATGAAAGTACGTCATGTGCGACAAAATGTCCCCGCCGTTAGACTGGAGTGATGAAAGATACGAATTAGGAACCGCTTTTTCCCGATGGCGTAATTCTTGTTAAGCGTCGAAGAGCAGGAAGGTACTAGCGCGTTAAAACTCGTTCGAATTCTATTCGCATACTTCAGCAGCGAATTCAAATACTTACAGTTTGAGTTTTGACCACCGCTTCGTCAGAAGCGATCCGCCCGTCACGAATATAAATGATGCGATGCGCGTGCTGCGCGATATCGTGCTCGTGAGTAACGAGAATAATGGTATTGCCCTGCGCGTGCAGGTTCTGAAACAAGTTCATAATTTCGTCGCCGGTTTTGGAATCGAGATTCCCGGTAGGCTCGTCGGCCAGCACGATGGACGGCGAATTCACGAGGGCACGCGCGATGGCCACACGTTGCCGCTGTCCACCGGAAAGTTCGTTTGGTTTGTGATGCATACGATCCACAAGGTCCACACGCTCCAGAGCTTTTTTTGCTTTCTCAATGCGTTCTTCCGACGGCGTGCCGTTGTAAATCAGCGGAAGCTCCACATTGTGAAGAGCCGTGGCGCGCGGCAAAAGATTAAAAGTTTGAAACACGAAGCCGATTTCTTTATTTCGAATATAGGCAAGCTCATCGTCATCCAGGTCGCTCACCAGCCGGCCCGCCAGCCAATATTTGCCGGAGCTGGGCGAATCGAGGCAGCCAATCAAATTCATCAGCGTGGACTTACCCGATCCCGACGGCCCCATGATCGCTACGTATTCGCCCTTGCGTATCTCCAGGTCCACACCGCGCAAAGCATGCACCTGCTCAGAGCCCATTTCGTAGACCTTGGCTAGCTCATGCGTCTTGATAACCACGCCGGACGACACCAGGTCTTCGCGATACGAATCCACCGAAGTGGCTTCAACAGCCATTTGCATCTCCTCGCGTTGCGCTCAGCCTAACTCTGTCCTTCTTCTTCAGGCTTCTTGGGAACTGTATTGTCTACCTTGACGCTGGACGCTGGTTTCAGGGTACGCAAGGCTTTATAGCTTCCGACCACGATCTCGTCGCCGGACTGCAATCCCTTAGTAATCTCGATGTCCGTTACGCCGCTGATGCCGGTTTCGACGGGCCGAAAAACCGCTTTCTTACCGTTCACCACGAACACGCCCTGCACTTCTTCCTTTTTGGGATCACCCGGCGCGGGCGGCGGAGGAGCGGCCAGGGTAACGCTGGAGTTGCCGTTTTTGCTGGCGTCCTTAGCCGCTTGTTCCAAGTCCTTGCGTGTCCGTACTGCCAGCGCCTGAATTGGAATGGCCACAACGTTTTTCTTCTCCGCAGTCTTTATTTTTGCCGTGGTGGAAAGCCCTGGGCGCAAATTGTCGGGAGGGGCCGCGAGGGTGACTACCACCTTGAAATCCTTGGCTTCCTGGGTGCTTGTGGTGCTCTGCGTAGTGGCCAGCCCGGAGCTCCGCAGCGTAGCCTGCGAACCGATTTCAGTGACCTTGCCCTTGAAAACTTTGCCCGGGACGGCGTCGATGGTGACATCGGCATCCTGCCCGGTTCTAACGTTTACGATATCTGTTTCATCCACTTTCACTTCCGCGGTGACCACTGACATATCCGACAAGGTCATCAGGAAGCTTCCGTTCGAATTCTGAATTCCCGGCACCACGTACTCGCCAAGGCGAACAGGCAGATAGCTGACGATTCCGTTAATCGGCGAGATGTAGGTGGTTTTGCTCAAAATATCCTTGGTGTGGACAAGCACCGCTTTATTCTGGTTCACCATGGATTGCGTCTGATTCAATTGAGCTTTCAGCGACTGAACCCGGGCCTTGGAAGAGTCAACTGCGGCGAACGCCGCGTCATAGGTGGACTTGCGCTGATCGAAATCCTGTTTAGGAATCAACCCATCCTTAAACAAGCCTTGTCCTCGTTCCCAATCGAGTTTGGCCTTTTCCAAGTTGGCCTGTTGCTGGGTCAGGTCGGCCTGGGCGGAGCGGAAACTGGCCTCCGCCGCTTGTACGCCCATTTCGGAAGAGTTGATAGCCGCGGATTGGGCTTGTACGTCGGCATTGGCCTGCACCGCTTCCTGTAGCAATAGGCGGTCACCCTTTTTGATCTTGTCGCCCTCTTTGACCAGGATCTGCGTAATTCTGCCAAACCCTTGAGCCGTCACGTTGGTATAGGTCGTGGGTTTGATCTCTCCGGAAGCGGTAACCTGGGAAATCAGCGTGTCCTGTGAGGCCACTTTCGCGGTCTGCACGGTAACCACGCCCTTGTTGGCCTGGTTGATGCTAAACAACACAATCCCGCCGAGGACGACCACACCACCGACACCAATCGACACCTTCTGCCAGGTCTTCATCGTTCATTCCTTGCGAGGGTCCGCACTGGCGGACACTTTACGCCGACAGGCATAAAGACTTCATAAAGCTTGGATATACTTTACATACGCCGTAGCTAACCAAAATGTTTCAGAGCTGCGGGCAGGTTACAGGCAAGGGTGACAAACCAGCCGAGCTAAGACACCCCACCGTACCGATTACTCATGCACCATCTTAGTTTCAAAGCAACGAAAAGGAAAGGATACGCTCAAAAGCCCTTTCCTTCGCGTACCGCAATTTCCCACCGCCGCCCCCCGGTTGGACGAAGAAAACCGCATTTCTTCTTTGCGATTGTTTTGCATAAGCACAGCAGAAGAATCGAGAACGCTAATTGATTCTATAATTCTCGCTCGCCGAGTGATTTCTGGCTCACACCCCGGAGAGGTGGCAGAGCGGCTGAATGCGGCGGTTTGCAAACGCCAATGGGCCACTTCGCTATCTGGTACAAAACTCAACTAAATCCCTTTGCCAGCCATCAGATAGCACGTTTCGCGATCTTTTTGAGTTTGCTGATTTTGCCCTGTTTTCGACCAATTTTAGTGACAATGTGGTGACAGTTGAGGGTTTCAACCTCTCGCGCACATGAGTGTCACAAGCTCAACCACAACCGCTTCAATCAAATGGCTTTGCTCATCGAGTAGAAAGTACTGTAACAAATATCACGTCGAGCCGAATTCTGGCATTCCAATTAGCTTAGTGGGAGTTTCCAAAGACGGAGCGCGCCTTGCCTGCCAAGCAGGCGTGCTGTCTGCGTCTTGTAGACATTTGTTCCGAGTACCTCAACTTATCGCACTCACATTTGAGGTATGGAACGTTCAGCACGGCGGCGGTTTGGAAAACCGCTGTTGGAGCGCCGACGGCAGTCCTTCGATTTTTTAGTCTCCCGATGATCTGATTGACTAAGTGCGCCCAGCGAAGTTCGGGCGTCGCGGATCTCTGACTGCGACGACTTGTAAGGTTTGGACGTACTCCCGGGAGGCCAGGAACAAGGCAATTTCAGCGCGATTGATCCGCCATACGGGTCTATAATCCGCGGAATGGCATCCTTATGCAGCATGGCTTCGAAGAATCTGGAGATGTACAGGACATTCGCCTCGTAGTCGACACCATCCCTACGTTGGCGTGGTCCGCTCGTCCAGACGGCTCGGCAGATTTCTTCAATCAGCGCTGGCTGGACTATACGGGTCTATCTGCGGAGCAAGCTTTGGGCTCTGGATGGCAGGTTGCGATTCATCCAGACGACCTGCCACGAATTCTCAAAACATTCCGGGAAGCTTTGAATTCTGTAAAGCCGTACGAAGTGGAGGGCCGCTTCTGTCGCTTCGACGGCGAATTTCGCTGGTTTCTTTTTCGTGCCAGCCCTTTGTGCGATGAATCCGGCAAAGTTGTCAAATGGTACGGCACAAATACCGATATGGAAGACCGCAAACGTGCTGAGGACGCCCTCCGGTCACACGAACAGAATCTTCGCCTGCTAGTCGACACCATTCCTGGGCACATTGTCACGACGACACCGACCGGCGAAATCGAACTACTAAACCGCCGAGTATTGGAATATTTCGACAAGACTCGGGAGGAACTCGTCAACTGGCGGACCAGCGACGCGATTCACCCGGATGACCTTGCTCTCACGGCCGCCGCCTTTACTCGGGCGATTCAGACGGGCGAACCCTATGAAAGCGAGCACCGCCTCCGGCGCGCCGACGGGACATACCGCTGGTTTCACACACGCGGCCTTGCCCTCAGGGACAAGGAAGGCCGCATCGTGCGCTGGTACTTGTTGCCAATAGACGTCGACGACCGCAGACGTGCCGAGGAGGCTCTCCGGAAAAGCGAGGAGCGGTGGAGATCCGTCTTTGAGAATTCGGCTATCGGCGTTGCGGTGACTGACCTGAACGCCCGCTATCTAGCCACCAATAATGTCTACCAGACAATCGTGGGTTACACGGAGGAGGAACTGCGTGCACTTGATTTTCTGAGCCTCACGCATGAGGACTACCGCGAAGCCAACTGGGCGCTCATCACCGAGTTGGTGGAGGGAAAGCGACGACAGTTTCAGATCGAGAAAAAGTATCGGCGCAAGGACGGCAGTTTGGTTTGGGTAAGCAACAACGTTTCTCTTGTGCCGGGCACCGAGAGGGCACCGCGGTTCATAATGGCGCTGTCCGAGGACATCACACAGCGCAAACGTGCCGAAGAGAAGCTGCGACGCAGTGAAGCAGATTTGCTTGAGGCGCAGCGATTGAGCCACACAGGTAGCTTGAAACATGACATTGCTTCGGGGAGAGTCACAGTCTCGCCGGAAGTGTATCGAATATACGGCGTGAGACCCGATGAGGCTGAGTCGAATGCTGAATTTTGGCTTAATAGAACTCATCCTGAGGACGCAAAACGCATTCAGGAACTCTTCGAAGAGTGCGAAATCCAAAAAACAGACTATGAAGCGGACCACCGCATCGTTCTTCCCGACGGAGCTGTCAAGCACCTCCATGCGATCGGACATCCTCTCGTCAATGAGGAAGGCGACCTCGTGGAATTTTTCGGAACGGTGATGGACGTCACCGAACACCACCGCGCGCGCGCCGACCTGGAGAAGGCGATTGAAGAGATTAAGCGCCTGAAAGATCAACTGCAAAACGAAAACGTAGTGCTCAGGGAGCAGATCGACCAAGCGTTCATGTTCGAAGAGATCGTCGGCACCTCGTCGGGGTTGCAGGGAGTGCTTTCTCGAGTAACGAAAGTTGCTCCCACCGATTCGAGCGTTCTTGTTAGTGGAGAAACTGGAACTGGTAAGGAACTCGTCGCCCGCGCCATTCATAAGCGATCTCGTCGGTCGCAACGCGCCTTCGTGAGCGTAAACTGCGCAGCTCTTGCCCCATCGCTGATTTCTTCCGAACTCTTTGGCCACGAAAAGGGCGCGTTCACCGGGGCGATGCAGCGCCGCCTCGGTCGATTTGAACTGGCGAACGGAGGAACTATTTTCCTCGACGAAATCGGGGAGCTGCCGCTGGACACTCAAGTTGCACTCCTGAGGGTGCTGCAAGAACGTGAATTCGAACGCGTCGGCGGTACGCAACCCGTTAGAATCGATGTCCGCGTAATAGCCGCAACGAATCGCGATCTCGAAGCCGCCGTTGCGAACGGGACATTTCGCCCGGACCTCTACTACAGGCTGAACGTATTCCCGATCCATATTCCCCCGCTTCGCGAACGGCAAGACGACCTTCTGATGC